>Ga0080064_1003103_pt1 | contig 25477 bp, 25 predicted proteins | sample Subgrocontami54m_FD_69260 | JGI IMG/M metagenome (GOLD analysis project Ga0080064, IMG submission 69260) | Subsurface groundwater microbial communities from S. Glens Falls, New York, USA - GMW46 contaminated, 5.4 m (SPADES assembly) (version 2) ...
CGAAAACGACCACGCTGAACCCGCTGGATATCTGCCGCTGCCTCCGACTGAAACTCTGGGATCCCGATGCCAACCGGATGATTCCCCTCAGCCAGCTGTGAGGATCCGGCCGACAGAACGGGCTGTTTCAGATTTGCGAAGCTCCTTTTCGAGCGCTTGCTGGCCTATAAGAAAATCATCCCGTGACTGCTACCGCTCCGGAAAGCGTGCCAGAGTTCGTTGAGACAGCGAAGCGCCTCCCCTAAGGTGGGGTTGACGGTGGCAACCTGCAATCCCGCACAGAAAGGTGCCGCTGTATGAATGTGACACCTTGAAGCCCACATGTTCCGGAAGCCGAATCCGTCCTGGCCCTGGAGCGGGGCAAGAACAGGTGGCGGGGGCAATCTGGAGAGGTTCCTTTGAGAGGCAGGGTGAGTCGAACTTCAAAAGTGGGTGGTGCCGGGGGAGGGAATCGAACCCTCATGGAGCTAAGCTCCGCGGGATTTTGAGTCCCGTGCGTCTACCAGTTTCACCACCCCGGCATGATGGGCGACACCTTTTTACGGCAGGGTCACCAGCGTGTCAAGGTGAAAGGGCGTCGTACAACTCGGGTCATGGCGCGTGGCTCATGGCTGATGGTGAATGGGTCCATAGGACATCTGTAAAAAAGATGAAGGCCGTTGAAGTGGGAGGGGCACAGAGCGGCGGGGATTTTTTCCTTGACGATCAAGGCACCGGGTGGTTATAAAAACATCTGAGCTGAGGGACGGAACGGTTCCGGTTGGACCCGAAGCACCTTCAGCTCATTGGTATTTCTGGGGCTGTGGCGCAGTTGGGAGCGCGCGTGACTGGCAGTCACGAGGCCACGGGTTCGAATCCCGTCAGCTCCACCAGAACCTGTTCGAACGGGACCCGACATCGGGTCCCGTTTTTTCGTTCCGCCCGTGTGCTGCTCGTCACGGCCAGCGAGTCCGCCACTGGTAATCGTAGCGCTCGGGAATCAGGTCCACGCCGTCCGCGATCCGCCCCGTGCACCCTGGCGCCGGTCTGTGCCGCTCCGGCGGTCCAAGCCGTCGGGTAGGCGGACCGGGTCCGCCGGGAGGCGACGCCGCTCCCTGCTCCTGCGCTCTCGACCGGACCGCCGGTTTTCGAAGACGGCGTATATGACCCCCCTCCTGCCCTATCCGCTGGGCGGCGCCTCTTCCCCCGTCCAGCACAGGCGCACGGTAGCCTCGTCGAAGGCCACCCCGCATCGGCGACACAGAAACTTCGGCTGGCCCCACTCCGGCAGATAGCCAGCCTCGACGTCGTCGTGCCCGCAGGTCGGATGGATGAAGACGTACCGAACACTGCGGCCGCCGCCCCAGATCCGCCTCATGATCCAGCGACGAATGTCCATGCCCACCCAACCTGAAATCCCAATGACCAATGCGCCCGTCCTGAATCCCTGACCTCTACCCGCCAACTGCCCGTTCCGTGAGGGCGTGGACCTGGTCCAGCACGTTCCGGATCAGCTCTTCGTGGGGCTGGCGACCTTCGACGGAGATCGGACGCGCGGCCTGTCGGATCCAGGCGAGGTACGCCTGGCACGCCCGGAACAATTCCTCCGACAGGTTGCTCACCTCTTCAAAGAGGGGGATCGGCAGCCGAAGCCAGCCGTCCAAGAGGTCGCTCCCCATCCACTCCACCAGGCCGCCCAGGATCTGCTCCACGGCCGGGATTTCCTTCGTCCGGGCGATCTCGAGGAACACGCTCCCCCAGCGGTCCAGATCGCGGGTGAGTCGCACGAGCGACGGGGCCATGCCGCGTCCGATATCCATAATTGATATGCCGTCCGCCGAACCACGGTCAAGCATCCAGCGCGATCGCAGCAAACGTCACCGTCCCCTGGGGATCGGGCCACTGGGTGTAGCGCAGCAGCCGCCCCCGCACGCCAGGGAGGGCCCGCAACGCCGCGTAGATGGGCGGCAGCCCACAGATCCGCCGCTGGTCCCCGTCGCGGGCGACGGCCTGGAAGAAGGCCTCTGGGTCCCCCGCCTCGACGGCCGCCAGCATCTCTCGGTCGGCATCGGCGACCTCGCGAAGCTGGCCCGGCGTGATCTGGTGCGGATCGCCGAACCTCGGCCCCACATGTGCCAGGTCGGCGCTGGCCAGCACCAGGCTGCGTCCCCCCAGGCGCGCCATCGTGTCGCGTACCGCGGCGAGGAATGCCTCGATCTCCCGCCCCTCCGATGGCGAGCGGCGGTCCTCGACGAACTGGTGGAGCGACCCGCACAGGATGGGCACGATCCGCACCGGATGCGCGGACGGCGTGCGGTGCCGGAGAAACACCGCCTGGAACTCGATGGAATGTTCCGCCCGGTGGGCCAGCTCGTCCTCCAGATATTCGTTCCCGACTGCTGCCAGGAGGTGATCCACGAATTCCCGATCGGTCTCCACCATCCCCAGGGGGGTCTCGAAGTCCTTGCGGGTCAGGGCAAAGGCCCGCGCGATGGGGGCGTGGACTGTTCCCAGGATCACCCAGCGATCCACTGGAGGCACACCCTCCAGCTCGCGATAACCCCAGGCATAGCACGGCCCGCCCCGGGCGAAGTCGATGTGGGGGACCACCATGCCGGAGAGCGTCGCAGCCGACGGGCTGGGGGGCGTGGCCCCGGGGCCCTCCGTCGCGGTGAAGTAGCTCTCCAGTTGCTGGCGGAGCGCGGCCGCCTCTAGCGGGTAGCTCTTGCCTGCCAGCATCACAGTCCGGGACCGGGACCGGCGGAAGTCGTCTTCCACCTTCGCCCGATGGGCGGCGAAGCGAGGGCTGTCCAGCAGGAGGTGGTCGTCCAACGACTGGATGACTTGCAGAAGCTGCTCCCGGAAGAGCAGGCTCCCGAACCGACGGGCGAAAGCCTCCTGGATGTCCAGCAGGGAATGCTGCCCGTCGAAGAGGCCGAGGATCGAGGCGGTCTGAGCCGGCACGTACACCACCACCTCGGAATACTGCTGGGGATCCCGGAGGCATAGGACCTCTTGTCCGGACACCACGGCCGGAAACGCCTCCACCGATCGGAGCCGCGGACATTCATATGTGTCGGTCTCGTTCCGTGTGCTCATCCCGCTATCCACAGGGCCCACCCGGGCCCCTACCGCCGCCCCCCGGCCCCCCCTTCACGGATCACGTTTCACGCTTCACGGCCAGGCTTCAGTCCGTCTCACTGAAGTTCGTCACCCGCCATCCGTTTGGTCCATGGGCCAGCGCCAGCAGAGATTTCCGCGTGAAAGAGCCTCCGCTCTGGACGTCAATCCGGACCACGTATCGGAAGAACAGCTTCCCTTCCATCGTGACCTTCTCGATCCGGCTGAAGCTGACCCGCCGGCCCGGGCTGGACTGGGCGCCCGTCAAACCCTTGAGGAGGAGTTGCTGATCCTGGATCTTCTTCGCGGCCAACCCATCGGCGAACTGCATGGCCTCCCCAAGGTTGGCGGCGGCATAGTACGCTTCCATGAAGCGGTCGGCTACTGCCTCCGGCCAGGACCCCCCGCAACCATGCGTAAAGCCAAGTAAAATCAGGTAAATTCCCAACTGCTTGGGGTATTTGTTTAACCACCCACAAGATTTTGGTTGACGCGGATAGCCTCCTCGGGTACCCTCCCGCACGATTCCGACAGCAAATCTCGGAATACCACGCTCGGCTGCCTCGCCGATTTCCCGGATCGCGTCGCTTTCATCCATTCCCTTCATCCACCCAGAGGCGCCCGTGCGACAGGTGTAGCCTGAGTTCTCCAGGCCACCCCGCCGTACGCAGGTGAGGCATCCGGCAGCGAAGCTGAACATCAATGTCCAGGCGGTTCGGCATCCAAGATATAGTTTCCGTTCTGGGGGCCGGCCTGGACGGGCAGGAGAGTAGTGGCCATGCTTTACGAGACAACAATGACAATCGAAGAGGCAGAGGTCAGCCTGGCTGCCTCCCGCGCTGCGAACCGTCCGTTGGCGGTCTGGCTGCGCCGCCCGGGCTGGGTCCTGGGTAAGCTGGTCTTGACGGGCTTGCTGGTGATGTACCTGGCGGGCTGGGTGCAGGATTTCCAGCGGATTCGCCGGCTTGAGGCGGAGCCGATGCCGCCCTCCAAGGTCATCACCAAGTACGAGGCCTGGGAGCGGATCTATCCCCGCCCGGCCAATAAACTCGCCCGGCCTGCCGTCTCGGTCCCTGGTGCGTCCGCAGGCCGGAGCAGCCAGCCTTTTCCCGGAAAGCGGCCCGCCTGATGTCATATCCGGCAGCCATCGGAATCACAGGCTGTCCTGGTCCACCGTGACCTTGGCCGCCTGGCGCAACTGGCGGAGCCAGTCGGCGAAGACCACGGCTCGCTTCTGCAAGAGCAACTGGGCCCGGAAGGCCTCTTCCCCCTTCTCGTACTCCGCCTCTGGCGGGTCCTGCTGGCTCAACAGCCGGATGAGATAGGACGCCTTCTGACCCGTGACGAGCGGGCTGGTTTCCCCCGGCTTCAACAATCCGACCCCCTGCCGGAAGGCATCCGGATCCGGAATCTCCTTGGGAAGGGCGTCCAGCGGAAAGGGCCCGAACTGCCTGGTCGTGACCCCCGCCTCCTGGGTGGCCGCGGCCAGGGACTTCCCCTGCCCGATGGCCACGGTGATTTTGTCCGCAAGCTTCTTGCCCTCGTCCCCGGCCGGGAGCTGGACGACCTCCACGGTGAGTTGGCGGTGGATCTGCCGGAACATTTCCCGGGCCTCGGCCCCTGACACCCGAATCGCCCCCCGGATCAGGGCCTCCATCCTCCGCTCCGTGAGACTCCGGCGCAGGTCAGCCTCGAACCGTTCCGGGGTCAGGCGGTTGGCCCGCAGGATATCCAGATAGCGCTGCCGATTGAACCCGTCCTTCCCCGCGAAGGCGGGAATCCGCCGGATCTCCTCCGCCAGCTCTTCCGCGCTCACCCCGATCCCCATCCGCTCTGCGTACTGCAGGACCAGGATCCGGCGGACGAGTTGCTCCACCACCTGCCGCCTGAGGTTCATGGACTCCAGCAGCTTCTGGTCGAACCTGTCCCCGAGGACCTGCTTGTACACCTCGATCTGCTGCCGCAGGGCCTGCTGGTAGTCGTCAACCGAGATCTCGGTGCCGGCCACCGTGGCCACCACGCCCCGCCGCGCCAGATCCCCCGGCGTGGACTTGACCCCCCACACAACAAAGATGGTCCCGACGAAGGCCACCACCACCAGGACCATGACCCCCTTGATGAAGAACGCGCTGCCTTCCCGCATCCGTTTGAGCATGCCGGTATCCCTTGTGTGCTGCGAGGTCCGGCCGCCACATTACTGCATTTGGCGCGGCGTTGGCAAGGGCTTTCCGGGGCCGGGAATCGCAAAAATCCTTGTGTTTTCTCAAGCGGTATGTTAAAGACACAAACCGTCGGCATTTGGTCGCGTGGCCTACGGCTGGCTCGCTCGAAAGACCGGAAAGGAGATGCGATGCTTTTCGATTGGTTGTTCGGGATGTTCTCCAACGACCTCGCCGTGGACCTCGGCACGGCCAACACGCTGATCTACGTCAAGGGCAAGGGGATCGTCCTCAGCGAGCCGTCGGTCGTCGCCATCAAGCGGGGCACCAACCAGGTCCTCAAGGTCGGGAAGGAGGCCAAGGAGATGCTGGGGCGCACCCCCGGCAGCATCGTGGCCATTCGCCCGCTGAAGGACGGGGTCATCGCCGACTTCGACGTGACGGAGCAGATGATTCGGGCCTTCATCGTGAAGATCCACAACCGCAAGGCGCTGGTGCGGCCCCGCATCATCATCGGCGTGCCCTCGGGGATCACCCAGGTGGAGAAGCGCGCCATCCGGGAGTCCGCGGAGCAGGCCGGCGCCCGCGAGGTCTACCTGATCGAAGAGCCAATGGCCGCCGCCATCGGCGCCGGGCTGCCCGTGCAGGAGCCCTGCGGTAGCATGATCGTGGACATCGGGGGGGGCACCACCGAGGTGGCGGTGATCTCCCTCTCCGGGATCGTCTACAGCCAGTCGGTGCGGATCGCCGGGGACGAGATGGACGAGGCCATCACCCAGTACCTGAAGCGGAAGTACAACCTCCTGGTGGGCGAGCGCACGGCGGAGAACATCAAGATCCAGATCGGCTCCGCCTACCCCTTCGACGAGCCGCGCAAGATGGACATCAAGGGGCGCGACCTGGTGGACGGCATCCCCAAGACCCTGACCATCAATGACAGCGACATCCGCGAGGCCCTCCACGATCCCATCTACACCATCGTGGATGCGGTGAAGACGGCGCTGGAGCGCACCCCGCCCGAGCTGGCTGCGGACATCGCCGAGAAGGGCATCGTCCTGGCGGGCGGCGGTTCCCTGCTGCACGGGTTGGACACGCTGATCGCCCTGGAGACGCACCTGATGGTGCGGGTGGCCGACGACCCGCTGTCCTGCGTCGTCCTGGGCACCGGGAAAGTCCTGGACGAGCTGGACCTGCTGAAGACCGTTTGCCTGGAGTCGTAGCCGGTCCCGTCCCCCCGCCCGGGGCGCGCCCGCGACGGGGTGGCCGCGACAGTGGAGGCGGTTCTCGTGAGCGCGCTCTTGCGCCTCCTGGCCCGGTACCGCCGGGCCACGATCCTCACCACGACCCTCGTCGTCTCGTTCCTCCTCATGACGCTGCAGGTCCGCCACGAGACCGCCGTGGTGTCCTTCACGCGGCAGGTGCTCCTGTTCACCGTCTCGCCATTCATCAAATTCACGGCCGTGACGGTCCAGGGCGTGACCGGCATCTGGCGCGACTACGTGGACCTGCGCGGCCTGCAGGAGAAGAACAAGGGCCTGCAGCGCGAGACCGCCACGCAGAAGCGGCGCATTGACCAGCTCGAAGAGCAGGCCCTGGAGACCCAGCGCCTGCAGGCGCTCTTGGCCATGCGCCAGGCCTCCCGGGCCGAATTCCTCACCGCCCGGGTCGTCGGCAAGGATGCCACCAACTGGTTCAAGACCATCCTGCTGGACCGGGGCAGCCTGGAGGGGGTGCGGCGCAACCAGCCGGTGCTCGCCCCGGACGGGCTGGTCGGCCGCGTGGTCGAGGTCACGCCCACCTCCGCCAAGGTCCAGCTCCTCACCGATCCGGTGAACGCTGTCGGGGGCCTGATCCAGCGGACGCGCGTCACCGGCATCGTCTCGGGGAACCTGGGCGCGGGGGCCCGGGTCCGGTACCTGCCGCTCATGGCCGACGTGGTAGTGGGAGACCAGGTGGTCACCTCGGGTATGGGCGGCGTGTTCCCCAAGGGCATCCCCATTGGCCGGATCACCGCGGTGGAACGGCGGAGTGGCGCCCTGTTCCAGGAGGCGTCACTGCAGCCCGCGGTAGATCTGAGCCGGCTGGAAGAGGTCCTGATCCTGATGACCCTGGAGGCAAACGCCAGCTCTGGGGCCGGAACCAGCTTCGGGACTGGCGCCAGCCGTGAGGCCGGTACCAGCCTTGGGGCTGGTGCCGGCTTTGAGGCCGGAACCGGGCGGCGGCCATGAGGTGGTTCCTCCCCGGTTTCTTCGCTTGCATTCTGGCTCAGACGGTCCTCCTCGCCCCACTCAGCCTGGGAGGCATCCGGCCCGATCTCTTCCTCCTCCTGGTGTTCCTCGTCAGCCAGCGCACCAGCCCAGAGGCGGCGACGCTGGTGGGCTTTCTGGTTGGGCTGTTCCAGGATGCCCTCTCCGGGGCGCCCCTGGGGCTCCGCGCGTTCACCGACAGCATCATGGGATTCCTGGCGGCCCGCCTCAGCCACGACATGTACACGGACAAGCCCCTGGCGCTCTTCTGGCTCCTTCTGGGAGGCAGCGCTGCGGCCGGGGGCATCACCCTGGCCCTCCTGACGTTCTTCCTGGGGCCCCCGCCGCTCTTCCCGACCCTGCTCTGGGTGATCGCACCCGAAGCCCTGTATACGGCGGCGGTCGGCCTGCTGATCGTCTGGCTGCCGCAGATTCGGGCCGCCCTCGCCCGAGCGGCCTGAACCCGGGATGAGCATCGATCCCCTGTTGCCTCCGCCGGCCCAAGCCCTCACCTCCCGCATCCGCACGGCCGTCCTGTGTATCGGGATCGGCTTCCTGGCGCTCCTGCTGCGCCTCTGGTTCCTCCAGATTCTCGAGGGGGACCGCTACTTCGCCCTGTCCACCACCAACCGGCTGCGGGTGCGGCCGATCGAGGCGCCCCGCGGCTTCATCCTGGACCGCTACGGCGAGATCCTGGTGGAGAACCGGCCCACCTTCGATCTCTACGTGACCCCCGAGGACGTGACCAGCCCGGCCGAGGTCGCGGCCGCCCTGGCCGAGATCCTCGAGGTGCCAAGGGAAGAGATCGAGGCGCGGCTCCACGAGGGGCGCGAGCGACCCTATCAGCCGCTGCTCCTTCGCAAGGACCTGGACGAGCGCAGGATGGTCGCCGTGGAGGAGCGGAAGCTTGACCTGCCGGGGGTCAGCCTGCGCGTGCGCCCGGTCCGCGCCTACCCGAGCGGCGGGATCGCGGCCAACCTCTTGGGCTACGTCAGCGAGGTGAACCAGGCGCAGCTCGCCCGCGAGGAGTACCAGGACTTCCGCCCGGGAGAGAACCTGGGCCAGGCCGGCGTGGAGCAGCGCTTCGACGCGTTCATCCGGGGCCTAGACGGCGGCGAGCAGGTCGAGGTGGATGCCCGGGGTCGCGCGCTGCGCTTGGTCAATCGGATCGAACCCCGCTCCGGCTCCAACATCTACCTGACCATTGACAAGCGCATCCAGGAGGCGGCCGAGGCGGCCTTCGCCGGGAAGCGGGGAACCGTGGTCGCCATGAATCCGACCACGGGCGAGATCCTGGCCATGGTGAGTCGCCCGTCCTACGACCCGAACCTGTTCGCCCAGCGGATCAGTGGGGACGAGTGGCAGCGGATCGCGACCGACGCCACCCATCCGCTCCAGAACCGCGCCTTCCAGGCCCAGTACCCCCCGGGCTCCATCTTCAAACTCATGGTGGCCATCGCCGGCCTGGAGAGCGGCGCCCTGACACCCGAGACGAAGTTCAACTGCCCGGGCTCCTTCTACCTGGGGAACGTGAAATTCGACGACTGGAAGAAGGGCGGCCACGGCACCTTGGATCTCCGCGGCGCCATCGTCAACTCGTGTAACGTCTACTTCTACCAGGCCGGCCTGAAGGTCGGCATCGAGGAGATGGTGCGGGTCTCGCGCGCCTTCGGCCTGGGGGAAACACCGGGGCTCGGCCTGGGGGACGAGGCGCGGGGAAATCTGCCCAACCCGCAGCCCCGGCGCCGCGGCCAGCCGGGCTGGTCGGCGGGCAACACCGTCATCTCCAGCATCGGCCAGGGGCTGGTAGTGACCTCGCCCATGCAGCTCCTGGTCATGGTCTCGGCCATCGCGAATGGCGGCACGATCTATCGCCCGTGGGTGGTGAAGAAGATTGCGGCCCTCTCCGGCGAGGTCCTGGACGAGTACGAGCCGGAGGCGATCCGCCAGGTCCCCATCAAGCCGGAGACGTTCGCCTTCATCCGCCAAGCCATGCTGGGCGTGGTGAATGAGGGCACGGGGGCCCGCGCCAAGGTCTCCGGCATCCCCATCGCGGGCAAGACCGGGACGGCGCAGGTGGTGCGCAAGGGCGAGGGCAAGGGCCAGCCCGCCCTCAAGGACCACGGATGGTTCGTGTCCTTTGCCCCCGTGGACAACCCCCAGATCGCCGTGGTGGTCCTGGTGGAGAACGGGGGATTCGGCGGGCTGGTGGCGGCGCCGGTCGCCAAGGCGGTGTACGAGGCCGCCTTTGCGGCCCGCCAACCGTTCGCCCGCACGGGGACCGCCGAGGCCAAGGAGCCGGAGATCGGCGACTGAACTGCGGGGGTTAGGGGCTGGGGGCTAGGGGTTAGGGAAGATGTTCGACCGACGATTGGCCACGCACTTCGACTGGAGCCTCGCCGCCACGATCCTGGGGATGGCGCTGCTGGGCATCCTCACCATTTACAGCGCCAACACCCTGGCTGGATCCACTTTCCGGAAGACTCTGTACCTGCGCCAGATGACCTGGGTGGGGGTGGGGCTCGTCGCCCTGGTCGTAGCCTGCCTGGTGAGCTATCGCACGCTGGCCCGCTTCGCCTATGTGATCTTCGGGCTGAGCGGGATCCTGCTCGTGCTGGTCCTCATCATGGGCAAGGCCGGGCTGGGCGCGCAGCGCTGGATCCGCGTAGCCGGTTTCGCCTTCCAGCCGTCAGAGTTCGCCAAGCTGGGCCTCATCCTGTTCCTCGCCCGGTACTTCGACGATCACCGGGACGCCCTTCACCAGCCGCGGACCATGCTCCTGCCCGCGGGCCTCACGGGCCTCTACATGCTCCTGGTCCTGAAGCAGCCCGATCTGGGAACGGCCCTGCTGCTCCTTTTCATCGCGCTCAGCCTGATGCTCCTGCTCGGCCTGCACTGGCGGCGCCTCGTGCCGTTCATCGTCGGTGGAGGCGTCCTGGCCCCGCTCTTGTGGATGGCCCTGAAGGAGTACCAGCGCCGCCGCATCCTGGTCTTCCTGAACCCCGATCTGGATCCCCTCGGCGCGGGCTACCACATCGCCCAGTCCAAGATCGCCGTGGGCTCCGGTGGGGCCTTCGGCAAGGGCTGGCTGGCCGCCAGCCAGAGCCAGTTGAACTTTCTTCCCCTGAATCACACCGACTTCATCTTCGCCGTCCTGGCGGAGCAGTGGGGCTTCCTGGGATGCCTGGTGGTCCTCCTGGCATACTTCTATCTCATCACCAAGGGCCTCCAGATCGCCCGGGACTGCACCGATCTGTTCGCGGCCCTGCTGGCGGCTGGCGTCTCGGCCATGCTGGCCATCCAGGTCCTCATCAACATTGCCATGGTGGTGGGCATGATGCCGGTCGTCGGCATCCCCCTTCCCCTGCTGAGCTACGGCGGCTCCTCGCTCCTCGTCACCATGCTGGGCCTGGGCCTGCTATTGAACATTCATATGCGGCGGTTCATGTACTGAAGGCAGCCCTCAGCTATCAGCTATCAGCCGTCAGCCCTCGGCTAAAGATCCACCCCGACCCCCGGCCCCTGATCCCCAACCCCTGCTCTTCGGTCCCCGACCCCCAAAGAAAACGCCCGGGCCATCCCCTGTCAGGGAGACAACCCGGGCGTGATCCAGCGGCTCCGATGTATCTAGCGGACGACGTCTCCTTCCACCGTGACGGTCTGCGCCACGATGGTCACGAGCCCCGTGAAGATATTGACCAGCCAGTTGAGGGGCGTGACCTCGCTCTTCATGGCCAGGTTCTGCACGGCGCCGCCAGCAGTGCGCGGCTCGACTAGGCTCTTCTCGATGTCATTGTCCGAGATGGGGACCAATCCCCAGATCGCGTACCAGATCCACTTCTCTTCGCTGAAGTGCGTGCGCTGGCCCTTGACTTCGCCGGTGAATGACACCGGCTTGGAGGAGGCCGAGCTGCTGTAGTTCAGGGTGTAGCAGCCTGTGGTCAGGATCACGAGACCCAGGACAAGCACCAGCATCTTTCGCATCCCATCCTCCTTTCTCTAGTCTGCCTTTCCGCAGTCCATGCGGGCCAGGATCGGTCCTTCGGTTCCCCGGGAGCCGTACTCTCCGAGGCATCCCCCGGCTCCTGGCCTCGGAGTCGGACAACGAGCGGCACCCTAGCACAGGCCCCCGCGGGACGCAACTGGTAGTCATCGCAGTGGTAGTCATCGCAGCCGCCCGAGCACCTCGGTGAAGTCGCGGATCGTGAGATCCGGCCGCACGTCGCCCGCCGCGGTGCCCGGGGGCGCGAGCCAGATGGTCTTGAGGCCTACGGCCTGGGCCCCCCGCACGTCGGAAGCGAGGCTGTCGCCGACCATGGCCGCCTCGTCCGCCGGCACGCCCAGCCGGGCCAAGGCCACCCGGAAGATGTGGGGCATCGGCTTGCCCACCACCTCGGGCTTCATCCCAGATGCCGCCGCCACCGCCTCGGCAAGGGTGCCGCACCCGGGATAGAACTCGCCGTCCTCCACCGGTAGCCGCGGGTCCACGTTCACCGCCAGGAACGCGGCCCCGCTCGCCACGGCCCGCGAGGCCGCAGTCAGCTTCTGGTAGTCGAAGTCGAAGTCGTGGCCCAGCACCACCACGCGCGCCTCGCGATATCCCTCCAGCGGCACCAGCGAATGCCCGGCCTCGGCCAGCAGGCGGCGGAGCGTCTCGCCCCCGATCACCAGGATGGGCGATGGTCCGAACCGGTCCCGGATGAGCGGCCCGACGATCTCCACCGCCGACAGGATCTCCTCCCGGGTCGCAAGGATTCCCAGCCGGGCCAGCTTGGCCTGGAGTTCCTCACCGGCCTCGCGCGAGTTGTTCGTCAGAAAGAGTATCCGCCGGTCCTTCTCTCGCAGCTCTTGCAGGAACGCTTGGACACCCGGGACGAGCGTGTTGCCCGTGTACACGCAGCCGTCCAGGTCGAAGATGAACGCGCGAAGAGATCTCAGGTCCATGGCGGTGCATCGCTCCAGTGGAGAGTCGTCAGGTCAGAACGCGGGGTCCGCAACCTCCGCGGCATCGGTGAGGACGTCCTGCGCAGCCACGCTGCCCCCGCCGGCGTTCAGGTGGCAGGTGTCGTTCAGCAGGAGGACCCGCCGGACGCGCCCGTCCAGCTCGATCTGGCTGACGGCCGTATTGTCCTGCTTGAGCCGGAACAGGGAGCGGACATCCAGCCCCAGGGCAAAGCAAAGCAGCGTCTTGATCACACCGCCGTGGGACACCACGACGAGGTCCGCGCCGGGATGGGCCTCTTGCATTCGGTGGAGCGCTCCCACCACGCGACGTTCGAACGCCCGGAGGTCCTCGCCGCCCGGGGCCGGGAAGGTCAGTGGATCCTCCAGCCATTGCTCATACCGGCCGGGGGTCGCCGCCTGGATCTCCGCCACCGTCATTCCCTCCCACTTCCCCAGGGACATCTCGCGGAGATCGGGCTCGTGGATCACCGGAAGGTCGTACGTGGCGGCGATCTGCTCCGCCGTCTGGGCTGCACGCCGGAGCGGGCTGCTGTAAATCGCCGCGACCGCCTCCGACAGGTGGGCGTCGAGGTGGGCAACGAGCAGATCCGTCTGCCGCCTGCCGCGCGGGCTCAATTCCGGATCTTGGCTGCCCTGGATCCGCCGCTGGCTGTTCCAGACGGATTCACCGTGTCGCACGAGGATGAATTTGGGCATGACTCAGACCGCTCGTCTCACCACTGCAGACTCTCGGATTCCCGTTGACCCGCCCCAGGCCTGGCAGTCCAGCCCCACGCCATCAGCCACCGATGACCCCGACGTCCTCCCGCGCAAACACGACTGCCACCTGCTCGCCCCGATCGAAGAGACGTTTGCCCTTCGGGTTGGTCACGCTGGCCCGCAGCAACATTCCCCCGACCTCGACCTCGTACTGGATGGCGGCTCCCTGGAAGGCGGATGCGACGACCCTCCCTTCCAGGCGGTTCCGGTGATCGGCCGGTTCCCCTGGAGGGAGGAGGTCCATCGCCTCCGGTCGGACCGTGAGGAGGATCCGGCCGCCTTCCGGGGCCGCCGCGGACGGCCGCGCCGCCCGCACCTCCACCCCTAGGTCGGTCGTGACCGTCAGGGTGTCCCCGGTTGCCTGCCGCACTGCTCCCCCCAGCAGGTTGGATGCGCCGACGAACTCGGCCACGAACCGCTCGCGCGGCGCCTCGTAGATCTCCCGGGGCGTCCCTTCCTGGATGACCGCGCCCGCAGACATGACTGCGATCCGGGTGGAGAGGGCCAGGGCCTCCTCCTGATCGTGGGTGACGTAGATCGTGGTGATCCCGAGGTCGCGCTGCAGCTTGAGCAACTCGATCCGCATCTGCGCGCGCAGCCGCGCGTCCAGGTTGGATAGGGGCTCATCCAGGAGCAGGACCCGCGGCTGGACCACCAGGGTGCGGGCCAGGGCCACCCGCTGCTGCTGCCCGCCGGAGAGCTGGGACGGCCGGCGCCCCTGCATCCCCTCCAGGTTCACCATGCGGAGCGCCTCCCCAACCTGCCTCTCGATGTCGGCTCGCGAGACCCTGCGCTCCCGGAGGCCGAAGGCCACGTTCTCGAAGACGGTCATGTGGGGCCAGATGGCATAGCTCTGGAAGACCATCCCGACATCCCGTTTCCACGGGGGCAGGGCGTTCACCACCTCGCCGTCCAGCCAGACGCTGCCCTCGTCTGGCGCGGCGAACCCGGCGATCATCCGGAGCAGCGTGGTCTTCCCGCACCCGCTGGGTCCCAGGAAGGTATAGAACTCGCCCACCCGGATGTGCAGGCTCACGCCCCGCACCGCCCAGGTCTCCCCGAACCGCTTGCCCACGCGATCCAGCCGAACTTCCGCGGCTCTCGTGGTCACTGGCTCATTGTCTCGCTCGGGTTAAATTTGCATGAACGAGTTGGAATTTGTTGGAACCGCAAATGAACGCCAATACACACAAACGGCACCCCCAGCCTGGATCTGCGTTTATTTGCGTTTCCGCCATAGGCGGACGGTTGCATGGGTCTGAGGCTCACGTCACTAAACGCGAAACGCGCTCCCCGACCGCCCGGCGAAGATCCGGTTGGTGACGTAGGTACACAGCCCGACCAGCAGGATCGCCACCACGCCCAGGGCGGCCCCGGGCCCCCGACCCACGGCGCTCTGCATGTAGACGTAGATCCCGTAGGCGATCGGACCCATCTCGATCCTCGGGACCAGCATGATGGTGGAGCTGAGCTCGACGGCCGAGGTCATGAAGCTGATGAGGCCGCCGGCCACCAGGCCGCCCAGCATCAAGGGGAAGGTCACCTTCCAGAACGTCCGCACCTGGTTCGCCCCCAGGTTCTGCGCCGCCTCCTCCAGCGACACGTGGATCTGCTGCAGGGCCGCGTAAGAGGCGCGCACGGTGTACGGCAGGCGCCGCATCGCATAGGCGATGACCAGGATCACCCAGGACCCGGTCAGGGGTCCACCCAGCCCCGGGACATCCCACCCGTGGAAGACGCGGAGGTAGCCCACCGCCAGCACCACGCCAGGAATCGCCAGCGGCATCGTGGCGATGGCGTCCAGCAGGTTCCGGCCGAAGACTCGGCCCCGCAGGAGCAGCCAGGCGATGATGGCGCCCAGCACGATGTCCACACCCGCCGCCAGCAAGGCGTACAGCAGCGTGTTCTTCACGAAGTGAGGCGTGCGGAACAGGATCTCCTCGTAATTTCCCAGCGTGTAGATCGTGGGGAGCAGCGAGAAGCTCCAGATACGCGACAGGGACAGCACGAGGATCCCCAGGTGGGGAAGCAGGCTGATCCCCAGCATGCCGGCGCTGATGAGCAGGACCACGGCCAGCTTCATCCCCCGGATCGGCCGGCCGATCTCCGCCCCCGTCGTGCCACGCTGGACCGTGGCGTACTCCGACAGCCCCAGGTACTTCCGCGCAGCCCACAGCGAGACCAGGGACAGGACCACCAGGATCACGCACACCACGTAGCCATCCACGTCGTCAATCCCGATGGTCGTGATGCGAAGATAGGCCTGGGGCGCCAGCAGTTTGGTGTAGTTGAGCATCAGCGGCGTGCCCAGGTCGTCGATCACCCGGATGAAGGTGAGGAGGCATCCGGCCACATAGCCAGGCAGCATGAGGGGCAACGTGACGCGCCGGAACAGCCGCCATCCGTGGCTGCCCAGGTTCTGCGCCATCTCCTCCAGGGACGGGTCGATGTTGGCCAGCGAGACGGCGGTGTTGAGCATGATGAACGGAAAGTAGTGAAGGGTCTGGACGAGGATCACGCCGGTCAGCCCCTCCATGAACGGCACGCTGGTGCCGAACCAGCGGAGCAGGAGGAGGTTCACCATGCCACTGCGCCCCAGGATGAGCTGGAGGGCCACGGCGCCGACGAAGGGAGGGATGACGAGGGGGAGAACGCCGAGGGTCTGAAGCACGAGCTTCCCGCGGAACTGGTAGCGCACGCTGAAGTAGGCCAGGGGAACCCCCAGCAGGCTCCCGAAGGCGACCGCCAGCCCGCCCGCCCCCAGGCTGTTGACCAGGGCCTCACGGAAGAGCGGCCGGTCGAAAAAGTTGAGCAGGTAGCGGAGTGTGAGTCCCTGTCCGTCGCTGACCGCTACGAAGAGGACGCGCAGGAGGGGATACAGGATGAAGAGAGTGAGCAGGAGGAGCAGTCCGGCCATCAGCATGGCCTGCCCCCACTCCCACCGCCGCCGGGTCGCGGCCAGCGGAACCACTATGGTCGAGGCTTGCTGATCGCTTCCCAAGGCAAACCATGGAAACTGCAAATGGACGCAAATTCACACAAGGTGATTTCCCCTTGGGATCCGAATCTGCGTTCATTTGCGTTCATCTGCGGTTGCATTGGTTTGAGGTGCACTTCACTAGAGGCTGTAGCCGCCGTCCACCACCAGGTTGCACCCGGTCGTGAAATTGGAAGCGTCGGAGGCGAGGTAGACCACGGCGCCACCCAGGTCCTCGTAGGCCTGCCCATACCGCTTGATCACGCCCTGATCCACCCGGATGGCCCGGATGGCCGGGTTGTCGGAGCGCGCCGCGTTGCCGGGCGTGCGGAAGTAGCCCGGACAAATGCTGTTGACGGTGATCCGGTGGCGGGCCCATTCCACGGCCAGCGACTTGGTGAGCATCACCACCCCCGCCTTGGCCGCGTTGTAGTGGCAGTAATCGGCGTCGCGATTCACGTGGAAGGCCGACATGGACGCGATGTTGATGATCTTCCCGCCCCCTTGCGCGATCATCTGGGGGGCCGCGGCCTTACTGCAGAGGAACACCCCCTTGAGGTCCACCGCCAGCAGGCGATCCCAGTCCTGCACGGGCATGTCCAGCGCCGACAGGGGCTGGGCGTACCCGGCGTTGTTGACCAGGATGTCCAGGCGCCCCCACTCCTGGACCACGCTGCCGACCAGGGCGGCGACCTCTTCCGGGATCGTCACGTCCGCCTTGATGGTCAGGGCTTTGCGTCCCCGCTTCCGGATCTCTGCGGCCGTCTCCTCGGCGGCGGGCATGTCCAGCTCGACGATGGCGACATCCGCCCCCGCCTCCGCGAGGGCCAGCGCCATGCCCTGTCCCAGCCCCTTTCCGGCGCCGGTGACCACTGCCGTCTTCCCGACCAGGGAAAACCGGTCCAGGATGCCCATGTTCGATCCTCCGATGCAGAAGAATTTGGTCCTGAGGACAACAGTGGCGGGCCTCCGAAAATCCCCTTGCAATTCGATGGAGGCCCCGGCTAGGATGCAGCCCCTTCCCCCACACCAGCACGCCCCTTCCACTCGAACCCAGGAAGAGAGGACCCCGCCATGGCCAGGGCCACTATCCTCATCGTCGAAGACAGCCTGGACATCGCCGAGCCGCTGGCAGACGCCTTCCGCTTCGAGGGGTTCGAGGTGCTCCTGGCCTCGGACGCCGTCCAGGCCCTCCAGCTCGCCAGCGAGCACCGGCCCGACCTCATCCTCATGGATATCCAGCTCCCGGACATGGACGGTCTCTCGGTGGCGCGCACCCTGAAGAGCGATCCGGCCGTGAAGGACATCCCCATCGTCGCCATGACCGCCTACGAGGTCGGGGCCGACCAGGTGCGCTCCCTGACGAGAACCTGTGTCGGCTACGCCCAGAAACCGGTGCGCCCCCGGGAAATCATCAACCTCGCCACGGCCGTGTTGAAGCTCCCGCCGGACCCGGTGCCCGCTGGCCGCCGACGCCCCCCGGCCAAGTCTCCCGGCCGGTAACTCCGCGAAGGGCAATCTGGCGATTGGGCAATTCGGCAATCAGGAAACGCGCGATCCCTGGCTGGGCACTTCCCGGATGGCCTGACTCCCCAGTTGCCAGATCGCCCAATTGCCCGCCTGCCCTCGTTAGCGGATCGCGGCGACCGCCTTCTCCGCCACCTCCTTGGCCTTCCCATAGTTCGCCTTGGCGAAGGTGTCCCACTCCGTCTCCAACTTCGACTTGGCGTCGGCCTTGGCCTTGTCCGTGAAGGCCGCGTTGACCTCCTTGTCGCTGGCCTTCCTGACGTCAACGGGCACGCTGCTGACCAGCTTTCGCGCCTCGGCGATCAGCGCCTTGGCCTGCGTGACATCTTTTCCCGAGGCCTTGGCGATGGCCTCCTCGGCCTTGTAGATGGCGCCCCAGGCCGCCTTCAACTCGGCGTGGCGGAACGTGATGATGTGGTCGAAGAGCGAGTTGACCACGTTCCGCCGTCCGGAGGACAGCTTGTCGTTGAAATCCACCCCGCCCATCTTCATCTTGAACGGGTTCGGATAGCCCCTGGGCGCCTTGGCGTACAGGTCCGGAACCACGGGGAGCCGGGCGATCTCCTTGGAAAAGAGTAGCATCTGCCCTTCCTCGCCCAGGAGGAAGTTCACGAAGGCCCTGGCGTTCTCCGGGTTCGGCCCGCCCTTGACGATGCCCACGCTGGCCGGCACCACCGAGGTCAGCGACGGATACACGAAATCGACGGGGAAGCCGCTGGCGATGGCGGACAGGCCGAAGAAGTCGATCACCACGCCGATCCCGTACTGGCCGGTGTTCACCGCCTCCGGGACCCCGAAGGATCGCTCCGTGATGCTGCCCATGTTCCCGCCGGAATTGAGGAGCAGTGCCCAGCCCTTCTCCCACCCGTAGGCCTGCAGGATGACCTCGATGGTCAGATGCGTGGTCCCGCTCCGGGACGGCGCGCTGATGACCAGATGGCCGTGGTAGCGCGGGTCGGCCAGGTCCGTCCACTCCTTCGGCTCGGGCAGCTTGTGGGTTTGCATGTATAGCTTGTTCCACATGAGCCCATAGCCGCTCACCGCGAAGCCGAAATACGTCCCGTCCGGGTCGGAGATGGGGAACGCCCCGATCTTGGCCGGGATCCTGGCCAGGATCTCCTTCGGCGGGCTGTACTTCTCCAGGAGGCCGTCGGCCTTCAGGGCCTGGAACGCATCCGGAGCGCTCACCCAGAAGATGTCCGCGGCCGGCTTGGCCTTCGTCTCCTGGAGGTAGGTCACCCCGGCATTGGTCTGCTTCGCGTTGATCACCATGGTCACGCCGGAGTGCTTAGCCTCGAAGGCCTTCCTGTAGTTCTCGAACAGCTCCTTGGGGAAGGAGGTCACGACGATCACTTCCTTCGTGCCCGCCGACGCTACCCCTGCGGCCAGCCCCAGGGCCACCCCGACCATCACCAGAATCCTGATCACGCGTCCCATCCGACCCCTCCTTGCCTCGTGATCCGCGCTCGCCCCACTCACTCGCCCAATCTTCACGCTATCATAGCTCCTGCCGCCTTGCAGCACAAACCAGCTCCTCCAGAGGTAGAGCCCCATCACCTTTCTTTCCAGACGGCTTGCCCACCAAGAAACACGTCCATGCCCACCACCGCGGCCTCACCGTAGATGCCTTCCAGGACGTCCGCAAAAGCCTCTTCGCCCCGCCAGAAGGGAAAGTTCCCAAGGCGTCGGAGGAGCGCCGCCGTGACCGGCGGGATCCGCACCTCGCCGAGGGAATCCCCTCCGGTGCCCTCCTGTCCCCAGAAAGCACCCGGCTCTCGGGGCAACGGCACCGCAGGCGACTCACCCACCGATTCCGTCTCCGCGTGGGTTACCTTCCTGGGTGTGCCCTTTCCCTTTGGCGCAGCCGCGCCGCCGATCAGACCGATCAGCCCTTCCCGCCCCATCCCGCGCAGCTTGAAGATCAGGAAGGGGTCCCGGTCGAACTCCTCGCCCAGGAGGTAATACACCGCCGCAATGTGCTTGCAGGGATTCGACCAGTCCGGACAGGAGCAGTCGGTCTGTAAGTCTCCGCTCTTGACGGGGAAAAGCGACAGGCCGGCGGCCTGGAAGGCCTTCTCGATATCCTCCGGCATTCCTCCCGCCAGAAGTTTCGCCGCAAAGAGTGCCTGGCGGCCAAGGGCTTCGGCCAACCGTTTCCAATTCGCCCTGGACAGGGTCGCGACCTTGATCCGGACCTGGTACGGCTCTGGACGGGAGCCCTGCACTCGCGCCGAAACCGTGCCCTTGCCAATCGCGATAGAGAGCACCTGGCCCCGGCGAGCGTACGCCCGGCCGCGGCCCAGCCGCGGACCGATGTCAAAGCTCTCCAGGACTTCGATCCAGCGCCTGGCCCACCAGCTCTCGCCGAATGTGCCCCGCTTCGATTGCGCCTTGATCCCGCCTTTGGCGGGGCGAGGCCGCGAGGGCGGGTAGTAGCCGAAGTCACGCCACCAGGCCATCCTATCCCTCCACCGCCTCGTGGCGCAGAGCAAAGATCTGCTTGAGTTCCTGGTTGGACAGTTCCGTCAGCCATCCCTCGCCCGTTCCCACCACTTTCTCGGCGATCTCTCTCTTGCGCTCGATCATCTCGTCAATCCTCTCCTCGAGCGTCCCCGCGCAGACGTACTTGTGGACCTGCACATCCCGCGTCTGGCCAATGCGGAATGCGCGGTCGGTCGCCTGGTTCTCCACGGCCGGGTTCCACCAGCGGTCGAAGTGAAAGACGTGACTGGCGCGGGTGAGGTTCAATCCGGTCCCGCCGGCTTTGAGTGAAAGAAGAAAAATGGCCGGACCCGCCTCCTCGTTCTGGAAACGTTCGACCATCCGGTCCCGCTGCCCCTTCGGCACGCCGCCGTGCAGGAACAGGACCTCCCGACCGAAGGTTTCCTGCAGGTGCCGCTGAAGAATCTTGCCCATCTCGGCGAATTGGCTGAACACCAGCGCCCGCTCGCCCACCTCCAGGATTTCCTCCAGCATCTCCGTCAACCGCGCCAGCTTGCCGGACCGTCCGGGAATGCTGGAATTATCCCCCAGGAATTGCGCCGGGTGGTTGCAGACCTGTTTGAGCTTCGAGAGGGTGGCGAGGATGACGCCCTTGCGCTGGATCCCCTCGGCAGCATCCAGCGTCTTTTCCGCTTCCCGCACCACCGCCGCGTAGAGCGACGCCTGCTCCTTGGTCAGGGTGCAGAAGACCTTCATCTCCATCTTCTCGGGCAGGTCTGCGATGACGGACTTGTCCGTCTTGAGCCGCCGCAGGATGAAGGGGCCGGTAGTCCGCTTGAGGCGCGCGGCCGCCTCGGCATCCTGCTCGGCCTGGATGGGGACGAAGAGGTTCCGCCTGAACTCGGTCTGCGTGCCCAGCAGGCCGGGGTTCAGGAACTCCATGATGGACCATAGATCGCCGACGTTGTTCTCGACCGGGGTGCCGGTGAGTGCGGCGCGATAGCCGGCCAGAAGGGACCGGGCCGCCTTCGCCTGCTTGGTCTCCGGGTTCTTGATGTTCTGCGCCTCATCGAGGATGACGCCGCCCCAGGCGATCTCCTGCATGTGCTCCAGATCGCGGTGGAGAAGCGCATAGGTCGAAATCACAATTGCCTGCTTCTCCACATCCCGTCTGAACGCGGCACCCTTCTTTCGACCCACGCCGTGGTGAACCATCACGGAGAGGTCCGGCGTGAATCGCGCGGCTTCCTTCTGCCAGTTGTTCACCACGGAGGTCGGGCATACCAGGAGCACCGGCCGCTTCCCGTTCGCCTCCCAATCGCGCTGGATCAGGGCCAAGGTCTGAATGGTCTTGCCGAGGCCCATGTCGTCGGCCAGGCACGCCCCCAGTCCCCATGCCCGGAGGAACGCCAGCCAGGAATAGCCCCGGACCTGGTAGGGCCGGAGCGTCCCAACGAAGTGCTTCGGTGCCGGAATCTCCGTGAACGCCTCGCGGCCCTCAAGTTGATCGAGGAGTGCACCAACCCAGCCGGTTGCCGTGACCCCCTTGAAGTCGAAGCCGCGCACGAGCTCCGTGGTGCCCAGCGTCATCTGGATGACTTGCCCGACGGTGGCCGTCTCGGAAGATTTCTTCTTCCAGAATGCAACCGCCTGTCGAATCTCCTCGGCGTTCACCTCAACCCACTGGCCACGCACCTTGACGAGGGGCGCCTTCAGCCTGGCCAGGGCCTCCAGTTCCTCCAGGGTGAGGGTCGCATCGCCCAGGGCGACTTCCCAATCAAACCGGACGATGTCGCCGAGCGAGGGCCCGCCGCCGCCCTGCATCTTGGGGCTCCTGACCCGCGCTTGAACCGCCAAGCGCACCTTGGTGCCCTTACGAGTCCACCAAGCCGGGAGCATCACACCGAACCCGGCCTGTTCCAGCGCGGCGCCCCTTTCCGTCAGGAATCCGTGGGCGCCGGCCGCATCCAGCGCATAGCCGCCGGGCCTGGATGTCTTGAGGCTGCTCTCGATGTGGGGACACAGCCCGGCAGCCTGGCCGAGGGCGGAGAGCAGGTACTCCTGGATGTTGCCATTCCATCGGCGGAGCACCGAACCGTGTCGTCCGGTCGGGGTCCAGGCATCCTCCGCCGGGATGAGCAGGCTGGGGTCCTCCTGGGGGTGGAGCAGGTAGCGGACGTACCAGGCGTCCCGGGAGGCCGCGCGGCGTCCCCGTCGCTCCCCGTCATCTGCCGGTTCCTCCAGGCGAAAACAGAGGCGGAAGGGCGACGACGCTGCCACGGCGATGGGGCGACGCCATTCTCGGATCTGCGCTGCCAATTCGGCCAGCGCTGCGGTTCCGCCTTCCATGGTTCCATCCGGCGATCGCAGCGCGTGAAGCCACTGGTCGTGAAGGCTGGCAAATGCGGCGGCCTTCTTCCCGCCCCTGCGATGGACCAATGGGCCGGTGGATGGCCTTGCGCCCGCGAAACGGACGAGGTGGTCCACCATCCCCGCAAGGAATGCGGTCAGGATCGACAGGGGTGCCGCCGCCGGGGGCGTGGGTGCCTCCTCACGTGACAGCGCACGGGCAACTCCAGGCATGTCGTTGGCCAGAGAGATGACTCGCCCGCGGTCCTCTCCGGCCACCACGGGCTCCCAGAGCGCCCGAAACCGTCCGTCCCGGGATTCCAGGCCGGGGAGGAACTGCTGACGGGCCACCAGTGCCCCCGCGAAACGCATCGCCCGGACCCAGAACGCGAGATCGCGCCCGATGACCACGCCCGGCGCGAGCGTCTGCTTCCCGACGCTCATCCCGAGCAATGCGATCGCCATTTCAAAAGACAGGGGCAGCACCGTCACGGTCCAGGGGGAGAGGGCGAGAGAGGCGGGCGGGTCAGGAATCCCTGAGATGAGAGGGCTCGATGGCACCGGTACGTCGCCCGAGGTGGGCAGCCAGACGATGGCCGCCTCCGTGCGCGCCCTCTTGGTCGGGAACGGCACCCCTGCGCGTTCCAGCGCAGAGATCAGCCCTGTTGCGCCGGCATCGAAAGGAGATGCCTGCGGACGGAGGACCTTCGCCTTGCGACGACACCCTGCCGCGGGCCTCGCGGTCGCCTCTGCAGGCGATTCCCCCCAGAGCAGCAGTCGGTTGTCCAGGAACCCTGCATGGAGGACGATCATCGGTGGTTATTCCCCGTGGGAGGGGCGGAGTATACCACGCCTCCTGCTGCCTCCGCCATTCCCACGTTTACCCGTTGGTTCCTCTGGCTCTCCGTCTGCGTCCTTTGTGCTGTGCCGATTGGTAACGGTCTACAGGCCGAGACCCCGATCGATGGGTCAACTGGCGGGAGAGGAGAAGCGGGAAATGATGCCGTTTGAGAGATGCCCGGTGTGCAGCGGTGAGTTGGTCGAGAAGGATGTGGAGAAGCTCTTGCGGGGAGGTAATCACACGGCCGCGGTGAAGGTTCATCCTGAGGTCTGTCTTCATTGCGGGGAACGACTCTACTCCCAGCAGACAGTCAGGCGATTTGAGGAGATTCGGGCAAAACTTGAGCGGCAAGAGACGGCGGAATTCGAACAAATGGGGTTCTCTTTTCAAGTTGTCTGATGGGGTGGTGAGGTGAAGGTGAGGTAAGGGTGATGGGGTGAAGGTGGGTGAGGTAATGGTGAGAAGGTGATAAGAATTTGCTTTCGGGGGCGCCGCGGCTCGCCCGGCACCCGCCAGGGCCAGCCGGCCCTCGGGGATCGCCGGCCCAAGCCAAGGAAGCATGCCGCGCCTCAAGAACGATTGTCAAGCAGAACCTCCAACGGGGGATAGGAGACGGGGGTGAGGCAAGCCGGAACTCTGAGTCCGGACCCAGGGTAGGCAGCCCTCAGGTGGCCTCGCTGGGGAAACTGCCCCACAATTCTCGCCGCGCCTCGTCAATGTGCTCAGGGGTGACATCCGCGCTTAGGTCGGCCCACGGCCTACGCAGGCTCGCCATTCCTGGACTCTCAATCCTGCGTGTAGATCGGGCTATTCTGCTTCGACGTTGAGCGGCCGAAGACGTTCGGCCCTCGCAGCTCGGAGGAGACGCTCGTCTGCTGCGGCAAATGTGACATCTTCTCCCAGAGCGGCCTTGAGGCTGAGCGCCGAAGCCAGATGGATAGCATCGAAACCTCTCAGGGGGTGACGTTGGATCAGATCGCGGGCCAAAATAAGGATCTCGTCCTCGAGATCCAATCGAACGTAGGACTGCCAGTCGCTCTCAAACTGTCGGCAGGCCAGGGCATACTGACTGCCCGGCAGATGGCCTTCTCGGTGTTTCCGCGCCAGACCTGCATAGACCTCGGCGTAGGCGATCTTCGCAGTCGCCACATGGCCTCTTTGGCTGACAAGGCTCTCAACTCGCGGCGACCCCTTCTCGGTGACAAACCGCTTGATGAGCGAGCTGGTGTCCAGATAGTTCATCGGCGGTCTTCCAGGATGGTGCGTGAGATCGGGGGCCCCGAGACCCTCACCCTGCGCACTTTCTTGAGGGGTTTGCGGGTCGGGAGGGTCAGGAGTCCCCGGGCAGCAAGCTTGGCAAGCCGTGCCTGCAGGCTCACGACCGGCCCCGCAGACTCAATTGGCTGGATGATGGCAATTGGCTTCCCCCGCTCGGTGACGACGACTTCTTCCCCCTGTTTGGTTCGGCGGAGATACTGGGTAAGACGATCCTTCAGTTCCTTGACACCGACCGTGCTCATAGGCGAATCCTCCTCGTGGCCATTGTAGCTACTTCGGGCAGCCTGTCAAGGAAATGACCATTGGGGGAGAAGAGCGAAGTATGTGCTCGTTCCGCTACGGGGCCTCCTCCAGAACCCCCAACATCTCCGGGCTGGCGGGCCAGAGGCGGATGCGGGTGGGATCGAAGGACATGACGACCGGTCCCTGGAGGAGCGGCTTTCCCGCGGGGTCGTGGTCGTCCACGGTGAGGGTCTGGCCGGCCAGCTCGATCCGGTAGCGGACGGTCGTGCCCAGGTAGGTCCGGGAGACCACCTGGCCGGTCAACCCGTCCCGTCCGGCCGGCCCCGTGCCGATCCGGATGGCCTCGGGTCGCAGCGCCAGGATGGCATCCCGGCCCGGTGTCCCGAGAAATGGCCCTGGGGGCGATCGCGAGCGAATTTCTGACTCATCACACAACGGGTCCTCAGCGATGAGTGGCTGCATGCAAAGCCAGGTATTGATCCACGATCCGGCGCGTCTGCTCGAGCGTGTCCCGCCGGTGGAGCTCCAGCACCCACCAGTCGCACCCGGCCGCGCGCAGGCCATCCAGGGCCGCGGCCACGGCGGCGACCCC
>Ga0080064_1002378_pt2 | contig 25457 bp, 27 predicted proteins | sample Subgrocontami54m_FD_69260 | JGI IMG/M metagenome (GOLD analysis project Ga0080064, IMG submission 69260) | Subsurface groundwater microbial communities from S. Glens Falls, New York, USA - GMW46 contaminated, 5.4 m (SPADES assembly) (version 2) ...
TGCTTCACAGCTTCTTGAACACTGTCTACTAAAAACTCTCCTACAGGGCAAAAAGGAGAAGTGAAAGTCATCACAATATTCACATTCTTTTTCTCAATATCAACTCCGTAAATCAATCCCAAATCAACAATGCTATGCCCGATTTCAGGGTCATGAATCTTTCTCAATCCTTCCATGATCTGTTCTTTCTGTACCATATTAATGCTGAAAGCAAATATCGCAGCTTGCTTCCACGTTCTCCATTTTATGATGAAAGGTGCAAATGCCTTTATTCTCTTTTAGGAGCATAATAAGTCGCTGCATTTCAGTCGCCCCATCTTCGCCGCCAATAATTCTCGAAGCAGATGCTTGAATCTCTTTTTTCATTTCAGCATCAAAAGTAACAGCAACAGCCCTTGCCTTGCTGAAATATTGCGAAACAGCTGACTTTGTTATTCCCAAGAGCTCAGCAATCTCAACACCTTTCATTCCACGCCGGGCCATCTCAAAAGCCAATGCTCTCCGAAGTGCAGGAAGAAGATACCATACTTCAATTTCCTGAGGTAAAAATTTCATGTGCATAGTTCACTATCGTGAACTTTTATTTATAAACCTTTCCAAAAAGCAAAAAAAGAACATTTATATACAAAAGTCATCTTCACTAAAAATGCGGGGATGCCGGAGCGGTCAAACGGACGTGGTTTAGGCCCACGGGCTTAGTGCTACAGAGGTTCGAATCCTCTTCTCCGCATCAAAAAAAGCGAAAGGAAGAAGAGGACAGCCTTAAAATCTTAGTTTACATCTTTTCCTAGCTCAAAGTTCTAAAACGAAATAAGTAACTCCTATAGAATTACTACTATAGAAAGGTTTATAAATAACTCCCAATTCAAGAAAGCATGGCTGAACTCAGTAAAAAACAAAAAATTATTTCTACTGTCGCCGGACTCGCACTTTTAGGAGGCGTTGCTGGCGCACTCATCTACGGTGGGAAACGGCAAGCACCAACACCAGCACCAGCCTATCGCACGAATACCCTTGCTCTTTCAGGAAGCTTGGAAGAAAAGAAAGTGCTAGGATACAGCACACAAGAAGTCGCCATCGATGACATTACTTACCGAATAGTCAAATTCCCAGAAACCTCGACAGTCAAAACTTCTTCAGGAGAAACACTTGAAAGAAAAATTACTTCAGGAGTAAAGCTCATTCCTAAAACAGATTGCATTGAAGACATTGAAGGAAATAGAGTAGAAATCAAGGAAACAGGAGAGGTCTACTTCCCGGTCAAGGTCAAGATCTATGGGGATGTCCAAAGCATCAACACCACAGACGAACCTCGAAAAGGAAGAGTCAAATACTTGGAAGGAAAACTTGAAGAAGAAGTCAAACCAGACCAGTACGGAATTACCGTTACAACAACGGTCAAAGAAGCTCTCGGCAGACTTAAAAAAGTCACCCTCAAAGATACCTCCAATCCAAGAGATCAGGGAAAGACATACATCACCATACCTTTTGACACAAAAATACCTGAAAGTCTTAAAGTGATTTATATTGCTGAAGATGCAAAGACTCCTGCGCGTATTACACGAAAAGGAAGTGAAACAAAGCTCCAGCTCTTTCTGGAATCCATTGATTTATATGTCCCTGTTAGAGGCTTAGAAGTCCCTATACCAATACCCGCTCCTACCCCCATTCCTGCTCCGGCTCCTACTCCAAGAGCTACACTAACAGACCCAAATCCACCTGCATCTGCCCCTCAATCAGACCCATCAGCAGGTAACACAACTCCTACAACCCAGAATCGAACAGCACAGCATCGTGTTTTCACTGTAAAAGAAAACCAAATAACCGACGAATTAAGCTTTCTTCTCGAAGAAAAAGGAACACTCGAGCTCAATACAGAATTCGGACCCATAATTATTGAGATCGAACCAGAATGCAATCCTGCCAATTAACTCTGCAAATCATAAAAATTTTCTGAAAAATTCCTGACTCCGTTTTAAAAAACGAAGTCTGATCGGAATTTTTCTTTTACACGAAAATTTTTAGGCTCACAAAAAGCCACCATTCATCTCCGCATTAAAAAGCGGAGTCTTCTGGCTTTTTTTGATAATCTCGAAATCTACCAAGCAATAGAGATTATATCCCGCCTGTTGCCAAAACAGCGAATTTCTTTCTCTCAACACCTATCTCTTTCCCATCAATGATACAGCGAGCCACAGCCTCATAGTTTGCAGCTTGAAGTGAAGGAAGTATTTTCTCAGACTGATCTTGAGAAAGAGGCGGCGTAAGAACCTGATCATAACCATTGTCCCCAGTTAGAGAAATTCTTATTTCCACACAGGTATGAACAATCTTTAATCGAAGTGTATCTCCTGCTCTTCCCCCTGTTTTTGAAACACCATTCACTAAAAACTCCATGGTTTGAATGCCTGCCACATTCAGCCTCGAATACATCGAGTACTTCTCATCTCCAGTACATCTTGCCTGTACAAGATAGACGCCCATATGAACTGCTCCTAAAAAAATTGAATCTTCCCCTTTCTTTAAAATTCCATCTTTCAAAGTACTCAAGGCGCCATGAGCATCAAGATAACGCACAGTATAATCAACATCACAAGCATGATCCATACGAGCTAAAACAATATCCCCGGGTTTTGCATCAGAAATCTCTTTCCCATCACTTTGAAAAATAATCCGCGAAGTAATAACACCAATAGTTCCAGAACCTGCATCACCTGGAGTCGAACTCACCGCAGTGCTCTCGCCAGGCGCTTCATCTCTGCCATACAACTGTCTATTAACTTCCTGAATAGAAAGGTCATATTTCCCATCATCACCAATAGATGCCCTTGTAGTCCTAAGAGCTCTCTGAATCGAAGAAGCAAAATCCTTTGGATTACCTGACTTCAAGATATCTTTGATAATAGTAATATCCTCTTGATACATATCACTTGCAATATCCTGATCAACAGGCACATCCTCTATTCTCGTAAGAAAGTCAGTTCTTGTTTTCCCATTCGTGCTTATCTGAAATTCCAGTCTCGTCATCTCAAAATTCCATCTTAGCCATATCCGGTCATCTATTCCGTTGTGGAAAACGAGCTCAACAATATGAGAATATTTTTTCCCGCTTGGAACCCCGCTAGTCCCGCTTGTTGCTGTTCTCGTGGATGCTGTAGAAGTCGACGTTGGAGAAGTGGTTCCAAAAAGATCCTCGCTAAAAAGAAAGACACTGATCTTTTCCTTAGTTAATGAAGAAATAGGTAATCGCTCATGAACATATCCTACATCATCCGCATCTCTGATATTCTCTATTCTACCCCTCTTAACAGCTTCCTCAATCCTTGATGCAAACTCTTTTCTCGTTCTTGCCCCTAGAACATATTTCACATCCTCAATAGCTCCTGCCATAAGGTCTCTATTCAAATCGAAGTTTGTTTTATCAATCTTGTCTAAGTTAGATACAAAATCTGACATCTCAACTCTATTGTTAAGTTGAATGCTAACTTCTGATTGAGGCTCTAAGTAAGACCATCGTACACTGACCTTATCTGCAATATTTTCATCAAAATAGCCATTATCAAAAACGATCGCAATAGTCTTGGAATATTGTCCATTTTTTACAGTGTCTCTGTCTCCAGCATCAGCAGTAGTTGAAGAGGTTGTTGCTGTACCGCTCCCTCCAGAACCCCCGGCATTCTTCTCCAGATCAGCTACACTAAAACTCTGCCCCTCGCCATTTCCATCAAGCGAATATCTCCCACTCTTCATTGCTCCAAGAACTTGAAGAAGATAATCGTTCTTGTCCTTTGCATTCAAAATATTTTGAAAAAGAGAAATGTCTTTAACCTGAATTTTATTTTTAATATTTGAATTAAGATCGTTATAAGACTGCACAAATCCACTTTGAAGATTCGGAGTTGTGCTGCTTACAACAAGATTTATTTCAGCCTTTCCAGCTTTCACATTCCATCTTGCATCAATTTTATCAACAAAACCTGCTTGGACAAAACCTTTATTTTGATAGAGACCAATTAAATAAGTATAATCTGAAGTAACTCCTGTCCCCGTCGTCCCTCCATCCGTCGTCCCTCCACCCGTCGCCGGAGCAGCAACAGGTTTAAACTTTTGTCCCAAGAACCTTGCAACCATGTCAAAGATCTTATACTTTGAAAGCAAAGCTTCTGCTTTCTGGCTGTTCAAAAATCCTCTCTGCTCAATCACATCTGCCTTCTTCACCAAGCCTCCAATATCACTTCCCCCAAATGCAGAATCAGATATCCTCAGCGCTTTACTCAATTTGTCAGGATTTAATCCAGCCACATCATCCCGCAATCCCGCAAGAGCCTGCGCACTTTCCTGATCAGTTAATCCAGCTGACTCAATATTATCACGCAGCTGTCCAATCTTAACATCCTGCACAGCCTCTTGCGCAAGGCCTTTATTCCTAATTGCATCCTGCACGCTTTCAGTATCAAGCCAGCACTTCAGAGGCGTTGCTCCTGCCCTGCACGTCCCCACTTCTTTCCACCGGGCTTCCTGGCTGCCAACTTTTGGATCAATAGATTTTCCTGGATTCTGCGTCGAGCAAATGCGAGTCACGCCACGCAAATATCCTTCCTTGTAAATCGAAGGGCTCACAGCTCTCTGCACTCCTTCCTGAAGATTCGGCTGCAACAAACCCAATGGGCTTCCCCCTTGCTGAATAGGAGTCCCTGAAACACACTCTTCCTCAGAGCGAATATTCGTCTGGCTTGCCTGATCCTTCACATATTGATCTCTCAAATAATTAACCGCAAAGCTCGACGATACTTGCTTGAAACCGCACTCATCTTTCCCATTAATCCTCACGCACAGCTCCTTGTAGCCAGCAGGTGCAGTAAAGTCACGAGTCTCATCAACGCTCTTTCCTCTCGGCACAAATCCAACAGAAACAGTAATAAACTGCTGCTGCAAGTAGTATCCAGATTCAGGCGGACTCTTAAGATACACGCTATAGTAGGTCGCCTCGTCCTTTCCTGCATAAATTGCATAATACACTTTATACTGCGAAGTCGCAGGCACAGTAGCTTCTGTGAAAGGAATCTCGTCAAAAGATGCATAAAATTGATGCGGGCTGTCTGGCTCCAACAGATTATCAAGAAATTTCTTATTCGAAGGATAACGGGCAGAAACAAATCCCTTGCAAATCTCAGTCCCAACATCCTCACTGCTTCTTTTCTGAAATGCCTGATAAGCATTTAATGCGTAGTCATTCTTCAAATAATCAACACTCTTATCCAGTTGGGCAAAAGAGTCCTTCACTGTCAGATACTCTCCCCCTCCCCGTGTGCCCTGCCCCGTCGCAGTCTCAATCAGTTTAGCCACCAAAAGTTTGGACAGAGGCGAGATTTGTCTCCAGAAAAACTCGCACATATAAATAGACTTCAGCTCATCGCAAATCCCGATATTCCTTCCTGTTGCTAAGCTCTCCTGCAAGCATCCTCGCACTAATTTCAAGATCTGTACATATCCATCCAAACCAGCCTGAATTCCTGAAAGGCAAACAGGAATAAGAACTCCTTCCCTAAAGTTAGGCAAACAGAGGACAGTACTCCCAATAATCCCTGACTGCACCACATCTGCAACCGGATAAGCCCCGCCAAGATTGCATCGGGAAGCAGGGCACAATACAGGATCGCACACATTAAACATCAACTGGCAATCTGCAGGAGACATGAAATCCTGGCATCGAGCTCCTCCCAGAATAGGCGGAGCCCCGACGTTAAAAGCTCCGTCAAGCACATTAATTCTTCCTCCAGCTCTTCCTTGAGCAGAATACTGCGATCCAGCTTGATATAATGCCTGCTGTGAAGCTTGATACAGCTCTCGAGACTCCTGCGAAGAAAGCCCTAAAATTCTGAAGTTCTCCCGGGAAACAGCATCTACATTAATAAATTGGCATGCATCATCTCCTACACTGGTTTCAAATTCCTGAATCTTATTCTGTCCAATATTGCAAATATAATAATTCTTGGGAATCGCTGCTTCAGTAAATGCTTTTGGAGCATTTGCCTCAAACACCCCATAACTTGTCGTAGCCGCATACCATCCTCTCTGCTTCCCCCACTTCTCTCCAAGAGGAACAATTGCAGGCAATCCCTTAAAAGATCCTGTCTCATGAAAGCTCACAGCAGCAGTTCCCCAGGGATTCGTCAGCGTCGTAGAATCCTGCCTTAAAAAGTAGAGGTCATTCAGCCTTTTCAACTCTTTTTCATCAGTCACTTTTGTTAACACCTGATCATTATTCTTGCTAACGCTGTACCACTCGTTTGCTCCATATCTCTCCCCTTGGCCTTTATTCAAAGGAGCAACATAATAATTGCTTCCCACAGCAAGAGCTTGAACAGGCGTGCTATCGGGAAGAGTGGGCAAATTCTTATAGCCAGCATCCTTGAAATCCTTCAAAGTCTGCCCATAATAAGGACGGGCAATCGTCTCTCGAAGAGGAGCATCTGCATCAACTCTAATATTCTTGCCAAGCACACTCTCGTGATTCTGGTAATTCTTCTGAATATCATTTCTCTTCTCCAGTTCTAAAACTGATTTATCGCTCTGGCCAAGCCCAAGGCTGTTCACAGTACTTTGTTGAGAATCGCCGTTCTTCATCGCCAGCTCCAGATCCCTCATCTCGGTAAGAGAAGCAGTATCGAGCATCTCGTTAGTAAGAGGAACATCTCTTGACTTTCCTGTCGGAGCTCCATACGCATCTCTCTCCAAAACAGAAATGCTTCTTTTCCCACCCCCATAAGTATCTTTCATATACTGCCGATAAGCAGTAGTTGCTTTCGGAATATCCACGCCTCCTAAATCATTCTTATTCTGGTCTTGAATCTTCTTCAAGTTAGTATTCACCGCCTCGACATTGCCCTTGTAAGATGCAACATCTGCCTGAATCTCATCGTTATTCTTCCTCAAACAATCATTAAACAAAACCCTATCTCCATGTGAATCAGCCTGGCAGCGCGCATTCCATTTCTGCATCACCGCCTGCCTCGCCTGCACCCCACCCCCCAATCCAACAACAAAATTTTTCGCAAGCAAAACTCCAATCGTCGCGAAACAAGCTCCCTTCATCACTTTAACCGTCTTCCCCAAATTGCTAACGATCTTTTCAAATTTTCCAATACTTTGATTCAAATTCTCAATCATCTCCAAAGTCTTCTCATCAGACAATTTAATCGCCCTCTTTTCAATCCCAACCTGCACGGTCAAATTCGCCTCGGAAAACTGGTAAGGAAGTCTGGGAAGAATCATGACCTTTCCTTCAGCTTCAAACTTTATTTCCCGCAGCTCAACTGCAATATCAGGCCTTCTCTCATTCACCTTTAGGACAACATCCTGATTCGTCAGTCTCCCCTCCTTATCCCGCGAGGAATGGCTCAAAGTAACTCTCTCCCTTTCAATCACCTTCACAAGAAGCGTATGGCTCACTCCCTGAAAGTCATAAGTATAAACCTCGTTTAATCCTAAAGTCTTCTCATTCGTACTGACCAAAAATCTTGCAGAAAGCTCATCAAATCCCGGCTCTTTAATATCAAGAAGTTGAACCGTATGCAATTGATTTGCAATATCTACAAAATTCACAGCCTGCTCAAGATTATACTTCTTCAAAGCATGTAATCTCCCTTCAGCATACCTTCCTGAAGAAGAATCAAAATAATCCTTCGCAACTTTCTCAAGAATTTCAATCTGCTTTTTCTGCTTTCCAATTTTTCCCGCAAGATCAGCCGCTTCCAGCAAAGCTTTCTCTCCATAGGTCTCTCCAGAATTCGTCTTCTCATTATACAGGGAAGCCAACTCCTGTGCGCTCTTCAACGCAGCCTCGAAATACTCCTCAAGAATAAGCTGATCCCCTGTATATACTTTGTCTACACTTCCCGCCAAGCTCACTTTATACTCAAAGGCATTTCCTTCAGGAGCCACAACAACAACCTCAGGTGCGCTACTCCCTGCCTTCAAGATTCCTTGCACCTTAGAAACAAGAGTCTGGCTCTGATCCTCGCTTGTTCCAGCCAATGCGCTCCCGATTCTCTCTAATAAATCCTTCTTAATCTTCCCATCATCTCCGATAAGGCTCTTATCAATCCCCTTCCCAAGAACAACAAATCTCCTCTCAGTTTTCTCTGAAAGAGTAAATTCTCCCACGCCCAGTGCATAAACTGCCTCTGGCCCAAAACCAATGCCCTCGCCAACAACCAAATTCTTCATCGTACCTCCTTTTTCCAAATTCACCATATTGGCAAAAGAAAGAGCCAAAGGAAGATTTTTTCCAGCGCAGTTCACCACAACTTTTCCGCCTTTGCTCACAGGAGTAATGCTCACAATCCTGCATCGATCCTCCAGGAATCTCTCTCCTTCTCTCAAGAAGAATTCAGCATCATCTACCATAATCTTCACCTTTCTCTCCGGAGCAGATCCTCCGTCATACCTCACCTGAATCGCTGCCTTGCAGTAAAATCCAGGAAGATAAATATCAGAAGAGGTCTTCCCTTTTTCCAAAACAAAAGAAGCAAGCTTTCTTTCCCGATCCTGATAAATAGAAACTCCTGCCCTGTTCTCCTCGACAAAATCAACCCTGACATATCCTTTCCCTCTCCAAAAGCTGTAAGCATTAAAATTCCTAGCCCATTCATCGTCGCTGACAACAGGCACATAATACTCCACTCTCCCTATCCCAAACGCCTTCTCCAGGTCATAACTGATAGCCGCAGTCACATTTAATCTCACATTTTCAGGCATCTTCTTTTCATCAGGCTGTCGCTTCAAAACAACCACAACATACCCGATATTATTCAAAAAAGGACTTTGAAGCAAAGTACTATAGAAACGTAAGCCAGCCCGGGAAGGATGCCAGCTCAATCCAGAAACTTCCTGCGGGTATTTTCCAGAGAATTTCACGCTCCTGATCCATGAGACATCAATGAGCGGATTCAATTTCAAGGCATCCACCTGGCAGAACACAGGAACATTCTGCTCCTCCAAAAGATCACTTCTCACAACCCCTGGAGAACACCCTCCAACAGGGATATAAAGAATAAAATCCTGTCGTGCTTCGCATCTCGATGCATCATCCAAGGTAGGGAAAAAAGTCTTGTAATCAATTCCCTGCCGTGCATAGAAATCTTGGAAAGAGGGCTGATAAACCTGGGGCGTCACAAAGCCATGCCCCGATCCATACGACGTTGGCGGAATAATCTGTCCAGGTCCAGAGCTCGCAAAACCAGCACCTGGAGGAGAGCCAATACCTTGTGCAGAGGCTAAAGAAATAACGAAAAGATAAAGAACGATAATAAAAATAAAGAACGATGATAATTTATTATAAGATAATGATAAAGAGGTTTCTAATCTTTTATGTAAATCATCCTTTCTATCCGCTTCCAGGTATCGGAATTTAGGCATTTTGCTTCTTTGATCCAGAATGTGCTTCATATCAGTCATTTTTCAAATGCAGGTAATTTATCAAGTCTATTCTCAAAATCTTGAGTGCTCCTAATTTCTAAAAGATATTGTAAATAATCTCTCTCTTCATAGCTATTTCCGCCCGCGTCATATTCCTTAGGAATTGTATCATAGGCGTATCCCATTTGTTTCATGATCTCTACAAAATCAGAAGGAGGAATATCGTTAAAATAATCATCATCAGTTACTCCAGAGGCAAGATTTGTTTTAATAGTCTTAAGGCAATTTTTCCTTGAATATGCACTCCCGTCAACATAAAGACTATTGTATTCTTTTACCTCATCACATAACGAGATATTGTTTGTGTCAATAGCAACATTAAAAAAACAATCTGACCGTAGATATGCTACCTGATACCCTTCAGGATTAGACCCCAAACCAGTGTTATGTGCTTTAGGATAAATTTTGTAGCAAAGTTTGGCGGAATTAATAAACTCACTCATTTCAATATAAGAATACTCATAAGCGTTTCCTTTTCTCTCCTCCAAAGAAGGGATAAAATAAAAAGTCTTCAAAAACCAGACAGTTATTATAACAACGATAATAAGAGAGGACATAATGACAATTAAGATTTTTCTCGATTTTGACATAGTTTTCTTTTTCATCCTCATCTCACCACAACATCAACATCTTTAGTTTCATTCTCTCAAATTTTCTCCAAAATCTTCAGTCATTTTACAACAACATCAATATCTTTAATTTCTACGAGATTATAATTATTCGGCAAATCCTCAACCGTAGACGGAGTAGGAAAGGAATCCACACCCAGCTCCAATATCTTTCCCTGCTGTAATTCAGATTCAACAAAATAATATTCTGCCTTCCCCCCGCCAATCACAACAGAACTGACAGTCTGTGCAGGAACAGTAATATCAAAGCATTCTTCATCCTCTCCACCTAAAAATCCAAGGACCCCTTTCTTAGGAACAGTGACACATTTTGTTTCGCTATGCTCTCCGAGCGTAAGTGTAGAATTCCTGTATACATAAACCGTCAGATTATAAAATCCCTCGCTTAACTCAACACTCTTCTGTTCAGGATATGCAATCGTAATGCTCTTCTCCCCAGTAAAATAAATGAGAACAAAATCCTCGCTGTCTTTCTCATCAACTTTCAAAGCAACGCTAAGGTTATACAATTTATCCATCACAATATTCCCCGTACTCTGTGTATTGGTAGAAATCTGCAATCTCTCCTCGGCATAACCAGGAGCAGTCGCAATCAAATACCCGTTCACGCATTGAGGAACTCTTCCCCTAAAAACAGCATCCTTGCCATCAACCTTTGTTTCCCCAAGATCACACCTCTGATTCAAGCACTTGAAATCAACTGTTGCTTTCACAGGCTCGAGCAGCGTGTTGTAAGTATAAATTTCAATATCCTGCACTTTCTGATTGCAAAGAGGAGGATCCACATCTCCCACAGCCTCTCCTTCCAAAGCCTCTCTTGGCTTGTTCTTATCAATAACCACGACGACAGGAAACTGGAATATTTCTTTATCATCCAAAATCTGAATCATCACAGGATAATGCAAATCGTAAACAAAATGATAAGGCACATAGCAAAATCCCAAGGCTCCCAGTCCTGCACCCTGTCCAACAGGCTCTGCAACAAGAAGCCCATTCTCCACAGGATTCGCTTCTATCTTCATCGGCCAGAATTTCGAGTAGACGAAATTCACCTGCTCATCGCTTTTCACAGGAACAACAAAATATTTCCTCCGGTCATTCTTGAGTTTGTAATAGTTTCCCTGAACTCGAAGAGCAGGAACATTTGCCTCTAAAGCTGTCTGGATATCTTCCCGAACAGCATCAAAAGTCCACACCTTAGGCGCACAAGTAATCTCCACATTGTCTACAGGAGCATAAAGCCTCAAAGCATCAACCCCATACTGCTCCAAAAAAGCGTTCTGCTTCTCATGCTGGTAAATCCTGTACGCAATATCATAAAATTTTCCCAATTTTGTCGGAAGCGTCAAGGAGAATTTCTCTAAAATAACTTTCTCATCGCCAAAAGATGCAGAAATTTTATTCCTAATCTCAACAGTGACATGTTCATCTTTAATAGAGACACCAACAGAGGGTTTCCCTCGATCAATCAAAAATCCCTTATCAGCAAAACCCTGCAATGAGCACCGCTCCAAATCACCCTCGACAAACCCTGCCAGCTGCTCTTCCATGCTCTTCCTTGTCGGCACTTGCTCTTTGGCAATATTATTCCCAGAAACATAATACCAGTAGGGAACAGCTGCGCCAAAAAAGTCCAGTTGCGATGAAGTCGGGGCAAATTCGCTTCCCGGAGAAAACTCAGGAGGAGAAATAAATCCTGCCTGCTTCTCCAATAATCCTACGCCAATTTCCGTACTCTCTTTGCTGCAGTCAAGATAATACTGGTTAAGCTCCTGAAATCGTACAGGGATAGATCCCAAATCAATGCTCCCACGTAAAAGAAAATATAAGCCAACACCTGCAACAACAATGAGCGCGAGAAAAACAAATAATGCAACTTGCCCTTTCCGAGGGCTTCCTTTACTCATGAGAACCTCTTTTACTCATTTTTAACGAAAACGTAACCTCTGTATGAGAGACAAAAAGCGTATATAAATCTTGTTCCAAAGCAGGCTTTGCTCAGGAAAGAAAAAATCTTCACGAATCCTTCATCAAAATAATTTTTCCTTGCTGCCAGTCTTTCAAAAGAGCTCGTGCTGCGCGATCCAAATCGTATTTCCCTTTTTTCAGGACATAATTCCTTTTCTGGGCAACGTGCTCTAAAAAATCCAGGAAATGCTCTCCTGAAACCCCGTAATAATTTTCTAAAACTGTTTGATGTTCTTTCCAGAGGTGACCAACAATCAATGCAGGATCTTTTACCTTATCATACATTCGTGCTCCAATCTTGCCTTGCTTCACAGCTTGTTGCTCATCCGGCGATGAAGTATATTCTTCCTCCGGAATAACTCCTGGAGTATCGATGAGTGTAATTTTACTGCTAATCCGTATTTTCTGAAGCCCTTTTGTAAACCCTGCTTCCGGTGAAGCTCGCGCCACATTCCTGCCCCGCAATAAGTTAATCAAAGAGCTTTTTCCAGTATTGGGATATCCTATCACTCCCACAAACGCCTTCTCATAGGGAAGCTCCTTCAAAATGATCAGAATTCTCTCCCGCAATTCCCGCCCACCTTTTCTCTCCGGGCAGGACAAAAACACGCGAGGATAAAGATGCTCAGTCTTCCTCTTCAATTCCCTGAGATCGACCAGATCAACCTTATTTAAAACATAAATAATTTTTTTCCCCAAATTCAGAATTTCTTGTTCAGCCGCTTTATTCCTCGTCTCCTCAAAAAACCGTGCATCTAATACTTCAAGAATAATATCTGCTCTTTCAATAACTTCATGCAAGTTTGCAGCATAATCTTTCTTCGCCATGCCACACCATGCCATTTCATTTTATAAACCTGCCCACAGAAGGAAAAGGAAAAAAAGACCTCCCCATCATTCTTGTAACAAAAAAGCAATATGAACCCGATTGAGGAGCCATATCTTCTTCCCCCTAAATGTGATGAAAATAGGCCATGGACCCGACAGGGATCGAACCTGTGATCTTCTCTACGTCAAAGAGACGTCTTAACCACTGGACTACGGGTCCTTGTAAAAAAGGAAGAAAACAAGCTTATAAATATTTATTGCCCTTTCTAAAAAACCGCCTCTTAAAAGAACGCTCTCCTACAATGCTCCCCACCTCAACGCCATGATAGTAATATCTCGTGACCTCATGCAAGCCAAATGATCCTTCTTCAGCAATTTCCTCAATGCCTCTTTCCTTTCTGAGGTCAGAAACAGAAACCCTTCGTGGCTCAAAAATCTCGAACACATAATGTGCGCATCCTCTACAAACTTCCTTGAAAGAAACAACATCAACTCTCTTGGCATCGATCATAAAAGGAATACGTTCTCCATAAAGGATCCTCTTTTCAAAAGAAGAGCAAGCAGGGCATGCCCCAAGATACGCTAAAAATTGATTTATAAAGCCCATAGCAGCCCAAATGAGAAACACCCTTATAATCTCTCTTGCCATCTATCTTTTTGAGACAACAATCTTTAAATCACCCCCATCCCTTCTGAAAACATGCTCACCTACAATGATCTCTATGAAGCTCTCAGAAAAGAGAAATATGCAGAACAGCTCCAAACCCTCCATGCAAGCTTCATCTCCTCAGTCTCACAGTATCTCCAAGAGAGAAAAGAATTCTCCTCAAAGCAGGATGATCTCTTCTCAGAAGCAATGATCAAGTCAAAAAAGCAATTTGAAAACGCCCTCTTCATCTTCAAAGAACTCATGCTGAGAAGAAAGAAAAAACTCCTCAACCTAGCATTTGTTGCAACCGAAACCGGCATCTCTAAAAAAGACTTCGAGAATATGCTTCCTATTGAAAGAGAGCTCTTCGACAAAATCATCACCAGCATGGAAAAGGTGGATAAAGAAGTCTCCTCTATTCTTAATGGAAAGATTGAAAGAGAAATCAAAAATAATCTTGTCGTCTTCAAAGAGGACATGGATGAATTTGTGGGAATGCAGGGAGAAAAATTCGGCCCTTATAAAAAAGGAGACATCGTAAATATTCCTAAGGAAGTCGCTGCAATCTTAAGTAATGCGAACAAAATCGAGATTGTTGATAACGGGTGATAATCACTAAAAGTAAGAAAACTCAGTTTTTAAACCTCAGAATGTCACGAGTCATAGGAAAATGGCTCATAAGTATCTCGGAAAAATTTCCTTCATTTTTACAATCCCAAAAATAATTGCATATAGAGAAGATCCTAAAATCCCAAGAAAAAGATCAATCATAGTATCATCAATCCTGTCTACGATAAGGTTAAATTTCTCAAAGCCATGAAGGTCCCTAAGATAAACTCCCTGCAATTTTAGGTCAAAGAAATAATCAAGCGCGTACTCTCCAAGCTCAAACAATCCTAAAATGCCGATGGTGATAAAAAAAGTGAAGGTAAGCTTCCATTTCAGCTCGATCCTCAAATGAGAAACCATATAAAAAACAATAGAAGAGATCAGAAGAGGCAAAAAAAAGTGCTGAATCTTGTCATAATTCGGATAAATATAATAAAACGGGCTAAGAAGCAGGGTAAAAATAGCAATAATAAGAATAAACAAATAATGCTTGGCTCTAAATCGTATATCAAACGAATGGTCGAGGACATAGAAAAAAATCAAAAGCCCTGCAGTGGAAACAGCCCTAAGAATGAAAGAAGCGTTCTTGAAAAAGTAAATCATCAGCAGGAGCAGAAGCGAAAGCCCAAAAACAGTCCTTCGCTTATACTGATAAACAGCCAAATGCTTCTTCCAATTCCGTACTCTAGGATGCTCAAAGATCATGTTACGTTTGTTCGTTTCAAAAAAGAAGTAAAAAGAATTTATAAACATTGAGTAAGCATCCCTCAATAAGGGAAAAAATGTATATGGGACTGCGACATTTTCTTGTAAAATAAAACTTTTGGTTTAATCTTCTTTGATTCAAAAATCGCCTGATTCAGCCCCTCCCAAAATAAAAACCAGCTTGCAGGCTCAAAGAGAACCACCAAAAATGCGGAAAGACTTGAGGTCTCACGGGTCTTATAGAAAACAAAAGCAGCCAAAAACATCAAGACAACTCCTAAAAATGTAAAACCTAATCCTTTCCGAATAATGGTCCTCTGCTCTTTCTCATAATGAGAAAAATGTTTCTTAAAATGTTCCTTTAATCTTTTTCGAATCATAGCCTCCTTAGAAAGATCCCTCTGTGCTTGTGGAATCAAAAAATTGAGTTCGAAAAAATGAGAAGATTTCCCCGCACTTGCTCTCTCTGCCTCCTCTAAAAAATCCACAGATAACGCCCTCTCAAAATAAGCTCTCGGATCAAAATCAGAAAAAATATCATCATACGTATCAAGAATCAAGCTGATCTCAGACATCTTCAGCATTTCATGCACTTTATGCTCAACGTCCTCTTCTTCATCCTCTTTTTTCTTTTTCATAAATCAAGCACGCAAAGTCAATATATAAATTATTGGGACAGAACCTCTACATTTTTTGAGAGAGGGAACATCCCATTCAAAGCCTCTAGAGGGGCTAGAAATTCAGATACAAGTCCTTAGCAGATACTTCTTTTGTACCTCTTTTATTTCTACGATGAGGAAGTATTTATAGTTTTCTGTTTTTGATTTTTTCGACGGTATTTTACTTAAAAAAATCAGTTAAGTGACGATTGCTGGTCTCCATGCGCAGTGAGTCCAAGAGAATTTCCGAATAGGTAAGGCGCATAATCTGCCGCTTCTGGAAAGTCTTCAGTTGTATGAAGGTAACTTAAATTTTCATTCATCTTTCTTTTTGCTTTTTCTATCGCTGTTGCAACGGTGTTTCCTTTAAGAATAGCTTTAACAAGAATATTTGACGGTTCTAAGAAAAGCCTTGCAATTTTGTCTTTTGCAGGAGCTGCTTCGCTTTCTGGGTTTCGACCAATAGCAAAATCATCGTCGTATCCAATAAAGCATAATGTTCCTTTCTCTACCGCTTTTGGCCCTAATTTAAACGCAGATGAACAGGAGAGAGCGTAAGTGATAGAACTTTTTAGTGCTTCGGGATTTTCTTTAGCTGAAATAATTATCTCGTCATTATGCCCACAAATAGCATCAGATTTCCCATGCCCATTAAACATAATAAATTGTGGTTTCTGATGATTAATCATGTTGAGGATTGTTAATCGATTAGCATCAGCCCCTTCTTTATTAAATGTTTTATGACCTAAGCTTTGAGATTCGTTTATAAGTTCCTTGCTGTATAAATAAAGATATTCCACGGTACTATCGTGTCTTGGACGAGAAAAAAGAGTGCAAGCCATTATATTCCCGTTAACAATCCTTTTTTGAAAGCTTGTAAGTATGCAATTTGAACTCTGATAATTTTCTCTCCAATTTCTGTTCCATTTTTCACCTGTTCAATTAGTTCGTCTCTATCCATAAATTTGTCCGATCCGCCAAAAGAAACTCTAACTTTTGGAGAGGTCTGGCGCAATCTCTCAATAACAATTTCTTTCTTAAGCTCTTCAGTTTCTGAATTTTCTTCTTTTGTCATATGATCTCTAATTCCTTTAATATATTTAAGATTTTCTGGGATTTTTTGGTGTTGTTCTTTATTTCCTGATAAGCTAAATTCCAGCTTATAGGCTCTCCATCAAGTACAGCAACGACATGCTCTCGTTCTTCAAGAGGCAAACTTGCGTATATCTTAAAGAAGTCTTCACTTGCCACCATAGTACATGTAATATAGTGAATTCACCTTTTAAATATAGTGCATAAATCACTATCCTCTTTTGTAACATCAAAAGGCGAAGGATGTATTTAAATGTGATTATCCTGAATGATGACCTGCTGGGTGAAACAGATGACGGTGGAGATTTGGCGACCATAGATCTGTCGCCAGAGACGTATGAATGGACAGCATCCCACATATCTCAAGAAGTCGCTCGTGGGAGGATTGCATTCTTTGAGTTCAGTATTGCAGCGAAAGGAACACTGAGCCCGGACATCGAGTTCGACTACCTAATACGAGTCAGTGGGAAGCAGCCAGGTACCGCATATATCAAGACCATGGAGAAGAGAACCACAGCTTCTATTTAAATCTTGTGCCCCTTTTTGCGAACTAAAATGGTCAAAGCCTCAAGAGGGGATTGAACCCCCGACCCTCAGTTTTTTTGCAGTAATTTACTTCACGACCGTTAAGGAAGTGAATCCTTAGAAACCTTGGTTCTTAGGCTACAAAACTGATGCTCTACCAACTGAGCTATTGAGGCATATCAGGAAGAGAAATGATTTGTTTAAAAAGATTCGCATAAAAGCGGCTTTGCGTAGATATTCAACGCTTCTTATAAGATTTATAGTAATTAAAAACTTCTAAAATGTGTTTGACATTGCCCAAATACATTATCACCTTCTGCTTAACCTTCCCTCTTTTGTCGAGTTTACCTTCAACAAGATAATAGTACGTATAGCCTTTCACCTTTTTGTTTCTGATATACATCATCTTATCATTAGGCACATTACTATTTAAATATTATGAATTTATCTTTCACAAAAGAGAAATAGTTATTAAGCACAATGATAATATGAAAGAGAGAGGATATCCCAATAGAGAGTTTAGGGCATTAGTGAGATATGCGAATGAAGCAAGAAGAAAAAAGGATAAAATTTTACGAGGATAAAAAGCCAAGAGAAATTAACTGGAATGCGTATACTCTTTCGCAGATAAGTGATGCAAAAGAGACACTTCTCTTTATCAAAAGAGAAGTGGATAAATGCCAAGACCCTCCAAGAAAAGTTGGAAAACCAATAACAGATCCAAAAATATTAACTAAGGCAGTCTTAATCTGTGAAGCATTAGGCTTTGTCGAAAGAAAAGCAGAAGGATGGCTTGAACTTATCGGTCCATTTGTAGGGATTAATGAAAAAATAGACGATAGAGTTATAGGTAACGCCTATAACAAGTTTGAAGTTGCATTCATCCTAAAACAGATATTTGACCGAAATAAAGATTCAGATGGTTGCTTAATGGGTGATGGTTCTGGACTAGAAACTTCAAGAAAACAAAACTATGGATTAAACAGAAAATCTACTAAAGAATTTTTAACTTCTATTGTAGATTCAAGAGAAGTAGTTCAAGCATTTGATTTCTCTGGAATAGATGAATGCAAAGCAATGCATTCATTAGTCAAAGAAGTCGAGGGAGATAGCTTAAGATTGGATTCGGGATTTAACGATAGAGAATTAGTTAGAAAAATAGTTGAGAAAGAAATTGTTCCATATGTTTATCCAAAGAAGATAAACAGAATTAATGGCGGTAATGGTTGGACAGACATGTATCTTGAGTTTTTTACAGATGTTATTGCTTGGCTTACAAAATATTATCAGAGAGTTCATTGCGAAAGTTTTCATTCCACATTTAAGAGAGTTTATGGTATTATCAGCAAGATAAGAACTCATAGTAAATTTGTTCAAGTCAGTGCAAGAATAATCTTGCACAATAGGGCAAGATTATCTTATTTTGAGAAAATTAAATAATATGTACGCAAAGCTCACAAAAGCAGTATCTCCGTAGAGAGTAAAATAGAGAAGCCAGAATCTGACGTAAGCAGACGATTCTGATGAGTGGATAAATCAAGCAGACATATGCTATGCGGAGATACTGAAAAGGAGATCAGTCATCGAAGAAATGAGGAGGGCAATCATCATCCCAACCCTCATGAGATTTTCATTTTTGAACACCTTCTCCAAGAAACTCCTCTTTTTTGAGAAGGAGAGCATACACATATGCGGCTGTATATTCCTCCCCATCGTAATGAAACGGTAAAAACAAACCATCGGAATAATCATAAAAATGGGTATGATGCTCATTCACAGCCCCGTACGATCCAGAGGAATGCATGAAATGGAATACTCTAACTCCTTCAAATCTTTCACCTTCTTTAAAACCATCTCGCCCACGACTAACATAGGTATCGACGCCCCCATAAAAAACAGGAGTTAATCTGCCATAAAGCCCTTTTCCGAGGGTAAGAAAAATATCTTGAACAAGCAAGAGATCTCCACGAGCAACAGTGGAATCTTTCACAATTTGGTCCAAAGATTTAAAATTTCTCATGCATAGGAAAACTATAAATCCTATTTAAAGACTATGAAGATAAATTTCTGAGGTTACACCAGCCTCTTCTGCTCCACCGCCGATTGTATCTCACCATACACTCCATCATACCCTGGTTTAATCTTTAAATTTCCGATTCTATTGTTAATAATCAGCTCAGCAAGGACCTCATCAAATCCCGCTTGAACAATTTCGGGCTTATCTTTCTCGATCAAAACAGCAAACTCGTTCCCAAACTTCTCGATCATCTGATTATAAAGCAGCCATGTTTTCTTGCTCGCAAGAGACGATTTCAGAAAAAATGCAAGGATCTCATGCAACGGAAGCACTTTATAAAACTTCCTCCTATCCGGAGGAAAAAAACCCGCAGGCATCTTCGCCAACTGCTCAATCCTGTAGTCAACTCCGATAGTCATCTCCTTCTTACACACCGGGCATATCCCGTTTAATTCTTTTGTCTTCCTTGGAGAACATGAAAAATTGCAATTACGATGCCCATCCCAATGATATTTTCCATAAGCAGGATCTGTCTCAATCGTCCCGACAATAGCATTCTTCCGAATATCCTGAATAATGTCTTTATAAGAAAAATCATCTGCATTAAAGTTAAACATCGTCGCTTCTCTGCCAAGTCTCCAAGGCCAAAAACTATGGGCATCTGAAAATGAAACAATAGCCACTTTCTCCATCAGCCTCCAAAGCATCGAAGGATCAGCGCTCATTCCAGACTCAATTGCATGCACCTTCCCAACCTGATCCTGAAAACAATCCTTCAAAGAATTAAAACCAGACTTCGAGCCAAAAAGGCCGAACCACGGAGTCATGCAATGCGCAGGAATAATCTCAATATCATCAGAAATGCTCTTTAGATCTTCAACCAATTGCGGAGAGGAAATCCCAAAAATCGGCCTCCCGTCATAGTCTAGTCTGCCCTTGCTTCCCAGGTATTTCGTAACCGCATCTGCCGCGTCGCGATGGGGAGAAAAAATCAAGTGATGCACAGCTCTTCTTCCATCTTGAGCATACATCAAAGAAACTTCAGTCTGCCAGAGAAACGGAAATCCAGTCTTGCTCCAAAGAACCCCTTTCTCGTCCTCTTTCAGTTTCTCGTCAATCTCCTTCCTCCAGAGAGGATGCTGAAAGTCTCCTGTCCCCAGCAAATGCAGCCCTTTCATACGAGCATATTTCTCAAGATTCTCAATAGTAATATCCTTGCTGCATGCCCGCGCATATCTAGAGTGTATTTGCAAGTCAGCGATAATCATTCTCAAAGGAGAGAAAGAATGTTTTTATAACTTTGTATATTTCAGTCCAGTTCCTTGTATTAATCCTTCCACAGTTTCTTTAAAAGCTGTTTCTGATATAGAAAAAAGAGCTATAAGGCCGCCAAGTCTTTGAAAATACTGAGCATTCAAAGCTGCAAGATGTTCTGGAGGAGAAACCATAATATATTGGGGAGAAACACCTAAAGCTTTATGTAAAATCTTAATCTTGTCAGGGCATACTTTCGGGAATTTTGTTACTGAAGATTCAATAATTGTCGGAATCCCGTCTACTCTAACGAGGTTTTCATAAACAGCCAAAATCCTTCTATTTTTGCTAGAATGCACATACACTCTCTGAATAGCATCTCTCGTGAAGATATATTTCTCAGAGTTATTCTTGTGTTCTCCGTCGAGCCCTTCTATCTTTAATTCAGGGTATTTTCTGGTTATTCGCTCCAAGGAAATCTTTGTAAAGATATCTTTAAAATTTTTAAGATAATGATGGAGAGGGAAACTTCGTTTCGTATCAAATAGATGCTGATAAATAAATATTACCTCTTCTCCATGAAGTTCTTCCCTTGGCAAGAGCTGGCAAAGAGTTTCAAGCGGGCTTGTTTTAATGATTGATGTCATATTCATTTTAAAATCTGGGTTTGATACGCCGTAGCTTGCTGCGAGGGTAGCGAAACCGCGAAAACATAAGTTTTCGGGGCGCAGAAAATATTTTAATATTTTCTTGGTTTTAGACAATTTCTTTATTTCGCTTTTTTTGGAAGTTTTTAAAGATGTATATTACCGGCTCCATCTATCAGGAAATAAAGGGTATTACCCTTGGGCAAGACCCAAGTCCCACGGACGAATCTTCCCCAAGGCAAGACCTTGGGGTATCTACCCTAGGATCAATTCAAAACCTCAACACCATCTTTCGTGATCATAATCGTTTTCTCTGCCTGACTCACGATGCCATGTTGCTTCTCGATTAATTGGGGATAATGATGCAAAATTCCTTGTTGATGCATGATCTGAAGAAGAACTAAAGCGCGCGTGCCAAACTTTTTCACCATCCACCGGGAGCAGAAGGGCAGCGTTTGATATTCTTCTTCAATAAAACCCAGCATTTCCCGAGCCACAGAATCCCTCACAGGCTTCTTCTGCTTCAGTTGATAAATTCCAGAAGATCCTCCTTCATACACTGATCCTGCCCCAGTCGTCGCAAAAGGTTCAATCGCATAAACTCCTTCATCCAGCTTCACTAAACTCCCTGTATCAACATTCGGAATCGTAAGGCCAGCATGAACAACATAAGGCAGAATTTCATGCCCTGAAAGATTTCCAATAGGAGAAAACCCCTGTTTAACGATCCTCCCCTGGATTAGTTTCCCTATTTCAGCAAGGGTCACTCCCTTTTTCACTTTCTTCAGCACCTCATCCAAGGCCTCCTGAGAAGCTTGAATCAATTTCTCATGCTCATCATCTCTGTCTAAATTAAGAGACAAAGCTCCATCAGCAACACAACCTTCAATGTGCACGCCAATATCAACTTTCAATAATCCATGAGCAACACCCTGATCATCATAAGAAGAAGTATAATGGGCAGCAATATCATTCATAGATAAATTCACAGGAAACGCTGGTTTCCCCCCAAGTTCAAAAATTTTAGCCTCAATTTTCTCCGCAATCTCCAATAATTTCATCCCAGGTTTCACTAACTCTTGGGCATAGGCAAAAGCCTTCTTGGAAATATCGCCCGCTTTCCTAAAGTTTGCGAGTTCTTTCTGATTCATAAAATCCCATTTCAAAATGAGTTTAAATAAGTATCCTCTAACCTCATTAAATTTAAATAGAAATAAAGGGAAAAAAAGCCATGAGCAAAGATAAGAAACAAGAAACGCCTGTTCTCAAAATGAACTCTCCCACCGGAGCAGAGCTCCGGGGTATCAACTTAAAAACTAAAATAATTACCGATGCAGAGCATCGGGGTATTAAACCCCTAAAGGGAATAAAATATGCAGAAATATTGCTGCCAATCGTTCAAGAAGCTATTTTATTTCATCAAACATATCGTCAACATCTAGCCGATGCAATCGTCTGGAATAATCTTCGCCCAACAAAAGAAGGGGGAAGAGCAACTCTTGAATTGATGCTCAAAAATGCAGAGAATTCTCAAGAGAAAGAACAATTAAGAAAGGATCTCGAATATTGGGAATTAAATTACGAAGATATTAGAATAAATGTATATGATCACCCTCTTAAATTTAAGTGATGCTCAAAGATAATTATCGTATCCTCCTCTCCTTCGGAATAAAGTTCACAAGCCTTCCTTGAGAAGCTTTCCCGCATCCTAAAAAATCACCATTATTTTTAATAGCATAAAATCCAAATAACTCCTTATCAACTTCGATATCCTCTCCTTTCAGCCAATGCGCAGCCTGCTCATTAGAAATATCAAGAATATTTTTCTTCAAAGAACTGCTTAAGAGATGTGTCCCATCTAAACTCAATCGAAATGCTTCGTGCTTGTCTTCTTTTAAAAGATAAATTCCAATAATCTCAACAACAACAGCGTCCATTAAATGCTTTAATTCTTCCCTCGAAAGATGCCCTGAAAATCCTCGAGTTTTCTCTTTGCCTGTCTTAAATAAAAGATAAGGTAATTTCTCAATCCCAAACCTCTCTCCTAATTGCTCAAGAATCTTTTCTTTCTCTCTTCTATCAATCATTTCAGCCGGCATGTTTGAAAAGGTAAAACCAATCCTCCTCTTGAAAAACAATCTTCTTTCCGCGTTTATGTCTATGGATAATCTTCTTCAAATTTTCCTCTGCTTTGTTGTGCAAAGTAAGTGCATACCACATCCTAAATCCATTCTTTAATATTCTAAAGGCAACATACTCATTTGGATAGATATAGGAAGTCTTTACTTTGTCCTTACGAATCCATGAGAAAGCGCTTAAAAGATGTTTAAGAAATCTCTGCTTCCTCTTAATTGATTTGCTAAAGTGACTCTTTCTAACAATCCCAATCTTATCAACAACACTTTCAAAATCAGAATCATCTGCGCACATGAAGAGGATAAAAATGCTCTTCTCATGCATTGCTTTTTTCAAAGAGGAAAAAATACGAAAATCAAGGGTTGGCCAAGCAAGCAGAATCACATCAAATTTCTTTCTATTCTTCAAATACTGCTCTACGGTCGTGTTCACAAAGGTCACATTCTTCCTTCCATGCAGTTTCCAATAAGGAGAAAGCCGACGGTCCTGATCAACGGCAACTACTTCTTTTGCATAGCGTGCTAAAGGAAAGGCCAGTCTTCCTATTCCTGCACCTACATCCAAGACAGTCTTTCCCCTCAAATCAACATGTTTTAAAATAGTCTTCACTTCTTTCTGTTCTAGATCATAATATTTACAATCTTCGATAAAATTTTCGAGGAAATTTATTCGTTTCATCTCTTACTGATTATCTTTTTAATTCTTTGAGCAGTTTGTTGTAAATTTTCATTAGAATTATCAATAATGTGCCAATTTTTATCATCTAAATTTATCTCAAATGTCTTATATAGCTCTACAGTTCTCTTTCCCATTGCGCTCTTTCCTCTTAATTTATCACGTTGTTTAAGAATTTCTTTTTTAGGAAATAATAGAAAAATATAAAGTTTGCTCCCCTTAAATTGATTCTTGTAATGCTCAATTTGACCTTTTCTTTCTAATACATCATCAATGAAAACATTAAAATCCTGCTTTAGAAGATTCTTTCCCAAGGAACAAGCATTTCGCATTGAAAGCTCTATTTGTCTTTTGGCTTCCTTTGTAAACGGAAACGGACTAACATAACCCGACTTTATCATATGTCTTATAGAATCAACATCGATATATGCGCTTCTATCAAATTGATTGGCTAGCTTTTCAGAGAGGGTTGATTTTCCTGCTCCTGGTGCTCCTGTGACAATACATACTACTGGTTTTCTTATCATCTTTTCTCTCCCTCGCCTATTTTCCACATCCTCAAATATTTATTTCCGTTTTTTATGGTTCTTAAAAGCCATTGGTATTTTAGTTCTGGTCTTTTTTCCATTCCAAGATATGACCACCAAAACATATTGCAGCTGTTTAGTAATCTGCAGATAATAATGTTCTTTTCTTCTCGTTTAGACAATACATTATACTTTCTATAAGTATTGACGAGTATTTTCTTTCGATGAATATCATTCCAGATATAAGCAATATCAAAAACTCTTGGTTTATATCCGACATTCTCAAAATCTAGTATACCTATTAAGGCGTTTTCTTTCCACAATAAATTATAAACGCTAAAGTCAGAATGGGCAACAAGAGATTCGTACGAGAGGTCAAACTTTAAGAGTTTTTTTAACAAATTCTCAAAAAAATCAAGATGCTTATGCATTAAGATATCGACTTTATTTCTTGGTTTTGCCTTTCTCATCAATGCATATTTATCTAGTATCCATTTATGATTATCAACCACCTTAAATTTCTTCTTAATAGGGTATTCTTTAATTATCTTATGATATATAGCGAGAGCTTTCACCATTTCTTTAAACTGCCCATCGTTTAATCTTATAATCTTTCTCCCAGGAATTCTTTCATAAACTTCAAATAAATTACCTTTAACATTAGATATATAATTTCCATATTTATTTTTAATAAACCTAGGTATGGAGTAAGGGAAGTTTCTTTTATGCAAATATTCCATGACTTCAAATTCAAGTTCCTTTTTATTCATCCACCAACTATTGAGCTTATAACCCAATTTTCTTATAATAAACTCTCCTTTATCAGTTTTAGCAGTAGAATTATAATTTATCATTCCTCCTGGAATAGGTTTTACGCCCTTAATTTTTCCCAAGTCGTAAAGACGAGCAATTTTGGCTAATTCTTTCTTCTTTAAATTCATCTTAACTCCTTGACCACGAGGTTTTCCTCTTTTCCATTTTCATTAATGAAAGTCCCATATTTTTTATAACCATGTTTAATATAAAAAGAGATTACTTTGTCTCTGCACCCCAGCCA
>Ga0080064_1003105_pt1 | contig 25452 bp, 21 predicted proteins | sample Subgrocontami54m_FD_69260 | JGI IMG/M metagenome (GOLD analysis project Ga0080064, IMG submission 69260) | Subsurface groundwater microbial communities from S. Glens Falls, New York, USA - GMW46 contaminated, 5.4 m (SPADES assembly) (version 2) ...
AGCAAGCCTTGTACTACAAGTCCGGCGGTCAGCGTCTGTTGACCATCGTCTTGACGCACGACCTCGAAGGCAAACGTCCCGACCAAATGTTCTACTGCACCAACCTCGACTGGGACGCGCGCCAAATCCTCAGCACCTATGCGTGCCGTTGGGCGATCGAATGCACCTTCGAGGCGTGCAAACAATTCCTCGGCCTGGAAGACCCCGCCAACCGTTTACCCAAGGCCGTCCAACGCACGGCGCCGATGGCGCTGCTGCTGTACAGTCTGGTCGTGGTCTGGTTCCACCAGGTCGGCCATCGCTTCCTGCGCTTTCCGATTCGACCCTGGTATCGCCGTAAGCAAGAACCCTCGTTTGCTGACCTTTTGACCACGTTGCGGCGGGTCAGCTACGACGAACAAAACGCGACACTGGTTCCCAAACGGTCTCGACTAAAAACCTGGCTCACCCAACTCACCGAACTTCTCAGCCGGACCGGATGAGAAGCTCGGCCCTGGTGATTTCCACATCCCATGATGTTCTTACCAACCATCCGGCGCCATCATTTTGGTCGTTCGGCCGCTTGAAATACGCTTACACATCTGCGAAACTCGAACTGAGTGGTCCCAGCATCGGCAACAACACAAAAGCCCACGAGCACCGGCTCGTGGGCTTCTTGCGTTGGCTGATTCAGAGAAACCCCGTTGCTCGAAGAAACCGGGTTTCTGGAATTAATTCCCCCCCGGACGCACGCTCAGGCCGGTGACGCCGATGACGGTGGCGTGCGGCTCGGTCATGTCCAGGACCACGGGGTTGGGCGTTTCGACACGGGCGGTGTTGCCGGCCAGGTCGGTCACTTCCACTTTGACGAAGAATTGCGCCGAGGCGTCGCGCGGGAAGGCCCAGCGATAGCTGCCGTCGTTTTTCACGCCGCGGGCGATGACTTGCCATGGGCCGTCATTGCGGTTGCGGTAGTAGAGGCTGACCGGTTCGGGGCCGAGGTTTTTGTCGGTGGCTTGCCAACGAATTTCGAGCGTGCCGTTGGCGACGACGGGATCGATGGGCCGAAGCTGGATGAACGGCGCCGAGGTATCGACTTCGACCCAGCAAGTCGGGCGGTCGCCGCGTTGGGGCGGAGTGCCGCCGAAGCCGTTGCCGTTCGTGACGGCCAGGCGGATGCCGAACAGGCCTTCGCCGGGCAGATCGAACTCGACGGGGCTGCGGCGATCGGGATCTTCGCCGAGGCGCTGCCAGCTTTGGCCTTCATCGGTGGTCAGATAAACTTCGACCTTGCCGACGCCGCTGGGGCCAACCTGATCGACGCGATAGTCGAGGATGGCGCGCGTCGTGTTAATGACTTGTTTGTTCATGGCAGCGGCGGGCGTGCGCGGCGGCAGGTCCAGATCGGGCCGTGGACTCGTGATCGCGGGTGGCGCCGGATGGTTCACCGGCAGCGCCGGATTGGTCGCGGGAATCACAGGGTTGTTGGCGGCCAGGGGCAGCGGCGGCGCCGGCGGCAGCGTGACGGGCGTGCTTTCGGACAAGGGAATCATCGGCAGCGGCGGCGGCGCGGGCAGTTCGACCCTCGGCGCCGGCGGCGGCAATTCCACCTTCGCACTGGTCGAGCTTGTGGCCGGCGTCTGCAGTTGCGTCGCCTGCACGGTGCTCGCCGGCAATTCACGCAACCGGATTTCGCGCGTCGCCTGATTGCCCGACAGATCGCTGGCGGTCACGACGATGTTCACCGTCATCATTTCCGGGCCCGACGTTTTGAACACGCCCGGCTGGCCGGGATAAGGCAACAACGCGCGATCGCCGCCGGGCATTTTCGCCACCAGCTTGAGCGAAGCAGGATCGGGATTGGCGTCCACGATGTTGCAGCGCAGACAAAGCTCGCCTTGCGGACTGTCCCACGGCTGTACGTCCAGCATCGGCGCCTTGGTGTCCACCATGACGCGCAGCGACGGCGGTTCCTGGCTGACGTCGGCCGGGCTCATTTTGCCCGTCTTGTCGATCGTGGTGAGGCTGAACAGGTACTCGCCGTCCTGGGGCACGCGATAAAGGAAGTACGGCATCGTCGCCGGGCCGACTTCCTGGCGCACCCAAGCCGCATCGCCGGATTTGACATAGAGACAGACGCGGTCCAGATTGGCGCGCGTCTTGTCGTCCATTTGAATCGGCAGCTTGAATTCGCTGGTCTTGGTGTAGATCCGCTTGGGCAGGGCGGCTTGCGGGCGGGTAGCGCCCGACGTTGTCTGCGCCGTCGCGGTGTGGGCCGTGCCGGTGAGCGCCGCCGCCAGCGTCAACACCCGCACCGTGGTTGCCGTCAGACGACCGAGCGGTCCAAGCAGATTCATGTGCGTCTCCCCCAGAATATCAGGCCGCAATCCGCTATCCCCTGGCGCGGATGGCGCAACGTCTCCGTTGCCGGGCGACCCTAGTCCACTGCATGACAAGAAGCGGCCTTTTAGGTTGCGAGTTGCGATGTGTCAAGGGCAGTTCGACATCTGAAACTTCCGATTGCCCCAAATTGCCCGTTTTCTTATCTTGGGCGGCTGGAGGGACCCGAATCATGCGCGTGGAGATCGCGAATCTTGTTTTCCCCGTCATCCGGCGAGCGCTGCAATCCTTGGAGCGCCTGGACGCTGGACAGGCGCTGCCATGCGAAGCCGAGCAGGCGGCGTTCAAGGCGCTGCTGCTCACCGAGCGCGAAGCGCAAATCATGGTCGACTTCGGCGCCGACCTGGCCGTGACGCCGTCGCGCTTCCTCGGCATCCGCTACGCGCTCACGTGTTGGCTCGACGACACGCTCGGGACCCATTCGGCCTGGCAGCATGCGTGGCGCGAAAACACCTTGGCAGCGGCGCTGTGCCGCACGCACCATGGCGCAACCAGCTTTTGGGAGCAAGCAGAGCTGGCGCTGGCTCGTCCGGCCGTCGATGCTTGCGAGGCCTTTTATCTTTGCGCGCACCTCGGCTTTCAGGGCGGTCGGCGCGAAACCCCCGACGCGCTCGTCGCCTGGGTGCAAAAGGCTCGAACACGGCTGGCCGGGGACCTGGCAGCGCCTTGGCCGACGCCGCCTGCATTGGAGTTGGAACCGCAGGCGCCGCCTTTGCGCCAGCGTGACAAGCTGCACCGCACGCTGATCGCCGTCAGCGTACCGCTGACCGTGTTGACGCCGCTCGCCGCCTGGTTGCTGGCGCGTCGGCTTGGATTTTGACGGCCCACCTTCACCGGAGTTGCCCCATGCCGCTGTTGCACGAATGCTGGCTATTGCTGTTTCCCTGGGCGAGCGCCGGCAAGAAATCGCAGGCTCGGCGCGCAGGTCATGCTCTTTGCTGGATGGCGCTGTTTGCTTTGGCGTGGTGGCACAACGGCGCCGCCGAATTGCAAGAGCGCCTGGTGTCGCCCTGGCCATGGTTGCACGCCGGTTGGTTGCCGTTCGTCGTGGTGCTGGCCTACGGCGCCGGCGGCTTGTTCGCAGGCTTGCAGCGGCACACGGGCACCAGGGCGCCGGCACATGCTTTTGACGGCATCGACGAAGCGTGGCTCGAGATCCTGGCGGCGCTGCGGCAAGCGCAGCTCGATCCGGCCTATCTGCCGATTTTCTTGATCCTGGGCCGGCCGGCGCACGGCGTGAAGGCGCTCTGGGAGGCGGCCGGCTTGCACAGCGCCGTACCGCCGACGCCGGCCGGGCCCGCAGCGCCCTTTTGCGTGACCGCCAGCCGGGGCGCCATCTTCATCTGGTGCGGCAGCCTGACGGGCCTGGGCCAAACGGCGTCCTCTTTGGGCGATATTTCGGCCCGCCAGATGCGCCTGCGCTTCGAAGTGCTGCTGCATCACCTAGCCGAGCTGCGCGAGCCTTACTGCCCGATCAACGGCATCCTGGCGCTGGCGCCGTTTGCCGCGGCCGAGTCCGAAGCCAGCGCTGCCCTGGTGCGCGACCAATGCCAACAAGACGCGCAGCAGGTGCGCATGTTTCTAGGCGTGGAATGCCCGGCCACACTATTGATCGGCGACTGCGACAACGATCCAGGTTTTCGCGACTTGCTGGAGCGCTTGAGCGAAACGAATCGTTGGCAGGCTCTCGGTCAGCGTTTCCCGCTCATGCCGGACGTCGATCCGCATGAAGTGGGGCCGCTGCTGGCGCACGGCGTGACGTGGTTTTGCCGGCAACGACTGCCGGGTCTGGTCTACGAACAAATGCGCTGCGCGGAATCATCGGTGGCGCGCAACCGCCGGCTCGCGGCCTGGCTCGCGCAAATGCACGCCCGCGCCGAGCACTTCGCCAGCTGGGCGACGGCGCTGGCGCCGCGCGACCGGGCTGCGCCGCCGCTCGTGACCGGTTGCTTCTTCGCCGGCACCGGCGCCACACCGGCTGCGCAAGGCTGCGTCGGCGGCGCCTTCAAGATGCTGCTGGACCAGCAAGACCATGTCGCGTGGGCGCCCGGGCCGCTGCGGCGTGAGGCCCTGTGCCGGCGCTGGACGCGCTGGGCCGTGTGCAGTGCCGCCGCGGCGCTGCTGCTGGTCGTGGCGGGGTTGTTCGTGGAATGGGTGCGCTAGTGGCATAGAACGCCGTTGCTGTCCCGCCCAGGCGGACAGAAGCGGCCCGAAAAGGGGACAGGACCTCTGAATTCGAAAGGTCCTGTCCCCTTTTCGGGCCACGAAGCGCGAAGCCACCAAGCGTTCGCGGCTTCGCGCTTGATCTTTACTTGTTGAAATCGCGCTCGGTCAGCCCGACGTTGAAGCGCAGATCGGTGTAGCTGTAGACCTCGAGCAATTCGCCGGTCGCCGGGCCGCCTTGGCGCGGCCAATCGTAATTCTCATTGCGAATCGGCAGCTTCGATTCCTTATCGAGATAGATGACGCCGCGGTGGGAGTAATATTGCGGCCGCCGCTCGGGCCGGATGTTCTCGATGCGGATGCAGCGGCGGTTGTTGTACTCATATTCGGCAATGCGCGTCTCGGTGCGGCCCAGTTGGCGATCGGTGGCCCAATGCACGAGCGTCGCATCGATCAGCTTGCCGATGCCGGCGTCGTTGATCGTATGCCGACTGTGCTCCAGCACGCGCGGATCGTCGATGGCGACGGAATGGAAGCCCGTGAGCTTGAGAATGCCCTTGGAATGGACGCGCATCTGGTTGTTGTTCTTGCCGACGACGAAGGCGACTTCCTGGCCCTTCGAATCACTGGGGGCCAGCCAACGCATGTAGACGCTGAAGGGCGTCGTGCGGAGCTTCATTTGCACGATGTTGTCTTCCTTTTGCATCTTGCCGTTGATGCTCTCACGCGAAATCATCGTGCAGGTGTAATCCTTGACGGCGCCGTAGTTGCGCTTGGCTTCGTTCATCCAGGCGATGGCTTGATCGATCGGCGCTGGGGCGGGCTGAGCGCCGACCTGCGGCACCACAGGCAGGTTCGGCACCGGCGCTTGGCCGATGGCGGCGGCGGCGACCAGCGTCCAAGCCAAACCGCCGATCCCCACGCTCAAGATGCCCAGGTGCAGTCGGCTCATGTATGCATCCTTCCGCAGCGCCAGCGCTCGTTTGGTTGCCAACCTGACCGCAACCAATCGTTGCAACATCCATGCCGCGACGACAACCGCCCGCCGAGGCGCGGCCCAAGTGTAAAGCAAACCTTGTTTTGGAAAAAAGACGAATCCCGCGGGAGCAGGTCGGGCAAGTTGTATAAATTACAACAGCATGCCCCTGCAAATCCACACCATCGTGTCGATGCCTTTCGCCGAGAACACCTACGTCCTCTGGCTCGACGGCCGCGCCGACGCCGTTGTCATCGATCCCGGCCTGGAACCCGAACTGATCGTGCGCTTCCTCGAAGATAATCGGCTTCTCCCGGCCGTGATCCTTAACACGCACGGCCACGGCGACCACATCGGCGGCAACGAAGCGCTCAAGCAAGCCTATCCCGAGGCGCCCCTCATCATCGGCGTCAACGATGCACCGATGCTGACCGACAGCGCCCTCAACATGAGCGCTCCCTTTGGCTTCGAAGTTATCAGCCCGCCCGCCGATCGGCTGGTGCGCGAGGGCGACCAGATTGATTTCGCCGGCCTGACGTTCGACGTGCTCGATCTTCCGGGCCATTCGCCTGGCCACATCGCCTACGTGCTGCGCGGCCAGCCGTTGCGCGTCTTCGGCGGCGACGTGCTTTTTCGAAGAAGCATCGGCCGCACCGACTTGCCGCGCGGCGATTTTCGGTTGTTGGTGAGCGGCATTCGCAAGAAGTTGTTCGTGTTGCCGGCTGAGACGGAGGTGTATTCGGGACATGGCGCGGCGACGACGATCGGCGAGGAGCGGCGCGGGAATCCGTTTGTTGGATGCGAATAGTCATGAAGCTGATTGACCCGTTTAGAAGCTGTTTCAAAACGGGGACAGGCCCCCCAGGGCAAACGGGCCAGTCCCCGTTTTGAAACAGCTTCTTAGCGCACACGCTGCGTTGCGTGCGCTAAACGGGTCGTGGACTTTGGCATATCGAACGCGCGCGAACACGCTCGCCTACAACCCAAAATCCCCCTTGATGCGCCGCCACGCGCTGTGAATATGGTTCGCCGGGTTGCCGGCCGAGTCGGGTTGGGCGTTGAGGAATTCGACCACGAACGTCGGGCCGTGGACGCGATAGGTGTAGCCTTTGCCGGGGGTCGTGTCGCCGGTGTAGGCGACGAAGATCTCGTCGAGCTTCGCTTCCTTGGCGAGCTTGAACTCGACGGCGCCGATTGCCGCCGGCATGCGATCGGTGTAGCTGCGCAGCAGCTTCATCAGCGCGCCGCGCTGCGCTTCATTCAGCTTCGCCGCCGCCAAGCCGACGGGCTTGCCGAGGTTCGGCGTCAGCGTCTTTTGGCCCGGCTCGCCGAAGTGCTTCGGCTGATGGGCGGTTTGCTTCTGATCCTCCGTCAGCGACTCGAACAACTCACGAGCATAATCCTCGGCCGGCGCCAGAGTGCGAAAGCCTTTCCGAGGGCCGCCTTTGATCTCGGCAGGGTTGGCGCCGAAGAACGTCGGTGTCGAGGCGACGACTTGATCGCCGTCCATCGTAAAATTGAGCGACAAGTGGTGGCCTTCGACGCGCCAGCCCCACTTGCCGGTCTTGGACGGCGTGCCGAAGACGGTGAAGAAGTACCATTCCGCGTTGCGGATCATCGCCCCCTTCTTTTCCTGCTCGAAGAGAATCGCTTCCAGGCTCATGATTGTGGTGGCAGCGACGTTGCCTTTCTCGCTGGTGCCGGCCTTGACCAGATTCAGCGCGGCCGCCTTCTGGGCCGACGACATCGTTTCCAGCGGCAGGCCCTTGCGCGTCGATTTGCGCGTCTTGTTGTCTTGCAGCGGAACGAAGTTCCAGTTAGTGCGTTCCTTGTCGTCAAACGCGAAGGTGGTCTGCGCTTTTTGATCGTCCGACAAGCCGCCGACGAACTTCTGCGCCGCCGCGAGCATGCCGGCGCCCGGCGCCGCGAGTTGCTGCGCGACCAGCGCTACCCCGGCGACCGACGCCAGGACGACAACCGCGAACAAGGTTTTCGTGAGTTTCATAGGTGCCCCCGTGTCATCGAGCGTGATTTGGTGTCCATAACATAAGATATGCGATTCAGTGGCAATCGTTTAGCCGCCGGTCGCAGACCGGCGCGGGAGAGCACGGCAAACGGCATTGGCCACCATCGATTCAATGGCGGCGGCCTTACCAGGATCGCGTGACCTGGCAAAGATACAAATCGTTGCCGTCTGGATCGCCGAAGTACGCCAGCGCGATGCCGCCCTCCTCGTCCTTGACGATGGGCCCGCGGAAGCGGACCCCTTTTGTGGTCAGCACTTCGACCGCCTTTTCCATCGGCTCGTCGATCGTCAACCCGATCGAAATCGCCCCGCTCGTGCCCGGCGCCGGCCCGTGCGCAGACTTCGGATGCAGGCCGATAGTGAGGCTCGGCCCCGCCTGGATCTGCGCCCAATGGTTCCCGGCCCGCTGCTGAAGCTTCAGCCCCAGCGTCTCGACGTAAAAAGCCACGGCACGATCCATGTCCGAGACGTAGACGGTTGCATTGCCGCCGGTGATCATGGGGATGCCTCAACGTGGATAGGATCAAGAAACTGGTTCGGCGGGGCGTCGCGCGAAGACGTTGAACCCGGCTTGCTTCCGGCGACTTCCAGCCTCGGGTCAACTTGGGCTCCGCGTTAAACAAGAATCATGGTTTGGAAAAAATCGACTCGTCCAGTTTCTCCAGCGGTTGAATCTCAGATAGCACGACCTCCATGAGCGGCTTGCCGTCCTTGTGTGCAAGAAGCTTGGTTGCGTACTGGTTCCCCCGCACCTCCTTGTATTCCTGGTAGTAATTCTCCTGGAGGAATTCCTGATCGCTGACTCGGGCATCATGGACGCGCCACTCGCTCTTCACGAGCAAGCCGCTGATCTTGTCGAAGAAGAGATTCACGTCGGGCTGTCCCCTCTTGGCAACCTTGAGTCCCACGGCAGTCTTGTCGCCGATCTTGATCTCTCCGAGCGGCGCGAACTGGAAGGAGTGGTTTTTCTCTTTTAGAGGAAACAGACGCGTTACCCACACGGCATACATCCCCTTTTTTTCCGCGGTCAGTTCCTCTTTGCCCACATCCAGCAAACCATCGTTGATACTGAACCAGGCCTTGTCTCCGTTGAGGACGCTTACAGCATTGAAACTTATCCCCATGATTTTGAATTCCATCGCGAATCGAGACTGGGACGGGCCCTGCATGGCCCATGCGCCCATGAACGGGTGCCCTTCGCCCATGGTGTAGATGGTGCCATTGCCTTTGAGCGATAGTGCTGGATATTTGCGAAGGTTCGCCTCGCCCCCGTGTGCCTTGATGGCCTTGTCGAGCAGCGCACGCACAACATCTTGGTCGTCGGATCGCAGGGTCTGGATGCCCACGAGAAGAACACTAATGCCAACAACCTGACAAAGAACACGCATGGGAGGTTTCTTTCCCGCCGAAAAGTAGTAATTCGGTCTAATCCGCGCTGTCTAAGTCGCCGCCAACACAGCGCGAAAGCGGCCTAAGTCGAGCGTCCTTTTAACGAACGCCTTCAATCCCGAACCGCTGGTTTTCACTCGTCGCAACCCAGGGAGGCGATCATCATCGTCTCATGCTGCAAACTGGTTGTGATCCTATCCCGAAGATGGGTGCATCGCAAGCGTGTTGTTGGAGCGCGAATGGGCTGACGTCATGCGCCGCCTCATTCTCAAGCAAGAGCTGCGTTCCGTTTGTGCTTGCCATTTGATTGCATCGCCCCCTGCACGATGTATGATGACATGCATGCTGAAAAAGGTGACGCTGTTGCTGCCGCTTTGCTTCAACGATGGTTCGGTCATCCCCAAGGAAATGCTGGCAGCGATGCAAGACGAGATCTATCTTGCATTTCGCGGATGGACCATCGTCGGCGAAGTGGCAGGGGCGTACCAGATGCAGCAAACCGGCGCCAAGCGCGTCGAGCGCTTGCTGCAGACTTGGGTGATCGTCGAAGACGAAGACTTGCCCAAGTTGAAAGAGCTTGTTGCCCAATTTGGCTCGCAATTGGGGCAGGAATTGATGTATTTTGAAGTGAGCGACGCAGCGGTGGAGTTCATTCCACCGGCGCAGAAAGGGAATGGCCGCCATGGCGAATCCGGTTGAACTATTGCAGGCTGCCGAGGAGTTGGCACGCACGGCCGAATCCTGGGCGGACCTTTCCAATGCGCTGTTCGATCCTTTGGGGGGGCTGCTGGCGCGCGCCTGCCCTACGCGCGCCGAGCGCGCCGCGTTTACCCAGACCGCCGAGTACCAGAAGATCAAGGAATTGGTCGCCGAAGCACAAGACCGCTTCGGCTTGGTGGCCGGCGCCACTCCCAAACGCGGCGTCAATTTGCTAGTCCGTCTGCCGCATTCGTTGCACGCCGCCCTGGAACGTGAAGCCGCCGCGGAAGGAATCGGCCTGGACCAACTCGTCGTCACCAAGCTTGCGGTCAACCTTCAGTCCTTGGCCGGGGCTCGCTGAACCGCATCGACAGACAGCGTTGGCGTGGCGAAAAACGCTTCTTAGGAAGACTGCATTCTCAGCCCATGCACATAAAAACCCACGAGCCTTCACCCGTGGGTTTCTCTTCCATCGAAAATCGTCAATCCGCAATCGGCAATCCGCCCGTCACTCCCACGCCACGTGCGACACGCTGAAGGTCATCACGGTGCGGCCGTCTTCGCGGGTGGGCAGGCCGAAGACGCTGACGCGCTTGCCGATGTACTCTTGCAGCGACATGTTGGCCGGGGCGCGGACGAAGGCGAGGATGTTGCCTTCGCGGTTTTGGATGGCGTATTGCCGCGGGGCGTTCTTCGCGCCGGGAGCGACCGGCAAGGCCAGGAGCGTGCCCCAGTCGCTCCATTTCTCGTTGGCGGGGCTGTTGAACGCGACCTTTACCAGTGGGCCAGGCGTGCCTTTGATCATCGGCGCCCCCCCCGCTCCCCCCCTTTCAAAGGGGTGGTTGGTGGGGTCGGGACGGGTGTAGGCGGGCGTCGTCGGTTGCAGGTCGCTCCAGCGCAGATCGAGATGATCGCCCTTGAGGTGCAGGATCGGCACCGCGGACAAGGTTTGCTCTTCGACCTTGCGCGGCTCGACCAGCGGCGGCACGCCTTCCTTGCGCTCGTCGATGAGCGCCATCGGTTGGGTGCGGATGCCGACCTCGGCGTTGCCTTCCAGGATTAGCCGATCGTCGTGCAACGGAATGCTGAGACGCTCGCAGGCGCCCATGAAGCCCTCGCCGGAAAGCTGCACGTGGCCGACGGCGAGCATGGTGCCGCGCGGCGCTTGCAGATCGACGCGGTCGCAGACGACCTTGAACTTGGCTTTTTGATGGACGATGGCTTGTAGGACGGTTTTGCCGTCCACGCTTTCCAAGTGCATGGTCCAGGGACTGTCGGTCATGCCTACCTTGACGCCGCCGGTCTGTGCGATGTGACGATCCACGACCATGTCGGCCGCCTTCATCATGCGCATGAGCCGACCGCTGTAGCGCTGGTGGTCCATCGCCACCTTGCGGCGCTCTTCGCTCAAGGGCATCTGTTGCATGCGGCGATCGAGTTCGATGATCATGTCGTTGAGGTACTTCATTTCGAGGTCGGCGAGACGCTTTTGGAAGTCGCCTTGAGATGAGATCGTGGCGGCGTTCTTGCTGAAGGCACCCCGATCATAATTCTCTACAACGGGCGGTGGAGTTGTGAACGACGGGCTGAGCGGCTTGGGAGCGATGGGGTCCAGCCCCTTCGGCGGCGATGGCGGCGGCGCAACTTCGCTAGGCGGCACGCCGATTTGGTTGGCCGCCGGCAACATGGGCACGGATGGATCCTTGGCGTCGAGGATCGACGGCGCTTGCGGAAGCGTGATCTTCTTCTCCTGTCCGAAGACCTGGGATTCCTGCGGCAAGGGCGGCAGTGGCGGCGGCGCGGCGGATTCCTCACCCCCCGCCAGCCGTGGCAGAACCTTGTTCAGGTTGTTGATCGACTCCTTCAATTGCTTTTCCAGCTCGCCCGTCGAAATCAGCGGCGGCGGGTCGCTTTCCTTGGGGAGGGCGATCGGCGGCAGCGGCGGCGGATCGCTGTCCTTCCCCAGCACGATCGGCGGCAGCGGCGCTTGGCCGGGCTCGAACTGGAAATGGACTGTGCTGCTCGGCCCGGTCGGCGTGACCAGTTGTGGGTTTATCGAGGCCACTTGCATCGGCGCAATCGTTTGCCGCGCCTTGGCGTCCTTGGTCCAGCGATCGACGCCGAGCACGCCCAGGGTGACCAGGGCCAAAATGACGATCATGCCAGCGAAGCGTTTGGTGTTCATGGGTCGCTTCCTTGTCGCAGGAGATAGGGAGTCCATTGTGCCGTAGTCTAGCAAAAGGGCGGGATTTGTGTCATTAGCGCTTTGACGGATTTCCGGCCGCTGGCGGCTTAGCGCTTGCGAGGGAGGATTTCGATCCTGGCCACGCAGCGCGAACGCTAAACGGCAAGCCAAGAGATTGTAATTCTTTCCTCATGTACATTGCGCTGCAAAAGGCAAACGCGCACAATCTTCCTACGGTATCGCGGCGAGGCCGCGGCGGACGAATAGGTCTTTTTTCAAAAGCTCCCCGCCCTCTTGATCGGGCGCTATAATAGCGTGCACGGGCGGAGGACAGGAACCAGGAGTCAGGAATCAGGTGTCAGGAGTCAGGAAAATGCGGGCTTGACCGCTGATTCCTGACCCCTGATTCCTGACCCCTGGTTTCTGGCACCCCAAGGCAACACCACTTCTTCCGCCGTGGTTGGACGCAAGCGATGACGAGTGCAGGCCCGCTGACCACTGCCGCTTTGTTGGCCCAACTGCGCATCGACTGGGAATTGACGATCCTGTGCATCCTGCTGATCATGCTGATCGTGGCAGGTTGCGTGGCGGTGGTCCGCGTGCGACGCCGGCTCCATGAGGATGCGGCCCCTTTGTCGCTCGACGATTACCTGCACAGCTATCAAGCCCTGGTCGAGCGCGGCGAACTGGCCCCGCAGGAATTCGAGCGGCTCAAAGCGCGCCTCCAACAGAAGTTGGGGGAAAAGGCAGCGGAACCGCCGCCGCCTGAATCGCCAGTGTAGTGGCGTGCAGAAACCCGGTTTCTCGAAGAAACCGGGTTTCTGGACCTAACCTCAAGCAGCCGACCTTGTATCCTTGCGTTCCGTTCGGCAAAGACGTAAAATTCGATACGGTCAACTTGCAGGAGTCTTCATGACGATGAACGCGACGGGCGGCGGCCCCGGCGGTCGTAAGCCCCCCACCGGCAGCACGGGACGCAATCGCAACGCTTTCTGCTCCTTCTGCCGCAAATCGTATCGCGATGTCGGCCCGCTCGTCGAAGGGCCCGGCGACGTGTACATCTGCGGCGAATGCATCGAGCTGTGCCAATCGATTATTGACCAAGAGAAACGCCGCCGCGGCGTCACGAAATCAACCGTCACGCACATCCCGACGCCGCGTTCCATCAAGGACAAGCTCGATCAATACGTGATCGGCCAGAACCGGGCCAAAAAGTTCCTATCGGTCGCGGTGCACAACCATTACAAGCGCCTGAGCCTGGGCGACGAAGGCCACAACGACGTCGACGTCGATAAGAGCAACATCTTGCTCATCGGCCCGACCGGCAGCGGCAAGACGCTCCTGGCCCGCACCCTGGCCCGCGTGCTCGACGTACCCTTCGCCATCGGCGACGCCACCACGCTGACCGAAGCCGGCTACGTCGGCGAAGACGTTGAAAACCTGCTGCTCAAGCTCCTGCACGCCGCCGACTTCGACATCGAGGCGGCCCAGCGCGGCATCGTTTACATCGACGAGATCGACAAGATCGCCAAGACCAGCCACAACGTCTCCATCACCCGCGACGTGTCCGGCGAAGGCGTCCAGCAAGCGCTTTTGAAAATGCTCGAAGGCACCGTCAGCAACGTGCCTCCCCAGGGCGGCCGCAAGCATCCCGAGCAGCAGTACATTCAAGTCGATACGTCGAACATCCTGTTCATCTGCGGCGGCACCTTCGTCGGGCTGGATAACATCATCGCCCGCCGCGTCGGTAAGAAGACGATCGGCTTCGCCGCCAACCCGCTGGCCCGCGAGCAGAACCTCGGCGAACTGATCTCCCAAACGACCAGCGACGACTTGATCGAATACGGCATGATCCCGGAATTCGTCGGGCGCCTGCCGGTGATCGCCCCGCTCGAACCGCTCAACGAAGAGGTCCTGGTGCGCATCCTCACCGAGCCGAAGAACGCGCTGGTGAAACAGTACCAGAAGCTGTTCGAGATGGAGGGCGCCGAGCTGGAATTCACGCCGCAAGCCCTGCACGCCGTCGCCGCGCTCGCCAAGGAGCGCGACACCGGGGCGCGCGGGCTGCGCAGCATCGTCGAGGACGTGATGACCGACGTGATGTTCGAATTGCCGGACATCGAGAACAAGGGCAAGTTCGTGGTCAACGAACGCGTCGTCCGCAAGGAACAGCCGCTGTTCGAGGCGAAGCCGGCGTCGGATAAGAAGAGTGCGTGAGCGGCATGACCAGGTGACACGATGACGGGGTGACAAGGTGAGGCCTTGCCACCCCGGTTTTGTTTGCGTGCCCGCTGGTTGTCGGTTGTTTCGCTGCAATAGGTTCGATTACAATAGGCAATGTGAATCAAGGAACAGGTCACGCAGAGGATGTTGTCATGGCGACTGTTGAAACTTCGATTCCCTTTGCGGCGACCGGTGCTCAATCAGTCCCCGCGAACGTTTTGGATCAATTGCCCGCTTGGAACGTTCTCATTCCGGATCGAAACGACGTTTCGAGATACCTGACCAAGTTTCCTGGTACGGGCGACGTGCTGCCGGCGCTGAGCGCGGAAGTTCGGCGTGTGCTCGGTCCCGATGTCGAGTTGTCGCTGGAGGTGTATCACGATCCGGAGATCGTCGATGAGTGGTTGGGGCTTTTTGTGCGGAAGGATCGCTATCAGGCCGGATTCATCGATGAAATCGAGGCCATCAGAAACCGGTTCGAAGACGCGCTTGAGCAGACCACCGGATTCTTGCTATTAACATCGGATTATCATCGGCCGCGAGGTGCCCATGGCGTTTGACTGGTCAAGTCTAGTCGAACTGGCGAGCGTGCTTCAGCAACAGGCTTCCTCGGCGGCAAATCCAGAAGCCTATCTTCGGTCCGCCGTCGGCCGTGCATACTTCGGCGCCTTCGGCCACGCTAATAACTACGCAGTGCAGTTCCTCAACTACCAATCGCGGCTGACGGTCTTGGCGACCTTCGGTATTGGCGCAATCACGCCGATTACTTTGATACTCTCCCTTGGCCGGATGTATTAGCGACCGTCGCCAACGCCATTGGACAAGCTCGGCGGGTCTTGGCAGCCTTGCCGCCGCCGCAGCTGCGGCAACCATGATCCTGGCGCCGCAGCTTCACTTTCTAGCGCTCTTCTCCTGCATCATCTCCAAATAGTGCCGCGCCAACCCTCCCGCGCCCTGCGGATCGTCAAAAGTCTGCACGCTGCGGCGAAGATGCGTGCGCGCCCTTTCGATATCTCCCGCTTCCAGCGCCAGCAGGCCGCGCAGCGCGGCGACATCGGCTTCCTGGCGCATCATGAATCGAAATGAAACCGTGCGATTCAGCAGCGTGTCGGTTGTATGGGCGACGGGCAATTGCATTCCGGCGGCACGGTCCAGCAGATGCCGGCCGACAACGAACGCCAAGGCCCGGTGCGGCGCGGCCCGGCGCAGATATAAATCCGGCACGTCGATCCCGCCATCCAGGTGTTCCAGGTCGCGGTCGGCCTTGGCGTAGTCGCCGCCGGCGGCGCCGAGATAAGCGCGCAGCCAGGCATAGGCATTCCGGCCCAGTGCTGCTTCCAGCTCCGGTTGCAAGACGTCACGCACCGCGCGCGTCCGGCCGACGTGCAACATCAGGTCGAGTTCGAGCAGCACGCCGTCGCGGCCCTTGGAAGCGACCGGGGCGTTCACCAACAGATCGAGGGCTTGTCCGGCCAGGCCGTTGTTGAGAGCGAGCCGGGCTTTGGCATAGGCGTCGAGGTCCTGAACGCGCAGGGCCAGCTGGGCATCGCGGACCTGGCGTGCCAATTGCTTTTCCAGTTCGTCCAAGCGATCCAGGCGTTGGCGTAAATCGGCTGGGGTCTCGTCCGACACGGGGCCTTGCAGGCGGACTATCTTTGCTAAGGCTTGCACGTGTTCCAGCGCCAGGTCGTAATAGCCGATCGCGCGGTAGAGTTCAGCAAGGATGTCATGGGCCGGCAGCAAATCGGGATCGAGCTGGACTGCGTGCCGCAGGGCCGTCAGCGCCTGGATGCGGCGCATGTGTTCGAGGGCCTCGAAGTCAGGCCCCAGCGCCCGTTCGCGCGTCTGCCGCCGCAAGCGCACGTAGGCGTCGCCGAGATTGAGATGCGTGCGCGCATCCTCCGGGGCCTTGTCCAGAGCACGGCGTGCGGCGCGGACGGCCAGGTACAGCGAACCGGGCGGACCGTCGTCATTCACGTTTTTGAAGCCTCGAAAAAGATAAAGCGCGATCGCATGCAGCGACGACGTGCGATCGATCCGATCCGCGCCCTGGCCATATTGCAAACACGCCCCGCGCACGAGGCTGCCGGCCGGCATGCCCGGCAAGGACATTTCCGCCAGCGGCATGCCGACGAGGCTCGCGGCCAAACTGCGTTCCCACAAAGCGCCTACGCGCTGCCCGTAGCTGACGCCCTGAGACGCGAAATGGGTTTGCCAGACTAGGCATTCGTCGCGGCCCGGTTCATGCGGCGGCACGGGCCGATGAAACGCGTCCAGCCAGGTGCGCGGCACCGGATCACGGCCCGGCCAGGTGGACGGCGCTTTGTCTGCCGATGTTGGCACAAAGGCCCGCGCCCACGCATCCACGGCCGGCGCTGCGAGAATCTGCCCGCCGCGCTTGGCGAAAATAGTCGTGCGACCATGGAGATAGTGGAGCGTCCACGAACCGGAAGGGAACAAACGGCGCAGCCCCGCCGCCAATGGCCCGTCGGCGGCGTGATCGACGATCAGATGTGTGATGCGATGCTTGTCAAGCTGCGCTCGCCAAGCGGTTATTTCCTTCGGATCGTCACCGGCGCCAAAGAGCGTTTGGCGCATCGCCGCGAAATCGTTTTGAATCTCGGATGGAAACAGATGGGGGCGCTCGTCGCAGAAGCTCTTTTCCACGGGGCAATGCCAGGCCAGCGCATACGCGGCGGCGGACGACGTCGGCAACGCCCGGGCATCGGGGGCCAGCTTGCCGGCGGCGCGCCACTGGGCGAGTTGCCGGGCCGCGGCTTCCAGCGACGGATCGAGCGCCAGTTCCCAGCGGCGCGGTTCGCCCGGCCAACCATGCGCCCAGCCGGTCCACCCAGCCGCCGCGGCGCCTCCGAAAATCAAGACGCTCACGAATTGCAGCAAGCCGACGACGAGGCGAGACTGAATCAACGGCGTCGTCAATGCGGGCCGACGCGCCAACCAATCCTGGACATTCAGCGCCACGATCGGCCCAGCGGCGACGGCGAAGAACGGAATCGCCCCACTGCGATAAACGCTCAGCGCCAACAGCGCCAACCAAATCAGCAGTCGCGCCACGGGCATCTTAGCGCCCTGCACGGCGAACGACAGCAAGCCCACCAGCGTCAATGCGCCATAAGCAAGCCGCGCGGGCTGCCGCAGCGTCGCGGCATCGTCCCAGTACTCCAGTGGCGAGCCCAGCGCGGCCCGATCGCCGGCATCCTCCAACCAATCCTGAGTAGTGGCCGGATCGAGCAACGCCGGCACGGTGAAGACGCGCACGTGATGGGGATTGAGTAGGGCAACCGCCACGCCCGCGAATGCAATCAACGCCAACGAGACTCCTGTGCGTGATGCTTGCCGGTCCGGCGTGACCAACGTGCCCAGCCACCAAAGCGCGACGGCCGCCGGCCCGAGCAGAAACCACTCGTCCACGTTCGCCCAGACCGCAAAGAGTATCAGGATCGGGATGCAATCACGCCACGCGCAAACAACGGCGTGACGTTCCAACCAGGCACAGGTAATGCCCAGAAACAAAAGCGACAGACAGAACGGCCGCAACAGGAGAAACGGGCCCATCGCCGTCACCGCCACGGCGACAAACAAGAGCGCCAGCCAGCGTTGCGGCCCGCGCCAGCACAGGCGCAGCAGCCAGGCCGCGAGCAAGGCGACCAGCAACGCTTTTGCGACCAGGAGGCCGGTTCCGCCGAAGCTCTGATGCAGTCCATAAATTGCAGCATCGAAGAGCCAAGCGTGGTTGACCCACGCGGCGCCCTGCGTCGTATAGCTGAAAGGATCGGTGCCGAGATGATAGTCGCCCTGGAAGAGCGCCCGGCCGGTCGCAAGATGCAGCCACACATCGGCATTGCGAGCGGGAAACGACGCCACGAAGAACGCGAACGCCACCACCAGCCCGGCCCGCAGGATGTCCCATGTCGTCGTTGGCGGCGCGGCAGGTTGCGATGCTGGTTCCATGACGATGCGGTTCCCATGACAACTCATTGAGCCGGCGCGCTTGCTCGCCGCGGATCATCGGCCACCCCCCCGCTCCCCCCCTTTCAAAGGGGGGGCTGGGGGGGTCGGCCACGCCCCTGCGATTGACATCATGCCATGGTCACTTATCATATGAAACCAGAATAGCCCAGTCCTTGGACCGCGTCGTGGTCGGGCCCGTTGAAAAAGGGGACAGGACCTCTGAAGCCGGAAAAGTCCTGTGCCCTTTTTCAACGGGCTCGGCCAACGCCGCACTTTCATGAAACCGTCGTTTCGCGTGCTGGAGTGGTGTTGCGCGCTGGTGGCCGGCGGCGCGGTCGTCGCCGCCGGCGCGTGGTGGTTGCGGCGCCCGGACGGATCGCCGCCGCCGACTCCTCCAGGCCCAGCCTGGTTTGCCGACGTCTTGGCGAAGTCGAAGGTTGATTTCATCCACGACGCCGGTCCGTTCGGGACCTACTTCATGCCGCAAGCGCTCGGCTCCGGCGTCGCCTTGTTTGATTTCGACGGCGACGGCCTGCTCGACCTGTACTTCCTGACCAACGACGGGCCCAAATCCAAACACACCAATTGCCTCTACCGCCAAAACGCCAATGGCACGTTTACCAACGTCAGCGCCGGCTCCGGGCTCGACATCGCCGGCCACAACATGGGCGTGGCGATTGGCGACATCGACAACGACGGCTGGCCCGACGTGCTCGTCACCCAATACGGCGGCGTCAAACTGTTTCGCAACAACGGCGACGGCAAATCGTTCGCCGACATCACCGACAAATCCGGCATCGCCAATCCCACCTGGGGCATGTCGGCCGCGTTCTTCGACTTCGACCGCGACGGCTGGCTCGACCTCGTCATCGTCAACTACGTCGATTACGATCCGACGCTGCAATGCGCGCCCAATGGCCGGCCCGAGTTCTGCGCACCGTCCACGTTTCCCGGCCGGGTCACGAAGCTGTTTCACAACCTCGGCAAGCAGGCAGACGGCACGATTCGTTTCGAAGATGTCACGATTAAGTCGGGCCTGGGCGCCGTTTCCGGACCGGGTCTGGGCGTGGTCTGCGCCGATTTCGACGGCGACGGCTGGCCGGACATTTTCGTCGCCAACGACGGCAAGCCCAATCGCTTATGGATCAACCAGCACGACGGCACGTTTCGCGAAGAAGCGATGGCCCGCGGCGTCGCCTTCAACGCCATGGGTAAAGCCGAGGCCGGCATGGGCGTGGCGCTCGGCGACGTGAACGGCGACGGTTTGTTCGATTTGTACGTCACGCATTTGGCCGAGGAAACCAACACACTGTGGAAACAAGGGCCGCGCGGCTTGTTTCGCGACCACACCGTCGCCAGCAACCTCGCCGCCACACGCTGGCGCGGCACCGGCTTCGGCGTCATGTTTGGCGATTTCAACAACGACGGCGCTCTTGACCTGGCAATTGCGAATGGCCGCATCGCGCGCGCCGGCTCGCCGGCGCCGGGCCCCTACGCGGTCGGTCCGTGGGCCCCCTACGCCGAGCGCAATCAACTGTTGGCCAACGACGGCACGGGCAAGTTTCGCGACCGCGCGCTGGATAACCCAGCGCTGTGCGATGTCCCGAATGTCGCGCGTGGCCTGGCGATCGGCGATCTCGACAACGACGGCGGTCTCGATCTCGTGATCACCACCGTCGCCCATCCGCCACGTATCCTGAAGAACGTGGCGCCGCGCGGCAACTGGTTGATGCTGCGGGTCATCGAACCGGGTTGGAAGCGCGACGCGTATGGCGCGGAGGTGCGTGTCGTCGCCGGCCAGCACCGTTGGCTGCGCCTCGTGCAGCCGGCGAGCAGTTACCTGTGCAGCAGCGATCCGCGCGTCCACGTTGGCCTGGGCGCCGCGACGAGTTACGACCGCATCGAAGTGACCTGGCCCGACGGCGTGAAAGAGAACTTCTCCGGCGGCAAAGCGAATCAACAGCGCGTGCTCAGACGCGGCGAAGGGAATCGCGCGCAACCGAAAACTCCATGAGTGATCCAAAGCCTACCACCGGCTTCAGCAACGGCGTCGCGCCACCAAAATGGCGACGCGTCTTCGCATGGTGCGCGCTGATCGCCGTGCCAACGTTTTTTGTCGTCGTGACGTTCTTTGTCCTCCGCAACCGCACGGCGCCGCAACCGCCGACGGTGTCGTTGACCGATCTCGATCCGGAGGTGAAGGAAGCGCTGTCCGCCGCCTTGACGAAAGTGCGCGCGGCGCCGTATTCCGCCAAGGACTGGGCCCATCTCGGCCAACTGTTGCGCGCGAACAGCCTGATCGAGCCGGCCGGCGTCTGTTTTGCGCGCCTGGAGGACCTGGAGCCTGCCGAACCGCGCTGGCCGCATTTGCACGCCGAAGCCCTCCTGCACCACAACCGGGCCGTGGACGCGATCACGCCGTTGGAACGCGCGGTGGCATTGGGCGACCGCATGCGGCCGCCAGCCTTCGCGCCACGCTTGCGTTTGGCCGAAGCGCTGCTGGCGGCGGCCCGGCCTGACGATGCCGAACGCCAACTGCTGCATGCCAAAGAGCTGGAACCGGATCATCCCAATGTGCATCTCGGCCTGGCGCAGGTGGCGCTGGCGCGGGACGACGACAAGGCCGCCGAGCAGCATTTGCGCCGTTGTTTGGATTCTCCATCCACACGCCAGCGCGCCTGTGCCCAGCTTGCCGGCATCTATCTGCGGCGTGGCGATAAGGAACAAGCGGCCGCATTCAGCAAACGGGCGGCGGCGCTGCCGGCCGACGGCGGTTGGGGCGATCCGTGGGTGCTGGAGTGTTTTCGCTTGGCCGTCGGCAAACCGGCGCGTTATCGGCTGCTCGAAAAGCTCGAAGCCCAGGGGCGGACCAAAGAAGCCATCGAGATGTTGCAGGAGATTTTGCAGACCGGTCCGGACGCACCGGCGCTCGTGAGCCTGGGCAGAAACCAGATCAACCTGGGCGATTATGCGGGAGCCGAACAGACCCTGCGTGCCGCGCTCAAGCTGACGCCCGACCACGTGCAGCCGACGTATCTCTTGAGCAAGGCGCTATGCGGTCAAGCGGAGATCGGCTGGCAAAAGGACGGCCACCCCCCCGCTCCCCCCCTTTCAAAGGGGGGGCTGGGGGGGGCGGCGCTGGCCCGTTATCGGGAATCAGCCGAGCTGGCGCGCAAGGCGATCGCCGCTCAGCCGGATCACGCTCTGGCCCACATGGTCTTGGGCATTTGCCTCGTGCGTCAGGGTCAGCGCGCCGACGGTGTCACGGCGCTGCGAATGGCCCTGGCCTGCGCGCCCGAACACCCCGAACCGGCGCTGTACCTGGGTATCGCGCTCACCGAAGACGGCCAAATCGCCGAGGCACGCCGGCTGCTGGAATATGGCCAGCGCCTGGCGCCGCCGGGCGAGCCGCGCTTTGCGGCGGCGCTGCAAAAACTAAGCGAACCAAAAAGATAGGAGCGCGAAGCCGCGAAGCGAACTTTTTTGACCCTCGTCTTGAGACATGCGTGAACGAACCTCGCTTGGCGGTTTCGCGCTTCAACCGCATAATGACGTTGTCGCATCCTTCAGGTGATTCATGTCCGTGAACGCCTCACGTCCTGGTCAAACCCGCTGGCTGGCGGCGGCGCTGATGGCGCTGCTCGTGGCCGGCGGAGCAGGCGGCTACTACTACTATCGAACGACTCATCGTCCCGCGCGGCCGCCGTTCGTCCCCGAGCCTCCGACCGAGAGCATCGAAGCTCAGGTGCACCATTTCTGCGGCGGCTGCCACATGTATCCGCCCGCCGAGACGTTTCCCAAGCGGCACTGGAAGGAGGAAGTGGAACGTGGTTACGTGTTCTTCAACCAGGCGGGCAAGAACCTAAGGCCGCCGCCCATTGACGACGTCATCCAGTATTACGTCCAGCGGGCGCCGGAAGAGCTGCCGATGATCGACGCCGCGCCGGCCAAACATCCCGCGCCCGTACGCTTCGAGCCGATCCCGATTCCCGGCCCGCCGCTGGCGCAACCCTACGCCATTTCGCACGTGAGCCTGGTGCACCTGTTCGGCAACAAGCGGCCCGACATTCTGGCGTGCGACATGCGCAACGGCGTCGTGATGGCGCTGCAACCGTACGCCGAGAAGCCGCGCTGGAAGATCCTCGGCGAGGTGCCGAATCCCGCACACGCCGAGGTGATCGATCTCGACGGCGACGGCATCTTGGACATTCTTGTCGCCGACCTGGGCAACTTCAAACCGACCGATCGGCGGTGCGGCAGCGTCGTCTGGCTGCGTGGCCAGCGCGACGGCAGCTTCACGCCGATGCCGCTGCTCCAAGATGTGGGCCGCGTCGCCGACGTGCAGGCCGCCGATTTTCGCGGCGTCGGCAAGCTCGACCTGGTCGTCGCCTCGTTCGGCTGGAATCACATCGGTGAGATCATTTACCTCGAAAACCACACCACCGATTGGTCCAAGCCGGTGTTCAAGGTTCGCGAACTCGACAGCCGCCACGGCGCCATCCATGTGCCGGTCGTCGATCTCAACGGCGACGGCAAACCCGATTTTGTCGCGGTTCTCGCCCAGGAACACGAAACCGTCGTCGCTTTCATCAACGACGGCAAAGGCGGTTTCCGCAAGGAGACGATTTGGGAAGGGCCGCATCCCGCCTACGGATCCAGCGGCATTCAGATGGTGGACATGAACGGCGACGGCCGGCTCGACGTGCTCTACACCAACGGCGACACGCTCGACACCCCCTACCTCCTCAAGCCCTATCACAGCGTGCAATGGTTGGAGAATCCCGGCGACGGCAAATTCCCCTGGAAGCATCACGCGATCGCACCGCTTTACGGCGCCCATCGCGCCCTGGCCGCCGACCTGTGCGGCGCCGGCAAGATGGACGTGCTCGCCGTCAGCTTCTTGCCCCCCGAAGCCCTCCCGCAGCGACAGAAACTCAACCTCGATGCACTGCTCTTGCTGGAACGCACCGGCCCAACGACATTTGCGCGCCATGCCTTGGCGACGGTCACTTGCGATGCCGTCACATGCGCGGTCGGCGACATCTACGGCACCGGCCGCAGTGACCTCGTCACCGGCTTGTTCACATCGACCAAGAGCGAGCACAACGCGACGATTTGGAAGAATCTCGGACGTCAGTAGTCAGAGCATGTGAAAAAATCAAAACCGTCTCTCGCAAAGTCGCAAAGGCGCCAAGAATACCCAAGAATTCATGGCCATCTTTCTTGTTGCTTGGCGTCTTTGCGACTTTGCGAGAGATTTTTTCACAAACTCTCAGTCAAGCGACAGGCGGCGCCTTTCTCCAAAGGCGAACCCAAGAAGAAACCCAAAAAACCAGGGCGAAAGAAGGGCGACCAGCACGGCCAGCGACCATGGGCTGCGCTGCGCGCGGGCTTTGGCAGACAAGCAAATCGGCCCCGCCAAGCGTTTCCCGAATCAGGTCGTTGACCTGTTCGAGGGAGCACTCCGGGTGCGCGATTGCTTCCTGGAGGGCAAGATCGGCCAAGCGGCTCTGGAGCGCGCCCATGAGCGCTACGTCAGCCAATTTTACGACCTGACCAAAACGCCACGCACCAACGAACTGAACGAAACCTTCGCCAAGCATCTTTTCAATCATGGCCCCGAATGGTTCACGTTCTTGGTGGACCCGACGATCCCGGCGACCAATCATCGTGCCGAACAGGCGTTGAAGGTGCCGACCGTCAACCGCAAGGTCTGGGGCGGCAACCGCACCGACAACGGCGCCGACGCGCAACAGGCTACGTCATCGATCTTGCAAACCTGCAAAAACAAAGCCACATCGAGATAAGGTCATACTCCATTCGGCTGAAAACTTAAAATGTTGTTGAGCAGGAAAGGGTGATTGGGGTTCAAGTCAGGGCCAGCGCTCACTAAAGCGTTGCCCCGGCAATCACTTCCAGCAGGAAGTCGTCGTTCCAGCCGCAACCCCGGCGTTTCATCACGATGCTGTCACGACCGGGATGTTGTTTCAACAGCGATAGCGTGAAGCGGTTGAGCCAGGCAAAGTTCTCGCGCATATGTTTATCCCGGATGCGCGACTCATCCTCGCGATAGGTGACGTCGAGACTCCAATGACAACTATTCTCGATACTCCAGTGACTGCGGACCGCGTGGGCAAATTGCTTCACGCTCACCGCCAGACTGCTGATGTAATAGCGCGTCTCGATCGTTTCTTTCCCATCACGAAGGCACACCGACGTCACCACGCCGATCGACTTCAAGCCTTTCCACAGTTCGAGCCCTCGCAAAGTCTCCGGAACCGGCATTTGAATGTAGCTGCGCGTCTCTTCCCGCCCATGCCCCGTCTCTTTGGTCAGGTGCCGGCGGGCATGGACATCCGCAAAGTCGTTCTTGCTTTGTTCGTCGATATAGTCGATGACCGCCTGATGCAGCGTCTCCTGGTTTCCCTTCAGCGCCAAAACATAGTCGGCCTTGCTGTCGATGATTTGCTCAGCAATCGCCTTCTGAGTCCCCATGGCGTCGATCGTGATGATCGCGCCTTTGATGTCCACGAACCGCAAAAGCTCAGGAATCGCGGTGATTTCGTTCGATTTCTCGGCACAAGCCACCTGCCCCAGCGACAGGCCGAAGTCGCTGGCCCAGACGCTGACGGAATGCAAAGCGCCCAGGCCTTTGCTGCGATCATGACGGCGCCGCGCCGTCTTGCCATCCACCGCCAGAACGGGTTGGTCCACGCCAGTCGCCGCGGCCGCCTTCGCACGCAACGACTGCAACCAGTTCACGAAGCAGGTTTGAAACGCGCCCGGCTGCAACAACGCCAACACGCGCCGAAAAACGTCCTTGCGAGGAATCCCGTGCGGCAAGTTCAGCACCTTCAAGAGGAACTCCTCTTTGTAAACGGCCCACCTGGCAATGGCCGTCGGCCCACCGGCCCCGGCCAGCACCGCCATCATGGCAATGACGACGACACTGACCAGCGGATGCTGACGATTGACGGTCGAGCGCGGGTCCTCCAATTCGTCAAAGTAGCCTACCACCTCGTCCAAACTGACGTGCTGAATCTTCGCCATCGTTCGTCCTCCGTGAGTTGTCACAAGAAACCACACGGAGAACGATATACGAACCAATCAGCCAGGGCGCAAGTCTACCCAGATTACCCAGAGTGCGCGCTGGCCCTGGGGTTCAAGTGGGTTCAAGTGGCAGTGAGACGAGTCCATTCCCAAAATGTGGGGCCTGGTTCGAATGGCAGGGACTTAAGGAGCAAACCGTTTAGCAACAATAAGTTGCGTCGCGATTCCTTGAAGCAGATCGGCATGGTTCAAAACCGGGTAACAATCATGTGTGTGTGTGGAGTGTCGGTGAATTGTGGCCTAGTCGCCCAATTTCTTCGTCGCAAAGGGTTATCAATCCAATGGTTGCGGAAAGGAACCACGACTGTACCGACTAGGCCAAGTGGCCCA
>Ga0080064_1003106_pt1 | contig 25445 bp, 17 predicted proteins | sample Subgrocontami54m_FD_69260 | JGI IMG/M metagenome (GOLD analysis project Ga0080064, IMG submission 69260) | Subsurface groundwater microbial communities from S. Glens Falls, New York, USA - GMW46 contaminated, 5.4 m (SPADES assembly) (version 2) ...
GGAACCCGTCGTTCGCGCCGTTGAGGTAAAGGAACGGGAGCCGGTTGTACGCGCGTTGATAATAGTTGTGCCCGAGTTCGTGGTGAATCGTCACGAAATCGTCCGCGTTGATCTTGATGCACATCTTGATTCGCAGGTCGTCGACGTTGTCGATGTCCCACGCCGACGCGTGGCACACCACCTCCCGATCGCGCGGTTTCGTGAACTGCGAGCGCTCCCAAAAGGTCGCGGGGAGTCGCGCGAGGCCGAGCGACGTGTAGAACGCCTCGCCCGTCTTCACCATTTTGATCGGGTCGTAATTCCTGCCCGTGAGCAGCGCGGTGAGGTCGTACCCGATGTCGCCGGCGCCCGCCGGCGCGACGAACTCGTAGATGTTGCCCCATTCCTGCGCCCACATGTTGCCGAGCAGGTCCGCCCGGATCGGGCCGTCCGCCGGCTGCACCTGCGCGCCATAGTGTTCGTGCAGCTTCGCGCGCACGTAGCAGTGGAGCTGGTCGTACAGCGGCTTCACCTGCAGCCAGAGCCGATCCATCATCCGCGCAAAATCGTCCGCCGGCATGTCGTAGCCCGACCTCCACATCGCACCAACGTCGACGTAACCGAGTTCCTTGGCGCCCTCGTTCGCGATCGTGACGAGCCGGGCGTAGTCGTCGCGCATGGGCTGGCCGACATTGTCGTGCCAGCTCGTCCACATTTCCTTGAGCTTTTCCGGATCCCGGATCTTGCCCATCTCCTCCTCGATGTCCGACCCGCTGATCGGCTTGCCGTCGAGCGTGCCCTTGCCCTTGCCGTAGGCCGACTCGAGCCGCGTCGCGATCACGTTGAGTTCGGTCGCGGCGCCCGGCCGGCTCGGCGCGGGCAGGACGATGCCCTGTTTGAGGAAATCCAGTTTGCGCCGCGTGTCGAAGGACAGTCCGGCGGCGCGATCGAACTTGGCGGCGCCCTTGGCGAGCCGGACGCTGACCTCGGTGTTGCGCGCGCCGAACTCCGCGGCGAGCGCGTCGGTGTCGTCGGTGATGAACGTCTTGTTGATCCACTGCGCGCGATTCGTGAGCACGGACAGGTCGGCGAGTTCCTTTTCGGCCTGCGCCACGAAGGCGTCGGCTTCGGCGGACGGCGTTGGGGGGCTTTGCGCGAACGCGGCCGCGGCTGCAGTCAGGGCGGCGAGGGTCGCCGAGCGGATGAAGGCACGCATCGCGTAAAGGGTTCACGGCCCGCGTGCGGGTCAAGCGCGAAGGAGGAGCGGTTTAGTTTGAACTGCAGCCGAGGTTTCACCTCCGGCGTTGAGAATGGCGACAGTCTTCATGAAAACGTTCTGATGCCCGGCATGTCGCTAACTCGGTTCAAAGAGGCACAGGACGTGGCGCCCGGCGGGTTCGCCACGGCGCTGGCCGAGTTGCGCGCAGGCGGGAAGCGCAGTCACTGGATTTGGTATGTATTCCCGCAGCTGGCCGGGCTCGGCCGTTCGTCGACCGCGCGGTTCTACGGGCTCCGGGACGCCGCGGAAGCGCGCGCATACCTCGCGGATCCGCTGCTGCGAACGAGATTGGAGGCGGTCACCGCGGCCGTTGCCGCGCAGCTCGAGCGGGGCGTGACGCTCACTGAATTGATGGGTGGGCGGACCGACGCGCTGAAAGTCGTGTCGAGCCTGACGTTGTTTTCTGTCGTGGTATGCGCGGAGTCGCAACCCGACGCTGCGCTCGGCGAGTTCGCCGGGTTGTGCGATCGCGTGCTTGCCCGCGCGAACGCCCAGGGATTTCCGCGCTGTCCGCTGACGCTGGCCCAGCTGGGCGATTCCGGCTAGGCGGGCGCCGGCCGCGCGGCAATCGCGGCGAGCAGCACGGGCGAGATTGGTTTCACCAGATACTCGTGCGCCCCGAGGGCGTACGCTCGCTTGAGATCGTCCTCGCGCCGCGAGCCGGAGAGCACCACCGGCAGGTAGTGGCCGGGCGCGTGCTCCTTCAGCCATTCGAGGACTTCGAAGCCGTTCATGATCGGCATCGTGAGGTCGACGAACACCAATAAAGGCGTTTCGGACGAAGTCAGGACCCCGGGCGAATTCTTTTCGACGAACGCGACGAGTTCCGATCCGTCGCGGAACCGCAGCAGCGGACTCTCGATCCCCGCCATCCGAACGGCGCGGCGGAAGAAGAAGAAATCGTCGTCGTTGTCTTCGGCGATGAGAATGGGTGGGGTTTCGTGCACGCCGCGAGCATACAACGGATCCCCCGCGTCCGGATGGTCGGTATATGCCCCAGTCGGGGATAGCAGGCGCCGGCGCAAACGCGGTCGCGCCAGCCGCGTTACCCCCGCGATCCGCCGTGGGCCGCGCTGCGGTGTCCGCTCAGCGTTTTTCCGCCAAAAACTTCGCGTACGCGGCATCGGCATCCTTGCGCGCCTGCGCGATTTGCGCCGCCGAACGCTTCGACTTTTGGGCCGGTGGCTCGGCGTTGCGCACGAGGAAACGGTAGGCGACCTCCAGCGGTTCGTCGCGCTTCAGTTCCTTTTTGAAGAAGAAACCAAACCGGCCGTACTCGCGCGTGGAGAATTCCTCGACGGGGTTCTTCGGCGAATTCATCTGCAGTGCGCTGTACCATTGGCCGTGCAGGGGAAAAAGGAACTCGCCCCACTGCAGATCGCGGCCCACGACCGAGCCCGTGGCGTTGACCGCCGTCTTCGAATAACCTTTGCCCGCCGTCGGCGCCGACGCCGGTGACCACAGGTACGACGTCTCGTCCGAATGGTCCACCACCTCGGACGACACGCGCATATGGATGCCGGCGTGCTGCACATTGCCGTCGAGCGAAAGGTTGCGTGCCGGTTTCAGCCGGAAGGTCGTGTCGACCTGCGCGGCGACTCCGGGCGACGGACGGGTAATCTTCATCGTGCGCGTTTCCGCCAGCACGAGATTGCTGCCGCTGGCGTCCTTGGTTGGCGCGCGCCATTCGATCTGCGCGACAATCGTCGCGGAATCGCGGTCGGTCGACGGCTTGAGCCCGACGACGTTCATCTTCGGCGGTTCGGCTTTGGCTTTGCCCGCGACGCCGCCACCCATGCCCCAGAACGCCTGCGTGCCGAGCTCGGACTTCACCTGCTGCCAGCCGATGAAGATTCCGCGGTGATGCGGCTCGATCCCGATGGTCTTGCCGGTCTTGTCGACGCCGGCGTTGGTAATCCGGCGGCCCTGCTCGTCGTAGACGGCGAGGTACGGAATCGGCTGGCCTTCGCCGTAGACGAACTTGGCGACGACTTTGCCGTCTTTCGTCACGGTCACGTTGTCGCCGGGCAAATCGTCATTCTGGGCCTTGAATGCCTTCCAGTCGGCGGCGGCCGCCCCCGCCGTCACCGCCGCGGCGGCAAGCAGCCAGCCGAGGCGCCGGTAACCACGGAGCGGAGACAGAGCGGAGCGCGAGGAGGTGAAATGGAGGGGCATAAGTTTGGGTGCGGCCAACCGGGCCGCAGACGATGGCTAATTGAGCGGCGCGGCATCGCAATCGCAATCAAGGATCGCGACTCGAACCTCCATTCGTGCTCGGGCGGAGTGTAACGTATTACGTTACACTACAGATCAGCCGAATTTTTGCGCGGCACTTATCGGGGTTGCGTCGCGCCACGATGGAACCCGGCGCCAAAACACGTTGCGTGCGCGCGAGGTTCGGCTACGACGAATCGCACAACGACGGTCCCCTGCGGTGACTGGCGTGAATGCTCGCTCCGTGAACCTCCCCCCATTGCTCGCGCGCCTGGCGCTGGCGGCGGCGTTGCTACCACCGATGGTGGTGGCCGCCACACCCGCGGCCGGCGCTGACGAACAAATCACGCCGCACCTCCGGGTGGTGCGCGGCGCCGTCAATGGCGTCATCCTCCAGCAGGACACGAAGACGCTCGCCGTCTACGGCCACCCTGGGCCAACCCCGCCGGCGGTCGAGGAGGTGTTGTTCACGCACCACCGCCGCGAGGTCGCGTGGGTCGGCCGGGCGATGATCGCGCAAGGCGCGCAGGCGGTGATCCCCGCGGCGGAAGCCGATCTGTTTATGCACGCCGACCAGTTCTGGTCGAGGTATTGGACCGCGCGGTTCGACGACTACAAGCAGCAGAGCAGTCGGGTGCTGGCGGAATCGCTCCCGGCGGCGAAGACGGTCCGCGGCGGCGAGTTCCACGAATGGCGCGGCATCGCGATCGAGGTGATCGACACGCCGGGCTACACCCGCGGCGCGGTGACGTATGTGTTCAACGTCGACGGCAAACGCATCGCGTGCGTCGGTGATCTCATTTACGGCGACGGCCAGTTGCTCGATCTCTTCAGCCTGCAGGATGCGATCGCGGAGACGAGCGAGGACGGCTATCATGGCTACGCGGCCCGCGCCGGCGACCTGGTTGCGAGCTTGCGGAAGATCGCGGCGCGCCAGCCGGACGTGTTGATCCCCGCGCGCGGGCCGGTGATCACGCGGCCGCAACCGGCGATCGAGCGGCTCACGACGCGGTTGCAGGCGGTGTTTGCGAGCCACTTCGCCATTGATGCGCTGCGCTGGTATCGCGGTGACGACAAGATCCGCCGGCAGGCCGCGCGGGTGCTCGGCGAGCGCGCGGTAACCTTCATGCCGATGGCCGAAACGATGCAGCCGCCGCCCAAGTGGATCGTGCCGGTGCTCAACTCGCGGGTGATCGTGTCGGATACCGGTGCGGCCTTCGTCGTCGACTGCGGCGGCGTCCGCCAAATCGAGGCGATCAGGAATCTGCGGCAGACCGGCCGGTTCAAGGCGGTCGAAGGTCTCTACATCACGCACTATCACGACGACCATACGGGCCAGGCGCAGAAGTTGGCGGATGAATTCGGCTGCCCGGTTTATGCGTGTCGCGAGATGCGGGACATTCTCGAGCGCCCGGGCGCCTACCGGATGCCCGCTCTGACCGCGAACGCGATCCGCCAGGTCGAGGCGATGCGCGACGGCGAGACGCGCCGCTGGCACGAGTACGAGCTGACCTACACCTACTTTCCCGGCCAGACGATTTACCACGGTGGGCTGCTGGTGAAGCGCGATGGCGGGGAAACGATTTTCTTTGTCGGCGATTCCTTCAGCCCAACCGGCATCGACGACTATTGCCTGCTCAACCGGAATTTCTTCGGGCCCGAGAAGGGCTACGCGTATTGTCTCGACGTGCTGCAGCGGATGTCCGGCGACTACCTGCTGATCAATCAGCACATTCCGCCGGCGTTTCGGTTTTCCGCGTCACAGCTGGGGACGATGGTCGCGAACTGGCGCGAGCGAACGGAACAGATGCGCGCGCTGTTCCCGTACGACGACGTGAACTTCGGCGTCGATGAACAGTGGGCGCGGTTTTACCCGTACGGTCGCGAGATCGCCGCCGGCGAGGAATTCGGCCTGCAGGTCGTCGTGCTGAATCACTCGCCGACGCGACGAACGTTCCGGATCACACCCCATCTGCCGAAGGGCTGGACGACGGCCCGCGCCACGTTCGAATTGCCGCTCGCACCTCGCACGGAAGGTGCGGTGGCGATTCGCGTGACGCCGCCGGCAAATTGGCGCGGTCACGCCACGCTGACCGCCGACGTGAGTTTCGGCGAATGGGATTTCCGCGAGTTCGTGGAGGCGGTGGTGCTGGTGAAGTAGTTCGAACCGAGACGGTACACTCTGCAGTATTCAGTGGCGACGAGCGCCCGCGACTCGATCTGCCCGGCACGACTCGCGGGCGCTCGTCGCTACGAAACGGCTGTTTTACAGTCCACTAGAACGGTCCCGGCTTGTTCACGCGTTCCGCGCCGCGGTCGGCGCCGGCGGGCGTCCGGTAGTAGGTGGGCCTGCCCTTCCCCAATCGCACACCCGATTCGCGGTCGAAACCGTCCAGCGACGGATCGGCCGGCGCGCTGTCTCCCGTCTCGTCGCGCCACTTGGTCATTACTTCACGCAGCCGGTGGAGCGCGGCCGCATGCGCGGAGTCGTTCACGAGGTTCCTCAACTGGTCGGGATCGGCGGTCACGCGATAGAGCTCCTCCTTTGGCCGCGGCGCGAGAAACACGTCTTTTTGCGCGGGCGTGAGCTCACCCTTGTCGCGCACCGCCTGCAGCGACACGTGCGAAGGCGAGCGCACGGCATCGGCCGGCCCCTGCCACGGGAGTTCCGGCCGCAGGTTCAAGATGTAGAGGTACTCCCCGTCGCGCACCGCGCGGGCGTTGGCGGCGTAATCGTGCCAGTTGTGCTCGGAAAATGCATACTGTCGCACGCGCGCGGCTGGATCGCTGAACACCGGGCGGAGGCTGCGGCCCTGCACCGCTGCGGGAATCGCGGCGCCGGCGACTTCGAGGATGGTCGGCGCGAGATCGATGCTGCTGACGAGACTGTTGCTCACACTGCCGGCGCGCTTGATGCCGGCGGGCCAGTGCGCGACGAGCGCGGTCTTCATGCCGCTGTCGTGCACGCGGGTCTTCGCCCGCGGGAAGGACCGGCCGTTGTCCGCGAGGACGAAGATCAGCGTGTCGTTCAGCACGTGCTGACGCTCGAGTTCCGCCACGACGCGGCCGATGAAATGATCGTAGCGCGTCACCTCGTTGGCGTACGAGGCGAGATCACGCCGTGTCTCCACGTTGTCGACCAGGAAGGGCGGCACCCGCACGAAGCGCGGATCGTGTTTCGGGCCGTAGGCGGCCTCGTCCCATTCCATGTCGCCATCCCAGGGACGATGTGCGTCGTGCGATGCGAACCAGAAGAAAAAGGGCCGGTCGCGCGGCCGTTCCTGCACGAACTTCACCCAGTTCGCGTGACCGCCATGGTTGGCCTCGCTCTGGCCGGCATCGACCACTTCGAACGGTTCCGGCTGCGGCTTTTCGCCCGCCGGCGGCTTGTCCTGCGTCATGTGGTTCTTGCCGGAGAGCAGGGTGTAGTAACCGTTCGCGCGCAGCGCGGCCGGGAAACGCGGGATGTTCCAGGCGATGGGCCGATGCAGCTCGGACGCCGCGCCGTTGTTGTGCGGGTAGCGACCGGTGGCGATCGAACTGCGACTCGGGCTGCAGCTGCTCGCGGTGAGAAACGCGCTGGTGAACCGCAGCCCGTTGGCCGCCAGCCGATCGATGTTCGGCGTCTGCGCGTTGGGATTCCCGTAGCACCCGAAATCGTCCCAGCTGATGTCGTCCCCGATGAAGACAATGACATTGGGATGATTGGCGGCGCGCGCCGCGGGTGCGAACCATGCGGCTGCGCAGAGAAGAAGCAGTGGGATCGTCCGAAACATCGCGGTGAGAAGATCCATCTGAACACTTTCGTCCGGTCGCAAGCAAGCCGGCGTCGGAGTTTCAATCGGACTGATCTACGACGCGCGTCGGCCGACGCCGCCACTCGCGCTGGGCCAAGACGGGTGGACGCTGAGTGTAACGTAATACGTTACACCATACGGTGCGGGGCCCGGTCCTCCTCCACGCTCGAAAACTCGCGGCGGACGGGCATTCCCTGGTGGCGATCCTGCGGCCCCCGCGCGATCGGCTTGCCTGCGACACGGGATCGATTTACCCCTTTTCTCGCCCTCCTGACCTGTCACCCCATTTTGCGCCCGGCTGATGGGCTCAAAGTCGTATCGCACCTGCGAAGATCTACCCCATGAACTTGCCGCATGCTTTGCTCCGCCCGCGTTGGTTCGCGTTTGTGATCGGCTGCTTGTCCGCCGTATCGCCGCTGTTCGCCCAATCCACCGGTATCATCCAGGGCCGCGTCTACAATCCATCCGCGCAACAATACGTGCGCAACGCCGAGGTGCGGCTCGAGGGCACCAATCAAGTCACCTACACGGAAAACGACGGCTCGTTCCAGTTCGATCACGCGCCGGTCGGGACGGTGACGATCGCCGTCAGTTTCACCGGGTACAACACGGCTCAGGATTCCTTCACGGTCACGGCCGGCCAGGCTGCGGTCCGTGAAATCAACCTCGTGAGCACGGCCGAAGCGCCGGGCGCGGGCAAGGACGCCGTCGTCAAGCTGTCGGCGTTCACCGTTTCCTCCGAGCGCGAGGGCAACGCGAAGGCGATCATGGCACAGCGCCGCGACATGAACATCATCACCGCGGTGTCGTCGGATATTTTCGGCGACGTCACCGACGGCAACGTCGGCGAGTTCCTCAAATACCTGCCGGGCGTCGATCTCGATTACGTCGAGTCGGAGGCCCGCGGCCCGCGGCTCGGCGGGATGGACGGGCAGTATGTCGGCGTGTCGTTCGACGGCATGCGCAGCGCCAGCGCCGACGCGAACCGCGGCGGCGGGTCCGCTTCGCGCGCCACGAGCTTCGAGGGTTTTTCGATCACGAGCATCGAGTCGATCGAGATCAACCGCACCGCCAGCCCGGAGAACGACGCCGACTCGCCGGCGGGCACCGTAAACATGCGGACGAAGCGCGCGTTCGAGCGCAAGGGTCGCAGCGTCACCTACAATTTCGGGGCCAACTTCAACGGCGAGGAATACACGCTGAAAAAGCAACCCGATGCACGCGACAACCCCTCGTACCGCTGGAAGCCAAACTGGCAGTTGGGTTACTCCGAGTCCTTCTTCGATCAGAAGTTCGGCCTGCTGATCAGCGCGAGTCACGCGGATTCCTACACCGAGGAGAATCCCATCACGATGTCCTACAATCGCAACGCGACCGCGACCGATCCGCGCCCCGCGGTCATCCGCCAGATCGACATCCAGGACGGCGGCAAGTACATCCTCAAGAACGCGCTGCTGCTGACCGCGGACTGGAAGGCCACGCCGCGGCTCGTCCTCTCGCTCAACCTGATCTACAGCTACTTCGAGGGCGAGTTCTGGAGCCGCAGCTTCACGTTCGTCGGCGCGAACGACAACGCCAACGTGAACAATGGCCGCTCGACGATTGGCGGCGACGGCATGACGACGGTGATCGCGCAGCGCACCGCGACCGCGAACGTCGCGACGCTCAACAACACGGCGAGCACCTCGTGCAAGCTCCAGTACAACCGGCAATACGCGCCGCGTTTCGAATACCGGCTGGACACCTGGACGTTCGACGGCGCGCTGGCCTTCTCGAAGGCGAAGAACAATTACGAGGCGCTGGAGCGCGGATTTTCGAACAACGAAGGCGGTGGCGTCGCGGGCGGCTGGACCGCCACGCGGCCGAGCCCGGAGTCGTGGGAGTGGACGATTCGCCAGACGTCGGGCGCCGACTGGTTCGATCTGCGCAGCTTCACCAACACCGACACCCGCGCGGGCGGCACGCGCGTGAACAACGACGACCGGCTGTGGATCACGGAAAAATGGACCGGCACGACCAACGCGCGCTGGGCGGTGCCCTTCATGCAAAGGTTTCCCACCGTGATCAAATTCGGCGGCAAGTGGGACGAGGAGACGCGCAAGAACAACACGTACACGCCCGTCGAGGTCTGGTCCTACAACGGCCCGAATGGCAATACCACGACGTTGAATCCGACCACGGGCGCGAACGAGATCACGAGTTGGGGCAACTGGGCGAATGTCGGCCCGCAGTTCATCTCGAAGTATCCCTTCGACATGGGCACGACGAACGCCTTGACCGCGTTCAACATCAATGGCGTGCAGGGCGTGCCGCCGCGCGTGAATCGCGGCGCGATGGCTGACCTCTATCACGCGCACCCGGAACTGTTCGTGAACACGAGCACGCCGAATGACTACTACAACGCGAACATCGCCAACAAGCGGCAGTTTCGGCAGACGATCACCGCCGGCTACGCGCAGGCCGACCTGCGGCTGACCCCGAAGCTGCAGATGCGGACGGGAGTCCGGGTGGAGCGAACGCAGAACGCGCTCACGGAATTCGATCCGCTGACACGCGCGCAGGTGATCGCGGCCGGCTACCCCGTGAACGCGCCGGGTACCAACAATGGTCGGGCTTTGACGGTCGCTGGTTTGAAGTACCAGTACGAGAGCCAGCCACGGGCCGTGCGGCACTCGCAGTATCACGACTATTTTCCGTCGCTGCTGTTCAAGTACGACATTCTGCCGAATTTCGAATTTCAGGCCGGCGTGAACAAGGGCATCGGCCGGCCGCCGATCGACAATCTCACCGGCCTGTGGGTGGTGAACGAGTCGAACCTCACGGTCAACGCCCCCAATCCGCGGCTGCTGCCCGAGCACCACAAGGTGTATCAATCGCGACTGGCTTATTATTTCGGCGGCCGGTCGCCGGGCCAGGTCTCGGTCGCGTTCTCGCAGGACGAAGCGACCAATTTCATCCGATCGCTCAGCTACACGCCGGAGGAATTTGGCGTCACGGATCCGGATTTCGGGGCCTACACGTTCAACTCGACGATTAACAGCGAGGAGCTGCAGCGTTACCGGAACTTCGATTTCAATTACAGCCAGACGCTGGGCTTCCTGCCGAGCGAGTACCTGCGCGGGATCAACATCGGCGGCACCTTCAGCCGCTCGTATGCGAATCAGCGGCGGGTGAAGCTCGCCCCGTATCGCGCGACCTACCGGCTCGGTTACGCGTACGGCCGGTTCAACGGCTCGGTCGGCGTCATCTGGATCGACGATCGACCGAGCGATAGCACGTACGGACGGATCTGGGGCGCCATGACGAAGATCGATCTCGCGCTCACCTGGAGATTGACGCGCTACGCTTCGCTCTACGTCCAGGCGCGCAACATCAGCAACGTCAAGGACCGGTACTACGAGTCGCCGCTCGGTGTGACGGAAGGCCAGCGGCGCTACCTCCGCCAGATGGAAGAGTACGGCGACAACTGGGTGTTCGGCGTGAAGGGGCAGTTCTAGCGAGCTTCGCCTCGGACTAGGGACCAGAGACCAAAGGCGACACGTAGCGGCAGGCCTCCGTGCCTGCCGCCGACGGTTCGGATCGCGGACGAGACGGAGCTCGTCCCTCCAAATACGTGGTCCGTTCCTGGAGGGCCGGCCTCCGTGCCGGCCGCGGACGACCCGGGAACCCGTTCAAAAGCGCCCGTGGCGCGCTATGCGAACGCTCCGGAAAGCGCGCCCCTTGCGTTATCACCTCGCCGTCGAGGGTGGGCGTCGCATCATGGCGATCTCAGCTCGCGAAAATGTTGCCTGTTCACAATTCCATCTTTGCTCCGCTTATTTGGTTCGCGGCAGTCCTGATTTCATTCGGTGTGGTGGCCGTCCGCGCCGCGACACCCGCCGATCGCCCCAACATCGTGTTTCTGCTCGCCGACGATCTCGGCTGGGCGGACCTCGGGTGTTTCGGCGCGAGGGATATTCGCACCCCGAACATCGATCGGCTCGCGCGCGATGGCGTACGCTTCACTCAATTCTATTCGAACGGCCCGGAGTGTTCGCCCACGCGCACCGCGCTGATGACCGGTCGCTATCAGCAGCGCGTCGGCGGACTCGAGTGTGCGATCGGCACGGGCAATGTCGGCCGTTACGACGATGCGGCGCGGCTGGCGGCGCAGCACGACCTTGGGCTGCCGGTCTCGGAAACGTCGATCGCGATGCTGTTGAAACGGGCGGGCTATGCCACGGCGATTTTTGGCAAGTGGCACCTCGGCTACGAGGAGAAGTTCGCGCCGAATCACCACGGATTCGACCAGGCGCTCTACTGCGCCGGCGGCGGCATGGATTATTTTCACCACGTCGAGGATCCGCCGGAGTACACGCCCGTGCTGCGACTGAATGGGAAGCCGATCCAGCGGGCGGGCTACTTCACCGACATGATCGCCGACGAGTCGGTGCGCTGGCTCGGCGAGCAGGCGACGCGCAACCGGGCGCAGCCATTCTTCCTGTATGTGCCGTTCACCGCGCCGCACAGTCCGTTCCAAGCGCCCGACGAGGACTCGCCCAAGCCGCTGCCGGCGGATTCGCCGCGCTGGAACCAGGGGAAGGCCCCGCCGCGCGTGTATGCGGCGATGATCGAGCGGATGGATGTGGCGATCGGTCGCATCCTCGCGGCGCTCGAGCAGCACGGCCTCGCGGGGCGCACGCTGGTGATTTTCGAGAGCGACAACGGCGGAACCGCGAGCGCGCGGCCGGCGGGATTGCGCGGCCAAAAAGGCACGACGTTCGAGGGCGGCATCCGCGTGCCGGCGATGGCGCGCTGGCCCGGAGTTTTGCCGGCCGGCCGCGAGTTTCATGCGCCTGCGCTGACCTTTGATTTCACCTGCTCGATGTTGCGGGCAGCCGGCATCGCGCCGGGCAGCCATCGGGAGCTCGACGGCATCGATGTGTTGCGCTTCGCCGCCTCTGGCCGCGCGCCGGCGGAGCGCGCGGTTTTCTGGCGGCAGCGGCGTGGGGATCGCACCTGGCGTGCGGTGCGGTTGGGCAATCTCAAGTATGTGTCGCGGCAGGACGGGAAGGAAATCGAGGAATGGCTGTTCGATATCGCAGCCGATCGGGCGGAAGAGCACGACCTGCGGAGCACCCGGCCGGGGGATGTCGCGCGGTTGAAAAAATTGCTCGCCGAGTGGGAAATTGCGGTCCGGCCGGCGCGCTGAGGTTGGGCGCTTGGGTTGGACGGAAACAGCGGAGAAGACCGAGCAGGCGAAGACGTGCCAACCTCCGGGCGGAGCGACTTTGTCGCGGGTGGCTCTCGGTTAGCCCCGACGAAGTCGCCCCGACAGGGCGAAGATTTCACACGTGTTCGTGTGAAATCTTCGGGCTAATGTCGGAAATGTATTTGAACTCGTTGGAAATCGAGTGGCACGGCAGGGCCTGGATTTCGTAAACTGCCACCAGCCGGTTCGCACCAGCACTGTGCGCACCAGCACTCTTACCCCGAGTGCCGCCCATACCGCACCCCTGTCCCGACGCGATGCCGCCATTGTAAGCCATGAATCTGGAGCTTGGCGGAAAGAATGTCATCGTCACCGGTGGTTCGAGTGGAATCGGCATGGCCGTCGCGAGGCGCTTCCTGGAAGAGGGAGCCAATGTCATGATCTCAGGACGGAACCAGGGTGCCATCGACGCGGCCCTGCGCGATCTCGGCCGGGCCGGCCCCGGCAAGGCCGTCGGACAAGCGGGGGACGTGTCAGACGCAGGCGACATCTCCCACTTGTTCGAGGCGACGATGGCTCAGCTGGGGGGAGTCGACATTTTGTTCAACAACGCCGGCACGGGCAGCGAGGAGAGAATCATCGACGCGCCCGACGAGCGCTGGCAATATTACTGGGATATGCACGTGATGGCCGTTGTGCGGCTGTCGCGGCTTTGCGTGCCTTCGATGGAGAAAAGAGGCGGAGGCGTGATCATCAACAATGCATCGGTTTGCGCCATCCAGCCCATCGACTACGAGCCGATCTATAATGTAAGCAAGGCGGCCCTGCTGATGCTTGGCAAATGCATGGCCAACGAGTTCATCGCCCGGGGCATTCGGGTGAATACCTTGAGCCCGGGGCTCATCATGACGCCAAACTGGGAGAAATTCGCGAGGCGGCAAACTCAGGGCGGTCCTCAGAGTTGGGAAAAGTATCTGGAGGAGATAGGCCGGCGGAATGCGCCCGCCGGTCGCTTTGGCTCGGCGATGGAACTTGCAGACTTCGTGGTCTTTCTCGCCTCGGCCCGTGCCAGCTACTGCGTTGGCGCCAATTACTATGTCGACGGCGGCTACATCAGGACCATCGCGTGAGCACGCGGCATTCTCGTTGGCCCTGACTTCAATCCGCCGCCAGCCCTGCCATCCCGAAACTCCCATGAAGCGATACGCGCGTTACATTGTCGCGGCAACGCTGCTCTGCTCTGTCCGTTCGGCCGAGTCAAACCGGCCTCGCCCGGCGGTGAACGAAAAGACCGTGGTTTCGGCCTATCGAATTTTCGCCAAATCAGGCCATGAAAGCGACCTCGAGCGGGGGCTGGCTGCTCATGTCAAAAAGTATCACAAGGGCGACTGGGCCTGGCGGATCAGCCAAGTGCTATCCGGCCCGGACAGCGAAGCGTTTGAAATTGCCGAGGGACCCATGTCATGGACCGCCTTGGACCAACGGGGGAATCTCGGTCCGGAGCACCGGAAAGACTGGCTCGAGAACGTCGTCCCGCACATCGAACGCACGCTACCGGACAACTACGCCGTTTATGTGGCGGCGTTGAGCACGGTCGCGTTGACGGAGTGGTCGGACAAAGTGCTGGTGCGGCATTTCACGATCAAACCCGGTCATGAAACGGGTGCCCGCGAGATCCTGAAGGCGTGGAAGGCGGTCTTTGGCGACCACGGCATGAATGTGGTGGTGTCGCGATCGGCTTGGTCGGGAGTGGATGGCTATCATGTGGCCATTCGGCTGAAACACGGTTGGAAGGATCTCGAAGCAGAGATTCCCGACTTGGATCATGCCCTGGAGACAAAGTGGGGGCCGAGCGAAGCAGCCCGTCTGCGCCAGGCGACCCGGGACGATATCGCGGGAATCAGCGACGAGATGCTGCTCTATAAACCGGAGCTGAGCTCGGATTGACTCACCTGGACGCGAGAACCCCGCTCACGAACAAATTATAATAACCAGGGTTTGCGCTGCCCACCCTTTACCACCGTGAACCTCGCCCTCCTCGACTGGATCATCATCGTCGTCTATCTGGTCGGCTGTCTTGCGGCCGGGATCGGGATGCGGAAATTCGTGCATGGGGTCGAGGATTTCGCCGTCGCCGGCCGGGAAATGCGCGTGAACCTGGGAATGGCATCCCTGGCCGCAACGGAACTGGGACTGGTGACGGTCATGTATACGGCGCAGCTTGGCTACGAAAAAGGTTTTGCCGGCGCCGCCATCGGCGTCATCATGTGTCTGGCGATGCTCCTTGTCGGCGGCACGGGCTTCGTCATCGAACCGCTGCGGAATGCCGGCGTCATCACGATTCCGGAACTTTTCGAAAAGCGTTTTTCCAAGCGCATACGCTGGCTCGCCGGTCTGTTCGTGGCGCTGGGTGGCCTGTTGAACATGGGCATTTATCTCCGGCTGGGCGGCGAATTCCTCGTGCACGCCACCGGGCTGCCGCCCCACTGGCTGGAATGGGTGATGAGCGGCCTGCTGGGGTTGGTTCTCCTCTACACCGCGCTCGGTGGCATGCTCTCCGTCCTGGTGACCGACTACCTTCAGTTCCTGGTCATGGGGAGCGGCATTGTGGTGACATCCGTGCTCGTCCTCGAGAACATCGGATGGGACAACCTGCTGGCGAGCCTGCACTCGGCCTGGGTGGGTGCTCGCTCCGGTTCAAGCCCGCCCGCGGCCCATCCCTTCAACCCCTTTCACCGTTCCAGCTTTGGCTGGGGATATCTTGTCTGGCAGATTGTGTTCCAGATCGCCGTCGCGACCACGTGGCAGACAACCGTCAGCCGCGTGCTCGCCGCGAAGAACGCCGATACGGCAAAGCGCATGTATCGTCGGACCGCGTTCTATTTCGTCGGCCGATTCCTGCTGCCCGGTCTCTGGGGCGCGGCCGCCTTCGTCTATTTCACCCAGCATGGTGGGCTGCCGGAGGGCCTCACTTCCCTCACGGCGATGCCTCATTATCTCGGCACGCTCCTGCCCGTCGGGTTTCTCGGCCTCGTGATCGCCGCCATGCTGGCCGCCGAAATGTCCACGGACAGCGGCTATATGCTCACATGGGCAACCGTGATCTACAACGACATCATCACGCCCACCTTGGCGTCGCCGCTTTCGCCCCGAAGTCAACTGCTGCTCACGCGTGCCCTGGTTCTTGGCATCGCGATGTTCCTGCTCTTCTACGGCCTTTGGTATGAAATGCCGGGGGACGCCTGGGACTATCTCACCGTGACCGCCAACATCTACCTCGGCAGCGTCTTCACGTTGCTGGTCGCCGGTCTCTACTGGCCATCTGCCAATTCGTTCGGTGCTGGCGCCGCCCTCGTGCTCGGCGCGGTCGGTCCAGTCGCCTTCCTCCTCCTCGGCCGCAAATACACCATTGCACCCGAGGTGGCGGGCTCCTCCTCATTCGCCCTTGCCGCCCTCGGGATGATCGTTGGCTCGCTGGCCACGAGCTCCAAGGCTGCTGAATCATGAAAGATCCCTTTATCGTTTTTTGGGCGGTGATGATTTTTGGCTCCATCGCCTGGTATGGTTTCCTGGTGTTCTACGTCGGTTTCTCCGCGGGGCGCGAAATTCTCGAGCTGGTACGGGTCTTGGATAAAGCCAGTCGGTGAGCTGATTGGCGCGATTTCCGCGCTTGAAGGGGAACGATGCAGTGCCACCACCAGGCCAGCCAGCGATTCGTACTTGCGACCGCCTTCATGGCCGTGGGCATGCTGTGGCCGCTCCGCGCTGCATTTGAATTCACCGCGTACCTTCGCGTCGGCGAGCGTGAATTCTTCGTCGTCACCGATCTCGATGACGGCACGAGCTTCGGCTGGCGCGAACTCGGCGACCAGGTGCGCGGCGAGCGGATCGCGAGGTTCGATGCCGGCCAAAACGCGCTTGTGCTCGAGAACGAGCGTGGATCGATGGCGTTGCCATTGCGAAATTCAGCCGTCCCGCCGGCAATCGACGAACCGATCGCCGCAACTATCGTGCGGCACGGCGTACTCCGCAGTTTCGCAATCGACGAACAGCACGTGACCGTGGATCAACTCGGCCAACCGGTTCGTGGGATTATCAATCCCTGGTTCGGCGCGCCGACGACGAATATTCCGCTGACGCTGGGCGTGTGCTTCGGGTTTACCGCGGATCTCGCGGGCCTGCCGAAAATATCGCCGATCGAGCTCGAATACCGATTTCACACGCCGCGGATCGTGCGGCCGGACGGCAGCACGTTCAGGACGAACAGCATGAAGGCGATCGCCACGAGCGATCTCCAGGGACGGCTGCAGGACCAAGGCGCTTTCTACCGGCTCGACTACGACTACGAGCTCGTTCCCGGCACCTACCGCGCGGAAATCGTTTATCAAGGCCGTGTCCTGGCCGCAAAAGAATTTGTAGTGGGTGCGGCAGCCGATGCGGTTCCGCCGCCGATTGTGGTGCGCGGCGGGATCCAGCCCGCACAACTCAGAACACCGCCCGCTGACTAATACCAAGGCGTCACGACTTGATCCTTCCTACTTGGGCGCCGCCGTGTTACGGCGGAAGCGTCATGAGCAAGCTCGTTACCCTTCTGGCCTGCCTCGCCCTGCTACCCCTCCGCGCGGGCGACGCTCCGCTGAATCGTTATCTCTATATGAGCACGCCCGACGCGTCGCAGAAAGGCGGCTCGGGCATGGGCGTGATGGTTTTCGACCTCGACGACGGTCACCGCTTCGTCCGCCGGATCGACATCCCGTTCAAGGAGGGCCTGCGCGGATTCTGCGTGAGCCTCGTGCGGCACACCGCATACTACAGCACGACCAGCGGCCGGTTGGGCGCCTTCGATCTGGAGGCGGAAAAGGTCCTCTGGGAGCAGCAGTACCCGCGCGGCTGCGATCGCGCGTGCATCACGCCTGACGGCAGGAAACTCTACGTGCCCACCGGCTGGTGGTGGAAGGAGCCGGACGGCGGCGTCCTCGTCGTGAACCCCGACAACGGCGAATTGCTCAAGCGCATCACCGTCGGCCCGCAGGCGCACAACAGCATCGCCACCCTCGACGGGAAATTCATCCTGCTCGGCACGCAGGCGCGGCTCACGGTGTTCCGGCCCAGCGATGACGCCGTCGTGCTCGACGTGCCCGGCGTGGGCGAAAGCCAGGTGTCGCCGTTCACCGTCGATAGCCGCAGCCGTTACGCCTACGTCTGCCTGTATGAACATGTCGGATTCGACATCGTCGACCTGCGGACCGGCAAGGTGCCGCATCGCGTGCTGGTCGGCGCCGAGCCGATCAAGCGGCGCACGCACGGGGTCGGCTTTACGCCCGACGAAAAGGAACTGTGGATTTCAGATCAGGCGGGAAAGAAACTCTTCACTTTCGACGCCACGCAGATGCCGCCGAAAGAGACCGGCAGCATCGATCTTTCGCAGGGTGGCCACGGCTGGGTGACCTTCAGCCTCGATGGGCGCTACGCGTGGTGTCACACGCCGGATGTCATCGATGTGCGCACGCGCAAGATCGTCACCACGTTGAAGGATGAAAACGGCGCGCCGGTTTGCGGCTCGAAGTTTTTCGAAATCCATTTTCGCGGCCGCAAGGTCGTCGCCGTCGGCAACGAGTTTGGATTGGGCCGGGCGCGAGGAATGTAGAGCGCTTTGTGCGCGCGCCGGAGAACCACGCAGCGCGCCGCCCTACCGGCGGCCGCGGTTTCGATGACTGCACAGAAGGTCGCGAAGAGCGCGAAGGCAGGTCTGCGAGACGCTGACGGGTTCCGGTGAAGAACAACTTGGGGCTTTTGATTGTGGGCGGGGTGCCCTCACCCCGCGAAATGCATTTCGAAACTCATGCGCCGGGTGAGGGCACCCGGCCTACCTGGTTGGTCCAGACCCTCACCGATCGCGCTCGACCACTTCCGCCGGCAACAGGAGTTCACTCGCGTCGCGCGCGAGGCATGGCGGGACGGTCATCAGCGTACGATTCCCGCCGGCTGCGGTTTTGAAACTCCAGAGCTTGCCATCGGTGCCGGGTGGAACCGGCACGTTGAAGTAGCCGGGCTTGGCCGCGAATTGGTGCACCGTGTTTTGCATCGGGTCGAGCAATTCGCCGGAGCCTTCGCTGAAACCGCCGATCACTTTCGTGCCTCGCGGCACATAGAAGTAAAGCTGCCATGCGCCGAAGAATTTTGCCGGCTGTTCCTGGCTGCTGACGATGGTCATCGGCACTCGGTCGGGCCACCCAATCGCCGTGCCCTGGGCGTCATCGCTGATTTCGATCCGCTGCAATCCGGGGTACGCGGTCCGCAACTCGAACGCATGTTCAGCCTTGTCCGGCGCGATCTCCGCGTGCGCGACCGACTTCAGCTCGGTTTCGGCCAACGGGTACAACTCGACCTTCGCGCGGCCGCGATCCGCATACACCAAACCGGCCCTGCCGGTGAGCGAAATGCTCGCCGGCGCGTTTTCGACCCACGTCCAGAAATCCCGCACGCCCCGCGCATACGTGCCGGCGTTCCCCCGCGGCACCGGCGGAAGTTTCAGCGGCCCGGCCGGCACGAGCCGGTTGCTGAACGCCACCGGCTCGAAATCGAAAAGCGGACGGCGCGCGATGCCGTCGCGGATGAAACCGGCGATTTGTTCGCTCGAGAACGGCTCGTCCGATTTCCAGGGGTTGGCGGCGTCGGGCGCATTGTGCCGGGCGGATGCCGGCACCATCACGGCCTTGTCCCGGTTGGGCAGGTCCTGCCAGAGGCCTTTCGCGTGAATCATGCCCGTTCGCCGTATTCGCCAGGCGAAGCGCAGCAGTTGTTCAAACGCGGCCTGGCGCTCCGGACCGCTCGCGAACGAGTAATCGAGGTACGACTCGACGTAGCGCGTGTACAGCGCGAGCTCATCGAGCCGCGCACGAACGGCGACATCGCTCGTCAGCGCGCGCGCGTCATGGAGCACGCGGTACATCCGGCCGACGAGATCATCGCACAAGGGCTGCCGCTTCGTGCCGTCGAGGAGCCGGTAGAACTTCGCCATCGGGCCGCGGGCTGGTCCGAAGGCCTGATCGAGGAAATCGTTCGTCAGCGCATCGACCGCGTTCGCCTCCCGCACGTCCCACAGCATTCGCGCGGCGAGATAGTAGCCGAGGCCGTTCGGCCCGAAGTTGTCGCTCGATTCGGCCGACATGAACCGCGCGCCGTTCTGCCGGAAGTGCGGGATGGTCGTGCGCAGGTAGGCGAGGTTGCTGCCCCGCGCGGCGCCGGGCAGATCGCGGTCCCACACGTTGACGCCATAGTACTCGCGGATGCCGAGCGTCCGCGCCTGCGCATGCCAGCCGGAGAGCAATTGGTCGACGGTGTAGCCCCCGCGGATGAAACTCGTGGCGACGCTGACGACGATCTGCGGATGCGCCGCCAGCGACGGCGGCGGCGAGTGCTGGCTGTAGGCGTACATGCCCACGAGCCGACCCGGCTTGACGGCGTTCGCCGCGGCCGCGACCTCGTTGGCCAGCAGCAGCGCGCGATCCGTGATGCTGCCGAGCCGCGCGCAGTCCGCGCACTCGCACCAGCCGCCGCCGTCGCTGGGGTCGCACGAAACGGAATCGAGCGCGGGGTTCCGGGCGAACTGGGTGAGCGCGTCCTCGACGAAGAGTTTCCGCAGACCGGCGTTCGCGATGCAGAATTTCGGCGGCTGGCGCTTGCCGCCCACCAGCGCGAGATATTCGGAATGCCGGTCGAACTCGGCCTGGTGCCGGCTGATCACGGCGAGGTAGGAGTGGCCGGAGTTCAGCGCGATCCCGGAAGTCGCACGGTTCCGCCGGCACCACTCGTCGTAAACCGCTTCGCGCTCTTTCAGCACACCGTAGCCAAACCAAATCCGGCGCGCGTGGTAATCGGGCGCGGCCTGGACGTCGACGTCCACCGCGAGCGTGCGCCGTTGCGGCACGATTTCCCAAATCGGACCGGGAAAGAACTGCCGGAAGCCGACGCGATGCAGCAAATCCCACACGGCGTGATCGACGGCCTGCGGCGTCTGGCCGATCAGCAGCAGTCGGCCGCGTTGCGAGCGCAGGAGGTAATTCTCACGGTCGGTGATCGCCGCGCTGGTCTCGACGAAACCCGGAAACTCCCTGGCCGTCCCGAGCACGATGCCGCGCGCCGCGGTGTCGGCCGCCAGCGTGAACTCGGCACCGGTGATCCGCTTCAGCATCGTGGCGAACTCCGTCGCCGTGCGCCGCGTTTCCGCAGTGGCGTCTGGAGAGACCACGATTGGCAGCAACGCGCGGCCGTCCTCCGCGAGCGAGATGGTTTCCGCCTGAACCGTGACGACGATGAGAACGAAAAGCAGCGCGCGCAGCATAAAAGGGTACCCTGGGGGTACGGCTTCGCACCGCCGTCGGCAAATCAGTTTCGTTTCGCCCGATCCGGTGGAGCGGGCAAGGCACGGGCCGAATTCGCGTCGCGCCCGGGGTGCGGAAGGGTTGGGCGAACGCGAGTCCCGCGATCGCGCTCGCGGCCATTCGATCCGGCCCGCTGGTTTCGCTCGCCCGCGGCGATCGGAGGCGTTACGACTTTCCGGGTCGACGATGCCCTCCAGCCCACGGCGCGTTGCGGTGAAACCATCCGGCGGGACCAAACCCGTGCGCTTGTACTCACCCCAATAAACCGTGTCGTCGCTCCCGATGTCACTCCAGCGCCCCATGGCTCCCAATTCCGGACGGCACGCGGCCGTCGATCTCTTGCGTGCGCTCGCCGGAATCCTGGCCGGCTTGTGGCTGCCGCTGGTCATCGCGGGCCACGCTCTCGCCCGGGATGGACGGATCGCGCTCATCGTGGACATGGCGGTTTTCGCCTTCGCCACCACGAGTGCGGTGCTCGATTGGAAAAAGCCGCGCGGCTGGCGGCACTGGCTCGGCATAGTCCGCGATCTGGCCGTCGCGCTGCCGCTGTGGACATTGTTCAACGAGTACACGGGCAGCCACTGGCTCTGGGGGCTGAAGTTTCTCGCGGTGCTATACGTGTTGAAGCTTTCGGCCTGGTCGTCGCGCAGCGAGGCGCTGCCGCCGGCGGCGGGTCGGCTGCTCGGGCTCGGCATTGTCCTGCCGCTGATGGTGTGGTGGGCCGCGACGGGCTGGCTCGTGCTGGGCGGCGATGCGGAAACCACCGACGCGCAGCTGCGGCTGGTGCGCGCCGTATACTGGGCCATCACGACGATGGCGACGGTCGGGTACGGCGACATCGTGCCGACGACGATTCCCCAGATGTTCTACGCTTGTTCGGTGATGGTGACCGGCGTCGCGGCCTTCGGTTACATTCTCAGCAACATCGCGACGCTCATGCTGCGGTTCGACGCGGCGCGACAGCACCAGGAGGCGCTGCTCGATCGCGTCGAGTTCTTCATGAACTACTATGACGTGCCCGGCCCGCTGCGCCAGCGCGTGCGCGAGTATTTCAAATTCCTCTGGGCCAGCCGCCATGGCTACAACGACGCGGAGGTTTTCGACAGTTTGCCGCGCTCGTTGCGGGTCGAGCTCTCGATGTTCCTCCACCGCGACCTGCTGGCCAAGGTGCCCGTGCTGAAGGACGCGAGCCAGGAACTCCTGCGCGACCTCGTCGTGGCGCTGCGGCCCGTGGTCTATTTGCCGGGCGATTTCGTCTGCCGGAAGGGGGCGCCCGGCGAGGAGATGTATTTCATCCTGCACGGTGAGGTCGAGGTGCTGGACGAAGGCGAAGCCGTGCTGGCGCGCCTGCATGACGGCGATTTTTTCGGCGAGACGGCGCTGCTCACGAATCATCCGCGCAACGCCTCCGCTCGCGCCGCGGCCTTCTGCGATCTCTACGTGCTCGATCGGGATACCTTCGCGCGCGTGACGAAGGCGTACCCCGATTTCCAGGCGTCACTGGACCACGAGGCGCGGACGCGTGCGCCGGTCATGGTCCGCGGGGTCGCGGCCGAACCTAACCGAGTGACGTGACACATCGCCCGGGTGTGCGCAGGCGGCTTCCGACTTCCGACTCGAGACCACTCAAGTTGGGCGTTGAGCGTTCGACGTTGAGGGTTGAACGTTTGCCTTGCCCCCCATGAACGCGCCACTCGCGATCGGTTCCCGGCCTGCCGACCAGACGATGCCAGTGGCGCATCACCCTGCGCCGGGTGGCAGCGACCGGCTCGTCTCGCTCGATGCCTTGCGCGGATTCGACATGTTCTGGCTGCTCGGTGGCCAGCAAATCGTCGCGGCACTGGCGGCGGGCGCCGCGGCTGGCTCCGTGCTCGATCGGTTGCACCAGCAGTTCGAGCACGCGGAGTGGGCGGGGTTTCGGTTCTACGATTTCATCTTCCCGTGGTTCCTCTTCCTCATCGGCATGGCCGTGCCGCTGGCGATCGAGCGACGCCGGCAGCGGGGCGATCGGCCTGCGCAAATCGCGCGGCACGCGCTGCTGCGTTTCGCCGGAATGGTGTTCTTCGGGTGGTGGGTCACGGGCAATTTCCTCAGCTGGGACCCGCAGAAGATGCAGCTCTCGTACAGCGTCCTGATGATGCTGGGCTTCGGGTACCTCATCGCGGTCGGGCTCGTGCTCTCCATGCCGTTGCGTACCCAGATTCTCGCGACGGCGGCGATTCTCGTCGGCTACTGGGCGCTGCAGATGTTCGTGCCGGTGCCCGGCCACGTGCCCGGCGAGTTCAAGGAGGGCGCCATCCTGAGCGACTGGCTGTACGATCGTTCGGTGGGGCTGCTGGGCAAGCCGTGGCAGAGCCAGTACGGCCGCGGTTTCCTGCTTTCCCTGTTCCCGCACGGCGCCACCGCCATGCTCGGCGTCTTCGCGACGTATATCCTGCGGTCCACGCACCCTGACGCGCGCAAGCTCCGCTGGTTCGTCGGACTCGGGCTCGCCTGCCTCGTCGTTGGCTGGCTTTGGAGCCTGCACTTTCCCATCGTGAAGCGGCGATGGACGAGCACCTATGTCCTGTGGGCCGGCGGCTGGAGTTACCTGTTGCTGGCGCTGTTCTGGTGGGTGATCGACGTGAAGCGGATCCGCGCGTGGACGCCGCTGTTTGTCGCCATCGGCAGCAACTCACTGCTCGCCTACCTGCTCGCCAGCGTGTTCGCGCGACCGTTTCGCACGCTGGCCGAAGTCCTGTTCACCGGTTGGAAACCCTATCTCGGCGCGTACATGTGGGGCGTTTGGATGGCCATCGCGACGTACGGCGCGGCGTGGCTGCTGTTGATCTACCTGCACCGGCGGCGGATTTTCTGGCGGCTGTAGGCGCGGTGCGGCGGAAGCTCGAGGGACGACCCGTGTCGTCCTCCTACCGATCGAAAATGCGTCTGATTCTACGTTGTTATGTATGAATGTAGGCGGGGTGCCCTCACCCAGCGACAGCGATTCGGAAATCCTTTCCCGCGGGGTGAGGGCACCTCGCCCACAAATGCCGAGCTTTCACATGAGAATTTCACGGACGTAAGTAATTACTCCTTGGTGGACGGCGACGGGCGCTGGCCCGTGGCGGGAGCGGGCTTGGGCGTGAACCCAGGCCGGCTGGGACAGCCGGCCCCACCGGTTATGGCCGTTCTGCTCAAACCCCGAAAGTCTTCCGAATGTACTCGCGATCCGGCCCGAGCGCGGCGGTGTTGCCGGTCCGCGGACCGCCGCCTTCCTCGGTGATCAGCCAGCCGTGCCATCCGGTGCTCTTGATCGCGGCGGCAAGATCTTCGAACCCCCAGTCGCCCTGGCCGAGCGGCACCTGCACCAGTTCGCGATACGTCTTGAGATGGCAGCCGAGGATGCGTTGCGGGTGCTTCCGCATGAACGCCGCGGGGTCGCCGCCGCCCAGGTGCGCGTGGCCCGCGTCCATCAGGAAATTGAACCGATCGGCGCTGGTCGCCTCGGCCAGGGCCTCGACCTCGGCGTTGTGGTTGGCGAACTCGGGGTTGTGATTGTGATAGGCGAGCTTCAGCCCGCCGCGACGGCACGTTTCGCCGAGCGCCTCGAGTGCCGCGGCTTTTTTCTGCAGCGCCTCGCGCGTGAACTTGCCGTCGGCGGCGAGGCCGGAGCCGCTCATCACGATGTACGACGCGCCCAGCGCCGCCACCTTTTCGACCGAGCGGGCAAACGCGTCCGGTTTGGCCGTCTGCATCGAGAGGTGCGTGCCGATGAAGTCGACACCGGTGTCGGCGATCTGCCGGCGGGCTTCAGCCACGCGCTCGAATTCGCTTTCGACGAACCGGATGTTGCACTCGAAGCCGGTGTAGCCGAGCTCCTTCATTTTTTTCAGCGCGCCGAGGAGCGCCGCGAAATCATTCGGCTTCAGTGGAAACCCGTTCGCCTGGCAGCCGACGCGTGGTGGCGCAGTGGCCGCCAGCAGTCGCGTGGCGCTGAAGGCGCTGAGCGATGCGCATGCCGCGGGCAGGGTGGTGAGAAAACGGCGACGATTCATGATGGGCGAAGCGGGCGGCGGGAGCGGAGAAGTAAACGGGGATGGAGCCGCCACGGGCGCGGACTCCAGCGCAACCGCCAATGCGACGCGCCGGCGGCGGGATTTCAACCGCAATCGCCGTCGCACGACCAGCGGCCCGCATGGTCCCCGCGCCCTTGGGTCTTTTCACGTATGACGTGAAAAGAGCCCTGGAGTTTGGCCAATCGCGTTTGTCATCTATTAGATGACAAACCAGGCGTGGGCGTCTCGGCAATCGGGACGATTGCCTCTACCTCTTACGATGCCCGTCAAAGGCAGGGCGGATGGTGCAAGCGGCCGTTGCTCGATGGGGGTTTGTCATCTATTAGATGACAAACCACGCCTCGCCGGGAAGAGGTCGGCGGTGGCATTTCACATAATACGTGAAAATGGCGCAGAAGGGCCGACTACGGTTGCTGGCCGGCCACGCGTTTGCCGCTGCCGTTCGCAGCGGGCAGCGCGAAGGCGACGTAGGCATCGCCGGCGGGCCCGCCCCCGCGGCCTCCGCCGGGCGCGGGGATGACGACGTACTCCCGGCCATTCCCC
>Ga0080064_1003107_pt1 | contig 25439 bp, 24 predicted proteins | sample Subgrocontami54m_FD_69260 | JGI IMG/M metagenome (GOLD analysis project Ga0080064, IMG submission 69260) | Subsurface groundwater microbial communities from S. Glens Falls, New York, USA - GMW46 contaminated, 5.4 m (SPADES assembly) (version 2) ...
CGTCCCATCGCCTGACATAGCGACGCGGCCTAATTCGGCGTCAAGCGCGGCCTGGACGTAGCGGGGCAGCGTGCCGTTGTGTTGTCCGTTGATCTTTGGCCGATGGTCCTTGTCCTTCGCCAGCGCGTCGAGCTGCGCGGTCAACCAGTCCGGGGGCAGAGGCAACTCTGCCGGCGGCAATAACGACACGGCCCAGCGGTAGGCGCGGCCGCCGACAATGGACGGCGCGGCGACGATGTAACCGCCGCTGCCGCGCGTATCGACGCTGGGCGCGAGCCGGCTTGTGGTGTTCCGCCAGTCGCGGCCGGCCGGCTGCCGGAAGACGTGATGGTTGCCGCCGCGCGGCGTGATTGACGTAGGCGCGGCGGTCAGGTCCGCGCTCTTACCGGGATCGCTAGGCCATGGGTTCGGCAGTCCGTCAATCTCGCGGTCGGGATCAACAACGACTAACCCAGCGGTCGCTATGCCGATGTTCGCTGTCGGTGTTTCATTCCACCAGCGCACGATTAGCGCGGCGTCGGTGGTAGCGTTATGGAAACCGTTTTTGGTCAACGGCCGTTTGTCGCCGGGGATGCACGGGAACACGGGATAGCCCAACTCGGCATAGGCCAGCGCCGCGGTTAGCAGGTCCGGCCGATGGGCAGCGCCGCTGCGTGATGGACATGCGACGGATGAAGTAGTATCGTCTACCATGTAGGTCTCGTTTTCACGCCACCGCGCTCCGCCAGGGCGCGGTGGCGTTTTTCGTTTCGGATCATTGCGCCAATTTCAGCGCCGCCGGCGTCGCCGCCAGGCCGTGCCCGATTTTTTTGCGCGACGCTCCGCCGGCGCCGCTGGTGAAAATCAGATTCCAACCGCCTCCAATTGTTTCGCGGCTCGGGCGTTCGCGCGTTCCCGCTGGCCGGGTGTTCGCGACGTCGAGGTGCCGTCGGCGAAAACGGGCGTCTGCCGCTCGGCAAATCGTTCAAGCGCGGCGACGCTCGTCAGCCAGCGGCCGCCCATGCGCGCCGCCTCCAATCGCACGACGTCGCCGTTGGGCGTCTGCACGCCATCCGCAATCCATCGAAAAATACAGCTCAGCGACACGGGCCGGCCGCGCCGTCCAGGCGGTAACAGCCGGGCAGCGGCGGCCAGGGAAATTGGAGCTTCGTTTCTCAGGTCGATCATGGGTGCCTCACGTTCTGCGCGGTTCGCAAACTAACGTGAGGCACGGTCGCAAAAATGACGGTACATTGTCAAACGGGGTGTCCGCGCGGACACACTACATTTTCAGCGCCGGGTAACGTCTCAATGAGCGGAGAAGTGAGTTTGCCCTACGCTCATTTCCCTCGGTAAAATCCAGGGCAATATCAATCTTGGTGCGTCCTTTCGGCAGCTCGCGTCCGATCATTCTTGCCAGCCGGATAACGTCGCCATTTTCCGGCAATTTGTCCGTTTTTGTGTCCGCCTGTCCGTTGCGATTTGCCCCATGTTTTTTCTTGGACCGATCATAAGCGGATTGACGGATCGCAACGAACACTATCGCCGCGTCCTCTACCAATCCTTCCAGAGCCGCATTACTTGGAAGTCGATCGGCATTGTGTTCTTGGTGCCATTGACGCACTACCTGGAAAGTCCTTGTGATGGCCGATGTATCCAAGTGAGGGTACTGCGAAGTGATGCCGGCGGTCACGGACTGTGTGTCGCGGAAAAAGTGTTCGGGCGCGCGCCACGGTGTTGTTTTCTTTTGTGGCGCCTTGCGCCAGGCGCATATGTCTTCGATTTCATCGCGGGCGGTTTCAAACCACTGCTCCATGCTGGTGAGCAGCAGATAGTCTTGTTCCGAAAGGGAAGGCATGACGTGTTCTCCGTGATACCGGGCCGGGCCGACGGCGCGACACCACGGAGATAGTGCCGACGCCGCCGGTCCGCTTGGCAACGCGCGTTGCAACATGCGCTGCCGTCCCGATGATGAAATGATATCAACCGATCTTCGCCATCACTCGCTTGGCCGCTTCCATGTCCTTTTCGGCGTACACTTGCGTCACGCCAAGCGCGGCATGACCTAGGACGGCTTGAGCGCATTCCAGGCCGAACACTTTGCGTATCTCCGTCGCGGCAGTATGGCGCAGTCGATGCGGGGACCATTGCGGTATTCCCGCCTTTTGGCACGCGCGCGCGATCGCACGGCGGTAGGCCGGCACGTCGTATTGATCGTGCAGCACGCGACGCGGGCGGCGGCGTTTCTTTCTCTCTTGGGCTTGGAGATGCGACGGCCAAAGCGGGGTTTTGCGGTCTTGCCGGAGTTTGGCGGCGCGGTCCGCTTCGGATTGATCCGGCCGGAACAGCGGGGCCGTCATGTCGAGATGCAGATACTTCGTGATGATGGTGCGGGCTTGCGGGCCAAGGAAGATGACGCGCTCCCGGTCGCAATGCTCCGTCTTGTGACGGTCGGGGCGGTATTCCCAGACTTCGCCGGCGCGGTCGATATCCACGGCCCGCAGCTGGCACACTTCCGCAGGCCGCGCCCCGGTCAAGCGTTGCAATCGGACCATATCGGCGACGATGGGCGGCAAGTGTACCAGCGCGGCCGCAATGTCGGCGTCGGCCACGGGCTTGATTCTTGGCCGCTCGCGCGCCGGCGTCTTGCCGCGGCGCAAGCCTTCGACGCACGCCAGGCGGTGGTAGGCTTCGATCGGGATCAGCTCTTGACCAGCGCCCCACTTGAACATGCCCTTGATGCGAGCGATTTGCCGATTGATCGTGCCACGGGACAGGCCAGCTGCGATGATCTTAGTTTCCTGGCGCGTCTTGCCGGTTGCCTTGTCTTTCACTTTGATTCGCCGGGTGACGGGGTGCGCGAGCATGGCATCGCGGGCAGCACGCAACGCCAGCGGTCCAAACTCGCGGGCCAGCGTCGCGCCCCACGGCTTAAGGAATCGCAGCGCCAGCTTGATCGTTTCCGTTTCGGAAGTCGGTTCGCCGTTCTTGATGTAGTACGTCGCGGCATGGCGGACGTAGGCAAGCATCAACTCATTGAGCGTAATGTCAGCGCAGCCGGCTTCGCCGCGCTTGGGCGGCAACCGGCCTTGGGCAGTTTCTTGCTCGGCAAGAATGCGGCGGTACTCGGCCTTGCTTGCGGCCGATCCGTAGCGGCCCAAAAGGTAGTCGCGGCGGTTGCCGTTGCCAGGATCGGCCAGGGTGACGACGGCTTGCCCGGATTGGCGGTGCAAGCGATAGGACGGGACGGATTTGCGGCTCATGCGGACCTCCAAGAAGTTGCGCGGAAGACTTCCGCGCATTTCCAGGTTTTCGGCCCGCACTGCCGAACGTCGGCAGGTACGCTAAACTGCGTTCGGGATTGACTTTACAAAAATGGGCGCTGAGGGATTCGAACCCCCGACCTCATGGGTGTGATCCATGCGCTCTAACCAACTGAGCTAAGCGCCCGGCAACCATTCCGGGTCCATCATAGCGACGCTGGCGCGGGCGGGCAATCACACCTGCGGGCGGGGGCCGACGCCATCGAACTGGTTCGCGGTGATGTTGGTGTTCACCGGGCTGTCTTCGAATTTCGGGGCGGTGGCGGTCACTTTTTGCGGCGGACGCGGCGTTTCCATCGGGGCGCTTGGGGCGGCGGTGTGGGCGTTGCCGTCGATATTGTCTTCCAGGCCCTTCATGCCCTTCTTGAATTCGACGATCGTTTTGCCGAAGTACTTGCCCATTTCGGGCAGCTTGCGGCCAAAGAGGAGCACGCCGAGCACGAGGATAATCAGCAACTCGGTGGGGCCCAGGCCAAAGATGGCGAAAAGGCTGGTGTTGATGGTCATGGGATCCTCACTCGCAAAAGGGTCCGTACGGCGGGACCCGCATAACGCCGGCTGAAGACTTCCCTTGGGAAAGTATATCAACCCGAATCACGGCAACACAAGTAAAAAGGCGGCGCGCCCCGACAGAGCGGCGTTTCCTGGTCGGCGCAAACAACAAGCAACTCCCAGGCAACTTGCCTTGAGTTGTTTGTTTTCAGAGTTCAGTTTGGCAGTTATCGTCAAATCTGCATCAACGGCTGGTTTGATTTATTCTATCCCGCGATGGCTGTGAAAAAAAGGAGGCGGACATGAAATCTCCGAAAGAATGCGTCGAATTGAGGACTGCCGAGCGGATTTGGCCGATTCATTCAGCGACCCTGGCGAACGAAATTGGTCGAGTCGGCGTGACACAACCTGTTTGAATAAAAGGAGTTGAGAATCAGGCACTTGACGCAACTCATTCGTTCGGAGCGTTTGCTGGCATACCCCAACCGGTGAACATAATGTGGTTGCTGCGCGGGGCAGGGACTTGCAGGCGAGCCACCCGCACTACGGGGTCAGCCCGCATTTCTCACCATTATGTGGAGCGCTGCGCGGTGTCGGAGGGCGGGTTTTCTAACCCGCCATTGCCAGACGGGTTAGAAAACCCGTCCTCCGGTGGTGAGAAATGCGGGTCAGCGATTGACCGTCAGCCGGGCAGTGACGGGGAAGTGATCGCTGAAGCCGCGGGCGCCGTTTTCTTTTTCGCTGCCGAAGCGCCACGGGCGGTGATTGCGGTCGCCGGGCTTGGACAGGGAATTGACGGTGTGTACGCCGGCCGGGTCGCAGCTCCAGCCGGCGCTATCGAGCATGCCGGGGGACACCAGAATCTGATCGAAGATGAACCAGCGGCTGTGGTAGTGGGTGCCGAAGCCGGCGCTGGCGTCCTTGTCGCCCATCAAGTTGAGCAGCTGCAAATGTTGGCCGCCGGCGCGGACGGCACGGGCATCGGCGCTGGCGTGCAGATGTTGCGTGACACTGACGTCCTGCGGCGTGTCGTTGAAGTCGCCGCAAATGAGGATGTCAGCTGCGGGGTTGTTGTGATAGATGGCGTTGGCGGCCCCGTAGAGCTTCTCGGCATACTCGATGCGGCCCTTTTCATTGGTCTCCTTCAATCGAGAAGTCCAATGCGACGCCATGACGATCAGCTCATGTCCATCGACGACGACGTGTCCTTCGATGATGCGATAGCGGTTGCCGTGGCTGCGCGTGCGATCGCGGACGACGGGCAGGCGCGTCAGGATGGCCGGGGCGATGTGGCGGCCGACGCTGACTTCCTTCATGAGCGGTGCTTGATAGTGCAGGGCCGGGTCGCTGAGCTTGGCGTTGAGCGCTTGGCGGAGCAACTCGGCGGCGCGGACCGATTCCACTTCCACGACGGCGAGGATGTCCGGGCCTTTGCCGTTGTTCATGCTCAAAAGCGCTTCGGTGAGTTTGGCGAGCTTCTGGCGCAGCAGTTCGGGCTGATGGGCATAAAGGCCGTCGTAGTCCTTGTCGCCGGGGCCGGTGCGGTGGTCGTCCTGATCGTCGAAAAAGTTCTCGACGTTCCACAAGCAAAATAGGAAGTCCCGCTGGACGGCGGCAGTTGAGCCGGCCGCGACCGTCTGGGAAGCTTCGGCAACGTTGCGATTTTCGCAACCGGAGATGAGCAGGCCAACGGCGGCAACCAGCGTGGTCAGGGCAAGTTGGAAACGCCGCCGAGACAGGTTTGCGAACATGAGGAGTCCTTTCCCGAGAAGAGCGGGCGCATCATACCGGAAAGACGGCGCTGGCTGCAAGATGGGGCAGGGCGTCTCCCTTGGGACAGCGGTTCTGGCTGTTTTTTCGGCGCGCTAAACGGTAAACAAGAGCGGTGCTGCGCCATTCTTGTGGGGCAGACATTCCTGTCTGCCACTGAAGCCGCTGAATACGCAGGCAGACAAGAATGTCTGCCCCACAAAGACCAGCCGATTCCACAAGTTTGGCGGAGAACCACAAGAGCCATTGTGAATCACGGAGGATTCGTCATGCAAAAGCGCATGTTATGGATTGGCCTGGGAATCGTGCTCGGCGTCATCGGCGCCTGGGCAATGAATGCTTCGACCCGGCCGGTGCTCGCCGCCGGGAACGACCGCTTTGAGGATTTCATCCTGTGCACCGGCCCCGTGGCCATCAACGCCAACATTCCGACCGACGGCGTCTGGCTGCTCGACTACCGCACCGGCAAGTTGCAGGCGACGCTGATCGATCGCGTGCTCGGCAAAATCGGCGGCTGGGCGGAGGTCGATCTGGTCGCGGAATTCGGCGTGCAGCCCAAGCAGAACGTCCATTTTATGATGACGACCGGTTCCATCACCAACGGCCAGGCGGCCCTGTATGTCGCGGAAACCTCTACGGGGCGCTTCGGTATCTACACGATGGGTCCTCGACCCGACGGTCGGCCGGGCGTCGCGGTACGCCGCCATGACCTGACGCTGTTCCGTGCGCAACCGCCGCAGCAGTAGGAGTGCATTCGCCTCGTGGCTTGCGTTTAGCGTTCGGCTAGCGCCCTGCTTGCGCTAACCCGCATTTCTCACCAATAGTGACGGGCTGCGCAGTGTCGGAGGGCGGGTTTTCTAACCCGCTATGGCCAGACGGGTTAGAAAACCCGTCCTCCGGTGGTGAGAAATGCGGGCTAAACGTAAACTGGATGGTCCTTTCCTCTTCCATCCCGCGCCGCATTTGGTAGAGTGGAGAAGAATTCTCCGGTGCCGCGTGGGGTTCGGACGGCCATGGGCATTTACGATCGCGACTACTACCGCAAGGAAGGCCCCAGTTTTCTCGACTCGATCATTCCCGATGGCCGCGTGTGTCGCTGGCTGATCGGGGTGAATGTCGTTCTGTACGTCTTGCAACTCGTTTTTCGCCGCGACTTTGTCGATGTGGGCCCGGTCACCGCGTGGCTGGAACTCGATACCGCTGCGGTAACCCGCGGCGAAGTTTGGCGGCTTTTGACGCACGCTTTCTTGCACGATCCCAACTCGCCTTGGCATCTCGTCGTCAACATGTTTTTTCTGTGGTGGTTCGGAACAGACGTTGAATTGATCTATGGCTGGCGCGAGTTTCTGGGCTTCTATCTCGTGTCGGCATTGCTCGGCGGGGTCGGCTTTCAGATTTGGGCGATGACGCAAGCGACTCCGGCTAATCCAACGATGTTGGCATTGGGCGCCTCCGGTGCGGTAACCGCAGTGCTGGTTCTGTGCGCCTGCCATTTTCCGCAGCGCACGATTCTGTTCATGATGTTGGTTCCCGTTCCAATCTGGCTGTTTGTTGTTGTTTCGATTTCGTATGATTTGTTCCGCTTGCTGAATGCTAACGCAGGCATCTATTCGCCGGTGGCTTCCGTCGCGCACCTCGCCGGGGCGGCGTTCGGCTTCCTTTACTACAAGCAGCAATGGCGGGTGCTCAACTGGTGGCCGAATTTCAATCTGCGCTGGAAGTCGCGGGCGCGCGGCAGTCTGCGTTTGTACCGGCCGCAGGACGAGAAGGACGCCGTGCCGGTGGCCGCGGCGACTGCATTGGGGGAGATGGACGAGCATCTGGAAGCGAAGCTCGATGCGGTGCTGGAGAAAGTCAGCCGGCATGGCAAGGACAGCTTGACCGAGAACGAACGCAAGATCCTGCTGCGCGCCAGCGAAATCTACAAACGCAAGCGCACATGACAGTCAGTGGTCAGTAGTCAGTGGTCAGTAGTCAGTGGTCAGTAGTCAGTAGCAAAAATGGGGACAGGCACCGGCCTCGTCTCCAAATTCGCAAGGTTTTTCGAGGGATGGCCGGAGCCAGTCCCCATTTTTTCACACGCTCTGACCACTGACCACTGACCACTGACCACTGACCACTGACTACTGACCACTGACCACTGACCACTGACTACTGACTGAGTGACAAATGCCCCTTTACGAATTCGCCTGCCAGAAGTGCGAGCACACCTTCGAAGAGTTGGTTTTCGACGGTGACGAAGTCTGCTGCCCGCAATGCCACGCAACGAAGGTCGAGAAGCTGCTGAGCGTCCCCGGGCGGCCGAAGACGGCGGGTGCATCGCTGCCAATGTCGTCATGCGGCGATCCAAGCCTGCCGCCGTGCGGCGCGCCGTGGTGTCAGCGGCAGGGGAAGTGAGCAGGTTTTGAGCCACAGATCAAACACAGATGAAACACAGAAAAATGCGCCGACCGGCGCATTGCAATCTGTGTTTCATCTGTGTTTGATCTGTGGCTGCTTTTTCTTGAGGTAGCCCGTGGCGCCGTTCGTCAGCCAGGGATTGACCGACGCCGAAGTGGCCGAGCGCGTGAGCCGCGGCGAGGTCAATCGCACGCCGCGAACCGTGGCCCGCGATTACGCTCGCATCGTAGCCCGCAATCTCTTCACTTGGTTCAACGCCATGGTGGCGCCCGCCGCCGTGGCGCTTTTCATCGTTGACGACACGCCCGCAAGCGGCATCGCCGTCAGCGCCATGGCGATCATCAACACCGCGCTCAGTCTCGCCCAGGAAATCCGCGCCAAGTATCACCTCGACAAGCTGGCTTTGCTGGTGGAAAGCAAGGCGAAGGTCATACGCCAAGGGACGGTCCGCGCGATTCCGGCCGGTGACGTCGTCCTCGGCGACAACATTCTGCTCGCGGCTGGCGAAACGATCGTCGCCGACGGTCCGGTTCTCGAAGCGCGTTTTCTGGAGATCGACGAAGCGCTGCTGACCGGTGAATCCGATCCGGTGCGTCGGGCGGCCGGTGAATCATTGCTGTCGGGCAGCTTCTGCGTAGCCGGCGAAGGCGTCTATCGCGCCGACAAGGTTGGCAGCGAGGCCTTCGCCAATCGCACTTCGGCGGAGGCGCGGCATTACCGCTACTCCGCCAGTCCGCTCACCCAAGTCGTCAACCGCATCGTGCAAATCCTGACTTACACCGCGCTGGGGCTCATCGCGCTTTACACGCTGGCGTATTGGCTGAAGGGTTTTCCCGCGGATCATCAGGAACGCAGCGAATTCGTCAAGATGATCGCAGCCACGATCACGTCGATGGTGCCGCAGGGCCTGGTGCTGACGGCGACGCTGTCATTCACGCTCGGCGCTTTGGTCATGAGCCGGCGCGGGGCGATCGTGCAACGGTTGGGCGCCGTCGAAACCATGGCCGCCATCGATGTCATTTGCACCGACAAGACCGGCACGCTGACGACGAATCAACTGCGGTTGGAGCGGATTGTGCCGCTCGATCCGGAAGTACCGGAGGCTGAGGCGCGGCGCCTGCTTGGCTTGTTCGCGAACGCGTCGATCGATCGAAGTAACCGCAACATGGAAGCCTTGCGACACGCGTTGGGCGACGGTGCGGTCGAGTTGCTCGACCAGATCCCGTTCAAGTCGCAAAACCGTTACAGCGCCGTCCGTGTGCGCGATGGCCAAGCAACGCGGCTGCTGGTCCTCGGCGCCGTCGAAGCTCTGCGCGGCCGGTTCGATTCGGCTGTGCGTCTGCTTGACGATGTCGTGCCGCAGTTGCAGCATCAGGGGTTGCGTTTACTCGTGCTTGCTGAAGGGCCGCCGCAGCAGTCGTTGGCACAAGTGACCGCGCTCCCGGAGATGCCTCTGCGGCCGCTCTGTCTCGCATGTCTGGGCGATGAGTTGCGGCCCGAGGCGGGCGAAGTGCTGGAAAAGCTCTCCGCGCAGGGGATCGGCTTCAAGGTGATCTCCGGCGATAATCCCGAAACGGTACAGGGCACGGTTCGCCATTTGAAGTTGCCCTGGGCGCAAGACCCGGTCGTTGCCGGCGATGAGTTGCGTCAGGCCGACAATCGCGAGCGATTAATCCTCGAGCGCAGTGTGTTCGGCCGGGTGGCGCCGGAGCAGAAGGTCGAGATCGTCGAAACGCTGCAGCGGCACGGCAAGCATGTGGCCATGATCGGCGACGGCGTCAACGACGTGCTGCCGATCAAACGCGCGGACCTTGGCATCGCGATGGGGGAGGGGAGCCAGGCGAGCAAGACGGTCGCCGGGCTGGTATTGGAAAACAATCAATTCGCGTTGTTGCCGGAAATACTCGAAGAGGGCCGCACGATCGTCCGAAACCTGCGGCGTTCGGCCAAACTCTTCCTTGTGAAGAACGTCTACTCGTTCATCTTGATCCTTGCCTATTACTGCGGCTGGTTCGGGCTGCCGTTCCCGTATGAGCCGCAACAGGTGACGCTGCTCAATTGGTCGGTGATCGGCATCCCCGCGTTCGTGATTGCGCTGAGCCGGGAACGCTCGCGGTCGGCGACGAAGCCGCGGTTTTTGCACGAGGTGGGCAGCTTTTCGTTGCGCACGGGCGTGTTGTTCGGGCTGGCAGGCATCGCGATCTTGTCAATCGCGGTCCATTTGCATCCGGGCGACGAGGATTGGCAGCGTTCGATGTTGCTCTCGGTGCTGATTCTGCTCGGCATCACGGCCTTGCTGCGCGCTTTAACGGACGGCGAGCCTGAGAATCTGCGCGGCGATCGGCGCTTTCGATTGTTGGGGGCGCTGGCGATTCCGGTTTATGTGACAGCGCTGTATTGGTCGCCGACGCAGGACTTTTTCAAATTGGTGCCGCTGGGGATCGTCGATTGGGGGTTGGTGTTGCTCGTGGTTGGGGTCACGTATGGGATGTGCTTGGTCAGCGATGCAGTATTTGCGCGGCGTGCAGCGAGTGCGAAACGGTAAACGATCGCTTGCTGTTTCGCGCTCGCTGCATCCAAGTTAGCTAGTCATGTGCTTGCGAAGCGATCTGCTTTTCATACTGTTCGGGTGTAAGTAGATGATCAAGATTGGTTCCCGGCGTCAACTTCAATTTGATGATCCATCCAGCGCCGTACGGATCACTGCCGACGCTGGATGGGTTCGAAATAATCTGCTGGTTAAGTGCGGCGACCACACCTCCCACTGGCGAATATAAACTGTTGACCCCCTTCACCGCTTCTAACTCGACCACTTCATCGCCAACCGCGACCTGGTCGCCCAACTCTGCCTTGGGCTCCATGTAGGTTAAGTCCGTAAGCTGGTCGGTGGCGAACTTGGTAAGGCCGACGGTGCAGAGGTCACCCTCGACGAGCGCCCATTCGTGGGTTTCGGCGTAACGCAGATTCTGGGGGACCATGATAAACTCCTCGTGCGCCGCAAGCGGCGGTCATTTCGGTCGTTTGTAAAACGGCAACGCGACGACGGTCGCCGGCTCGTCTTTGCCGCGGATGTCGATCTGGCACGCCGCACTGGGTTTGGTGAACGCCGGATCGACGTAGGCCATGGCGATCGACTTGTTCAGCGTCGGGCCGAAGGTGCCGCTGGCGACGACGCCGATCGTGGCGCCATGCGCCTTCACCACGGCGCTTTCGCGCGCGATGCGTTTGCTTTGCAGTTCCAGGCCGACGCGCTGCCGCAACGTCTTGTCGTCCTTGCGGCGGAGCAGGGCGTTTTTGCCGCGGAAATCGCCCTTGTCGAGCTTCACTGCCCAGCCGAGGCCCGCTTGATACGGGTCGATCTCTTCGTTCAGTTCATGGCCGTAGAGCGGCATGGCGGCTTCGAGGCGGAGCGTGTCGCGCGCTCCCAGGCCGCACGGCTTGGCGCCGCGCTTCAGCAAATCCTCCCAGAGCTGCACGCCCTGTTTGGCGCCGAGCATGACTTCCAAGCCGTCTTCGCCGGTATAACCCGTTCGGCTCACGACGCAAGCCTCGCCCTGATAGCGAGTCGGTGCGGCGTAGTAGTAATTCAACTTGCTCGGATCAGCTTCGAACATGCCAGCGCACATCGCCAGCGCTTTCGGTCCCTGCACGGCGACCATACAGGTGTCGAGCGTCTGATCAATGATTTGGACGTTCAGCGACCCTTTTGAATCGTTGAGCCAGTCGAGAATCTTGGGCCGATTGCTGGCGTTGACGACCATCGCCCAGCCGTACGGCCAGCGATACACGAGAATATCGTCGCGGATGCCGCCTTGATCGTTGCACACCAGGCCGTAGCGGGCCTGAAAGTCCTTCATCGTGGCGGCGTTGTTAGTCCAAATGCGCTGGATCAGGGCGAGCGAATCCGGCCCACCAAACGAAAGTCGGCCCATGTGGCTGATGTCGAACAGGCCCGCGGCAGTGCGCACGGTGGTGTGTTCGTCGATGATGGTGGTGTATTGGACCGGCATGTCCCAACCGGCGAAATCGACCATGCGCGCGCCGTGTGCGGCATGCCAGTCGTGCAAAATGGTGCGCTGAGCCATGCGGCAAGTTTAGATTGCTAGGCCACGGATGGCAATCCGTGGGCTTACTTCACAGGAACTTCGCGGAACTCGTACGGCGCCCCGCAGCAATCGCACGGGCCGGCCTCGAAACCTTTGATGGTGCAGATGTCGCACCAATAGTAAACATCGTGCAGTTTGCCGCGGACGATGCTGTGGACGTTGATGACTTGCAACAGTTGCGAATTGGGAATGAGCTTGGCGGTGAGCCGCATCGGCCGGTTCAGCAGTTTGGCGTCTTTGAAGAACATGCGCGAGCCGGCGTCTTTGACGAGCGGCATGATTTTGCCGTCGTCGGTTTGCAGGGCGAGCCAATACGGCTCGGCGTCGGCATCCAGCTTGGCGCCTTGCTTGACGAGCAGGCCGGCGAGGGGGACGACCTTGCCTTTGAAGTACTGGAGGTTTTTGTCGAGCCCGTCGGGTTTTGCCAACAGCAACGGGCTTGCTCCGATCGCCAAGGCGAAGATGATTGCAAAGCGGAGATGGCGGCGAATCATGTTCAGCCTCGCTCTTGAGTCAGAATGACATTGCGAAAAGTCAAGGACACGCGGCGTCCGCGTGGCCCCCATTTTTCGTTGCGACGAGATTGAATCCCGTGCATCCATGCGAATCGGGCTTCCCCGCGCAGGCTCAGGACACTCCCCAATTCAAGTCGAAGTCGTTTTGTTTCATCGTTGTGAATGGCTTTGAAGAGCATTTCATATTCGGATCCAAGGCTCACGGTCACGATGGTATCGCCAAAACATGGTTCGCAATCAACATGCAAAGAAATGCCTTGGCCGGGTTCGTAGTTGTTGACGATCATTTGGTCGGGCATCTGATCGACGAGTTGCTTGGCCAGCAAATGTTGGGCGACCTCGATCGCGAAGTCGGGCAGCGGGCCGACAAACATCGATGGGTCGATCGCGCGCGCTTTGTAATCGTACTTATAACCATAATGCTGCACTTGTCGCTTCAGATCATTTTGCCAGGGCAGCGAATTCACGTGGTCCCAAATGCGGGCTTGTTCATCGGGAGACAAGAAGCCGCGAAAATACGAAAGGCCAGAAATGCCAAGGCAGTCCTTTTCAAGGGTTTCTTCGCAAAAAGCTTCGTCAAATAAGGTTGGTTGTCGGATCATCAGCACACCATTTCTCAGAGCCAAAGGAATTCATGTACGAACTCAATGGTGGTCACGAGGCTGCCTCGTTTTTTCCGGAATTCGACCTGCTGCCGGACCATGCCGTTGTCTTTCGCATCAAATCCGAGAAGTCTTCGAAACTTCAGGTAATTCCGGTTTGCATGGTTGCGCGGCGAATTCATATGCAAAATCGCGACCGGCTTCTGAGCACGATGTCCCTTGAGCTTTTTCAGAATGTCAGCCAATGCGGCAAGGTCGTCGGTTTTCAGCGATTCGCTGGCGAAGAAATAAGAAAAGACGACCAGGACCGCATTGTCCGTGCCAAACCGGTGCTTCTTGATCCCATGCCAGTCGTTGACAAAACACGTGATGATTTTCTGACGCGCCAAACCAGCGGAATTGGCCGCAGCGAAAAACTCCGTTGCCATGTCTTGCATCGGCCTTGCGTGGTCAACCCCGAGATAATCGAAAGTGGTTCCCTGGAACTCTTCCAAGAACGCCAATCCCGCCGTCGCAGGCCCACAGCCAATATCGATGATCAGCAGTTTTTCATCAAGCAGCTTTTTCAGATTGCGTTCGTGACACTGAAGCGCGGCAAGGCTTGTAAAGAAGTGATTCTTCATGTTGACGAAACAGTAAAGCAGCACTTTTTCGGATGCCGTCAACGGACCATGCACGCCGTCATCGAAGCCGAGAGAAAAATCAGCCAGGCCCTCTCGAATGATGTCGTTGCGAATTGTCGGAAAGGGATAACCAAGCGAAATGTCCTGCGACATGTCGGTGCGCGGATCATTTAAGACAGGCATAACAACGCGCTTGTTGAAGAGCTTTTCCATCTTTTCCGACCATTCCAACGGCGCGGCCATCGATCAACCTCGAGAGCTAAACGTTCCACAGCTCGCCGACTTCCCTGGTCTTTTTCTTGCTGCGCGGACGGGCACGCTTCGGCTCGGCGCGCTTGGGCGTGGCGCTGTCCGGGTCGTCGCGGTGCTTGTTGCGCAGGTACAGCTTGATCGGCACGTCCCTGAAGGGCAGGTGGTCGCGCATCACTTTCAGCAGGTAACGAAGGTATGTGGGATCGAACAATGCCGGGCCGTTCGTGAACAGCACGATCGTCGGCGGCCATTCGGAAACCTGGGCGGCGAAGTAGATCTTGCCCTGGCGGTTGGAGCGGATCGGCGGCGGCTGGTCGGCATACGCTTTTTGCACGACGCGGTTGAGCACGCCGGTCGATACGCGCGTGGCGGCCTGCTTGTGCAGGTTCTGGGCGAGATCGAGCACCCGCTGCACGTTCTTGCCGTCCTTGGCCGAAAGAAAAGCGATCGGCACGAAGTCGAGGTTGGGGAAAACCAGGTGCAGATAATCGCCGAACTCGCCGGTGACGATCTGGCCTTTGAGCAAATCCCATTTGTTGACGACGAAGATCGCCGGCTTGTAATTCTCCAGGACGTAGCCCGCAAGCTGCTTGTCCACCATGCTGATGTTCTTGGCGGCGTCGAGAAAATGGAGCACGACGTCGGCCCGGCGAATCGAGCGTTCGGCCCGCGCCAGGCTGTAGAAATCGACGTCGGTCTTGATGCTGCCCCGGTTGCGAACGCCGGCGGTGTCGATCGCCAGGATCGTTTGCCCGTTTTTGACGAAGCGGACATCGATGCTGTCGCGCGTGGTGCCGGCGACTTCGCTGACAATGGTGCGCTCCCCTTCGGCAAGGCAATTGATGAAGGTGCTCTTGCCGGTGTTGCGCTTGCCGACGATGGCGAGCTTCACCGCTGCGTCCGCCTGGGGCGCTTCCCCGGCGGTTTCGGCCGGCAGGTTGAACTCGATCGCTTCGAGCAACTTCTCCTTGCCGCGATCCTGCTCAGCGCTCACGCACAGCACGTCGCCGAAGCCGAGCCCAAAAAATTCGCCGACCTGGTCGTCGAATTTGGGAGCATCGCATTTGTTGGCGACGAGGATCACCGGCTTGCCGATGCCGCGCAAGCGCTGGGCGACCTCGACGTCAAGCGGCACGAGACCGGTGCGGACATCGACGAGAAAGATCAGCACGTTTGCCGCGTCGATGGCGTGGGTAATTTGGCGTTCGACGTCCGCGGTCAGTTTATCGATATCCTCAATGCCCATGCCGCCGGTGTCGATGAGTTCGAGGTAGCGCTCGCCGATCTGCACGGGGGCGACGAGACGATCGCGCGTCACGCCGGGTGTGGGATCGACGATGGCGATGCGCCGCCCCGCCAGCCAATTGAAGAGCGACGATTTGCCCACGTTGGGCCGGCCGATGATGGCGACTTGAGGAAGGGGCACCTAGTTTGCTCCGCAAGGATTGTTTACCGTTTCGCGCTCGCGGCGAATGGCCCTCGCGAGCGCTCGTGCGCTGTGCGCGCTAAACGGCAAACCAACATACTCATTCTATGATTGTGGGACAGGTGTCAGCGCTTCATCATCACTTGGGCGGGGTTAATCGCCTGGAATTTGCCTTTGTTGGCGGTGATTTCGAAGGCCTGCGGCACCGATTCGATGCCGTTCAGCACGTGTGTGATCGTCGGCGTGACGCGCACTCGGCCCGTTGCGACCAACCGGACCGTGTGTTCCAGATGGGCCGACGTGCTGATGTCCGGAAACAAATAACGCAGGCTGCGCTCACGCAATCGATCGATGTCGAGCGGCAATGGTCCCCCGAACCACGAGACGCCGATGATCTTGCCGCCGGAGCGAACGGCCTCGACGGCTTGTTGCAGCGTGCGGCTGCCGGCGAGGCCCTGCTTGGGACTGCCGCCGGCGCACTCGAAGACGATGTCGGCGCCGTTGCCGCCGGTCAACTGCTGGATTGCGGCGATGGGGTCATCTTGGCCGGCGTTGATCGTGTGGTCCGCGCCGAGTTCGCGCGAGATGCGGCAGGATTCGTCGCGCACATCGACGGTGATGACCAGGCCCGCGCCGGACAGCCGGGCGACTTGCAGACATTCCAGGCCCATGCTGCCCTGGCCGAAGATCGCCACGGTGTCGCCGATCTGAATCTGCGCGGTTTCGACGGCGGCAACGCTGTCGCTGAGCGATTGCAAGCATGCGGCTTCGCTATCGGAGATGCGATCGTCCACTCTTACGAGCGCGATTTCCGGCAACAGGGCCAATTCGCTGAAGCAACCCGGCAGATCGAAGCCGATCACGGGACCCTTGCGACAAAGATGGCTTCGTTCCGATTGGCAGAGCGGGCAGGCGCCGCATGGCAGCTTGGCGCGGGCGGCGACACGCTGGCCGACCTGAAAGTGAGTGACATCAAAGCCAACGGCGACGATGCGAGCGCAGAATTCGTGGCCGAACAGTTGCAGCGGCGCGTTCGTTTCCAAGCGGCGTTTGATGCGGTCGTAGGCGAGCGTGGGAATGCCGAACGCGAGTTGTGCTTCCGTGACGCTGGGTTGCACGCACAGGGGTTCGACGAGCACGTGGTCCGGCGGACAGTCGGGCTGCGCGATGTCGTCGAGCCGCATGTCGCCGAAAGCGTAGAAGCGCCAGGCTTTCATGGATGCTCCGGTCGCTTACGCTCCCGGCTCGCCCAAGATGAATTTTTGGAGAGAGTGACAATCGGGTGGCACCATGCCGCGGTTGCCGCCGGCCGACGCGGTCACTTCGCCAACGTAAATCGCGCCTTGCGAATCGACGCAAATGTCGTGCGGCGCGAAGAAGTCGCCACGCGCGCAAGGATTGCGACCGCCGCCCCAGCGCGACAATAGCTTCCCTTGCGGATCAAAGACGCTCACGCGCCCGCCGATGGTGTCGGGTCCAGGCGCGTCCATGCCGGACCAAAGGCCCGCGCGGAAGCCGAGTTCGGCAACGTAGATGCTTTCACGTTGATCGATGAATACTTGACAGGGCCGGGCGACGTCGGTCCACGATGTGATGAAAACGCCGTCGGGAGTGAAGAGCTGGATCCGGCTGTTTTCGCGGTCGGCGACGTACACCGTGCCGCTTCGATCAATTGCGATGCCGTGCGGCAAATGAAATTGACCCGGCCCGCTGCCCGGCTCGCCCCACGAACGCAGCAGTCGGCCGTCCGGCGAAAACACGTGGACGCGCGCGTTGCCGTAGCCGTCGGTGATGAACATTGTGCCATCGGCCGTCAATGCAAGATTGGTGGGATAGTGGAACGGCGGCCCGGCACGGCGGATGGTGCGATAATCCATACTCGTGGCGCCGGTGTCGGACGGTCGGCCGCTCGTGCCCAACGTCAGCAGCAGGCGCCCGTCGGGCGTGAACTTGCGGACGGTATGGTCCATGTCGTCGGTGCAATAGGCGCTGTCATCGGGACCGATGGTGATGCCGTGGGGCCGGACGAAGACTCCTTCGCCCCAGCTACCGACAAACTTGCCGTCGCAGTCGAAGATGATGACGGGATGTTCGCCGCGGTTGAAGACGAAGACGCGGTCGCGCGAATCCGTGGCGATGCCGGCGACTTCGGTCCAGCTCCAACCGGGCGGGAGACGGGCCCAGCGATCTGCAATATCAGCGAAACGCATGGGGTATTCACCAAACCAATCCACGAGAATCCGACGTCATGGTATCAGCCAGTCATCGAGCCGCAGTCCAGGAACGTGATGGTAGTCCGCCGTATTATGCGTGACCAAGGTCAAATTATGGAATAGAGCGACCGAAGCAATCATGAGATCGACGCGGCTAACGGATAGGCCTTTTTGCAGCAATTCTCCCCGGACTCGACCGAATTCCTTGGCGCAATCCCGATCAAAATCCAGCAGCGTCACATCGGGGAGCAGATCATTTTCGATTTTCAGAATCAAGGGTGCGGGATTAGGTTTGTGATAAGCCCAGGTGTAAAGTTCGGCGAGCACGATGGTGGGAACATGCAAGCCACCCGAGTGCTGCGCGAAGCGATGCATCAATCCTGCAGGCCTTTTCAAATGAGCCGAGCAGATATTTGTATCGAGCAGAAAGCTCATTCGGTGTTGTCCCGGCGCGTGTCTCGTCGCCTATCCTGATGAATCTCGTCCAAGATACGGTCGTCGTTGGTCGTCCATTCGTTCGCCAATGCGCCGGCACAGCGGCGCAATCCTTCCCCCCAAGTTACCCGCGCGGGGGGCTCTTTGATCGTGATCTCAACCATCTGTCCATCGGCCATACCGGGGTTTTCCGTCAACTCGATGGTATTGCCATGAATGATTCCATGAACTGTTCTCAGCATCGTGAATTCTCCAATGCGCTACGCACTTTCACAGGATTTGCCGAATCACCTCGCCCCGGCACGCTGCGATCGGTCGACCGAGGCGATCGAGGATCTCGCGATCGGGATGGATGCCCAAGCAATGCAGGATGGTCGCAGTCAGGTCTTGCGGCTGCACACGGCCGTCCACCGGATAGCCGCCAATGGCGTCGGACGCACCATGCACCACGCCGCCGTGGATGCCGCCGCCCGCCAGCGCCACGGAGAACACCGAGCCCCAGTGATCGCGGCCGGCGCGGCCGTTGAAGCGCGGCGTGCGGCCGAACTCCGCCATGCACACCACCAACGTTTGATCGAGCATGCCGCGCTGCGTCAAATCGTCGAGCAGCGCCGCGAACGCCTGATCCATCGGCGGCATCAGCACATTTTTCAGGCGTGCGCTTTCTTGCGCATGCGAATCCCAGCAAGGATTGTCCGACGGCTCATCGGGGCCGCGATACCAGTTGACCTGCACGAGCGCCACACCGGTCTCGATCAGGCGGCGCGCGAGCAGCACGCTTTGGCCAAACGGGCTGCGGCCGTAGCGATCGCGCATCGCGGCAGGTTCGCGATCCAGTTGCACGGCGCCGCCCGATTGCGCCGACAAGAGAATGTCGAAAGCTTGCTGCTGCTGGCGATTGAACGAGGCGAGAGTCCCGCTGCGTTCCGTTGCCGCCAGTTGTTGATCCAAGCGATTCAACAAGCCGTGGCGGCCCTGCAAACGCGGCGGCGTAACCTGCGCGTCAAGCGAGAATTCGGGAATGCGGAATTGCGGCGCGCCGGGCTGGCAGGTGAACAGCCACGGATCGGCGCTACGGCCCAAGAAGCCCGAATCCTGACCGGGCCAAACCGAGCCGTCGGTATTAAAGATGCGATGGGGCAGGCGAATCGATGCTGGTAAGTAGCCGCCGCCGTCGCCTCGATGTGATGGCGAGGCCAACGCTTGCACCAGCGCGCCCAGCGTCGGCCAATCATTGGGCGGACCTGGGTTGGCGTTTTCAACCTGCATCGGCAGATGCGGCCGGCCGGTCATCATGTAATAGCCGCTCGACGAATGCGCATTGTCGCCGGTCGAGACGGCCCGCAGAATGGCCAGGCGATCCGTCCAGCGTGCCAGCCGCGGCATCAAGGCGCCGACGTGCGTTCCAGGCACCGCCGTGGCGATCGGTGCGAAATCGCCGCGCACTTCCGCAGTCGCGCCCGGCTTGGGGTCCCACGTCGAATGCTGCGGCGGTCCGCCCATCAAAAACAGCACGATGCACGATTTGGCTTTGCCGAACGAAGCTGTCAGTCCCGCCGCATTTCCTGGCGCGTTGCGGCCATCGGCCGGCGAGGCCGCATGCGCCTGGCGGGCCAGCAAATCCGGCAGCGAAAGCCCCAACGCCCCAAGCCCGCCCAAACGCATGACTTCGCGCCGCGTCAAGCGATCGCACAGCCGCGCGGCGCCGCCGATAACTGGAATCATAGCGCACCACCCCCAACCCGGCACAGGGCCCACAACAACCTGCTCCCATATTACCATGATAGCGATGGAATTGCAGCAAGCTCTTCAACAAATCTGCGGCTCGGCGCGCACGAGCGCCCCAAGTCGCCGCCATTCCCCCAAGCCTCAATGCACGCCGTTTGACGGCAAACGCGCCACCCTCGACCATGTGCGGCAGGCGTGTGCGCTGTTCGACTCGGGCAGCGCGGCGCCAAAACGGCACCTGCAAAGCATGCTCTTGCTGCTCGACGGGCGCAGATATCCAGCCAAGTTCATCCAGGCCCTGGCCCAAAGCCTCGCCGCGGGCAGCGCACTGGACGCGGAGCGGAGCCGCTGCCGTGACAGCAATACGATCAAATTCTTCGATGCCCTTGGCTTGACTACGCAGCACGGTCCGTCGCAACTCGTCAGCCCCGCCGGGCCGAAGCGCAACAGTGCGTGACCGCCGTCTGCGCTTTCTTGCGGGAGTCGCTCACGTCGTCGCTTGGACGATGAATGTCTTGCGCGCCAGGCCGCTCTTTACTTTCGACAGGTTCACGATCGACGACAGCACCGTCTTGCCGTCGCCCTTGCCGACTTTGGTGATCGTGCCCGTCAACGTCGAACCCTTCCTGGCCGCGTACGTCTTGATGTTGAGCAACTGCGGCCGGCCGGTCGATGCGGCGTAGATTTCGAACACGCCGTTGGTAAGATTCAATGTCACGCGATCCTTGTCGAAGTCGAAGAAGGTCAGCGTCGAGCCGCGGCCGAAGCGGTCCAGGCCGGTGTACTGGTCGCCGGCGTCGCCGTTCGATTCGCCCGACTGTTTGATGTAGGTCAAATCCACGCCAGGTTGCGAATGGGCGCGCTTCACGACGCTCGCCAATCCCAAGTAATCGAACGATTCCAGCGTAGCGCTGCTGTCGGACAAGGAACTCAAGCGGCTGATCGCAGCATCGATCGCCGCAGTGTAATTGTAGTTCAAGACCCGGCCATTGGGGTAGGTCATGCTCGTCGGGCGGCTGTGGTTGGCGCTGCTGGCCATTTCAATCAATGATCCGCGTCCCCTTTCTTTCCCTCGAAATGAATCTTCGTTTTTGGCATCACTTGCTGGAATTTCTGAATCCCTTGGTCGGTGACCTCTGTGTCGTTCAGGTAAAGGTCCTGAAGGTGCTCAAGGCCGTTGAGATGCATCAGCCCAGCATCCGTTAGCTTCGTCGCGGACAGCACCAACCACTTCAATCGCTTGAGACGCCCGAGTTCCTTGATCCCAGCATCGGTTACTTGGGTCCCATAAACGGACAACCCTTCCAGGTGCCGCAAGCTTGCGAGATGCCGCAGGCCAGCGTCGGTAACTTTGGTACTTTCAAGAATCATTTCCCTCAATTGGTTGAAGGTTGCCAAATGCCTTAGACCCACATCCGATATCTCCGTCCTGGCTAGGCTCAATGTGCGTAGTTGTCCCAACCCCGCTAATTCCCTCAACCCAGCATCGGTCAGCTGCGTGCCGCAAAGTTCCAGAAACTTCAGTTTCTGTAGCGTCGCTAAGTCTTTCAGGCCGGCATCGCTCACCTTCGTATTCCAAAGATTCAACGTCTCCAATCGCTTGAGCGGCATTAGTGACTTGACTCCTAAATCGGTAATCTTCGTGTCGCGTAGGTCGAGCCACGTCAACGCTTTCAGCGGTTGGAGTTGCTTCAAGCCTGTGTCCGTTAACTTCGTTTCCCGAAGGACAAGTTCCTCTAATTGCTGGTGAGATGCAAGATGGGTTAGGCCTGCGTCTGTGATTTGAGTGCCGAAGAGCCCCAGCCACTTCAAGTTTCGAAGGCCTTGCAACTCCCGCAGTCCTGCATCGGTCACTTTGGTCTCGTTGAGGTTCAAGGTCTCCAGGAGCTTCAAGGCCGTCAATTCCTTTAGTCCCGCGTCAGTCACTTGTGTGCCGCTGAGGTTCAACCACTCTAGCTGGTGCAACGCTGCCAGCAACTTCAATTGTCGATCGGTCACTTTAGTGCGGCTCAGATCCACTTGAACTACTGGCCGATCCGAGTTAGATTCGTCGCGAGTCACGCTTCCGCCTAGTTTCTGAATCGCTGCAATTGCAGCGTTAGCGCTTTTTTCGGTTTGCGATCCACAGAAGAAAGTTTGGATGTCATAGTCCGTTGTGCAATTCGGATATGCAATCAAAAGAGCGGTCCAAGTGATAACAAATGACGCCATCGGTTGGACACCTTTTTCAAGACAAAAGAAGTTGCATGGCGACTTCTGTAACGAATCGGGAAAACGCCATACCCGCGCTTGAGCAACATCGGAATGCCGCGCACACCGTTTTCCGGCTCTACGGGTTTATCTTTGTATCGTTCCGGCGCGTAGACAGCGTATCAGCCAACTCCGGCCGAAGCCCCCAGCCATGCCCCCTCCGTTCCAGAAGTTACCGCCGGTTCCGGTTAATGGGTTTGAAGGCCCGAACATATCCATCCAAGGGCCGCTGGATAGTGGAGGAGGACCCCAAAGTTGATCCACTAAATCGTGCTGTTGCTGAAATGTTAGAGGCGGACGCGGTCGCGGCCGTATCCGTGGATCTGGCCCCGGCCCTTGCCACTGCCCACCAGGACCAATCTGCAACCCACTTGGGTCGAGCCAACCGGGCGGTCCGTTCTCTACATATCGATACAGATTCGTGTCTCCCGCACCGAAACCCAGCGGATCAACTTGAATCCAGCGGCCCAGCGTTGGGTGCAAGTCGCGGTGGCGGAAGTGGTAAAGGCCCGTCACTATTTCGTAGCGGCCGCCTTGGTTGAGGATGGTGAAGGAGTAGCTGCTGGTGCTGCGCGTCGACCAATCGGGGGCGAGGAAGGTGACGGCGCCGAACGGGTCGTAGATGTTTCGCTCAACCACGTTGCCGGAGGTGTCGATCAAGGCCGTCACGTTGAAATTCGCGTCTTGCTGCGCGTACAGCCTCTCCTCAAGCCCGTTTGCTTGGTTGCCGTCGGCGTCGCGGTCGCGCTCCACCAGAGCGTCGATGTAGACTGGGGACCAGACGTATTGCGTTTTCACGTCGGAGCCGACGCGCTCTTCGAGGACTTGCCAGCCGGCGGAGAAGTAGATATCGCGAGTGGTGCCGCTCACCGTTTCTTGGATGCGGCGACCCATCACGTCGAACTTGTAGGCGGCGATGGTCGTACCGCCGGAGTTTTTCACCGTCACGAGGCGGTTCCAGGCGTCGTACACGTACTGCTGGCCGTTCTGATCTTGCGTCAAGTTGCCATTCGCATCGTAGGTCAACGACGTGCTGCCGACGGCGGTCACCTGGTTCTGCTTGTTGTGAGTTCGGCTGACCGAGGTGCCATCGGTGTCCAGCGAGGACCAGTTGCCTTGGGCGTCGAGCGTGAAGCCGAGCAAGCGCGAGGGGCCGCTGATGGCGTCTGGGACGCCGTCGCCGTTCGAATCGGTGATCAGGCCGCGGCGGAAATCGGTGAGCTGATCGAAGTTGTCGTAGCCGTAGCTGCTGCCGCTGGCGTGATACAACTCGCTGAACAGGGAGTTGACGATGTTCTCCTTGTAGAGCCGATTGCCGTTGCGGTCGTAGCCGTATTTGAAGCGATCCTTCGCCGAACCATCTGAGGTCTTCAGCCAGCGCTGATCGACGACGCGCCCGAAACGATCCAGGCCGGTGTATTGATCGCCGGCGTCGCCGGTGGATTCGCCACTCTGTTTGATGTAGGTCAAATCCACGCCAGGTTGCGAATGGGCGCGCTTCACGACGCTCGCCAATCCCAAGTAATCGAACGATTCCAGCGTAGCGCTGCTGTCAGACAAGGAACTCAAGCGGCTTATCGCAGCATCGATGGCCGCAGTGTAATTGTAGTTCAACACCCGGCCATTCGGGTAGGTCATACTTGTCGGCCGGCTGTGGTTGGCGCCTCCTGACATTTCGGAATAGGCGTATTGCACGGCAGGCGAGACGCCCGCCACCACAACGCCGCTGTGCGATTGCCATTCCTTGGTGAGCTGGCCCAGGCCGTTGAAGTCGCGTTGGACTTGATTGACGACGTTGCCGGCGGTGGCGGCGTCGTAGTTCGTGAAGAGGTACGGGTGGCCGCCGGTGTCGTAGGCGATTTCGGCGCGGCGGATGGAACCATCAACGCCTGTTCCAAGCGTCGTAACGGCGTCGGTCGTGATGCGACCGACTACGTCGAATGAATAGGTGTGGACGTTGCCGATGCGGTCTTGCTTCGTTTTCGTTTGGCCCAGGGCGTTGTAGGTGTAGATTTCCTTTTCGGTGGTGCTGGGGTCGCCGCTGGTTTTGTCGGGGTAGCGCATCTCGGCGAGCAGGTCGTTCGAATTCACGCCGCTCGTCGCGGTCGTGACGCCGTAGACCCATTGGGTTTTCTGGTACGTCGTCGCGGTCAGATACGCCTTGAGCGTGAGCGCATGGCCGTCGCCGTCGTAGGTGAATTCGTTCGTCTTGTCGCTGCCGCCGTCCGGGGTGCCGTCCACGTAGGCTTCGATGGTTTTGGTCGTGCGGCCGAGGTTGTCGTAAGAGAGGCGGTCTTCGATGCCGCGCGGATCGGTGACGGCGCTGATCCAGCCGGCCGAGTTGTAGGTTTGCGAAACGACGAGCACGGTGTCGGAGCGCGAGGGGACCGTGCTGGGGCGGGTGTACGCACTGCCGGCGTTGGTGCCGACGTTGACCGACGCGGTCAGGCGTTCGGCCTTGTCGTAGTAGGCGGCGGCGTAGCTGACGCGGGCCTTGGGCGACGTGCTCGGGCTGACGAGGGCGCCTGTCGCGGTTTCGTCGTGGAAGCGCTGGCGCATGGTGACGAAGATCACGTTGCTGTCGGCGTCGTACGTGGATTCGGATTGTTCCAAGACAACGTCGCCGGTGACGTTGGCGGCGTCGGACCAGGCGGTGTCGCCGCCGCCGTCGGTGACGAACCGCTTGCTTACGCGCGCGGCTCCGTCGTATTCCGCCTTGCTGACCAATCCGCCAGGCGCACTCGTCTTGAGAACCTGGCCGCGGCGGCCGTACCAAACATTGCTCGCCAAGGAATTGGTGGACACGGAACCCGTGCTCTGATCGACGCTGAACGTCTGCGTGCGGTAGAGCCGGCCCTGGTCATCGAATGAAGCGGTGGAGCGGGCGCGCAAGAGCGATGACGACGGCTTGTCGGGGACGCCATCGCTGTTGGCGTCGGTGATGGTCACACCATCGCCGTCGTACTGCTCGGCGGCGATCGTTTCGCCGAGGTTGTCGAATTCGAAGTAATAGACCGGGCGATTGAGCGACGTGCTTTCGCTGGTCTCGACGCCTGCCTTGGTCGCCACCAGGCGGTTGCGCCAATCGTGCAGGAGCAGGTGTCAGGAACGAATGGCACTGCCGGGGTTGCGTGCTTGCGGCGGCGCGTAGGGCGGACGCCAACACGCATCCGTGCTTGCAAAAGATGCCGCTGGGGACGAAAGAGCGGCAGCTGCTCTTGGCCTGGAACCTTCCTTGACCTACAATTCCCGACCATCGAGACCTTCCTTGTGCCAGTGTTTGCATGTTTTAGGCCAAGGAAGGTCTCATGCCATTGTGCCAATT
>Ga0080064_1003110_pt1 | contig 25382 bp, 24 predicted proteins | sample Subgrocontami54m_FD_69260 | JGI IMG/M metagenome (GOLD analysis project Ga0080064, IMG submission 69260) | Subsurface groundwater microbial communities from S. Glens Falls, New York, USA - GMW46 contaminated, 5.4 m (SPADES assembly) (version 2) ...
GCCACAATGGGGGTCTGGATTGTCGGCGGCCTCCTCTCCAGCGGCCTCCCCGGCAACCAAATGCGCGAACGATCCTCACCAGCGGCCCCGCCACCCGTCGCGGTACCGAGCCCCTCCGTCGTCGCCAGCTCCGCGGCCGCGCTCGCACCAACGCTTGCCCCAAGCCCGACCCGTGCGCCGGCCACCGCGGTCCCGATCGTCGCCGGTGAAAACGTCCTTCCCACCGGGGTGGCAGTCCCTGCCACGGGAGCGCCGGCCGCCGTTCCACCGACAGCTTTGCCCACCATCGTACCGACCGCCGCTCGAACTACCGCGCCAACGATTGCCCCGGCACCGGCTCAGCCTGGGGCGGATCGGGCGATCGGAAGCGCGGTCATAAGCGCCCCGACCGGTTTCAGTGGAGCCCTGCTCCGTGGCCAGCCGTCACAGGCCGCGGCAGCCCAGCGCTTCCTGCCGAACGGCACGGCCGTGGAAGTTTTTGACGGCGCCACGACCGCGGACAACTTCCGTTGGAGCCGAGTTCGCACCGATGACGGAGCGGTCGGCTGGATCGTTTCCGTCACCATCGGCCAGTAGGACAAGCCAGTTACCACGGACCCGCGGATTGCCGCAGATCTGCCGGCGCGGAGAAGGGCCGGGGCGACCGCTACTTCGCCTCGACCTCGAGCTTCGTGAACAACGGTGCCGGCTCGCCGAGCTTTGCGCCAGGGATAAGCCGCTCGAGCCGCCAGCCATGGCTGATCAGATCGTCCTCGTACCCGAGCATATGGTGGAGCCGCTCCGCCGTAAAGGGGAGGAATGGGTAGGTCAACACCTTGAGCCCGTTAATCAGGTTGAGGATGCCGAGCACGGTGTCACCCGTCGCGGCGCGGTCTTCGCGAATCTGGCGCCACGGTGCGCGCTCGTCGAGCAGGCGGTTGCCGTACTGAGCGAGTGCCATCACTTCACGGAGGGCGTCCTTGAAGTGGCACCCACCCAGCAGCTCAGCAACGGTTGCGAACGTTTCGGCCGCCCGCGCCTCGACCAGGAGTGTCACCTCGTCACCAGCGTCGGGCACTCCGCCGTCGAAGTTTCGCACCGCGAAGGTCAGCACGCGGTTGACCAGATTTCCCCACGTCGCAACGAGCTCGTCGTTGTTGCGGCGGACGAACTCCTCCCATGTGAAGTCCGCGTCGCGGGATTCGGGCATGTTCGCGGCAAGCATGTAGCGCAGGGGGTCTGGGTCGTAGCGCTGCAGGAACTCAGGCACCCAGATTGCCCAGTTGCGGCTGGTCGAAACCTTTGCGTTCTCGAGCGTGAGGTACTCGTTCGCAGGCACATCGGACGGCAGGTTCAAGCCGCCCTCCCCGAGTAGCTCAGCCGGCCAAATGATCGTATGGAAGAAGGTGTTGTCTTTCCCGATGAAGTAGTAGCTTCTGGCCGGGCCGGTCCACCACTCCTTCCAGCCTTCGGGATTGCCCTGGCTCTTCGCCCACTCGATGGTTGCGGAGAGGTAGCCGATGCATGCCTCGAACCAAACGTAGATCCGCTTGTCCTCGTAGCCGGGCAGTGGCACCGGCACGCCCCATTCGATATCGCGCGTAATGGGTCGGGGCTGCAGGCCTGACTCGAGAAAGGAGACCGTCGCGTTGCGGACCGCGGGGCGCCAGTGGGTCTGCTCGCGCGCCCAATCGCGCAGTGTCGCCTCGAAATGCGGAAGCTGAAAGAAGAAGTGCTCCGTTTCCCGAACCTCGGGTCGTTGGCCGCAGAAGCGGCAGCGCGGATCGATGAGATCGATCCCGTCCAGCGGCCGGCCGCAGTTGTCGCATTGATCCCCCCGCGCGCCCTCAAAGCCGCAGTGGGGACACTTCCCCTCGACGTAGCGATCGGGCAGGTACCGCCGGTCGTTGACGCAGTAGAGGGCCTGCATCGTGTCGCGGGTGATGTGGCCCTCGCTCAGCAGCTTGAGGAAGATCTCGTGTACGACTTCTCGGTGGTTGTCCGTCCCGGTGCGGGTGAAGAGATCGAAGCTGATACCAAGGTCCTGCCAGGTCTTCAGAAATTCCTCGTGGAAATGGTCCGTGATCTCCTTCGGTGCCCGATGCTCCTGATCGGCGCGCACGGTGATCGGCGTACCATGTTCGTCCGAGCCGGAGACCATCAGGACGTCATTGCCAATAATGCGATTGAATCGAGCAAAGATGTCCGCGGGGAGATATGCGCCCGCGACTTGCCCGACGTGGAGCGACCCATTCGCATAGGGCCACGCCACACATACGAGTACCTTGTCCGCCATGATCTCCACCATCCTCACTGAAACGTCCGGTCCGGCGCCGCGGGCGCTGCGCATGCTGGTCCGGGCGACGGCAATAGGGAAGCGTTTGCGCCCCAGGGACAAAACAAGGGGGGCAGTGCCCCCCTTTTGGGTCAACGATAAAATTTCGGCTAGGAGTAGCGACCGGTCCAGGCATACCAACGGACGATGAGGAGCTCTCGGAGCATAGCAATTGTATCACGGGCGGGATTGACGCGACTGGACGCGTCATAGCGCCAGGTGATGGGTACCTCGCGAACGTTGTAACCAGATCGGCTCGCGAGAAACAGCACTTCCACGTCGAACGCCCAGCCATTGACGATCTGCCGGCGAAAGAGGTCCTGCGCCACCTGCCGGCGAAATGCCTTGAACCCGCACTGCGTATCGCTCAGGCGCGGCACCGCGAGCAAACGCACGAGCGTGTTGAAAACCCGGCCCATCAGGTGGCGTCGCCACGGCTCGCCGATACGCCGAGCACCCATGACCTCGCGCGAGCCGATTGCAATGTCGGCGCCAGCTTCGATCGCATCCGCAAGAAGGGGAATCTCCTCGACTGGCATGGAGAAATCAGCGTCGCAAAAAACCACGACCCGACCGCGGCTATCCAGCATACCGGCGCGGACCGCGCGCCCCTTCCCCGACAGCGCAACGTGCAAGGCCCGAAATCGAGGATCCGACCGACTCGCGGCGTCCGCGATTTCCCCGGTGTGGTCGTGGCTTCCGTTTTCGACCAGCAACACCTCCGCTACAAGATCTTGCCCGTCGAGGAATCCGGTGATCTTCCGGATCGCTTCCGGCAGCCGCCGCTCCTCGTTGTAGGCGGGGATAACGACAGAGAGGTCGATGCTGCCGTCGGGCGGCGAAGGTCCCATCACGTCAGCAGGCCGAGGAGGTAGCGCTCCGAGACGCGCGGCGGCGTGGCGCGACGTCGTTCCACGATGAGCTTCGGGACAGCGAAGCACCCCACGATCTGCCCTCGAAGCCGAGCGCGAGCCGCAGGCTCGCGAATGTCGCGAATGGCCCGCACGGCCAGTGCAAGCTGCGTCAGCACAAAACGCGATGCGTACCGCTGCCAGGCAACGCCGGGAACATCCTTCGCGAGCAGCCACACGAAGTTCCGCCCACACTGATAGCTGGCGAGGACCCCGCCGCCGGTCGCGCTCACCCGGTGCCGAACCACGGCCCGGGGAGCATAGATACAGCGGTAGCCTCGGCGCTGAGCCCGGAAGGCGAGATCCACGTCCTCGCAATACATGAAAAAGCGCTCGTCCAGAAGTCCCACCTCCTCGAGCATCGATCGCCGATACGCACAGGCCGCGCCACTCGCGCCGAAGATTTCGACCTCGTCGTCGTACTGGCCCGCATCTCGCTCCCAGACCCCACGGCTGTTCGGGACGCCGGTGCGGCCAAACACATCTCCCGCTGAGGCTACCGTCTGCCCGTCCGGCAACAGAATCTTGGACGCAACCGACCCTGCGTTCGGATGTCGATCCAGGGCATCCACGAGCTCCGCGATCCAGGTCGGCTCGGCAACCGCGTCGTTATTCAGCAACGCGATGATGCTTCCCCGCGCAGCGCGAATCCCCACGTTCACGGCTCGGGCGAAACCCCCGTTACGGTAGAGTTGGACCATTCGCATCGACGGAAACTCGTCGCGGATGATCCGGGGTGATTCGTCCTTGGACCCATCGTCAACGATGATGGGCTCGACCTCCGGGTAGGTCTGCCGCGCGATCGAACACAGGCAGTCTCGCACGAGCGCGGCACCATTGTAGTTGGGCACAATCACCGAGACGACCGGCCGCGCCTCGTTATCGCGCGGGTCCACCGCTCGTCTCCGCGGCGTCTGAAACCTCATCGGCCGCGTCACTGATCTCGGCTGCCAGCACGGCAGCGTAAACCTCCCGGATTGAGATATTGCGCTCGCGGGCGACGCGCGCACACTCCTCGAATTCCGGGCACACGATCTCCCCACCATCGATCATTTTGATCTTGACCGCCAGACGACCAAAGCGGGTCTCGACCGCGGAAGCGCGGCGCGGGCACATCAGCCGCCGTACGGTGTGAAAACGCACGCCGAGTGACGTCGTTTCTCGCAGGATAGCGTGCGCGAGGGCTCCCGCCATCGCAGGCGTCGCCACGACGGTCAACTGGAGGCCAGGTCGGTTCTTTTTCATCTGCGCCGGGGTGAAGAAGACGTCGAGCGCGCCCGCCGCGAAGAGTCGCTCCATGGCGAACGCGACCTCTTCCGGCGTCGCATCGTCGAGGTTTGTCTCCAGCACCACGGACTCGCCCTCTTCGAGGTCGCCGGGGTGACGGTCGCCGGACGGCGTGGCACCGGACATCTCCCCAAGCCAGAGCCGCAGCGTGTTCGGCCAGGGCAGCTCGCGGGTGCCGAGACCGATGCCCACGGCGTGAATCTGCATCGAGGGTCGAGTGAACGTCGCGGTGGATGCGAGAAGTGCCGCCCCTGTCGGGGTGACAAGCTCGGATGCGATATCGACATGGTGGATCGGCGCGCCGACCTCGGCCAGCAACGCGAGGGTGGCCGGCGCCGGCAGCGGCAACGAGCCATGCGCCGTCTCGACCATGCCGCGTCCCATGGGGAGACTGGATGCGTAGCAGGCTGTGATCCCCAGATGGTGCAGGCCGATTGCGAAGCCAACAATGTCAACAATGGCGTCAATGGCACCGACTTCATGGAAGTGGACCTCATCGATCGGGATCCCATGGACCGCTGCTTCGACCCGGCCCAGGCGGCGGAAAACCCCGATCGCACGCTCCTGGATCGCCGCGTCCAGGGAGCTCGCACCTATGATGGCCTCGATGTCCACGAGCCGGCGCGTTGGCGGTCGATTCTCGCCGACCTTCACGATGACGTGGGTGCCGGCGAGGCCACGCCGCTGCGACCGCTCGATCTGTAGCTGAACGCCGGGCAGGCCGAGCCGATGGATTTCCGCCCGCAACAGATCTGCATCGAGCCCCGCGTCAAGCAGCGCTCCGAGTGCCATGTCCCCGCTGATGCCGCTGTAGCAGTCAAAGTACGCCACGCGCATCGGCGTTCCGCGCTGGGAACCAGTCACCCTGTTAGCTCACGACCTGGGGCACACGTGCGTGCGCACCGAGCAGCCATTCCATGATGTCACCCACGAGGAAGAGCGAGCCGCTCACCAATACCGCGCCGTTGGCTGGCAGCTCTTCCCACGCCCGCTGCAGCGCCTCCCCAGGCGCCGGAACGATCGCGTAAGGAACTCCCACCTCGCCGAGGACGGGTGCGATCTCGGCGGGGTCAGTCGACCGCGCATGGCGAGCGCGCGTCACGACTACCCGCTCGACGAGGGGTGCGAGCTCCGCGACGAATGCCCGAGCATCTTTATCCTCAGCCATGCCGAACACGAGCGTTACTCGCCGCCCTGCGACACACCCCTGGATCGCGGAGGCAAGCGCGCGCGCCGCGGAGCCGTTGTGAGCCCCATCGACGATCGTGAGCGGATTCGCTACGACCGTTTGGAAACGCCCGGGCCACTCCACGCTGCTCAAGCCCTCCCGTATCGCCTCGTCTGCGATGGACCAGCCCGTCCGGGTCAACGCAACAGCCGCGGCGACTGCCGTGACCGCGTTGTCCCGCTGGAAGTCGCCCTGCAAGGGGGTGCGCAGCCCACCGATTTCGCCCAGCCCGCCCTCGAACTGGAACGAGTCCGGCGACCAATCGCTCGCCTCAGCCCGGAAGTCCCGTCCCAGCGCCCGCATAGACGCCCCAACCCGGCAGGCGTGCGCTTCTATCACCTCGAGCGCCTCTCGTTCCTGCCTTCCAACAATGAGGCTCGCGCCTGATCGTGCCACGCCTGCCTTCTCACGCGCAATCGAACCGAGATCCGGGCCAAGCGTCGGGCGGTGGTCCAGTCCGACCGGACCGATGAGCGAAATGACCGGCTCGAGCACATTGGTCGCGTCCGTCGCTCCACCAACCCCGACCTCCACCACAGCGACGTCAACCCCAGCGCGCGCGAACGAGACGAGCGAAAGCACGGTGCCAACGTCAAACGTGGTAAGGCAGCCGATCTCGGACACCTGGCGTCGGATCAGCTCCAGCGCTGGCTCAATCTCCTCCAGCACCTTTGCCACCTCTCCCGGGGTAATGAAGTCGCCGTTGACCCAGGTGCGCTCGCGGTAGCTGTACAGGTGCGGCTGCGTGTATCGACCAACGCGATAACCCGCCGCCGTCAGAATCGAAGCGAGCGAGGCGGCCATGGAGCCCTTCCCTTTGGTGCCGGCGATCAGAATAGAGGGGTAACGCGCCTGAGGATTACCGACGAGTCCCAGCAGCGCGCGCATCCGGTCGAGCTTGCGGACTCGGCCAACCTTGATCTGATCAGGCGACCTCGCCGTCTCGGAGTAGGCGAAGATCGACGCCAGGGCAGCATGGTAGGCAGGATCGGCGAGCATAGCGTCCGGCGTGGGCAGCCGCCAGGAAACCAGGTTGTCGACGGAGCGTTGAGGAGTCAAGCAGTGCCCGAGGCCGGGAGCTCCGCGATTTCGATGCCGGCCCGCGCGGCGGCCAGGCGGTTTGCGATCCGCGCCGCGCCTGCGCCCGCGCCGACGCCGTTGTCGATATTGACAACCGTCAGCCCCGGTACGCACGTCTGGAGCATGGCGAGTACCGCGGCAACGCCCTTCCCAGCCATGCCATAGCCCGCTGACGTCGGGAGCCCGATGACGGGCACGTCGACGAGGCCAGCAACAACCGAGGGCAGCGCTCCGTCCATCCCCGCGGCTACGATGAGCGCATCCACCCGCTCGTCCATGATGAGCCGACGCAGCGGCGCGACGAGTCGGTGCAAACCGGCCACACCAACGTCATACACGAGCGACGTCTCACACCCCATCTCTTCGGCCATCACGGAGGCCTGTTCCGCATACGGCACGTCGGCGGTACCGGCGGACACGATGCCCACGCGGCCTCCGGTTGGGCGCGGGAGATAGTCTGGTCGACGGACCACCGCCATGCGCGCTCTCGGATACTCGTCCACGCGATGGTCGGCAAAGTAGTCGCGGAGCCCCCGCAAGACGGAGGGCCGAACCTGGCTCAAGATAGCTCGGCCGCGCTCCTCGAGAAATGTCTGGGTGATGACGAGAATTGTTGAGGCGTCCTTGCCCTCCGCCAGAATGACCTCCGGGATTCCGGTCCGATCCTCGCGGTCCAGGTCAAGATGGATGAGGTGAGGCGGCACGCTCGCCGAAGACGTCTCGGCAAGGGCCTCCTCCAGATCATGAAACGGGTCAGACAAGAGGGCTCCTCAGGGCGATAGTTGAGACAAAGCTCGGGGCGTTGCCTGAGGAAACGCTGCGCGCCTCCGCGACAACGTGGTCTGGATGCCCAGCATTATACTGGCCGCTCCTTGGCATCGATCGCTCGTCGTTGACCGATTGACAGCGGTTACGACGGTCGCTTACGATGCTTAACAGTCGCACTTGCGGCACGGATCTCGGGCTGCGGTTAACGCTCGGATCGTGCAGAACCACTGGGGGCAGATGCAGGTGCGCAGCCGGATTGGCCAGGGCACAAGGTTCACCGTTGCCCTCCCCGTGGTCGGAGCCCCATGAGCGCGGCATCCTCGACGCGGATTCTGGTCGTCGACGACGAGGCGACCGTTCGCGAGGCCGTTGCTGAAATCCTGGGCCAGGAGGGCTACCACAGTGCCTCTGTGCCCAGCGTCGACACAGCCCTCGAGTTGCTCGCCAGCGAGCGATTCGACGTCGTCCTGACCGAGCTCCGGATGAAGGGGCAATCGGACCTGAACCTTCTCGCAGAGATTCAGCGGATTTGGCCCGATACCACCACAATCGTGCTGACCGAATCTGAGTCACGCGAATCCGCTATCGAGGCGCGGCGCGGCGGTGCGTACGACTATTTGATCAAGCCCTTCGACGCCGAGGAGCTCAAGGCCACTGTTGCCCGAGCCGCGGAGCGCGGCGCGCTTGCCCGGGCGCTGCGCGAGCGGACGAATGAGTTGGACGACGCGAACGAGAAGCTCCGGTCGCTCTCCGAGGAGCTGGAGCAACGCCTAAAGACCGCGACGGGCGAGTTCAGTTACAAGCTCGACGAGATCGCCGGCGCGAAGCAGGATCTCGAGGAGGCGGAGCGCCAACGGCTGGAATTCACGGCGATCGTCGCTCATGAGCTCAACCAGCCGCTAACGACGATCAGCGGCTCGGCCCAACTCCTCAGCCGCAAGGGACTCCCACCCGAGATGGAAGAGCGCGCCCGGTCGACGATCGTCACAGAGACCCGGCGCCTGGCCCGCCTTGTGCAGGATCTCACGGATGCGTCCGAGCTCGCGGCTGGCCGGTTCCGGGTCCAGCTCGGATCCTGCGACCTCGCCCAAATTACCCGGGAGCAAGTGGATCAGATCGCGATGGCGCGAACCGGACAGGAAGTGACATTGGAGATCACGGCGGACCAGACGGCGACCGCCTGCGATGCGGATCGCATGGCTCAGGTCATCTCGAACCTGCTCTCAAACGCGACGAAATATGCCCCGGGGAGTCCGGTCCGAGTCACCATCCGCAACGCGGACGGCAAGGTTCAGCTCTCCGTCGCCGACCATGGTCCCGGGATCCCCGCCGACCGCCTCGAGGCGATCTTCCAACCTCGCGTGCGCCTCGTCGAAAATGAGCCAGGCCGGGACAAGCGAGGACGCGGCCTCGGGCTGTACATCGCGCGGGGCATCGTCGAGGCGCACGGCGGCCGAATCTGGGCCGCGCCCGGGGACCAGGGCGGTGCCCTCTTCACCATTGAGCTGCCCGTTCGGTCCAGCACGTAGTTCGGCTCACCAGGTCCGGCGCCTACAGATCCTCAAATAGGTAATGGCCGATCTGGCTGGGCGCCGATTGCACGGTGGAGATGGCCTCCCGAAACCGATTGTGCTTGTCAGTCCCGCGATGTCGCTGGTGGGCCTCTACCGAGTCCCATTGAATGAGCAGCACAACCCGCGATGGGTCCTCAATCCCGCGCAGGACCTGGACGCCGTGGCTGCCTTCGAAGCTGGCCTCGGTCCAGGCCTTTTGCCACATCGCGACGTGCTCCTCGCGCCGCTCGGGCTCCACTGTCTGTACGACCATCTCGTAGACCATGCCCCCTCCCAATCGCTGAGCTGCCGGCAGTGTAGCGCCGGGACAATTCTTGAGACTCCGCGAGCTCAGAACCCGAAGTGCCAGCCATCTGAGAGGCCAGGGTAGTAGGAGGCGACAATCTCCTGGAATAGGAAAAAGTCCACGATGATGTGGACCATGAGCACGGTGATCAGATTCTCGGCGCGCTCGAAAAGCGCTCCCTGTGTCAGGGCGAAAATGAAGACGAACACCGGTCCGAAGCCGGTAAACGCCATATCGTAGAGCACGGCCGTGTAAAGCGCGGCCTGCGCCAGATTGGCGACGTGAAACGGGAAGATGCTTCTCAGGATCACGTAGCTCGTGTTGACGAAGAACAGCTCGTCCCAGATGCCGACTGCATTGATCCCAAGGAACAACCGCCACAAGGCATCGCTCTGCGGCGCGTCGGGCAGGACCCAGTTGCGCGCAACCTCCGGGCTGAGCTGAAAGTAGAGCCGCAACGCGGCCATCGCGGCAGGGACGGAAACCGCGACGTACGCGAAGTCCCGAAACCGAATGCGGTCCGGTAGGAGCCGAGAGTGAATGACCCCCGGATCGGTCAGGGCCAAGACGAGCCCCGGAACGAGCACCGCCGCCGCGAAGTACGCACCAAGATGCAGGAAGTGTGCGTCGCCGGTATCCGTGTCGATCGGTGCGAATCCGAGCAGCAAAGTGCACGCAAGAAGGACGCCCATGCGCCGTCGAAAGACGGTGTCCCCCGTGCGCCAGACCAGTGCAGCGCTCGCGCCCCAGGCAGCCAGCCCGGATGGCCACAGGTCGAGCGGAATGATCAAGACTGACGCCAGGCACCACAAAGCGAGGGCTGCCAGCCGCAGGGGCGTCAGGGGCGGGTCTGCCTCATGCAACGGTCCGGCCGGGCGCTCGTTCTTGGGGACGCTGGCAATTCATGCCGCGCTATCCATGTCGTCCTGACTTCGAAGTTGGCTGGCTTGCGAAGCGCTGGGCGACACACGGCGTGCCGTCCGGTTCGACCCAGATCTCTTCGCGAAACTCCCCGTTGGTGTAACGGCTGATGACCGCGCGCCAGAATGCGAGGGCTTGGACGTTCCCGCCGTGCTCCGACACCCACCAAGGACCCGGGAACCGATCGAAGAGCCGCATGGCGACCGCCTCACCAACGCCCCGGCGTCGATGGGCCCGCATCACAAAGAACTCGGCGATCAGGTGGCCGGGGCTCTGCCCATCGAGGATGCGGTGCTCTATGACGAGCGCAAAACCCGCGAGCTGGCCGTCCACTCTGACAAGGAACGGGTAGCGGCCGGCCTCGCGCCAATACGCGTCCAGGGTCGCGTAGCCGTAGCAGCCATCGGGACCGATCGGTCGGCCATCGATGTCCGAGAACTCGTAGAGATAAAGCTCCATCAGGTTGGCCACCGTGGACCGGGTGGAGGCCAGCGCGAGCTCCACGGTGATCGCGGCAGCGGCCGGCCCCACGCCACTCATCCAGCCGCCGCCTCAGAAGCTCAGCATGGCGTCGGCCCGCCCTGCCTGCGCCGTGAAGTCCGCGATGGTGCGCTCCCCATCGAGGAGTGACGTGAAATCCCCCAGAGTCAGCGCCCGCTCCCGCATCGTTTCGGTGCACCCCCAGAAGTGCACGTGATCCCCATGCTCCTTCGCATCCCGCAGGAAGCGCTGCATATCGACGAAGTCCGCTTCGCGGAGCCGCGCCTGCATTGACTCGATGACCTTCGAGTAGGCGGTTGACCAGACGGGCTCGTTGATGGAACCAGAACGCAGCAACCCGAGTGCCTCGCCACAAAACAGTACATCGACCCGCGCCTCGAGTGCAGTAGCCGCTCGAACGAGCGTGGCGACCTGGAAGAGATTGTTCGACGTGCCGCGGGATACCTGGATCACGAGCGAGCGCAGCACCGTGGCCGCGACTCAGGAGCGCGCGTCGAGCGCGGCCCGCAGTGTGTCCCAGGGGAGGAGCGCACACTTGATCCGCACCGGGAATTTCTTGACCGAACGCAGCACCGCCAGCTCTTCGAGCGCGGGGGGAACGGTCTCCACCTCCTCGGTCATGAGCTGCCGAAACGAGTCCGCGAGCTCGGCCACCTCCGCGAGGGTCTTGCCGCGGATCGCGTCGGCCATCATATCCGCGGATGCCTGCGAGATCGAGCAGCCGCGCGCCGCGAATCCGGCGTCTTCGATAAGATCATCCGTAACACGGGCCCGAATGCGAATCTCGTCGCCGCACAACGGGTTCTGGCTGAAGCCCTCGGCATTCGCGCCGTCGATCTCGCGCCGATTGCTTGGCGTCTGATAGCGTCGAATGATCGCCTCGCGGTAGAGGTCTTCCATGTTCAAGCGATACTCAGCAAGTCATCATCCGAAGATGCGGCGAACGCTCGCCAGCGCCGTGACCAGGCGATCGATGTCCTCGTTGTCGTTGTAGAGGTAGAAGCTGGCGCGCGCGGTGCCCGCGATGTCGAGCTTGCGCATCATCGGCTGGCAGCAGTGGTGCCCCACGCGAATGCAGACCCCCTCGTTGTCCAACACGGCAGCAACATCATGGGAATGCACATCGCCGAGGTTGAATGCAACGACGCCGCCCTTCTTGCGAGCGTCCCGCGGGCCAAACAGCGTCACATCCGTCTCTTCACTCAGCCGCTCGATGGCGTACTCCGTCAGCTCGATCTCGTGGGCCCGGATATCCGCCATCCCGATGCCGGCGAGGTAGTCGACGGCAACGCCCCAGCCGATAGCATCGGCGATGTTCGGGGTGCCGGCTTCGAACTTCCACGGGATCTCGTTGTACGTCGCCCGATCCAGGAAGACCTGGGCGATCATCTCGCCGCCACCCATGAACGGCGGCATCTCCTCGAGGATCTTGCGGGGCGCCCACAGCACGCCGATGCCCGTCGGGCCCAACATCTTGTGCCCCGAGAAGGCGAGGAAGTCACAGTGCAGGTCCGCCACCTGGACGCCCAGGTGCGGCACGCTCTGGGCGCCGTCGATAAGAACGAGGGCCCCGTGCGCGTGGGCGAGATCGGCAAGCTCGACAGCGGGATTGATCGTGCCGAGCACGTTGGACATGTGGACGAAGCTGACGAGCTTGGTCCGATCGGTGATCAGCTTGCGCGCAGCATCCATATCCAGCTCGCCGGTCTCCAGGCTAAAGGGAATGTGGCGCAGCACGGCGCCGGTCTGCTCCGCGAGCATGATCCAGGGGATCAGGTTGCTGTGGTGCTCCATCTCCGTAAGAACGATCTCATCGCCCGCCTTGATGTTGGCGCGGCCCCAGCTATACGCCACGAGATTGATGGCCTCGGTCGTATTGCGGACGAAGATTACTTCGGCGGGTTCAGACGCCCCGATAAAATCGGCGATCTTCTTGCGGGCGCCCTCGTAGCCGGCGGTCGCCTCCTCCGCGAGGCGGTAGATCCCACGGTGCACGTTGGCGTTGTAGCGCTGGTAGTAGTCGTCGAGCGCGTCGAGCACGACCCGCGGCTTCTGGGAGGTCGCGGCGCTGTCCAGGTACACGAGCGGCTTCCCATTCACCTCGCGCTGGAGGATCGGAAAGTCAGCCTTGCGGGTGCGCAAATCAGTCATGCTCATGGTTCACTTCCGTATTAGGAAGCTGCATCAGCCTCAGCCCCCCAGCGTGATCATCTCGATCTTGCGGTGCTCGCGCGCCTCGTAGCCATTGCCGTTCGCGAGCGCCTGCTGTCGTTCCTCGGAATAGCGGTCGGTGCGCCCGCGCCAGATGCCGCCGACGAGCTGAGTCAACTCTTCATCCGAGGCGCCCGTGCGCAGCGGCCCCTTCAGGTCGCGGCCAATGTCCGAGAAGAGGCACGTCACCAGCTTGCCGTCCGCCGTCAGTCGAGCCCGGGTACACGTGCCGCAAAAAGGCTCGGTCACCGAGGCGATGACGCCGACGAAGCCGAAGCCATCCAGAAATTCGTAGTCCACGGCGGGCGCGGTGCCAGCTTCCCGGCCAACCTCTCGCAGGGGGAACCGAGCGGCGATGCGCTCCAGGATCTCCCGCTTCGGCACGACCTTCTCGGACCGCCAGCTATTGGCATTGCCGACATCCATAAATTCGATGAAACGCGCCTCGAAACCGTGCTCGCGGGCGAATTCCACGAGGGGAACAATGTCCTCTTCGTTCACGCCGCGCTCGACGACGGTGTTCACCTTGATCGGTCCCAGGCCCGCTTCCTGCGCCGCGAAAAGGCCCTCCAGCACCTTGGTCAGGTCGCCCCGGCGTCGGATCCGCGCAAACTTCTCCGGATCGAGCGTGTCGATGCTGACGTTCACCCGTTTCAGGCCGGCTTCCTTCAGGACATGCACCTTGTCCGCGAGCAGCGACCCATTGGTCGTGAGGCAAAGCTCACGCAGCCCATCGATTCGAGCGAGACGACCAATCAAATCCTCTAGGCCCGCTCGGAGCAGCGGCTCGCCACCGGTCAGGCGAATCTTGTCGACGCCAAGCCGCACGAACGTGCGCGCCAGGCGCTCGATCTCGTCAAACGTCAAGATCTGGTCCATGGGCGTCCACGGATACTCGTCGAGTGGCATGCAGTACGTACAACGGAAGTTGCAGCGGTCGATGACCGAGATGCGTAGATCCCGCAGCGCCCGGTGATACACGTCTTGCATCGCTACATCAAGCCAAGGGCCAGCTTCGCGGCCTCGGGCATCATGCTCATGTCCCAGGGCGGATCGAAGACGAGCTCGACGTCGAGCTCCCTCACGCCAGGCGTGACCTTCAGCTTGTCTTCGACCTCGGCCTTCAGCACGTCGCCCATGCCGCAGCCAGGCGCGGTCAGCGTCATCTCGATCGCGACCTTGTAGGCATCGTCGGCTGGCGCCACCTCGCACTTGTAGACGAGACCGAGGTCGGCGATGTTGACGGGAATCTCGGGGTCGAAGACCGTGCGGAGCTGGTCCCAGACGAGCTTCTCGACCTCCTCGGCCGTCTCCGGGGGTGGGGCATTCTCGGCTGGGTCGACCGTTCGCTCCCGACCGATCGCGTCCGCGTCCGACGCGGCGATCCGCACCATCCAGCCCTGGTTCGTAACGACGGTGTACGTCCCGCCCAGGGACTGGGTGATGAGCGCCTTCGTCCCCTCGGGCACGGTCTCCCGCTCCCCACTCGGGATCTGGATCACCTCGCAGTCGCGGACGAAGGTGACGTTGTCGTCGGTGTGGCTGCTATACATCGATTCTGTTTCCAACCTGGCCGCGCCGCCTGGCGAGCGCAGCCCCGTTTGCGTCGCGAATGTTCATTATTCGGTGGACACCGTGGCGCCCTCGCCGTGGAGGGCGCTCCGCATCGCGTGCCAGCTCAACGATGCGCACTTGACGCGCGTCGGGAACTCGCGCACCCCGGCCAGCACGACCAGACTGCCGAGCGCTTCCTCATCGTTCGTCGCATCGTCCGAGGTCAGCATCTCGTGCACGCGGTCGAAAGCGGCCTCGGCCTCTTCGGCCGATTTCCCCTTCAGGCTCGCCGTCATCATCGATGCCGAAGCCTTGGAGATCGCACAGCCGGCGCCCTCGAAGCTGATGTCGTCGATCCGATCGCCGTCCAGCTTCACGTAGACCGTGATGTGGTCACCGCACAGCGGGTTGAACCCCTCGACGGTGTTGCTCGCATCGTCCATCTTGCGGAAGTTCCGCGGCTTGCGATTGTGGTCCAGGATGACTTCCTGGTAGAGCTCGCTCAGCTCGGTCATGCGCGCGGTTCCTGGGCCATGAGCTCGACGGCTGCGTCGGGCTCGAGTCGTTCCAGCAAGAGATGGGTCAGACAGGCGCGGAGCGGCTCGAGCTGCACACGTTCCAGGACGTCGCTCGCGAAGGCATAGGTCAGGAGCGCGCGTGCCCGCGCCGCGGGAATGCCGCGACTCAGGAGGTAGAAGTACGCGTCCTCGTCGAGCTGCCCGACCGTCGCACCGTGCGTGCACTTCACGTCGTCCGCGAAGATCTCGAGCTGCGGCTTCGCATCGATCGTCGCGTCATCCGAGATCAGCAGATTACGGTTCTGTTGCTGCGCATCCGTCTTTTGTGCCCCTGGCCGCACCACTACTTTGCCGTTGAAGACAGCGCGCGAGTGGTCGGACATGACGCCCTTGTAGAGCTGGCGACTCGTGCAGTGGGGCATCCGGTGGTCGATCATCGTGTGGTTGTCAATGTGTTGGGTCCCGCTCGGGACGTACAGGCCGTCCAACGTACAAGCGGCCCCCTCGTCGTCCAGCATGACGTCGAGCTGATTTCGCGCGAGCCCATCGCCCGCGGCGAGAACGAACGAGGTGTACGCGCTTGCCCGGCCCTGATGCACCCGGGTGGTCCCGATGTGGAAAGCCGCCTCGTCCTCCAGCAGGAGCTTGGTGTGCTCCACCGTGGCGCCGTCCTCCAGCACGATCTCCGTCACGGCGTTACTCAGCGACCGGCCCGCTCCCGGGGAGACGTAGCTTTCAACGATCCGGACCCGGCTCCCAGTCGCAGCGACGACCAATGTCCGGGGCTGGCTGACCGTAAGGTCATCGCCGGCACTCCCGGTGCTCACAAAGATAATGTGGATCGGCATGTCCAGATTCGCATTGGGCTGCACCGAGACGAACGCGCCGTGGTGCAGGAACGCGGTGTTCAGAGCTGTGAAAGCGTTGACCTCGGCGGGCGCATAGCGGCCGAGGTGCGCGGCGACGAGCTCCGGCCACTCCAATGCAGCTTCGGCCAGGTCCATGACCTGCACGCCGTCGCCCGTATGGCCGATGAGCGAATGCTCCGGTGCATAGGCGCCGTCGACGAAGACGAGCCGCGTCCAGGCCTCGCCGCCGAGACACACGTGCGCGAGCGCACTGCCGCTCAACACAGGCTGGGCTGCGCCGCCTGCGAAGCGCCACGGCGATCGCACGATTGGGGCCACGCTCGTGTACTTCCAGTCTTCGTCCTTGGTTGTCGGGAAGGGGATCTCCCGGAAGCGCGCGAGCGCATCCGACCGCAGCCGCTGGAGCCACGTCGGATCGTCCGCCCACGCGGCATCGGCGCGGTCGAACGCCGCGATGTACCGCTCTTTCTCCTGATCGCGCGTCAACTGTTGCATGGTTCCTACGCCCGCGCCGCGCCGCCGGCGGCCGCCTCGCGAATCCAGTCGTAGCCCTTGGCCTCGAGCTCGAGCGCCAGGTCCTTGCCGCCAGACTGCACGATGCGTCCGTCGAACAACACGTGGACGAAGTCCGGCGTGATGTAGTTGAGCAGCCGCTGGTAGTGCGTCACGATGATCATCGAGCGCGCCGGATCGCGGAGCTTCTGAACGCCCCCCGCGACGATCCGCAGCGCATCGATATCGAGGCCCGAGTCCGTCTCGTCCAAAATCGCCAGCTTGGGTTCGAGCACCGCCATCTGGAGGATCTCGTTCCTCTTCTTCTCGCCGCCCGAGAACCCCTCGTTCACGGCGCGACTCAGGAAGCTCTGGTCCATCTCCACGATCTTCATGCGCTCGCGGAGGTAGGTCAGGAACTGCATGGCGTCCATCTCGTCCAACCCATGGTAGGTGCGCATCTCGTTGAGCGCCGCGCGCAGGAAGTACGCGTTGCCGACGCCCGGAATCTCCACCGGGTACTGAAATGCGAGGAAGATGCCCTCCCGCGCCCGGTCCTCCGGCGGCAGATCGAGGAGGTTCTTCCCTTCGAAGGTCACACCGCCCTTGGTCACCGTATAGGCCGGATGCCCCGCCAGCGTCTGGGCGAGCGTGCTCTTACCCGAGCCGTTCGGCCCCATGACGGCGTGTACCTCGCCCGGATTGACGGTGAGGTTGACCCCCTTCAGGATCTCGTTCCCGTCCACGGTGGCGTGGAGGTCTTTGATTTCAAGCATCGTCACGTATCTTTTCCCCAACGGCTCTTTCAGGCGCAGCAGTCGCCCGACAGAAAGAAAGCCTGATCGCTTTAGCCGACGCTGCCCTCGAGGCTTACGCCGAGCAGCTTCTGGGCCTCCACCGCAAACTCCATCGGGAGCTCGCGGAAGACCTCCTTGCAGAAGCCGTTCACGATCATCGAGACCGCGTTCTCTTGCGAGATGCCGCGCTGGCGGCAGTAGAAGAGCTGGTCCTCGCTGATCTTCGAGGTCGAGGCCTCGTGCTCCACCTGGCCCGTCTGGTTCATCACCTCGACGTACGGGAAAGTGTGGGCGCCAGAGGTCTCGCTCAGCAGCAGCGAGTCGCACTGCGAGTAGTTTCGGGCGCCGGTCGCCGTCTTCTGCATCCGCACGAGGCCGCGATAGCTGTTCTGCCCGTGGCCCGCGGAGATGCCCTTCGAGACGATCGTGCTCTTGGTGTTCTTGCCGATGTGCACCATTTTGGTGCCCGTGTCCGCCTGCTGGTAGTTGTTCGTCAACGCGACCGAGTAGAACTCGCCGATCGAGTTGTCGCCCTGCAGGATGACGCCCGGGTATTTCCACGTGATCGCCGAGCCGGTCTCGACCTGGGTCCAGGAGATCTTCGAGCTCGCGCCCTCACACTTACCGCGCTTGGTCACGAAGTTGTAGATCCCACCCTTGCCCTGCTTATCGCCGGCGTACCAGTTCTGGACGGTCGAGTACTTGATCGTCGCGTCGCGATGCGCTACCAGCTCGACCACCGCCGCGTGAAGCTGGTTCTCATCGCGCATGGGCGCCGTGCACCCCTCGAGGTAGCTCACGTACGCACCCTCGTCCGCGACGATGAGCGTTCGCTCGAACTGTCCCGTGTTCTTCGCGTTGATGCGAAAGTAGGTCGAGAGCTCCATCGGACAGCGCACGCCCTTCGGCACGTAACAGAAGGAGCCATCGCTGAAGACCGCCGAGTTCAGCGCCGCGAAGAAGTTGTCCGTGTACGGGACCACCGAGCCCAGATACTTCTGGACCAGCTCCGGGTGCTTCTGGACGGCCTCCGAGAATGAGCAGAAGATGACTCCCGCCTCGGCGAGCTTCTCCTTGAACGTCGTCGCGACTGAGACGCTGTCGAAGACCGCGTCCACCGCGACGCCGGTGAGCATCTTCTGCTCCTGCAGGGGGATGCCCAGCTTCTCGAACGTGGCCAGCAGCTCCGGATCAACCTCGTCGAGGCTGCCCGGGGCGGCCTTCTGCTTCGGTGCCGCGTAATAGATGGAGTCCTGGTAATCGATCGGCGGGTAGTGGACGTTCGCCCACTTCGGCTCAGCCTGCGACTTCTCCAGCTTAACCCAGTATCGGTAGGCCTTGAGCCGCCACTCCAGCATGAACTCGGGCTCGTTCTTCTTGTTGGAGATCAGGCGAACGATGTCCTCATTCAGGCCACGCGGTGCGACGTCTTCATCGATATCGGAGATGAAGCCATACTGGTACTCGCGCTCGGCGAGCGATTCGATCGTTGGCGTGCTTGTCTTCATGGGTGAGTCTCTTCGCATGTCGTCGATCGCTGCGACGGCTTCGTCAGCCATGGCTGGACGTCCTCCTATCGCGCGACAAAACAGGTATTCGCATTGCGGGCCGAACCGATCCCCGTGCCGACCTGTTCCACCGGAATGAACGTGCCGTTCGGCCCGTCGGTCCCACAGCACAGGTCAGCGAGGGTGATGGAATCCAGGACCTGATCCACGCTTACCTTCACGCGGGCCCAGACGCCGCGCGAGAGACAAACCGACTCCCGCACGCAGCTCCCTGGCGCGTAATCCAGCTCGAGGCATTCAACTGGCGCGACCGGACCCTCGAGGGCCCGAATGACGGCGCCGACCGTCACGTCCTCCGGCGGAAGCGCAAGGGTGTAGCCGCCATGAGCGCCACGCGTGGCTTCGATCAGGCCCGCACGCCGCAACGGCGTCGCCACCTGCTCCAGATACCCAACCGGCACCTGTTCAACTTCGGCGATCTCCGCGAGCGAAAGCACGCCCTGGCCGTACGACTTGGCCAGCTCGGTCATCGCCCGCAGCCCGTAATGGGCCCGCTGAGAAACGTGTAGCATGCCCGACCCCTGAATTCCTAGCTCGACAGTAGGATTATACGGGCCGATGATTCCGGGTGGCAACGAAAAACGCCCGGCGGTGTCCTCGGACAACCTCGGACGACCATTTACAATGCAGCCAACAGGACTCAATGGGGGGCGCATGAAAAACCGGTGGGTCGACGCCGAAGCGGGCGAATCGTCCGTCGATCAACTCGTGTACATGTCGCGCATCATGGGCCAGGCCGAGGCGCTCGTTCTCTGGGGCGGCGGCAACACGTCCATCAAAGTGACCCAGAGCGACCTGCTCGGTCGCCCGTCGCAGCGCATGCTGATCAAGGGCACCGGCTCCGACATGAAGGCCGCCCTACCGAAGGACTTCCCCGCGGTACGCCTCGACGAGATCCGAGCCAGCTTCGACCGCAACGAGATGTCCGACGAGGAGATGACCGCCTATTTCGCCCAGACGATGGTCGACCCTGCCGCCGCGCGACCCTCGATCGAGACGCTCCTCCACGGCTACCTGGAGGGCGCTGCCGTCGCGCATTCCCACGCGGACGCCATCCTTTCCTTGACCAACACCGCCGCCGGCGAAGAGCTCGTAAATGAGGTGTACGGGAACGACATCGCGATCGTCGGCTACCGGCGCCCCGGATTCCTCCTCGCGAAAGAAGTGGCGCTGGCCGCGCGGGCAAATCCCGCGGCGTCTGGTGTGATCCTCATGAATCACGGCCTGATTACGTGGGGCGATACCGCTAAGGAGGCGTACGACCGCCACATCGAGCTGGTATCCCGCGCCGAGCAGTACATCGCCCAGCGCCGCCAATCCGGGGCCCGAGCGAACGGGCGCCCTGGAGGCACCTCGGTCGATGCTGGGCAACGCCGGGCGGTGGCAGCGCACGTTGCGCCAACGCTCCGAGGCGTGGTCAGCGGGCGCGGGCGCAGGATCCTGCGCTTCGACGACGGCCCTGAGGTACTCGAGTTCGTCGCGCACGCAAATTTGCGGGCCGTGGCCGAGGTCGGCGCGGCCACGCCGGATCACATCCTCAACACCAAGCGATTCCCGCTCATCGTCGAAGGAGTCGACCCATCCGATCCAGTCGCCCTCGCCGCAGCGATCCGTCGCGAGATGGACCGCTACACCCAGCGTTACATGGACTACTTTGAGCGCTACCACACCAACGAGCCTTTGCTCGATCCCGCGCCGCGAGTCGTTTTGATCCCTGGTGTCGGCATGTGGACCGTGGGCAAGGACGTTCGCGCCACGATCATCCCCGCCGACATCTATCGGCACACAATGAACATCATCAATGGGGCGGAAACGGTCGACCGGTACCGGTCGCTTGACGAGCGCAACGGCTTCTTCGCCGAGTACTGGCCGCTCGAGCTGTACAAGCTGACGCTGGCCCCAAAGGACCGCGAGCTCGCGGGCCGCGTTGCGCTGATCACGGGCGGGGCTCGGGGCATCGGCGCCGCGATCGCGCGGCGGCTGGCGACCGAGGGCGCGCACGTCGTCGTCACCGATCTCAACGAGGCCGGGGCGCAGGCCGTCGCGGACGAAATCGTGACTGCGAACGGCGCGGGCCGCGGTGTCGCAACGCGGCTCGACGTCACCGACGAGTTGTCGGTCAAGGCGGCCTTCGACCTCGCCCGGCTGACCTACGGCGGGCTCGACGTCCTCGTATCCAACGCGGGCATCGCGCATGTCTCCCCGCTCGACGAGCTCTCACTCGCCGACTGGGAGCGCAGCATGGCCGTCAACGCGACTGGCCACTTCCTGGTCGCTCGCGAGGCGGTACGCCTGTTCAAGGAGCAGGGCCTCGGCGGCTCGATCGTCTTCGTCGCCACGAAGAACGTGACGGCCCCCGGCAAGGACTTCGGCGCCTATAGCGCCGCGAAGGCCGCCGAGGCGCAGCTTGGCCGCGTCCTCGCCATCGAGGGCGGCGAGCACGGCATTCGGGTCAACATGGTGAACCCAGACGCGATCTTCGACGACTCAGGCCTCTGGTCCGACGCCGTTCGGCAGCAGCGAGCCGCCAGCTACGGCATTGCTGTCGACGAACTCGAGGAGCACTATCGCCATCGGAATCTCCTCGGTGCCCGGGTCACCGCGGACGACGTCGCCGAAGCCGTGCTCTGGCTGGCGAGTGACCGCGCCGCCAAGACGACCGGCGCGATGATCCCGGTCGACGGCGGCGTCCGGGAAGCCTTCCCCCGCTAGCTGGCCAGCAGGTCTTGCGGACGATTCACCGATTCGACCGGAGGCATGAGCTCCGTCAGGTCGTCGGAGACCTCGTCGGACCACACCTCGAAGCGGTTGAGGACGCTCGTGCCGAACGTCGTCGCCATGGCCACGTCTACCGCGTCGCGACCGTGGGCGATCTGGATGCGGCCGATGCGCGGGACGTTGTGGCGGGCATCGAACGTGTACCACTCGCCGCCGACGAACGCGTTGAACCAGGCGTGGAAGTCCATCGGCGAGTCTGGCGGACCGACGTCGATATCCGGCAGATAGCCGAACGCATACCGGGCGGGGATGTTGACCGCCCGACAGAACGCCACGGAGAGGAGCGCCAGATCGCGGCAGACGCCGTACCCACGCTGGAACGTCGTAAGCGCCGTCACCGTGGGATCGCTGGTGCCCGACTGGTACCCGATGTTGCTGTGGACCCAGTCGCAGATCGCGAGGACCCGCTCGCCCGTTGCCGGGACCGACCCGAAGAGCTTCCACGCCTCGTCGGCCAGCAGGTCCGACTCCGCGTAGCGGCTCGGAAGCGTGTAGACGAGCGTTTCATCGGGGAGCCCTTCGACTGGAGCCAGCGGCAGTGTGGCAGGCACGCGATCTGGCTCGCGCGTGACGTCAACCAGCGCGTCGTACCGAACCGAGGTCTGGCCCGCCGGCATGACCAGCCGCCAGCACGTGTTGCCGAACAGGTCGTGGTACTCGCGCACCGGCAGGTCCGGCGCGATCGTGCGAATCTCACGGACAACCGTATGCTGGCCATCGCGGCGCGGCTGCACCAGGATGATCGTCGGCACCGCGGCGTCCGACTCGAAGTCAAATTGGCAGCCAACCCGTACCCGCACCATTCCACCCCGCTCGCTCCGCACTCGTTCGCTTTGCGCTAATGAAACAGGAAGCCGTTTGACCGCGCGATAGGCGAAGTACCCAAGATCTGGCTGGGCCGGGTTGGGCATGCGCACCTCCGCTATTGACACCGTACCAGAGCCAGCGCCGAGACGCCGGCCCCGCCGTATAACGGCTCTGCGACCAAAAAAGCCCTGCGCCTCCGCGCCAGGCGGCTGCTACAATCCGCTGCCCGCCCGCCCGCTATCAGCTCGGGCGCAGCCTGCGCGGGCGAGGATCCGCATGACGGTGCTCATCACAGGCGCGGGGCTCATCGGCACCCACACCGCCCGGATTCTGCTCGATCAGGGCGTGGGCGTCCTGCTTTACGACCCCAACCCCTCCATGCGCTACATCGAGAGCGTCGTCGGCCCGGACCGCAAGCTCTTCAAGGTCGAGCGCGGCGACGTCCGTGATTTTCCCCGCCTCATGGACCTGGCCCTGCGCGTCGGCGTGACTCGGATCCTCCACACCGCGGGGCTCGTCGGTCCTGGCGCGGAAGAAAGCCCGTCGCAGTCGTTCCAGGTCAACGTCGCCGGGACCTTGAACCTCGTCGAGCTCGCACGAATTCGGAGCCTGGCTCGCATCGCCCTCGTGAGCTCCAGCTTCGTTTATTTTGATCCTGAGGCGCCGCCCGGCGAAGGGCCAATCCACGAGGACGTTCCGTACCGGGTGCCAGACAGCTATTACGCCACCTATAAAGCCACTGCGGAGATGATGACCCTCGCCTACCACCGGCTGAGCGGCGTGAACGCCATCATCTGTCGCCCGTGCGGTGTCTACGGTCGGGGTGGCTTCGTCGGCGGCGCCCGCATCGGCCACACCCTGCAAGACCTCCTGCTGCGCGCTATCCACGAGCCTGGAGCACCGCTCACCGTCGACTTGCCGATCGCCGAGCGCGTGTACGTGAAGGACGCCGTCTTCGCGCTGCGGGAGGCAATCTTTGTCGAGAAGCCGACGCAGCGCGTCTACAACGTTGGCTCCGGGGAGGTCGTCACTCCCCAGAAGCTGGCAGCCACGATCAACGCAGCAATACCAGGCGCCCGAGTCACCGCCGGCGCCGGCGAGCTCAGCCCCGCCGCCCGTACGATTGACAGCTCCGCCGCGGAACGCGACCTCGGCTACCAGGTCCGGTACCCCCTCGAGCGCGGCATCGCCGACTACGTCGAAGAGCTCCGCTCCCACGGCGGGTTCGAGTAGCTACAGTCGCTCGGAGATGACTTTGGCCTGGAGGAAGAGCTTCAGGTAGTCCTCGCCGCCCGCTTTGCTGTCGGTCCCGCTCATGTCGAAGCCCCCGAATGGCTCGACGCCGACAAGGGCGCCCGTGATCTTGCGATTCAGGTACAGATTGCCGACGTGAAACTCATGGCGGGCGCGCATCAGCACCTCGGGGTCGCGGGCGTAGACCCCGCCGGTAAGGCCGTAGATCGTGCCGTTGGCGATCGCGAGCGCCTCGTCGAAGTCGCGGGCCCGGGTGATGCCGAGGACCGGCCCGAAGATCTCCTCCTGCATGACCCGGCTGTCGGGCGCCAGGTCCGCGAACACCGTCGGATGGATGAAATACCCAACTTCATCGTCGGTCTCGCCGCCCGCCACGAGGCGCCCCTCCCCTCGGCCGATCGCAATGTACTCCGAAACCTTGCGGAACTGCGATGCATCGACGACGGGCCCGACCTCCGTCTCGAAGCGCTTCGCTTGCCCGAGTCGAAGCTGCTCCGCTCGCTCGACGACCCCCGCGACGACCCGGTCGTACACCGAGCTCTCGGCGATGACCCGCGAGCACGCCGAGCACTTCTGGCCCTGGTAGCCAAACGCGGAGGCCGTAATACCCGCGATCGCCGCCTCGACGTCCGCGGTCGAGTGCACGACGATCGCGTCCTTTCCGCCCATCTCCGCCACGACCCGCTTGATCCAGCGCTGCCCGGGCGTGAGCCGCGCCGCTAGCTCATTGATGTGAACGCCAACGTCTCTCGAGCCGGTGAAGTTGACGAAGCGCACGCGCGGGTGCCCGACAAGGTAGTCGCCAACCGTGTCACCCGGGCCCGGCAAGAAGTTCACGACGCCCCGCGGCACGCCTGCCTCTTCGAGGACGTCGACGATCGCGGCTCCGATTACCGGAGCGACGCTGGCAGGCTTGAAGATGACCGTGTTGCCGGTCAGGACAGCGCTCGCCACCAGGCCGGTCGCGATCGCCAGCGGGAAATTCCATGGTGGAATCGCGAGCCCGACGCCGAGCGGCAGGTAGAGCAGATCGTTTTCAGTGCCTCGAGCCGGGGTGAGCGGTTGCGGCTGGCCGATCCGCTCCGCCTGTCGTCCGTAATAATCGAGGAAGTCGATCGCCTCGGCCGTGTCCGCATCGGCCTCGATCCAGCTCTTTCCGACTTCAAGAACCATGGTGGCGGAGAGCTCGTGGCGCCGCCGGCGCATGATGGCTGCCGCCCGCAGGCCGATGCGCGCGCGCTCGTCCCCGGGCACGCGCGACCAAGTGGCAAACGCCTGCCAGGCCGCCTCCAACGCCCGATCCGCCTCCGCCTTCCCGGCCCTGGCAACCTTGCCGACGGCGCGCGTGTGCTCACTCGGATCGATCGACGTAATCCATTCGCCCGTCGTCACGCGGTCGCCGCCGATCACCAGCGGATGCTCACGGCCGAACTGGGCTTCGACTCGATCGAGCGCCTGCTGGAAGGCCTGGTGGTTGGCCGGATCGCCGAAGTCTGTCAGGGGCTCGTTCTGAAATGGGGTGGTCGTCACTTTGCTCCTCCGCTTCTGGGATGAGGTGGAAAGCCCCCCTCCCTCAACCCTCCCCCGCAAAGGGGGGAGGGGATTGATCTGGGCTCGCCTACAATTTGCTTGAATCCCCGACTCTGCCCCGGAGGAAAGTGACG
>Ga0080064_1003112_pt1 | contig 25371 bp, 20 predicted proteins | sample Subgrocontami54m_FD_69260 | JGI IMG/M metagenome (GOLD analysis project Ga0080064, IMG submission 69260) | Subsurface groundwater microbial communities from S. Glens Falls, New York, USA - GMW46 contaminated, 5.4 m (SPADES assembly) (version 2) ...
TCGAAGAGTTGAACCGAGTGTTGGTGGCATGAGTTTCACCGCATCCCTAGCCGACATCGTACGTGAGAACTCAAACGGTCTGCTCGGGGACGGGGGCGGCCTGTGGCCGCGCGTGCCTCTCCTGCAGGTGGCGAGTATACAGAATGGCTATCCGTTTCCGTCAGCGCAGTTCGACCGCGAAAACGGTGTGCCGCTCATCCGCATTCGCGACATTGACAGCGACACAACGGAGGTGTGCTTTAACGGGTCGTACGATGAATCGTTCGTTGTTAACGCGGGCGATTTGCTCATTGGTATGGACGGCGATTTTCATGCCCACACCTGGCGTGGCCCGCGCGGTCTGCTGAACCAACGGGTGTGTCGAATTACTCCTTCGACGCACGCCGTCGATATTCGCTATCTGTCACACGTTCTTCCTGGCTATCTGGCGGCCATCAACGCGAAGACGTCATCAATCACGGTCAAGCATCTGTCGTCGAGGACCATCAGCGAGATCCCGCTTCCTCTGCCGCCGATCGACGAGCAACGCCGTATAGCATCGATGCTCGATGAATATCTATCTGACCTTACAGCCGCGAATGCCACAATGGGGCGAGCGAGGGTGAACGCGTTGGCCCTGGCGAGGGCTGTCCGTGAACAATTGGTCAGCGGCTATCGTTGCGTGCCGCTCGGCGGGCTATTGAGCGAACCTCTCGCCAACGGGCGATCCGTTCCGACGGCGACGTCAGGATTTCCGGTCCTTCGTCTAAATGCGCTGCGCAACGGAGGCGTGGACTTGCGACAGCACAAGCTCGGTGCGTGGTCGGCGGCGGAGGCGGCCCGGTATGTCTGTCGCGAAGGTGACTTTCTCGTGGTGCGGGGAAACGGGTCTCGACATCTGGTTGGTCGCGGCGGGCTTGTGGGCCGCGTGGAGCCCCCCGTCGCGTTTCCGGATACGCTAATTCGTGTGCGAACGAAGGGCGAGCGAATGAGTGCAGCGTACCTGCGTGTCGTATGGGACGCCGCAAGCGTACGTCGCCAGATTGAGATGCGGGCAAGAACAACAGCCGGCATCTACAAGATCAGTCAACCGGATATCGAAGCGGTTCTTGTCCCCCTGCCTCCACGAGCGGCCCAAGACGCGATCGTGGAAGCAGCAGAGACGGCGTTTGTCTCCACCACCAGACTGCTCTCCGCGATGGACGTGCAGAAGGCGCGGGCGCTGCGGCTCGAACGTGCCATTCTGCACGCCGCTCTTGAGCGTAAGCTCATCCCGCAGCCCACTCATCCGTGACGCCCCACCAACTCGTTCAGAAACTGTGGAACTACTGCCGCGTGCTCCTCGACGACGGGCTGTCGTACTTGGATTACGTCGAGCAGCTCACGTTCCTCCTTTTTCTCAAGATGGCCCACGAGCGTACGCTCGCTCCATTCAATCAACCGTCGATTGTCCCTGAACCGTACACATGGGACAAGCTTTTGTCGAAAGACGGCGACGCCCTCGAGGTCCAGTACCGGAAGACTCTCGACGCACTCGGGCGCAAAGGGGGAATGCTCGGCCTCATCTTCAAGAAGGCCCAGAACAAGATCCAGGATCCCGCCAAGCTACGGCGCCTCATTGCGGACCTCATCGACAAGGAACAGTGGACGGGACTCGATGTGGATGTGAAGGGCGAGGCGTACGAGGGATTGCTGGAGAAGAACGCGTCGGAGTCGAAGGGCGGCGCCGGGCAGTACTTCACCCCGCGCGCGCTCATCCAAGCGATTGTCGATGCCGTGCAGCCAGCGCCGCGGGACACGATTTGCGACCCGGCCTGCGGGACCGGCGGGTTTCTCCTGGCCGCCCATGACTACATCGTCAAGCACAATCCTACGATGGACCGCCGGCAGAAGAAGCGGCTCAAGCTCGAGGCGCTGCGCGGCTACGAAATCACCGACGGCGTAGCCCGGCTATGCGCGATGAACCTGCTCCTCCACGGCGTCGGCCCCGAGAATGATGAGGCCGAACTACCCGTGCGGCCCGGCGACAGCCTGCGTGCCGATCCGGGGGAACGGTTCAGCATGGTTCTGACCAATCCGCCGTTTGGCAAGAAGTCGAGTGTGACGTTCCTCAATGAGGAAGGCGGGCCGGAACGCGAAGACCTGACGATTGTGCGGGACGACTTCGTGACCTCCACGTCGAACAAGCAGCTGAATTTCGTCCAGCACGTTCGAACGATTCTGGCCATGCAGGGTCATGCCGCGGTCGTCGTACCGGACAACGTGCTCTTCGAAGGGGGGGCCGGCGAGGTGATACGTCGTCGGTTGCTGCACGACTGCGACGTGCACACGCTCTTGCGGCTGCCGACCGGCATCTTCTACGCGCAAGGCGTCAAAGCCAACGTATTGTTCTTCCAGAAGCGTCCGGCGAGCGAGACCCCGTGGACGAAGCAGTTCTGGGTCTACGACCTCCGCACCAACCAGCATTTCACGCTCAAAACGCGCCCGCTCAAGCGCGAGCACCTGGATGATTTCCTCGTGTGCTACAAGCCGGGGCACCGAGAGGAACGTGTCGCGACTTGGAGCGAGGAGAATCCGGAAGGACGCTGGCGCGCATACTCGTACGACGAGCTGGCGTCGCGCGACAAGCTGAACCTCGACCTCACTTGGCTGAAGGACGAGGCCCTTGAGGAGTCCGCCAACCTTCCCGCCCCAGACATCATCGCCGCGGAAATCGTTGAAGACCTGCGGGCTGCCCTGTCAGAGTTCGAACAACTCGAGGCTTCCCTGCGCTCGAGCGCGCCGTAACCCTCCGCGGTCGGCGGCACAGCACGACAGGCAGCAGTACAGTACCGTTGCTGAAGCGAGGTCGGCTGTCAGGCGTGCGGCACCTCATCAAGAAGCCGTAGAGGGGTCGCGCGCGCGCAGGTGACCTTCAGGGCGCAGACGTCGATGAGCACGGGTTGATTGACAAGATCGAATCGCCTTGTGCTGACCAAGGCGTTCAAGTCCTGTCTGGCACCATCGGGGCGATGCCCTCAAACCGAGCGACGTTTACGGCGCGCGCCGGCGTCTACACGCGACGCTTTCGAGGACCGGGCTTCGGGCGGACCTTAGGGCCCTTGGTCGAGGACTTATCGTCGAGCGAGGAGTCGTCCACGACGCTTTCGAGGAGCGTGATCGCCTCGTCGGAATGCAACGCAAGCGCTCTGCACAGGCGAACGAAATCGAACACGTCCAAATGGCGCGTCCCGCGTTCGATTTCGCTAATCCATGGTTGGCCACGATTCATCTCGTTCGCCAACTCCCCCGTGGTCAGCTCAGCTAAGACGCGGATCTCGCGCAGCTGGCGCCCCAAGTCTCGGAATCGTTTCTTGTCGGTCGCGCGCATCGGGAAGAGGAGAGGGGTCCTCCGAAGGTACGTTGCGCATCTTGCGTTATCTGAAACACCGATAAATTGGAATTCTGGCACCTTATGCTGTGTTCAGACTTTGGACGTCCCCCGAGTCCTTCGCCCGAGAGCTCCCGTGCGTCTCTCATCAGCCGATACGCCGCCGACCCTACGCAGTCTGCGAAAGGAAATTGCGCGCGCCCAAGGACCGCTGTACCGAATCGCCGCGCTCGCGCGCGAACACCAGCTCATGGACGACGATGAGCTCCGAGAGTTCGGGCGACTGAACAAGAGCGGGGACGAACGGAAGGTCTTCAGCGTGGACCAGGCCAACGCGATGCTCGCCAAGTTCAAAGCCCGGGAGACCTCTCTGCTCGCGCGCCTCGCGGACCGCGGAATCGACCTGCCGACAGAAACCGCAGCACCGCCGAATCCGCCGATGCCGAAGAGACGACGGAGAACGCTGGGGGAGCAACGGGTAGAGGATCTCGCCGATTTCACCCAACGACACATTGTTGTCGGCGCCATGGCGGGCGGTTCCTCGGCGCGCGAGGCGTTGCAGCGTGCTAGCATCCCTGTGACCAAGGCCTCACGGCGCTGGGCGCAGCGGCTGTATCAGCAGCAGCGGATCAGCGGTGATCTGAATGACCAACGGCGCGTACGCAACGGCGCGAAGGTGACGGTCCTTCGTCCGGAGATGTGCAGCCTCCTCGAAACGCTGTGGATGACCCACGTGGGGATTGGAGCATCGGGGTTGCGGCAGATGCTCGAGCGGCACGTCGCCAACCTGAAGGAGCGGTTGCTGGCTGCCGATTCGACGGCGAACGGGTGCCTACTCGCTGATGATGTCCGTGCAGGGCAGGTCATGCTGCCCTGTTGCGAGACCATTCGCCGTTTTGTTCGCTCTCTCGGTCCGTGGAAAGACCACGTTCGGAAGTTCGGGTGGTCGGAGCACACCCGACAGAAACGCCCTACTGCGCTAATGCTCTGGACGTCCTACGCCAACGAAGAGTGGCAAGCGGATCACACCCCCCTCGACCTGTGGGTCAAGGTGGAAGAGAACGGCGTATGGCAGGCCGTGCAACTCTACCTGACCGCGATCATCGATACCTTTTCGGCCGGCGTAATGGGTGCGGTCGTCTCCACGCGATATCCGGACTCATTCACGATCGCCCATTGCCTGCGCATGGCCATTCTACCGAAAGACCATCCAGGCTGGATCTCGTGCGGGCCGTCCGAACAGCTCACGCTCGACAACGGAAAGGACTTTCGGTCAGCCCACGTGTCGGCCTTCGCGGCCGGGCTAGATATTCGACTCGAGTTCTGCGCTCCACGGAGGCCGGACGAGAAGCCGCAGGTAGAGCGCTTCTTCAGCACGATAACCAAGCAGTTCCTGCCTCAGATGCCGGGCTACAAGCACAACAGCTCACGCGGCACGCCGTGGTCTGCCTCGCGCGTCGGTGAGCTGCTGACGGTACCGCAGGCCCGCCGCGAGATACTCCGCTGGATTCAAGAGGAATACCACAGCACTCGGCACGGGGGCGCTAGGCAGACGCCGATGGAGCTGTGGGCCAACACCGCAGTGCGGCGAGCGGTGCCGCCGAAGCGCGATCTCGACATCCTGTTGCTCTATGAGGCTCGTCGCCAGGTCACGCGAGGTGTGGTGCGGCTCACCCTCCCGGGGATGGCTCGCGGCGTCTATTGGGGGCCGGCGCTGACAGCACGCAACGGGCATCGGCTCAAGTTGAAGTACAACCCAGACGACTTGGCGAGCGTCTACGCCTACGACGAGGACACCGGGGTGTTTGTGGACGAGCTCTGGGACATCCGCGACAAACGCTCGCCCTACGCCGACCGAGACGTTCGTACCGCTTGGTGGCAACTGCGCAAATCCGAGCAGGAACGAATAGCTGGCCTCGCAGAGCGCCTACCCAAGTACTTCGCCGAGTCCGTGAAGCAGGACCGAGTCCAGAAACGCCGCTCGGGAGAGGATATGGCTGAGGCACGCGCTGAGGCCGCGCAGATCGCCGCGCAGTCCACTTCGTCCACAGCGGCCGATGCGGTCGCCGTCCAAACACAGGAAGACATCAAGGCCTACGTGGACCGCATGTCCCAACAGTCGACCGCCGAGTCACAGCGCGCGCAAGCTGGCGCCTGTCCGAGGCCAACTCGTTCCACAACCCCAGTTTCACTTACGGTCTAACGCCATGTCTCCGATCGTCTTTCCAAGACTCCGCGCGCCCGATGTAGTTCTCACGCCAAAGATGTTGCAGGCGCAAGACCGCATCCTTCACGCGCACAAACCGCGCGGGCAAATGGTAGTCCTGACGGGTGACGCCGGTGCCGGAAAGACTACGGCCGCCCTGCATATCGCGAACAGTATCAACCAGGGTCACGAGGACGGCGTCGAGGATTCATTTGCCGCCGCCTATTTCGTGTCCAGCGACTTGCGTCAACGGATGAAGGTGGGCCTTCTCCAGCGCCGACTGCTGAGTGAGTTCGCTAAGATGGTCCTCCGGCTCAGCATGCCGCGCGACTTGCGGTCGCTGGACGTGCCGGGTTTGCTGACGTCAATCGCAGCTGGGCTCCGCCTGGCCAACACCCAAGTGGTCTTCATTGATGAGGCAGGTCACATTCCGCCCGAGGGTCTCGACCACCTCGTGACGCTCATCAATACGGTGGCGACGCGTGAGCGACATCCGCTAACCGTGGTTCTCGTCGGTATGGACGACCTACCTATCAACGTAGATGTGATGCCGCAGGTGCAGCGCCGTGTAGTGGACCGAGTGTTCTTCGAGCCCTACGACACGAAGACAGCCCTCTTCGTACTGCGCATGGCCCACCCCTTTTTTGAGACAGTCGATCCGGAGACAGTAGCAGGCAGCGAAGTCATGGAGTTTCTCTTGAGCGGCACGGTGTCACACGGCGGGCTCATCGGCTACATGCTCCCGCTCGTCGAACGTGCCGAATCAATGGCTGTGGAAATGTCGATTCCGTTCGGCATTCGAGCTCTCCGCATGGTGCACGCCATTTCTGAGCAGGACGCCAAGCTGGGTCGAGACCGGACGAAGCGATCGTGGGCAGCGGCAATATGACGGCGACCGAAGTTGTTAACTCCGCACGGGTCGTACCGACTTCCCTGAGGAAGGTGCCCTCCGAGCAGGCGACTCTGCGGGTGCGAGATCTCGTCGAGTACCATGTCCTCGCCAACGCAACTCCAGCCACGCAGGCGACCGTTATCAGGGATCTCACCACCCCGGACCTCGACCTCCTCGGTCGCGGAGACGGGCTGCCGGCGGCGGTCGCCCAAGCACTCGTCGAGCTGGTGCAGAGCGGCCACGTGGTCGAGGTGCCGGGCGGCTACGCGCCTTACGCGCTTTCTGCGGATATCTCGCGTTGCGTCCGAACGTTGTCGCTGTGTGGGCGGGCGGTGATGATGCACGGTCGCGGGGTCCGCGCCTCCGAGGTCTGGCAGTACGCCACGACGTTCGCGCCGGGTGATGTACACGTCGGCGCATTGACCAGGAAGCGCGTGGTACACGACCTGCTAAGCCTGACGGCGAGCAAACGTCTGCGTGCAATTGGGAGCGTCCGTGGCGCAACACAAGATGGTCGCAAGCTCTTAGTGCCAAGCCGGTGGGTCACGGACGCCTCCTCCTGGGTGCCCACCGAACCCATTACCTGGCTTGACTACGTTGTTGAGGCAATGCGCCGCATGCTCGGACCTGCCGACCGAAATATGTTCACCGCCAAAGAACTCCGTGCCTTTCTTGAGAAAGACATCGAAGCGCGACAGGCGGAGGGTCGCGCAACGCCAGTCGGCAACACCAGCTCCCTCCGAGTGCGAACCGCGCTCGTCTCTCTCGCTGAATCGCGCGAACCCGTGGTGCGTCAGGTGCCCGGGCGCGACGCGGTGTGGATGCTTGTTGGGCCGACGCCGAAGGACGAAGCGTCGGTGGTGGCGGAGCCGTATGCCACTGAATCAGACCGCGTGGTGGAAGCCGCACGTCGAGTGACTCAGCTCAGCCGGTGTCCCGTAGTGAACGCGTCAGACCTCCGCGATGCCATCCTGGCGGACCCGCAACTAGCATTGTCCGGCATCACCAAGATCGCAGACGTGCTGGCGGACCTCGCCAAGGAGCGCGTCGATTGCGGTAATCGCCGCCGAGTGGCTAGACGAACGCAGCGCGTTCGCAAAGTCGGCGTCATGCACGGGAGCGCGGTATACTGGGTCGCAACCGGGATAGATGACGACGAACGCCTTGAAGCAGCCCGTCGGCTGGTAGAGTGTCGCGGCGTGAATGCCGCCGTAACGCGAGGTCGTTTCGTGGAGCGCATCGCGGCGCTTGAAAACGCTCACTCACCGATCATCGCGACTGGACGCGCGCGGCAGCTGCTGCGTGAGATCGAGGACCTATCCACACGCGTCCACGCACTGCCGCGCGAGACCGAAGAGTTGGCTAATTGGCTGGGTGATCTCGAGAGGCATGCGAACACCTTGCTCGGTTGGCTGAGCTTTCGCTCCGCGCGCGGAGAGGACATACCGACCGAGGTCCAGCACGAGCCCCCTGGTCTGACGGCGCGAACGCTGCGAAACCTGTTCGCGCCCCTCAACGCCATGGCCGCCAGTCTGAAAGTCGACGGAAGCATCATACAGCACTACCAGAGAGCCATCCGCCGCGTCCCGAATCCGCGGTTTGTAGGTCGTCGGTCCGGAGATCCAGCGACTGCGGCGCAGTACCTCTTCGACCAGGTGGATGCCATCGCCTACGCGGCGCGACAGTGGGGCGGCCCGAAGTGCCAACTCCACACGTTCTGGGCGGTTGAAGAACTCGGCGACCTCCGCGACGCACGCTATGTACGAGCCGCGCTCGCAACAGGTACCACGTCCATTCGTCAGCGCGTTATGGGGACGCTTGCGCTGCTCCAGCCGCCAGACGCGGTCGAACTCCTGACCAACCATGCTCGCAACGACGTGAATCCAGGCGTGCGGGAGTGCGCGCTCTGGGCACTCGGCCACGTGCTCAAAGACGCCGCCACTCCGCTGCTCACGGAGGTGATTCACCGTGATCCGGACGCGTCGGTTCGGCGAACGGCGAAGGGTTTCATCGCAATCGGCGACTGCTGGTGGTGGCGCGCATGACTCGTCGCGTCGCGCACCCACCGCCGTGCTTCCAGTGCGCTTTGCGCTCCAAATGCACGCGACTTTATTGCATTGGCGAGAATCTGCTCAACCTTCGCCGAACGACATTCGCGGTACATACACGATGACCATAGACCTCGATCGCATCGCGCGGACCGCTCGTATCAAGGGACTCGCCCTCCGTGTATGGCACGGCGACGAGCAAGGCGCTCAGGAGTTTCTGCACCATCCGAACAAACGGCTGTCGGGGAAAACGCCGCTTGAGTGCTTGGCCACGGCGGAAGGCGCCGACGCCGTGCAAGACCTTCTGGAGCGCATTCTATACGAGATCTACGACTGACCTATCTCGGAAGGCTCGTTCGTGTGTATGAGATGAGCCTTACGGTGTCAGCAACAAATTGGCAATTCGAATCACCAGGGCTTGTTGGCTGACCTTACATTCCGCGGCGAGGTCACCGATGGCGTCCGCGGCGTCATCTGGCGGTTCACCGTCCCATGAATCAAATCCAAGTTCTCGAAGACGTGGCAAGAGAAACTGCTCCGGCATGAGCAGTTCGGCCGCAAACTGATTCGCTTCGATTTCATCGCGGTCGGTGCCCGCCGAAGACGTATCGTCTCGGAACCTCACTCGTTGCATGCCGTCCGCATGTGGTGACGTGTACTGATGAAGCACAAGGTGGCCCAACTCGTGGGCGATCGTGAATCGTTGACGCTCGATGGAATGCGTTGGATTCACCATGATGATCCACGACTTCTTCGCATCGACTGGGGCCGGGATCAACATTCCTGACACATCGGGAGGCAGCGGATCACGCATGAGGAATGCGTGCTTCCTCGCCAGCGCTCGGACGTCGACCGGCAAGCGACTGATCGCGGCGCCAGTCAGGATCGCTTGCGCCGCACGTGTCACGCGTGGGATAGGAGGCATAGGTCTTCGATCCTTCTACTTGAGACGGGTGCGCTTTCGAGCGCGTTTGCTGATGATTGCAGCTTCCACGAGCGGTCCGAGGGCCTCGAGTTGCCTCGCGTCGATACCCGCGTTCGGCGCCGAGTGGACCGATGGCGATGACACGAGATCTTCCTCACTCGGCAGCAAGCTTGCGACCGGCACCCGGAGTGCGCGAGCGGCAGCGTACACCTGATCGAGGAAGATCCGATGCCGGCCATTCTCGATATTGCTCACGCTCGTGCGGCTTACTTCGAGCGCAGTGGCAATCATTTGCTGTGAAAATCGTGGTGCTGCTTGGGCGCGACATCCCTTGAGACGCTCGCCAAACGCAGTTTGCACGCGGCCGCTCAGATCGCGGCTCGCCTGTGACCGCTGCTTTCCCATATGCCTGCAAACTATGCTGCGCGAACGAAAATGCAAACTCCCACGCACTATGTTGGTGTGATAAACCTTTGACGTGTCATGTACCACTTGACTTCTGGTTCGGCCTTCCCAATTCTGAATCAACGCGCCGGGGTTCGCGTGTCGGTTGAGCACCCAATCCCGGTGCAGAATCCAGGAGTCGGCCATGAGCCTTCGTATCACATGCATCAACAAGGCAGGCGGATATCACGAAGACCCGCACGAGGCAATCCAGACCCTCGGATGGGTAAACGAGCAAAACGCGCAGATCGGCCGAAGCACCCGTGAAGTTATGCACGACTGGGTGAAGAGCGGAGGGCTCGCGTTTGTGGTTGCCGGTGGTAGTCGGGCACCGCTGGTTGCCGTCGTGAACTCGCGCGGCACGAGGTTCGTGAAGACCAAGCCTGATGCGACGACGAAGGACAATCTTCTCAAACTCCCTGAGTGTCGCTGATGCCGAATCGACCGGTACATGACATCGCAGGTTTGGTCGCGGGTATGGCGGAAGGGATGCGATCGACCAGTTCGGCGTACTCACCACATCGCGATCTTGAGATAGTGGCAGCGGCTGTCGGCGGCGTGGTAGGAAGTCGCTGTCCCGACTGGCTCGAACCCGCGACGACCGGACCGCGGCATCGGGCCCTCGCCCATGACGTTGTGTTCGGTGTCGCCGTGGCAAGGCTCCCAGTGAATGAGTGGCAGGCGGCGTGTCGCCGCGTCGCCGCGGCGCACGAGGTGCGCGCGATGCTACTTCCGGAGGGCTCTCTCGAACGACTGATCCAACAACTCCTTGTGTATTTCTGGCACGTCTTGGCCGGCGCACTCGGCGGACTCAGGGCCGGGTATCTCTCCCATCTCGCGTTGGACTTCGCAACGCCTTCGAGCCTTCCGCTCGTTGGTTACTGATCCATCGATCCGTCAATGCACGACAATCCGGCCGGCTCATCCATGAAACCCAAGCGACATCCACGAGTAGTGACGGGCTCTCGACGAAAGAAAGCCAAGCGCCTCGCCAAGCGGGCCAGCAGCGCACCGCTCATTTCGCGTGACATTACCCGATTTGTCTCACTACCCGTGCAGAACATGCTCTGGGGGCGGGCGGCGGGTCGCTGTCAGTTTGACAACTGCAACCGAAACCTGACGCTCTCTCCGGTCACGAAGGAGACGCGGAACTTGGCTGAGAAGGCGCACATCCGCGCGTTCAGCCCTGGCGGCCCCCGGGCCGACCACAAGTGGCCGACGGCGCTGCTGCAGAACATCGACAACCTGCTGCTGTTGTGCCATGACTGCCATGTAAACATCGATCGCGCCGACGGTCCCACGCGATACACCGTCGAGCTGTTGCTCGCGTGGAAGCGACGTCACGAGCAACGAATTGAGGTGGTGACGGACTTGGCACCTCGATCATCGCACATCGTGACGTACGGCACGCACGTCGGTGAACACCAGGCGCTTCCAACCTTCCGTGACGCATCGAATGCGCTCTTCCCCGATAGCGTGCCAGCGTCGACCACCATGATTGCCCTCGGCACGCGCGATAGCGCACGACGGGATCATGACATTGCGTTCTGGGCGGCGGAGCGTATTCAACTCGCGCGCCAATTTGACCGGCAGGTGCGCATTCCCATCGAAAGCGGCGAACTAGCCCACATATCAGTATTTGCCTTGGCGCCGCAGCCTCTGCTTATCGATCTTGGCGTGCTCCTCGGCGATATAACGCCGGCAGTCACCTACCAGCTACATCGCGAGCCGGCCGGATGGGCGTGGCCACCGGAAGCCGAGGTCCCCGAGTTCCAGGTGGTGGAACCCGACTCCGCGCGGGGTGAACCCGTGTTGTTACTGTCGCTGAGCGCGACCGTGACCCCTGATCGCATCAAGCGAGTGCTCGGCGCCGACACGGCGATCTGGACGGTCACCTTGCCGGTGCCACACAACGACGTTGCGAACTCGCGCGCAATGCAGCGCGCGTTCCGGCGAACGATGCGGAAGGTCCTTGACCGCCTCAAGGCGAAACATGGCCACTCGACGCCTGTACACGTCTTCCCCGCCATGCCAGCGTCGCTGGCCGTCGAGTTCGGCCGTGTCCGCATGCCAAAAGCCGATTCGCCTTGGATTCTATACGACGAGCATCAGTCGCGCGGTGGCTTTCTCCCCGCGTTCACTCTCGCTGCGGAGACCAAGTCATGACCAGCACTGCTCTGTCCAATGCGTCCAGTGTCGAGGCGTCGACTATGCTCTGGACGTTCGTGGCCGACGAACTTGACATTCCTCCCTCGCTTTACGCGAGAGCCGCCGACCGGCACACCTCACTAGGCGAGTGGCTCCGTCGACCCGAGTCGTCGCTCGCTCAGTTCCGGCCGAAGGTGCACCCTCAGGGCTCCTTCCGCTACGGTACCGTCATCAAACCCTTGGTCGAGGGAACGGCGTATGACCTCGATCAGGTCGTCGTATTCGAGGGACTTCGTGCCGACCAACTGTCACAGGCGGAACTCAAGGTACGCTTCGGGGCCGAACTCGCCGCCTACGCGCGGGCGCACCAGATGCTGCCGCCAGAGGAGAAGCACCGTTGCTGGCGCCTGAACTATCGAGACGAAGTTCCGTTCCATCTCGATTCACTCCCCAGCGTCCCAGCGAACGCTGATTTCCTCGCGTCCCTTCGCGCCAGCGGGGTTGCCGAGTCCTGGGTGCTTCGCGCGATCGCCATCACTGACGACCGCCATCTGCGATACCGCCTCGTTACCAGTGACTGGCTCACAAGCAACCCACGCGGTTTCGCGCGATGGTTTGAGGCGCAGGCAGCGCGCGGGCGTGGTGATGAGACGTACCGCGCGGCGAGGGTGGCCGTCGAGGACGTGCCGCCGTACGAGTGGCGCACGCCATTGCAGCGCAGCATCCAAATTCTGAAAAGGCATCGCGACGTGATGTTCCGTCAGCGACCGGAGCTCGCGCCCATCAGCATGATCATCACCAATCTCGCGGCGCACGCTTACGGCGGGGAACGGGATCTGAGTACCGCCCTTCGCGCAGTCGTGGAACGGATGGGAGGATTTGTGCGCAACAGCTGGCCGAAGGTTCCGAATCCGACGCATCCGCAGGAAGATTACGCCGACAAATGGCGCGCCAAGCCTGAACTTGAGACGAGCTTCTGGACATGGCTCGAACAGGCACGCGCCACCGTGAGGGCGCTCACCGATTCCCCGGACCTGCGCTACGTCGCGCAGCATCTTCAGGTGTCGCCGACGGCGGAGTTCGAACGACGAATGGCGATGCGGGCGTCTTCGGCAAGAGTCGCGTCTCTCGCGGTTCCGCGCATCCATGACGCTCCCCGACCCTGGGGACAGCACCGCACTGGCGGGAGGAGCTGACGAGGCCGTTCTCAATCCCTCCGCATTGGCAACTGGCAGAGGCTCTTGTACAGCACCCGGGTCTCGCGCTGTTCCCGGGGGTTGCCGCCCTCGTGCGAATCGAAGGTACGCTCTGCACGCGCGTCATCGGCCCCGACGATGTCATGCTCGACGCACAGTACCGGGTAGCTATTGAGATACCTCACAGCTTCCCACGACTCCTGCCGAAGGCGTTCGAACTCGACGCGCGGATTCCGCGCGAGTTCCATCAGTTCGCTGATGGGTCGCTGTGCCTTGGTTCGCCTATGGCGCAGACATTGGCGATTGCGGCCGAACCGACGATTGGTCGATTCGTCGATCGCGTACTGGTACCGTACCTGTACGCGCATGCCTTTTTCGTCCGGTTTCGCAGGATGCCGTACGGTGAGCTCGCACATGGAGCCGCCGGACTTGAACAGGACGCCAGACGTGAGTTTCGTCTGCCAGTAAGCACACGCGTCGACGAGTTCTTGCGACTCGCGGGTATGCGGCGTCGGCACGCGAACAAGCGCCAGTGCCCATGCGGTAGCCGCACCCGCCTCGGACGGTGTCATACCGCCGCCGTCCGCGAGGCGAGGCAGCGTCTTGGGCGTCGTTGGTGTCGTGAGCAGTGCCTCCAGTTGCTGCAGCTGCGCGCAGCGGAGCACCGGCAACGCGGTGGTTGAGTATCTGCCGGACCGTCCGAGAACAGGAGACCGTCTATGCACAGGGCGCTCAAGCTGCATGCCGCAAGACGCGCGACGATTCCAGCAGAAGGAGGACTTGCTGGAATGCATTGCCTGCGTCAATGCCGTCAACCAACAGGGCAATCATGTGATGTGGGATGACCATCTCGTAGCTGCTACGCAGAGGACGGACCCCATGCAGAAGATGCAGAATAGCGATGCTCCACGCGATGAGAGAGGTGCGAATGCAAGCGGGCCAGCCCAGGGATCCGGGGTTCTGGCTCCGCCAGGCTTGGGGGCCGCGCGCTCACGTGCGAATGGGAAGCTGGAGTGTGCGACCCTTCAGGTCGCCCCGAACCCCGAGGTACTCCGGCCAGCCACGACCGCTGAATCGCCGTGGCTTTCAGCCTCCATCATCACGGCGGTGGTGTTGTTCATCGCGCGAGAAGTCTGGACCACCATGCGGGACAACAAGCGCCGGAGACAGACCACCCTCGCGCTGAAGGTGCTTCTCGCGGAAGAGACTGAGAAGAATTACTGGGCTTTCAAACGCACTTTCGCGGTGCTTGAAGGAATACGCGATCTCGACAGTAGCATGGACAGGACGGCCGGTGCCTGGGTTGATCGAAGTGGCACGATGCATGCCACTTTCACTCCGGTGGGCGAATCAGAACCGCACGCCAGTCTTGCTCTTTTCCCGTACGCGACTGCCCGGTACGAACGTCTTGCGGACAAGGTCGCGGAATTCGATCGAGAACTCTTCGGATCAGTACAAGCGTTCTATCACGAAGTGGCGAAATGGAAACACGAGCTTGCCATCCTGGAGCGTTACCTCAGCGGCCAGGATGACGGGCCGTTTGCAGATAGGGCAGCGACACAGGCATTTCTCGCAGATCTCTGTGCAGAGGAAACTCAACGAGACGAGAACTTCAAGTTGTTCCACAAGAGATTGGTGGCCATCGAGCTCAAACCGCGAGTACGCTAGAGTGAGGTTGGCGTCGGATCGCCACCGCTATCCTACTGAATGCAGAAGCGGCAAGAAGTGCCGAGGCAGGTGACGTGTTTCTGGTCGCGACAGAATCAATGTGGAGCACGGATGCCAAAGTGCGACAAAATCAACGAGGACCCTGCGTCAGAATCAATGTGGAGTGAGGAGAGAGACAACAGAGAGAAAACAGAGAGACAACAGAGAAACAACAGAGGGGCGGCTCCGGCGGAGTCGCCCCTCTGTGCGTGCGGATCGGGCAACGCGCCGTCAGCCGGACGACGACACAGGCACGATCCATTGGGCGAGCACGTCGCGCAGCGTCGCCAGCGGGACCGGTTTCGTCAGGTACCCGTCCATGCCGGCGGACGTGGCGCGCTCCGCCTCGCCGCGCAGCGCGTTGGCGGTGAGGGCGAAGATCGGCAGGTGCGTGCCCGGCGGTTCCTCGGCACGAATGATCAACGAGAGCTCGTAGCCGTCCATGTTCGGCATGTGCAGGTCGCTCAACAGCATGGCGTACCCGCCTGCACGCCACAGCCGAAGCGCCTCGTCGCCGTCCGCAGCAATCTGGCCTGCGTATCCCAGCAGGCCGAGCTGCTGCAGGATGACCTTCTGGTTCATGCTGTCATCCTCGGCCACCAGGATCAGGCGCCCCTGTGACCGCGCCTCGTCGAGCGAGAGCGGCCGATGGCGCAGGTCGGCGGCCGCCACGGGCTCGGCACCAGTCCGGTGCGTCATCGGCGCGTCGCAGTTCGTCGGCCCGACGGTGGCAAACGGCAGGATGACCGTGAACGTCGAGCCACGCTCCGGCGCGCTCTCCACCTCGATCGTGCCTCCCATGAGGTCCACGAGTCGTTTCGTGATGGCGAGGCCCAGCCCCGTGCCCCCAAACCGGCGCGTGGTCGAAGCCTCCGCTTGCGTGAAGGACTGGAAGAGCCGTCCGACGATCTCTGGCGTCATGCCGATGCCGTTGTCCGTGACCTGCAGCGCCACGCGAAGCGGCGACTGGCTCACGACGCCCACATGAATGGCGACCTCGCCGCGCCGGTTGGGACGCCCGCCGCTGAACTTGATCGCGTTGGCGCCAAGATTTAGCAAGATCTGCCGCACCCGGGTTGCGTCCCCCCGCACATGCGGCGGCACCTCCGGCGCCACGTGGACGGCCAAGGCGACGTCGGCGGCCGACGCGACCGGCTCGAGCGCCACGACGACATCGTCCGCCACCAGGCAGAGTGGCAAGTCGGCCACCTCCAGCTCCAGCTTGCCCGCCTCGATCTTGGAGAAGTCCAGGATATCGTCGATCACCGCCAGCAGGTTGTGCGCCGATCGCAGGATCGTCTTCGTGGACTCGTGATCCTCGGAGGGCAGCGGACGGAGCGCCAGCATTTCCGCCATCGCGATGACGCCGTTCAACGGCGTGCGGATCTCGTGGCTCATCGTGGCGAGGAACGCGCTCTTCGCCTTGTTGGCCGACTCCGCCAGCGTGCGCGCCTCCTCCAGCTCGCGGGTGCGCTCTTCCACCAGCTCCATCAGGTGATCCCGGTGCCGCGCCAGTTCCGCCGTGAGGCGCTTCTGGTCGGTGATGTCCTCCTTCACCGCGACGTAGTGCGTGATGGTGCCATCGGGCTGGCGCAGCGGCGAGATCACCGCCTGCTCCACAAAGGTGGTGCCATCCTTCTTTCGATTGGTGAACTCGCCGGACCAGGTCTCGCCGCGCTGCAGGGCCAGCCACAGCGCCGCGTGCGTGGCGCGCGGCGTCTCACCCGACTGCAGGATCCGCGGATTCCGCCCGAGGATCTCCTGGCGCGTGTATCCCGTGCGGCGCAGGAACGCCTCGTTCACGTACTCGATGTCCGCCGCGACGTTCGTGATGACGATGCTGGCCTGGCTCTGCTCGACGGCGCGCGACAGCTTGCGCAGCTCCTCCTCGGCCGCGATGCGGGCGCTGATGTCCTCGACCATGCAGACGTGGGCCTCGTGCGGCCGGCCGGGCTCGCGAATCGGCGCCACGGTCATGCTGATCCAGACATACGAGCCGTCGGGGCGGCGGTACCGCTTGCGCATGTGGAATCGCGAGATCGTCCCCGCATTCAGCAACGACATGTTGCGCTGGTCCTCTGCCACGTCGTCGGGATGCGTGATGCTCATCCAGTCGATGCGCGTCAGCTCCTCCGCCGGCCGGGCGGCGATCTCCGCGAACTGCCGGTTGACCGCGAGCATCCTCCCCGTGTAGGAGTCGACGACGGCGATGCCGAGTGGCGCTTCGCTGAACACCGCGCGAAAGCGCTCCTCGCTGGACCGCAGCGCCGTCTCCGCGGCCCGGCGCGCGGTGACGTCGCGCACCATAGCCTGGATCCGTGGCTGGCCGCCCAGGTCGAGACGGTTCAGCGAAACCTCGACGGCGAACGGCGTGCCATCGACCCGACAGTGCTCCCACTCGAAGGTCTGCGGCCCCTCCGAGAGGGCAAGCTCAATCTTCCTTGCCGCCGCCACGTCCGACGGCATTCCGTCAAGCTGCCGGGGAGGGGAGAACGCGCTTGGCGTGGCGCCGATGAACTGCTCGCGCGTGCACCCGAACATCCGCAGCGTTGCGGCGTTGCAGTCCACAAAACGCCCGTCGGCGAGCAGCATGATGGCGTCATCCGCGGACTCGAACAGCGTGCGGTACTTCAGTTCGTTGTCGCGGAGCGCCTTCTCCTGCGTCTTGCGCGCGGTGATGTCCTGGAAGATCACCAGCGAGGCGGCACGGCCCCCGATGGTGATCGGCCGGGCGACGCTCTCCACCTCCACTGCGGTACCGTCGCAGCGGAGATACAGGGTCTCGATCTGCGGTACCGCCTGGCCGGATTCCATCACCAACCTGAGGCGCTCGAGCGTCTGGGACAGGCGATCGGGATGCACGAAGTCCTTCGTTTCGCGCCCAACCAGTTGGGCAGGGCCGCTCGCGCGAAGGATGCGCGCCGCCGCTGGATTGGCGTACGTGAGCCGCCCGTCTCCGAGAATGACGATCCCGTTGGGCGACAGTTCCACCACCGCCCGCAATTGCGCTTCGCTGTCACGGAGCGCAATGGTCGCGCGCTTCCGCTCGGTGATGTCGTTGAAGAGCACCATGATCGACGGCCGACCGCCGATCGCCACGGGAAGCACGACGCTCTCCGCGTCGATCGACTGACGGTTCAGGTCGAGAAAGACCATCTCGGCAGGTTCGGACGCCTGTCCCGTCGTGACCGCGTGCTTGATCCGCTCGAGCGCCCTGCCGCGGTGTTCAGGATGGACGAAGTCCATCACGCTGCGTCCGATGAGCGGCGCGATGGCATCGGCGCCGATGATGCGCGCGGACGCCGGGTTGGCGTACGTGATCCGCCCGGCCTCAAAGATCACCGTGCCGGTGGGTGACCGCTCGACCATGGCGCGAAACCGTTCCTCGCTGGCGCGCAGTTCCTCCGCGCGGGCTTGCAGCGCGTGCTCGGTGGCCCGGTGCTCCGTGAGGTCCCGGAGCGTTACGATGTTCCGGACCTCGGACGATTTCGCATTGCCGAACAGCGAAGCCGAGCGGAGCTCCGCCAGCAGGCGCGTGCCATCGCCACGAAGGAAAACCAGTTCGCCCTGGACCTGTCCCGTCTCGGCGCGCACCGCGAGCAGGTGCTCCAGGCCCGGGGACGCGGGGTCTACCAAGCCCTGGCGTCCCGCCGCACAGATCTCCTCCTCCGACCGCCGGAGCAGCGCGCAGGCCGCGGCATTCGCCCGAAAGATCCGCCCGTCGGACGCCGTGAGCAGGCTCGCCTCTCTGCTCTGAGCGAAGACGGTGCGATAGAAGTCCTCAGGGCCCGCAAGCGTGGGCCCCCGCGTCGGTCGCTTCGCAGGTTGCTTGGCTGGCCCCTTCACAGCCGCTGGCGCAGGCCGCTTGGTGCCCCGCTTCGCGGGCTTCTTTGTGGGCTCTTTCTTGGGCGCCATCGGGCGTTGCGTCAGGGGTTCGTGGGTCGGACGAGCGCCCGGATAGCGCCGCTGGGAGCAGGTGAGCTCCTGCCTGCAATTGCGCACCCGCCACAGCCCGAGTCAAGGAACCTCTCGATTAATCCAGATGGTGCCAGGCGCCGCCGACCGCCGGCCACCGGCCGGGGGGGTCCCTGCTCGGGAAACGCCACCGACGGCGGGTACTGCGCGTTGGCCCGGAGACGCAGCCGAGCGGCTCGGGTTTCGCTGAGTGCTACACGTCCGGCTCAGCCAGGGGAGTGAAGCGCCGAGCGCCATGTTCTGGGGCGCTGCAACCGCCGCGCCCTCGTGCGCGTGTTACGCGCTTTCCCTGATGAACGTGCCGTTCCGCAGGTCGGTGATCGCCTGCGTCAGCTCGGCCTTCGTGTTCATCACGATTGGTCCGTACCACGCCACCGGCTCCTCGAGCGGCTGGCCGCTGACCAGCAGGAACCGAATTCCCTCGTCGCCGGCCTGCACGACGATTTCGTCGCCGTTGCCGAACACCACGAGCGACCGGTTGCCGGTGCGCTCGCGCACGATGCTGTCGTCCGCCTTCTCGGTGAGCACGCCGAACGGCTCCGACGCGTCGCGAAACGTGCCGCTGCCGGCGAAGACGTACGCAAACGCGTTGCGGCGCGTATCGATCTTGAGGCGCTTCTTCGTACCGGGCGGGACCGAGACGTCCACGTAGCTGGGGTCGGCCGCGACCCCTTCCACCGGCCCGGTCTTCCCCCAGAAGTCGCCGACGATCACCCGCACGGCAGTTCCGTCGTCATCGAGCACCGTGGGGATGTCCTTGGCCTGGATGTCCTGGTAGCGCGGCCGCGTCATCTTGAGGTGCGACGGCAGGTTGGCCCAGAGCTGGAAGCCATGCATGCGTCCCACCGGGTCGCCCTGCGGCATCTCATGGTGCATGATCCCCGAGCCGGCCGTCATCCACTGCACGTCCCCGGCGCCGAGGAGCCCCTTGTTGCCGAGGGAGTCCGCGTGCTCCACGGTGCCGGCGAGCACGTACGTGATGGTCTCGATGCCGCGGTGCGGATGCCACGGGAATCCGGCCTCGTAGTCGGCCGGCGTGTCGCCGCGGAAGTCGTCGAACAGGAGGAACGGATCGAACTCCTTGGTGTCGCCGAAGCCGAAGGCGCGGTGCAACCGGACGCCGGCCCCCTCCATCGTGGGTGTGGCGGTGATGATGCGGCTGACTGGGCGAAGCGACATGGGGGGCTCCCGCGTGGTGGTTCGGGCGGCCCACTGGCGCCGCCACTATCTTAGTACTAAGATAATATATCCACTGCGCCCCGCAAGCCCCCGGGCGGGAACCCGGCAGCGGCGGGCCCCATATACTATCCGTATCCCCTGACCGACCGTTCCCATGGCGCACGACCCGTCCCCCGCGTTCCGTGCCTTCACCGCCGAGCTCAAGGCGCGTCGCGACGTGCTGGCCTTCGGCGTCCAGCTCAAGCAAGGCGCGCAGGAGTTCACCGACGAGCTGCTGGCGGTGCTCTTTCCGCACTTCTGCCGCGTGCAGTATCACACCGCGCAGGAGATCGAGGACAAGCTCCTCATCCTCATGCGGGACCTGGAGCACATGGTCCGTCCGCTGGTGCGGGACGCCAACGTGTCGCCGGAGGCCGTCGGCGCCGCCCTCCGCGAAGCGCTCCCCGGCATTCATGCGCAGCTGTGGCTCGACGCCGAAGCGATCAACGCCGGCGACCCCGCGGCCGAGAGCCTCGATGAGGTGATCCTCGCCTATCCGGGGTTCACGGCCATTGCCATTCACCGGCTGGCGCACGCGCTGTACGCGCAGCGCGTGCCGATCTTCCCGCGCCTGCTCAGCGAGTATGCGCACCAGGTGACCGGCATCGACATCCACCCCGGCGCGACGATCGGGTCCTCGTTCGCCATTGACCACGGCACGGGGATCGTGATCGGCGAGTCCACCGTCATCGGCGACCACGTGAAGCTCTACCAAGGCGTCACGCTCGGCGCGCTCAGCGTGCAGAAGAGTCTCGCCAAGTCGAAACGGCACCCGACCATCGAGGACAACGTCGTCATCTACGCCCAGGCGGTCATCCTCGGCGGCGACACCGTGGTGGGCCACGACAGCATCGTGGGCGGCAACGTCTGGCTGACGCACAGCGTGCCGCCATTCTCCGTCGTGCAGCACGAGGCGGAAGCCACCGTCCGGCAGAAGAACGCCAGCGGCGACGACGCCGTGTACTTCATCTAGCGCCCCTGCGGCGCGCGAGGCCCCCATGAAGGCGACGTCCATTCTCGGCACCATCGGCAACACGCCGCACGTCCGCATCAATCGCCTGTTCGGCACGGCGGAGGTGTGGATGAAACTTGAACGCGCCAATCCGGGCGCCAGCATCAAGGACCGCATCGCGCTCTCCATGATCGAGGACGCGGAGCAGCGCGGCGTCCTGAAGCCGGGAGGCGTGATCGTGGAGCCCACCTCCGGCAACACCGGCATTGGCCTGGCCATGGTCGCGGCGGTGAAAGGGTACCGCCTCATCCTGGTGATGCCCGAATCCATGAGCATCGAGCGGCGGCGGCTGATGGCGGCGTTCGGCGCCGAGCTCGACCTCACGCCCCGCGAGAAGGGCATGCGCGGCGCGGTGGAGCGCGCCGAGGAACTGGCGGCCACGATGCCCGGCGCCTGGATTCCGCAGCAGTTCGAGAACGCGGCGAACATCGAGGTCCACCGCCGGACGACGGCGGCGGAGATTCTCGCGGACTTCCCCGACGGCCTGGACGCGCTCATCACCGGCGTCGGCACGGGCGGTCACATCACCGGTGTCGGCGAGGTGCTGAAGGCCGAGTGGCCGGCGCTGAAGGTCTTCGCAGTGGAGCCCGCCGCGTCACCAATCCTGAGTGGGGGACAGCCGGGGCCGCACCCGTTGCAGGGGCTCGGGGCCAACTTTGTGCCGAAGAACCTGCATCGCGACGTGCTCGACGGCGTCATCACTGTCAGCAAGGAAGAAGCCTTCACCTACGCGCAGCGCAGCGCGCGTGAGGAGGGGATCTTCGTCGGCATCTCGACCGGCGCGGCGCTCGCCGCCGTCGCCAGGAAACTCCCCGAGCTGGCGAAGCACGCGCGCGTCCTGACGTTCTGCTACGACACCGGCGAACGGTACCTGTCGGTGGAGGGGCTCTTCTAGGAGGCGATGGCCGGCAGCCCGCCACGAGGCGGCGGTGCCCTAGGCGCGTCCGCCGGTGCGCAGATAGTGAGCAAACTCCTCGGGCAAGGTGCTCGCCACGATGGCGCGCGCCGCCACCTCCACGTCATATGCCACGCGCACGATCTCCACGCGCACGCCGGCCTCCGCCGCGACATCGAGCAGCACGTAGCTGGCGCGCGGGTCGCAGTCCTTGGGCCGCCCGACGCTGCCGGTGTTCACGTAGTGAATGTCGCTGACCACACGATGCCATGGCTTGTGCGTGTGGCCGAAGCACACGATGTCGCCGGCTCGCGCGCCAATGCCATCGCCCATCTTCGCGAGGAAAGCATCCGTCCGCTCCTCGTGCACGTACACCGTGTTGAGCACCTGGTTGCCATGGATGAGCGTCACCGTCGGCCCCGCCGCGTGTCCGCCGAGCGGGCGCAGGTCGATGCGAAATGGCAGCGTGGCGAGATACGCCCTCGTCGTCGCCGAGGCATGCTCGAGCGTCCACGCGTACGACAGGTGCGACAACTCCTCCTGGTGCGGATCCTCGTAACGGCATCCACAGTGCGCCGCGTGCGTGGCCACCGTCGAGTCGTAGTTGCCGGCGACGCCCGGAATGCCGGCGGCGCGCAGCCGTTCCACCGTCTCATCGGGCCACGGCGCGTAGCCCACGAGGTCGCCCAAATGGTAGGTCGCGTCAATGCCGGGACGCACCGCGATGTCGGCCAGCACGGCCTCGAGCGCCGGCAGGTTGGCGTGGATGTCGGAGATCAGCGCGTAGCGCATCGTCAACAGGTCCGGGGAAGCAGCGTGGGGGGACCGGGAACAGCGTGGGCCAGACTACGCCGATGCGATCGCGGCGCCGCCGTAGAAGCGGCGCCGGAAGCCGAGCGCGACGTTCACGAGGCCAATCAGCACCGGCACCTCGACCAGCGGCCCGATGACGGTGGCGAACGCCTGGTCGGAGCTGATGCCGAAGACCGCCACCGCCACGGCGATGGCGAGCTCGAAGTCGTTGCTCGCCGCGGTCAGCGACACTGTCACGTTCTGCTCGTACGTGGCGTTGATCCCCCGCCACTTCGCCGAGAAGAACGTGATGAGGAACATGGCAACGAAGTAGAGCGTCAGCGGCAGCGCGATGCGCAGCACGTCGAACGGGAGCTGCACGATCAGGTTGCCCTTCAGCGAGAACATCACGACAATCGTGAACAGCAGCGCCACGAGCGTCATCGGGCTTACGCGCGGGATGAACACGCGTTCGTACCAGGCCTCGCCCCTGGCGCGGATGAGCAGCAGCCGGCTGACGAGGCCGGCGACGAGCGGAATGCCGAGGTAGATGCCGACGGTCGTCGCGATCTCGCTCACCGCCACGTCCACCGTGACACTCGCCATGCCGAACAGCGGCGTTAGGAACGTGAGGAAGATCCACGCGTACACGCCGTACAGGAGCACCTGGAAGATCGCATTGAGCGCCACAAGCCCCGCCACGAGGTCCTTGTCGCCCTTGGCGAGGTCATTCCACACCAGCACCATCGCGATGCAGCGCGCGAGCCCCACGAGGATCAGCCCCTGGGCGTATCCGGGCAGGTCGGGGAGCAGGAGCAGGGCGAGTGCGAACATCACCAGCGGGCCGATCACCCAGTTCTGCAGCAGCGACAGCGCGAGCACCCGTCCGTTCCGGAACGCCGCGCCCAGCTTCTCATAGCGCACCTTCGCCAGCGGCGGATACATCATCAGTACGAGGCCGATGGCGATGGGGATGTTCGTCGTGCCCACCTGCACCCGCTCGATCCACTGCTCGACGCCCGGCGCGGCGAAGCCAAGCCCGACGCCCGCGACCATGGCAAGGAAGATCCAGAGGGTCAGGAAGCGATCGAGCGTCGAGAGCTTGTCGCTGATGGAGTCTGCCTGGGGTGCGCTTGGCGCGGTCATGGGCAAGGCACTCGCCGTATCAGGTGGTGGGGAGCGATTTGGCTGGCAGCGGGCACCGCATCACGGTCGCCGAGGCGGGGCACGCGCCCTGGAACTCGCGGGTCGCCTGCACGTCGGCGGGAACGTCATCGCGGGGAATGCGCTCGAAGCCGAACGAAGGGAAGTAGCGATCGGCGGTGGTCGTCAGCAGGTACAGCGCCTGGATGCCGCGCGACTCGGCGTCGGCGATGATGCGCGTGACGAGCTCGCGGCCGAGGCCCCTGGACCGCCACGCGGGAACGACGGCCACCGAGCGGAGCAGGGCATGCTCGCAGCACACTTCAAGCCCCGCCACGCCGACGAGGGCGCCGTCGCTCTCCGCGACGAGGAACGCGCCCAACGCCTCGCGGACGCCGTCGAGCGGCAGCTGGTTCTCGCGCAGCAATCGTTCGACCGCCGGAAGGTCGGTCATCGAGGCGCCGCGAATGAGCGCACTCGCGCCGCCGGCTCGCGTCTGTGTCGTCAGCATGATTGTCTCCCGTGTTCAGCAGCAGCCCGCTGGGCCACCGCACCCACACCCGCCGCCATCTGCCTTGGTGGCGGCGCCCAGCGTGGCAAGCGCGCGCTTCGGCTTATCGGCGCGGCGGGCTGCTGCGGCCGCCTGCACGTCTGCATCTGCCGACGCATCGGCCGACGCATCGGCCGTCGCACCCTCCGTCACCCGTGCCGTGCCGCCCGGCTTTGTCGCCCGCACGAACGCGCTCATCACCTTGCCCTCCACCAGGTCGGCCAGCGATGCGTCGAGGCCGGTTCCGGCGATCAAGGCCGCGGCGTCATCGCGCGTGTAGATGCGTGTCGGCTCGACGCTCGGGTCGGTGAACCCGACCTCTTGCAGCAGGGCAATGAACTCGTGCTCCTCGAGCGCGCCGGCGACGCAGCCGGTCCAGAGCGCCATGTTCTCCTTCACGACGTCGGGCAGCCCTTCGCGCACCACGATATCGCTGACGGCAAACCGCCCACCCGGCTTGAGCACGCGGAACGCGTCCTTCAGCACCGCGCGCTTGTCGCCCGAGAGATTGATCACGCAGTTGGAGATGATCACGTCCACCGTGTTCGCGGGCAGCGGGATCGCCTCGATATGCCCCTTGAGGAACTCGACGTTCGCGGCGCCCGCCCTGGCCTTGTTCTCGAGTGCGAGCGCCAGCATCTCGTCGGTCATGTCGAGGCCGTACGCCTTGCCGGTGGGCCCCACGCGCTTCGCCGAGAGCAACACGTCGATGCCGCCGCCCGACCCGAGGTCGAGCACCACCTCGCCCTCGGCGAGCTCCGCCAGCGCCGTGGGATTGCCGCAGCCGAGCGAGGCGAGCAGCGCCTCGGCGGGGGGGGCCGCCCCTTCGCCGCGCCCCTTCCGGGCGGTCGCGGGGGGGTACCCCGCCCCC
>Ga0080064_1003113_pt1 | contig 25366 bp, 27 predicted proteins | sample Subgrocontami54m_FD_69260 | JGI IMG/M metagenome (GOLD analysis project Ga0080064, IMG submission 69260) | Subsurface groundwater microbial communities from S. Glens Falls, New York, USA - GMW46 contaminated, 5.4 m (SPADES assembly) (version 2) ...
AACGGGCACGGCGAAGCCCCATGCGCGCGCGGCGGCGCCGGCGAGGCCGGCCGAACCGGCGAGCAGGATTCCGGGGAGGTCTATCGCGGCCCGGGCGAGGGCGTCGAGGTCCTGGTCAACCTCCGCATCCGCCACCACGAGGCCGGTCCGCATCGCGAGTGCGCGCGCAAGCTCCTCGATCGGGCCGCGGACTTCCTTGAGCAGGAGGAGCGAGACGGGGAGCGGGAGGCGCGACACGGGGCGGCCCGAAGGGCTCGAGAGAATCTCGACGAGGTCGGAGGTCGGGCCTGGATAGTCGGGATCCCTGCCGGTGGGGCTCTCGTGGGCCGGTTGCCCGAAGACGGAGAGCACGCCGTCCCGCACGGTGCGCCCCTGGGCCGGGAAGGCGGGGCAGACGAGCGCGGTCGTGGCGCCGGACGCGCCCAGGAGGGCGTCGATCTCGGCTGCCACCGGGCCCCTGACGGTCGAGTCGAGCTTCTTGAAGATGCGGCCGCCGCCCAGACGCGCCTCGAGGCCGACAACCACGCGACGTACTCGCTCTGCGGCGGCGGCAGGCGGGAGCGCGCGGCTCTCGGTGTCCACCGCGGCGGCCGGCCAGCGCGCGTCGGGCAGCTCGGGCACCACGAAGACCCCGACAGGGCCGCGTCCGGCGAAGAGCGCGCCCGCGTCACATGCGCCCGTCAGGTCATCGGCGATGATCGTGACAGTCATGGAATCCCTGTAACCTAACACAAAGGGCAGGGCGCATGAGGGACCGGTGGGCGTCCGTGTATACTGAAAGGCCATGTGGCGTCTTACTCCCCGCATTCTGATGTTTCTCGCCTGCGCTGCGCTTCCTGCGGGTGCCGCGCCCGCGGGTGCCACAGAAGATCCCGCGCGCGCACTTGACCTCATCAAGCCGAATCGCCAGCAGCAGGCCAAGGATTTCACCGTCGCCGCGCTCGAAGGCGGCAACGTGAGGCTCGCCGATCTCAAGGGCAAGGTGGTCTTCCTCAACCTCTGGGCAACCTGGTGCCCCCCGTGCAAGGAGGAAATGCCCGCCATGGAGCGCCTCTGGCAGCGCTACAAGGACCAGGGCCTCGTCGTCATCGCGCTCAGCATGGACTCGGCCGGAGCGACGGTCGTCAAGCCGTTCATCGATCAGGCGAAATACACCTATCGGGTGGCGCTCGACCCGAAGATGGAGATCGCGCAGCTCTACGGCGCCCACTCGGTTCCCTCGACCTTCATCATCGATCGGAGCGGGACGCTCCGGGCCATCGCGCTGGGCCCGCGGGACTGGGACGGCCGTGCCTCCTTCGCCTATTTCGACGCCTTATTAGCCTTATTAAAGGATGGGAAGCCCCGTGGCTGAGTCGCTGGGGGTGTTGGTCGCCTTTTCGGCCGGGCTCTTTTCCTTCCTGTCGCCCTGCGTCCTGCCGCTCTTTCCGTCCTACCTCTCCTTCGTCACGGGCATGTCCGTGGACCGGCTGGCCTCGGACGTCACGGTTTCCGAGCGCGCCCTCGTGATGCTGCACTCGCTGGCCTTCATCGCGGGCTTCACGGTGGTGTTCGTGAGCCTCGGCGCCTCGTTCAGCGCCGCCGGGCAGTTCCTCCTCGACTACCGCGACTGGATCCGGATCGGCGGGGGCGTGCTGATCGCCGCATTCGGCCTCATGATCGCGGGCGTGCTCACGTGGGGCCCGCTCGGGCGCACCCACCAGATCCAGATCCGCAGCAAGCCCGCCGGGTTTCTCGGCTCCTTCGCTGTGGGACTGACCTTCGCGATCGGCTGGACGCCCTGCGTCGGCCCCATCCTGGGCGCCATCCTGACGCTGGCCAGCAACGAGAAGACCGTCAGCCAGGGCGTGGGGCTCCTGCTGGCCTACTCGGCGGGGCTCGGCGTGCCCTTCCTCGTCTTCTCGGCGGGGCTCGGCTTCTTCCTGCGTTTCTTCAAGCGCTACCGGCCCCTGATCCACACGGTGGAGGTGGCGGCGGGCGTGCTGCTCGTGGTGGTCGGCGTGCTGGTCGCCACGAACTACTACATCGTGCTCAACTCGTGGACGATCAGTCTCACGCCGGAGTGGCTTCTCAAGCGTCTCTAGCAGGGCGCCGATAAGGGCCCATTTGCTTCGTTGGCGCCCTCGGCTGCGGGCTCAACGTAGAGGGACTACGCCTCGCCCGCAGTCTTCGGGCGCCGCCTCGCAACTGGACCCTTCTCGGCGCCCTGCGGCCGCTCGCATCCCTGGTTGCCTCGCATCTGGACCCTTCTCGCCGGCCTGCGGCCTCGGGCGCCCCAAGCGTTTGTAGGCAGAACCCGCTAACCATAGGTATCCTCTCCGCATGAAGATCGACGTGCGCGTGCCGGCGTCCTCGGCCAACCTGGGCCCCGGCTTCGACGTGCTCGGCCTGGCGCTGGGCCTCTACAACGAGATCGTCTACGAAGAGGCCGACCGCGTCTCTGTCACGGTCGACGGCGAGGGCGCGGACCGGCTCGACACCGGAGCCGGCAATATCGTGGCTCGCGCGGCGCTCATGGCCCACGAGGCCGCAGGGCGGCGGTTCACCGGCGCCGCCATCCACTGCGTCAACCGGATTCCGCCGGCGCGGGGTCTCGGCTCGAGCGCCGCGGCCTGGGTGGGCGGGCTCGTCGCCGCCAATGCGGCTTTGGGATCGCCCCTCGATCGCGACACCGTCCTGGCGCTGGCCTGCCGAGCCGAGGGGCATCCCGACAACGTCGCCGCGGCGCTCCTGGGAGGTCTCACGGTCTCGTGCGTCTCGGGCGAGCGCGTCGTCGCCGTCTCCCTGCCGGTGCCGGCAGACCTCGGCTGGGTGGTCCTCGTGCCCGGGATCGAGAGCTCGACACGAGAGGCGCGCGCCGTCCTGCCCGACACCGTCACGCGCGCGGATGCCGTGTTCAACCTTCAGCGAATGGGGCTGCTCCTGGCTGCGCTCGCCTCGGGGCGCCTCGACGTCCTGGGCGTGGCCATGGAGGACAGGCTGCATCAGCCCCAGCGCCAGGCGCTCTTCCCCTGGATGGACGCCGTGTGTCGAGCAGCCCTCGAAGCAGGAGCGCTGGGCTGCGTCCTCTCCGGAGCGGGCCCATCGCTTCTCGCGGCAGTGCGCGGGGCGGCACACCCCGTGGCCCGGGCCATGGAGGGGGCATTGAGCCTGGCCGGCGTAGCGGGGCGCGCGCTCCCGCTGCCAGTGGACACGGACGGAGCCACGTGGAACCGGCGCCCGTGACCGGCGGTTACCCTCAGTGAGAGGCGCCAGGACTTGACTCGCTCCGAGTCGGGGCGATACGATGCCCGCAAGGTGGATGCGTGATCAAGAGTGATCGGTGGATCAGGCGGATGGCCGTCGAGAAGGGCATGATCAAGCCCTTCGAGGAGCGCCAGGTTCGCGCCGGCGCGATCTCTTACGGACTCTCGTCCTACGGTTACGACCTCAGGATCGCCGACGAGTTCAAGATCTTCACCAACATCAACAACACGCTGGTCGATCCCAAGGCTTTCGATCCGCGATCTTTCGTCGACCTTCAGGGACCGGTCTGCATCGTGCCGCCCAACTCGTTCGCGCTGGGGCGGTCGGTCGAGTACTTCAAGATCCCGCGCAACGTGCTGACCATCTGTGTGGGCAAGTCCACCTACGCCCGGTGCGGCATCATCACGAACGTCACGCCCTTCGAGCCCGAGTGGGAAGGCTTCGTGACGCTCGAGATCAGCAACACCACGCCGCTGCCGGCCAAGATTTACGCCAACGAGGGGATCGCCCAGGTCCTCTTCTTCGAGTCCGACGAGGCCTGCCAGACGTCCTACGCGGACCGGCAGGGGAAGTACCAGGGCCAGCAGGGGATCGTCCTCCCGACGGTCTAGGCGCAGGCGCACGGCCCCGGTTCGGGGGCCAGGAGGTAGCCGCTCATGGCTGAACAGAAGAAAAAGGAAACGAGGCCGACCAAGCCCGAAGGCGACGAGGACGCCGCAGCGGCCAACCCGGAGCTCGCCAAGAAGGGGAAGAAGATCAAGGAGGACCTCGACAACCTCTTGGACGAGATCGACGAGATCCTCGAGGAGAACGCCGAGGAGTTCGTGAAGAGCTACGTGCAGCGCGGCGGCCAGTAGCCGTCAATGCGCGGCGAGGAGAGTCATGCCGATCTACGAGTACCGCTGCAACCAGTGTGAGCGTGAGTTCGAGCGATACGTCCAGACCGCACAGGCCGCGGTCGCGTGCCCGACGTGCCGGAGCGCGCGCGTGACGCGACGGCTGTCCGTGCTCGGCGCGCTTCGCCTTGGCAGCACGGACGCCGCCGCGGGCATGTCCGGGGGCGGCGGCTGCTGTGGGGGCGGCTGCGGCTGCCGCTGAATCATGGATCTGAGGCAGCTTGAGATTTTCGTCAAGGTCGCGGAGCTCAAATCTTTCTCGAAGGCTGCCGAGGCGCTCTTCCTGACCCAGCCCACGGTTTCCGAGCACATCCGCACGCTCGAGCAGGAGCTGGGCGTGCGGCTGCTCGACCGGCTCGGCCGCGGGGCGGAGTCCACCGCAGCGGGCCGCCTCCTGCTCTCCCACGCGACGCGTATGCTCCAGCTCCAGCGCGAAGCGCTCCAGGCCATGGACAGCTTCCAGGGCCGGCTGGCAGGCGAGCTCCTCGTGGCCGCGAGCACGATCCCCGGCGAGTACGTGTTGCCGCCGCTCATCGGGCGCTTCAAGGAGAAGTTTCCGGACATCGCGATCACTCTGCTGATCGGCGACAGCCGCGCCGTCGTGGACTGGGTCGCCGAAGGGCGCGCCGAGGTCGCAGTGGTCGGCGCGCGGTTGCCCCACCGCGGCATCGACTATCGCGAGCTGATGCCCGACGAGCTGGTCCTGGTGGTGCCCGTCGGACATCCATGGCACGGCAAGAAGGAAGTGGGGCTCGATGAACTCCGCGCGGAGCCGCTGCTCATGCGCGAGCGCGGCTCGGGCACGCGCGCGGCGTTCGAGTCGGCGCTCGCCCAGGCGGGCCTCGACCTCTCGGCCTTCCGGATCGTCGGCGAGATGGGCTCGACCCAGGCGATCAAGCAGGCGGTCAAGGCCGGCGTGGGCGTCTCGGTCGTCTCGCGCCGCGCCGTCGAGGAGGAGTGCCGCAGCGGGCTCGTGTGGTGCCTCAAGCTGCGCGATCTCAAGGTCACGCGCGCCTTCCACATCGCCACCCACCGGGACCGCAGCCGCTCGCCCCTCGCCGAGGCCTTCCGGACTTTCATCGAATCAGAATCGACCTGAGGCGCCCGGAATCGCCCCGGGTCCGCCGGACATCGAAACGGCATGGGAAACGGCATGGGAAACGGCATGGATTTCCGGATGACGGACCCCAAGACCGGCAAGCAGATCCGGCTGACGAGCTACGCCGCCTGCGCCGGCTGAGCCTCCAAGATGGGTCCTGGAGATCTCCAGGACGTGTTGAGCGGCCTCAAGCAGCACGAGCATGCCGATCTCCTGGTCGGGCTCGGGCGGCGCGACGACGCGGCCGTCTACCGCATCACCGACGAGGTCGCGATCGTCAGCACCGTGGACTTCTTTCCTCCCATCGTGGACGACCCCTACCTCTACGGCGCCATCGCCGCGGCCAACTCCATGTCCGACGTCTACGCGATGGGGGGACAGGTGCTGTTCGCGCTCAATGTGGCGGGCTTTCCGCGCGAGATGCCGAAGGAAGTGATCGCGGCCGTATTCAAGGGCGGAGCCGACAAGGTACTCGAGGCCGGCGGTGTCATCGCAGGCGGGCACACGGTGGTGGACGCCGAGCCCAAGTACGGCCTCGCTGTCACCGGCAAGGTCCATCCCAAGCGCATCTTCATCAAGGGTGGACTCAGGCCCGGGCACCGGCTCTTCCTCTCCAAGCCGCTCGGCACGGGCGTGATCGCGACGGCCGCCAAGGACGACGCCTGCGAACCGGCCGTCCTCGATGGGGCGGTGCAGAGCATGCTGCGGCTGAACCGCGTCGCCGCGGAGGTGGCGGGGGAGGCGACGGTGGGGGAGTCGATGGCGCGAGGGGCGACCGACATCACGGGCTTCGGTCTGCTCGGCCACGCGGCCGAGATGGTCGAGGCCTCGGGGGTGGGCATGGCGCTGCGCGCAGCAGACATTCCGATCCTCCCGGGAGCGCTGGCGCTCGCCGAGAAGGGGGCGTTCAGCGGAGGGATGAAACGGAACCGGACGCACCTCGAGCACACCCTCGGCGCGCGGGGCCGGCTGTCACTCGGCCCGTCCGTAGGAGCCGCGCACGCGGGCCTGCTCTTCGAGTCGGAGACTTCGGGCGGCCTCCTCTTCGGCGTGGCGCCCGAGGACGCGGGCATGGTCCACGACGGCTTCAAGCGGCGAGGGGAGGCCTGCTGGGAGATCGGCGAGGTGACGGTTGAGATCGGTATAGCGGTTCGCTGACGCTACTGCTGGGCGGAGCGCTTCAGGAACGCACGCAACTTTTCCTTCAGCTCCGGGGGCAGCGTCGTCTCCCGAAGGCGCTTGGCCGCGTCCACCGTCCCCTTATAAGTCTTCACGAACGCCACGCAGGGGCCGCACCCCTCGAGGTGCCATTCGAGGAGCTCGGCCTGGTGCCGGGGCAGGGAGCCGTCGACGTAGTCGGCGAGCAGATCCATGCACTCCGGGCACTCCATGCTGTCCTCCGCGTCGACCATCCGCCCCTCCCTCGGCTCTGAGGTACCTCTGGAGGAACGATACCACAGCGTGCCGGCGGCGGTCCCGTGGTGTGGCGACGCGACGCGTTGCCTTGCCGCCGGACCCCGTGTACCCTTGGCCCGCTCATGGCCCGCCGTCTGGCGCTCCTGACTCCCTTCGCCTTTCCGTCCGTGAGAGGCAACGCGGTCACCGTCGAACGCATCGCGCGCGGCCTGCGCGTGCGGGGCTCCGATATCGAGGTCTGGGACCTTTCGACCATGGCTCGGGTCTCCATCGAGCGGCGGGCCTCGGAGTACCGCCCGGAGCTGGTCCACGCTTTCCATGCCTACCGGACCGGGCCGCTCGGTCTGGCACTGGCGAGGCGCATCGGGTGCCCGCTCGTCGTGACACTCACCGGGACCGACGCCAATCTGGACCTCTTTGACGCCGAGCGCGCCCCGGTCGTCCGCCAGGTGCTCGAGAGCGCGGCCGCCGTCACCGTCTTCCACGACTCGGTGGCGATCCTTGTCGCGCGGGCGGCGCCCGAGATCTCGGCGCGGATCGTGGTCGTGCCGCAGAGCGTGGACCTGCACGATCCCAGCCCTCCGGACGGCCCAGCGCCGAGGGCACGAGGACCCGTCATGCTCTTCCCCGCGGGCATCCGACCCGTCAAGCGGCCGCTCTTTCCGCTGGCCCCGCTCGACTCCGTGGCGGCCCGGTACCCGGGCTTCGAGCTCCGCTATATCGGCCCCATCCTGGATGTCAGCGAGGGCGAGGCGCTTCTCCGCGCTCTGGACAGCCGGCCGTGGGCGCGCCACGTGGGCGAGGTGCCGCACGCCGCAATGGCCGCACGGCTCCGCGACGCCGACGTCGTGCTCAACTGCTCGCTGTCGGAGGGCGGCATGGCCAACTCCGTCCTCGAGGCCCTCGCCTGCGGCCGCGCCGTGCTCGCCTCCGACATCGCGGGCAACCGCTCCGTGATCGAGGATGGCGTCACGGGCCTGCTCTTCTCAAGCACAGGTGACTTCGCCGACAAGGCAGCCCGCCTTCTCGATGACCCCGCGCTCCGCGCGAGGCTCGGCGAGGCCGGGCGGGCGCGCGCCTCGCGCTTCGGCCTTCAACAGGAGATCGATCGCTACCTGAAGCTGTACGTCTCCCTGGCGCCCGCCTGCCCATGAAGTAGGCGCTGAGCGGTGATCAGTTGACGCGCACTGGAACCGCCCCTATGATGGGTCAAATTCACGGTAGCCGTCGCGTCCCGATGGGAAAGGAGTTGCGCATGCCGCAGTCTCCCACGCCTCCCCAGACGCAAGAACAGCGGGTCCAGGAGTTCGTCGCGGATTTCGAAACGCTCCGCGGCGAGGTCCGCAAGGTCATCGTCGGCCACGACGACGTAATCGCCCACGTGCTCATCTGCCTCTTCGCGGGAGGGCACGTGCTGCTGGAAGGCGTGCCGGGGCTCGGCAAGACGCTCCTCATCAAGACGCTGTCCGAGAGCCTCGATCTCTCCTTTTCTCGGATCCAGTTCACGCCCGACCTCATGCCAGGCGACATCATGGGCACCAACATGATCCTGGAGGACGAGGGCGGGCGGAAGCACTTCCAGTTCCAGCGGGGGCCCATCTTCACCCACATTCTGCTGGCCGACGAGGTCAACCGCGCCACGCCGAAGACACAGTCGGCGCTCCTCGAGGGCATGCAGGAGGGTGCCGTCACGATTTCGGGCACCGCGCATCCGTTGCCGCAGCCGTTCTTCGTCCTGGCAACGCAGAACCCGATCGAGATGGAGGGCACCTATCCGCTGCCCGAGGCCCAGCTCGACCGCTTCCTCTTCAAGCTGCGGGTCCAGTACCCGGCGCTCGAACACCTGACGGAGATCATCGACCGGACGACCCAGGTGCGCGAGGTTCGCGTGCAGCGCGTGATGACGGGGCCGCGCGCGCTCGCCTTCCGCGAGCTTGTGCGCGAGGTGCCCATCGCCTCGCACGTGCGGGACCTGGCGGCGCTCATCGTCCTGGCGAGCCACCCGCAGTGGGAGCGCGCGCCGGAGCAGACCCGGCGCTTCGTCCGCTACGGCGCGAGTCCGCGGGGAGCGCAGGCGCTCGTCCTGGGCGCCAAGGTGCGCGCGCTCAGCGAAGGGCGCTACAACGTCAGCGTGGAGGACCTGCGCTCGATGGCGCTGCCGGCCCTGCGTCATCGGATCATCCTCAACTTCGAGGGCGAGGCCGAGGGCGTGGACGTGGACCGGCTCATCGCGCAGATCATCGAGGCGGCCGAGAACCTGAGCGCGACTGAGAAAGAGGTCTTTCTCCGCTAGCTGCCACCGAGGAGGGCGTATGCCCGACCTGACGATCCTGAAGGTCGCGGTCGCCGATGTCTCGAGGCAGATCCGCGTGCGGCGCGCCGAGTTCTACGGGCTCCGCGGCCTGTTCGGCGGAGCCTTGGTTGCCTTGCTGCCGCTCGTCCTGCGGGACACCCTCGGCTGGTCAGGTTTCGTGTGGGCGGGGGGATGTCTCGCCGTCGGCGCACTTGCGGGCGCGGTCACCGGCTTCCTCATGCCCCTCCCGGCGGGCGAGGCGGCGCGCCTGGCCGACCGCGGCTACGGGCTCCAGGACCGCATCGCCACGGCGCTCGAGTGGGCGGATCGCCCCGACCGCACCCCGCTCGTTGACGCCCTCGTGGCCGACGCCGTGGCGCGGGTGCGGGCTTTGGAAGGCCGCCGCGTCATCCCACGCCGCATCCCGCGCGAGGCGCGCTTCGTCCTGGTCCCGCTGGCTCTCGGTATCGCGCTGGCGCTGGCGCCGGCCATCCCGCTTCCCCAGGGCGCTCTGCCCAGCCTCTCGGGCGCGCGCCAGGACGACGAAGAAAAGCAGCAGGAGCGCGCCGGCAGCCTCGAAAGCCAGGAGCGTCCCCGCGCCGCCAAACGCGAAGACGCCCGCCGCGCGGAGGTCCAGGAGAGGACGTTCGGTCCGCGCGCGGGGGCCGGCGGCGCCACCCAGCCGGGCGACATCTCGGCCGTCTTCAAGGACACCTCGCTCGCGGGGCAGACGCCCGACTTCAACGCCTTCCTGAAGAAGGGCGACGAGCGCATCCGCATGCTCGAGCAGATCGACCGTCTGCCCGATCTCCGGCGCGACTTCACCCAGAGCCAGCAGCGCATGGTCTTCCAGAAGGCCAAGTCCCTTCGCGGAGGGGTCAAGGGCGACCAGTTCTCACCAGACAAGCTGCGCGAGCTCCTGCGCGAGATGGAGCGCCTCGGCCGCAAGGGCGACCCGAGCTACCAGGGCGACCTCAACGAGGGCATGGACGCGCTCGAGGGGGGGCAGAGCGACCGCGCTATGGATGCCATGGAGCGCGCGCTCAACAAGCTCCGCTCGATGGAGGAAAAGGGGCGCGACGGCAAGGGCCTCCGCGGCGGCCGCGAGGACGAGCGGCGAGGCGGTCGCCGCGGCGATCGCGGCCCGGGAGGCGCGTCCGGAGACGAGGGGGACTGGCCCGAGGGCGAGGGGTCGCTGCCGGGCAAGGGAAAGAGCGCCAATCGCAAGGGCGACCCGAGCCAGCGCCTCAACAGCAATCCCTTCGACGTCGGCGTCGAGGGCGAGGCACGCTCGGGCCGCAAGGACGGGATGGACACGAACCTCGTGGGGCGCGGCGGAAACGTGCCCTCGCGGCTTCAGTACTTGGGCGTGCTTGGCCAGTACCGCAAGCAGATGGAAGAGGACATCGTCCGGGAGCAGGTCCCGCGCGACTACCACGGGCAGGTGAAGGACTACTTCAAGGCGCTCGACGAGAGATAGCGGGTGGCCACAGCGACCCGGGGGCAGGACCTTCTCTCGTCAGAGTTCCTGACGCAGCTCGACCGGCTGGCGCTCGTCTCGCGCCGCGCCTTCCGCGGCCGGGCGCGCGGCGAGCGCAAGAGCCAGCGGAAGGGCATGAGCGTCGAGTTCTCCGACTACCGGCAGTACGGCGTCGGCGACGACCTGCGGTACGTCGACTGGAATATCTACGGGCGCCTCGATCGCCTCTACCTCAAGCTCTTCGTCGACGAGGAGGACCTCTGCCTCCACCTCCTCCTCGACGGCTCGAACTCCATGAGCTTCGGCGAGCCGTCCAAGCTTCGCTACGCCGCCCGGCTTGCCGCGGCTCTTGGCTTCGTGGGCCTCGTCAACCTCGAGCGGGTGGGCGTCGCGGTCGTGCGCGACCGCATGGCCGAGGGCTGGAGCCCCACGCGCGGCCGCGGACAATTCCTGTCGCTCCTCGACTTCGCCGGGAAGCTCCGTGCGGGCGGCCCGACCGGGCTCAGCGAGGGTCTGGCCGCCTACGCGCTTCGCTCGCGCGATGCGGGTGTGGCCGTGCTGATTTCCGATCTGCTGGATCCGGCGGGCTACGAGCGCGGGCTCAAGGCGCTGCTCGAGCGCCGCTTTGACGTCCACGTGATTCACGTCCTGGCGCCCGAGGAAGTGGATCCGATCCTCGCGGGCGACCTGCGGTTGACGGATGCCGAGACGGGCGAGGTGCGCGACCTGACCATGGACGGCGAGGCGATGGGCGACTACCGCCAGAGGCTCGGAGAGTTCCTTGCGCGCGCCGAGAGCTTCTGCCGCGCGAACGAAATCACCTACCATCGCGTCACGACCGACACGCCGGTGGAGGAGATGGTCCTGCGCCAGCTCAAGGGGCTCCTGCTCGCATGAGTTTCCTCTCGCCGCTCGCGCTCCTCGTCGGGACACTGACAGTCCCGCTCCTGCTTTTGTACTTCCTGAAGGTCCGGCGCCGCCAGGCGACCGTGTCGAGCCTTCTCCTCTGGAACTCGGCGCTGCGCGATCGCGAGGCCTCGACCTTCTTCCAGCGGCTGCAGCGCGACCCGCTGCTGATCTTGCAGCTGCTGGCGCTGCTCGCCCTGGCCCTGGCCCTGGCCCGCCCCGCGGTGACCGTGATGGGCCACGGCGCCAAGCGCATCGTCGTCGTCCTCGACACCTCGGCCTCGATGAAGGCGACGGATGTGTCGCCGTCGCGCTTCGCCCGCGCCCAGCGCGAGGCCCTCGACCTCGTCAACGGGCTGGGCGCGGGCGCCGAGGTCATGGTCATCGAGGCGGGCGCCCAGCCGCGCGTCGTGGCGCCCTTCGGCCACGACCGGGAGCAAACGCTGGCCGCCCTCCGGAACGTGTACGCGCGGGAACTGCCCAACAGGCTCGGCGAGGCCGTCCGTACCGCGCGCGCCCTGATCGGGCAGGACGCGCGGGCCGAGATCCACGTCTTCACCGACGGCGCCCATCCGGCCGCGCTCCGCGGCCAGGCCGACGACGTCCGCGTGCGGTGGGTCGGTGTGGGCCAGCGAGGGCGCAACGTCGCCATCACCAGCCTTGCGGTGCGCCGCAACTACATGGGCGCCTTCGACTCGCAGGCCTTCGTGTCGTTCGCCAATTTCTCGGACCAGGCCGAGAGCTTCGGCTTCTCGTTGACGATCGACGGCGAAGTGGTGGCCGAGAAGAGGCTGACGCTCGACCCGCAGGTGCGGCGCGCCGTCGTGCTGCCCTTTTCCCACGCGGGGGGCGGGGTGCTGCGCGCGCGGCTCAACGTCTCGGACGATCTTTCGGCCGACGATGCGGCCTATGCAGTCATCGCGCCGGCGCGCACGATCCGGGTGCTCCTGGTCAGCCCGGGCAACCTCTTTCTCGAGAAGGAGCTGTCAACCGACCCGCAGGTGAAGCTCGGGGTGCGCAAGCCCGACGCGTACCAGGGCGGCATGGAAGGTTTCGACGTCGTCGTGCTCGACAGCGTCAGCCCGCCGCGGATCGGCAGCGGGCGCTTCGTGCTCGTCAACACGTCCCCGCCCGACGTGCCGCTGGAAGTCCTGGGCCGGCTCGAATCGCCGGTGATCATGGACTGGGACCGGAGCCACCCCATCATGCGCCAGGTGGACTTCGCCAAAGTCGCCATCGAGGACGCGCTGCGCGTGCGGCCGTTGGCGGCGGGCAAGACCCTGGTGGAAGCGGTGGGCGGGCCGATCGTCTATCTCCTCGAGGAGCCGAATCGCAAGGCCGTCTTCTTCGGTTTCGATCTCTTCCGCTCCGACCTGCCGCTGCGCGTCGCCTTCCCGGTGATGATGTCCAGGGCGCTCCGGTGGCTGCACCCGGCCGACCTCGACCAGGCCAGCCTCTCGCTCCAGACCGGCCAGCCGATTCTGCTGCCCGTCGAGCACGGCGTCACCACGGCCACGGTCACGACTCCGTCGGGCCGGAGCGTGCGCGCCCAGGTCACCCGCGGCGCGATCAGTTTCACGGAGACGGACGAGGTCGGCGTCTACACGGTGGCCACCTCGCGCGGCGAGACCAAGGTCGCCGTCAACCTTTTCAACCCCGACGAGTCGGAGCTCCATCCCAAGCCGCTGCCGAGCTTTGTGGAGAGCGCACGGCCCGATACGGCGCCCGTGCCCCTCGTGCGCGAGCTCTGGCAGTTCGCCGCGGCGGTAGCGCTCCTCCTGCTGGCGCTCGAGGGTTTCCTTTACTGGCGCCGGCAGACGGCGGGCCGGCTCGGCGTGCCCCACAACCTCGGCGATCGATGGGCGCTGGGGCTGCGGTGCGTACTGGTCGCCTTCGTGCTGCTGGCGTTGGTGAGGCCGACCGTGCCGCGCTGGGTGGACCGATTGAACGTCGTCTTTCTCCTGGACGTCTCGGACAGCGTGAGCCTGGCGGCCCGCGAGAGCGCGTTCCGCTTCGCCGCGCAGTCGGCCGGCGGCGCGCGGCCGGGGGACCAGGCGGGCGTCATTGTCTTCGGCGAGGAGGCGGTGGTTGCCCAGCCGATCAGGCTGGGCGGCAAGATCGACCGGCCGCAGGTGCAGGTCGGCGGGCGCGGCACCAACCTGGCGCAGGCGCTCCAGCTGGCGCTCGCCACGACGCCTCCGGGTCACGCGAACCGCTTCGTGCTTCTCTCCGACGGCCGCCAGAACGCCGGCAACGCGCTCGCGGTGGCGCAGGCCGCGAAGGACGCAGGCGCCGATATCTGGTACGTGCCCGCCCCGCTGACGTTCAAGCAGGAGGTGGTGGTCGAGTCCATGCTGCTGCCCCGCGAGGTCAAGTTCGGCGAGCCGTTCCAGGCCAAGGTCGTCGCCTGGAGCCAGGCCGAGACGCAGGGGCGGCTGTCCATGTTCCGAAACGGCGAGTTCCTGGGCTCGCAGGTCGTCAAGCTCAATGCCGGCAAGAACGTCTTCGCCTACCGCCAGTCGCTCGATCAGAGCGGGATCCATGTCTACCAGGCCGCACTCGATGTCGAGGGCGACATCATTGATGAAAACAACCGTTCAGTCGGCACGGTGGTCGTGCGCGGCCGACCGCAAGTTCTGCTTGTGGAGAAGGACAAGAGCCAGGCCCAGGCCCTGACCGCCGCGCTCCGCGCACAGCACATCGACGTGGAGCTGGTCGAGACCGAGCGCATCCCCAAGGACGCCGCGGGGCTCCAGAAGTACGACGGCGTCATCCTCTCCAACGTCTCCTCCCTCAAGATGACGAAGAAGCAGATGGAAGGCATCCGCGACTACGTCCGCGAGCAAGGCGGCGGGCTCATCATGCTGGGCGGCGAGGAGAGCTTCGGGTTGGGCGGGTACTACCGCACGCCCATCGAGGAAGCGCTGCCGGTGACGATGGAGGTCAAGCAGAAGGTCGAGATCCCGAGTTTGGCCGTTGTGCTCTCGATCGACCGTTCGGGCTCCATGGCCATGACGACGGACGACAAGGCGACCAAGCTCGACATCGCGAAGGAGGCCTCGCATCTTGTCGTGGACCTGCTCGACGATCGTAACGAGGTCGGCGTCATGAGCTGGGACACCGAGTTCGTCTGGGACTCGCCGATCCGCCCGGCCCGCGACAAGCAGGCCATCCACCATGCCATCGCCACGATCAAGGCGGGGGGCGGCACCGACGGCTACCCGGGGCTCAAGGAGGCCTACCAGATCCTGTACGACCGTCCAGCCCTGCTCAAACACGTCATCTTTCTCTCCGACGGGCAGATGACACGCGGCGACTTCGCCGGCCTCGTGCGGCGCATGACCAAGGACAAGATCACCGTGTCCACGGTCGCCATCGGCAAGGACGCCGATGTCCAGTTGATGGTGGACATCGCCAAGTGGGGGCGCGGGCGCTTCTACTACACGGACGAGGGCGCGACGGTGCCGCGCATCTTCACCCTCGAGACCCAGCTCGCTTCCAAGGCCTCGCTGGTCGAGCAGCCCTTCAAGGCGTCCGTCGCCTCGCCCGGGCACGAGGCCATACAGGAGATCAACTGGAAAGAGGCGCCGCCTCTCGGCGGCTACGTCGCTACCACGCTCAAGGGCAATGCCGAGATGGTTCTCATGACCCATCAGGAGGACCCGCTGCTGGCCACGTGGCGCTACGGCTTGGGACGCTCCGTGGCCTTTACTTCGGACGCCAAGGGCAAGTGGGGCGTGCTCTGGCTGCGTTGGGGGGGCTTTAACAAGTTCTGGTCTCAGGTGACGCGGTGGACGCTCCGAACCGGCTCGCGCAGCGACACGGTGGCGACGGTCTCGCGCGTGGACGACACGGGCGAGGTGGTGGTGGACGCCATCGATAGCAAGGGCGAGTTCGTCAATTTCCTCGACTCCCAGGTCGGCGTCGTGTCGCCCGACAAGCAGCGCACCGTGGTGGAGCTCGAGCAGATCGGCCCCGGCCGGTACCGCGGGCGCTTCCCGGCCTCCCAGGAGGGCGTCTACTTGGTCGGCATGGCGCAGCGCAAGGGCGACCAGATGGTCGGCTCGCAGCTGGCCGGGCTGGTGGTACCCTACGCGCAGGAGTTCCGGGACTTGGGCGTGGACGAGGCATTTCTCAGGGAGATCTCGGAGCTGACGGGCGGCGGCCCGGTCGGCGGGCCGCGCGACGTCTTCCTGCAGAGCCGCCGGAAGTCCCGTCTCTCGCTGGACCTGTGGCCGTGGCTGCTTGGCGCTGCTGCGATCCTGCTCGTGCCCGACATTGCGCTCAGGCGTGTCGGCCCCGGCGCTTTCGGACGGGTGGTGACGCGTCTCAAAACGATACGGATGGGAAAAGGAGGGCCTAGCCGTGACACGAGCCGAACGACCTAGCGCGATCATCCGTATCGCCTGCATCGTGCTGCTCACGGCCGTGCTCTCGTCCGCCGCGTGGGCCCAGACTGCCGGCCCCGGCGCGGCGACAAGGGTCAGGAGCGTGCTCATCCTGCCCTACGCCACGACGGAGCTTGCCCGCGATGAGCAGTGGCTGGGTGAAGCCGCGGCGCAGGCGGTCATGAACGCTTTCCGCCAGGTGCCGTTGATCATCCAGGTGGACCGTGCGCGGCTGAAGACCTTGCCCCAGCCTGAGTCGTGGAACGAACCGTCCGCGGTGTCGGCGGCCCGCGCCGTGCGCGCCGACGTCGCGATCCTGGGGGAAGTGCGCCGCTCGGGCAGCGACCTCGTCATCCTGGCCCGCTGGGTCGAGTTCCACGGCGAGCGCGTGGACCGCGGCCAGTTGGACGCGATCCCCGTGCCGGAGGGCGGACTGCTCGATCGGCTCCGGAGCCTGCCTACCGCGTATGCGAAGGCGATCAAGATCTCCGCGACGGAGCCGGAGGCGGCGCGTATGCAGAAGTGGGCGGTGGGGACAGTCTCACCCAAGGCCTGGGAGGCCTACGTACGCGGGCGCATCGCCGCCTTGCGAGGCACCGCGGACGGCAATGAGACTGCGGTCGACGCCCTGAGCCGCGCCATCGAAGCGGACGCCCAGTTCGTCCTCGCCCAGTACGCGCGCGCGACGGTGCACCAGACGCTCGGCAACCGATGGAAGGCGTCGGCGGACTTCCGTGCGTCCGCCCAAATGGACCCGACCTTCCCCGAGGCGTACAAGGGGCTGGGCGATCTCTACCTCACGGCGCCCCGGCGGCTCTTCGACGAAGCTGTCGGGGCCTACGAGAAGGCCATCGATCTGCGCCCGTTCTACGCCGAGGCCTATGTCGGGCTCGGTGACGCCAAGGCGGCCAAGGGCAACGTGGACGGCGCCATCGCCGCCTATCAGAAGGCGCTGGTTCACAACCCGCTCTCCGGCAAGGTCTTCGCGAGCCTCGGCAAGATCTACTTTTCGGAGAAAGGCCTCTACTACGAGTCGGTGCAGGCCTACAAGAAGGCGGTGGACCTCGACCCCATCAACACTGAGGCGCGGATGGGGCTGGCCGACGTCTACGAGGACAAGGGCCTCTACCAGGAGGCCATCGGCGAGTACCGGAAGGTCGTGGAGCTCGACGCCAAGAACACCGGGGCGCTCTACAACCTGGCGCTGGTCTACGAGCGCGTGGATCCGAAGGAGGCAATCACCCTCTGGGAGCGTTACATCGAGCTGGCGGGTCCGCAGCCCACGGAGAAGGACTGGGTGGACGTCGCCAAGCTCCACCTGCGCAAGCTCAGGAGCCAGCTCGACAAGGGAAAGTAGGCCGGAGGGCGCCGGCGCCGCCCGGCGCCCGAGCGCGTTACGCCGAGATTCCCAGCAGGGTCTTCAGCTTGGCCTTGTTGAAGCCCTGGACAACCTGTTCGTCCACGACGATGACGGGAATGGACATCTGCCCCGTGAGCTTGACCAATTCCTCACGCGCCCCTGCATCCGCCATCACGTTGATGTCCTCGAAGGGTACGTTCTGAGACGAAAGAAACTCTTTCGCCGCCTTGCAGGGGCCTCACGTGGGGCTCGAGTAGACGACGACATGGTGCTCGCTCATGGTTCACCCTCCTTGCCTTGAGGCTAACACGCCGCGCAAGGACCCGGTAGTGGGTCAGTTTGACGAAGGCGGAAAGATGGAAAGTATCGACCCGAAGTCAGATACGCGCGTCGATTCGGGTCCGACGTCGGCCATTGGGCCACAGACGATCTGGATCGGCGAGGAGGGGAGCCAGTCATTCTTCGTTCCCGCCGGCACGATCAACTTCAATACGAACACGCACACGGAGTTCCTCGTCTGCGCGGCCGCGGCGATCCCCACCTTGAGCGAATGGGGCATGATCCTCATGACCCTGATGCTTGCCGCGGTGGGGCTCTATTCGCTGAGGCGGCCGACCAACTACTGACATGTGCGCCTGGTCGCGTTCAAACTGACCCACTACCCCTCCCGGACGGTGCTTGACTTGCCATGAATGGTGCCATACCATCGTGGCATGAAAAGAGCCACCATGGTGACCACCGTAAAGAACTTTCACCTCCCCCTCTCTGAGGACGTCTACGCGGCCCTGCGTGAGGAGGCTGCAGCGCTCAAGCGGCCCGCCACGATCATCGCCCGCGAGGCAATAGAGGCCTGGCTCCGGGAGCGGCGACGGGCCTCGGTACGCGAGAGCATCGCCGCCTACGCAGCCAAGCATGCGGGCACGACGGCCGACCTCGATCCCGCCCTTGAAGCGGCCTCTCTCGAACTCTGGCGGCCGAAGCGCAGGCGGCGGCGGTGAAGCGCGGGGATGTGTTCTGGGCCGAGCTGGCCCCTCGACCCGGATCGGAACAGATGGGGCGGCGGCCCGTCGTCATCGTCTCGCACGATGGCTTCAACGAGGCCCCCGGTTGGCGCTCGCTGATTGTCGTGCCCGTCTCGACGTCAGCGATGCAGGCCCAGCGCGGCCCTACGGCGGTCCCGCTGGTCGAGGGGGCCGGCGGCCTCCGCAGGGCGGGTGTCGCGCTCTGCCACCAGGTAACGACGCTTGACCGAGCCAAGCTGACCCGGCGTCTCGGAACGCTGCGGCAGGATGCTCTTGCCAGGATCGAGGACGGATTGCAGGCCGCCCTCGATCTCGACTAGGGGCTCGCGGCTGACGCGACAGATCAGAGTCTACCGGCGAGGTACATCGCGCCCGTGGGCGCGGGGACGCCGGCCGCGGGCTCAAGCGTGACCGCGAAGGTGTCCACGGCCCCCGCCGCCTGCATCGGTGCCACGCGCAGGCTGCCGACGCCCTTGGCGTCGACGGTGAAGACACCCGTGGGCGTTGGCGCGCCCTTCCCGGCGAGAGCATAGGCGACATAAAGGCCATACTCAGACGCTGGCCGCCCTAGGAGCCGATGCCGAGTCACTCCGCGTCACCCGTCACCTCGCCGCCCTGAAGATTCTGCCTAAGAATGGGACCCCTCTGGGAGGATGGGTGAACCCCAGACGCGCCGCATTGACAATGGACAATTGTCATGTTGATGTGGGACGGTGATCCGGAGCTTCCGCCATAAGGCGTTGCGCCGGCTCTTCGAGGAAGACGACCGGGCCAAGCTATCTGCACGGGACGTTGACAAGATCGCCCGCATCCTCGCGAGGCTCAGCGTGGCGAGAGTCCCGGTCGACATGGATGCGCCCGGCTTCACGCTGCACCCCCTCAGAGGCGACCTCAAGGGTTTCTGGGCGGTGACCGTCCGGGCAAACTGGCGGATCATCTTTCGCTTTGAGGGCGGCGACGCCTTCGACGTCGATCTCGTCGATTACCACTAGGAGGCGCGAACGATGCGTATGAAGAACCCACCCCATCCTGGCAAGCACGTCCGACTGGACTGCATCGAGCCCTTGGGGCTCACGATCACGGACGCCGCGAAGCGCCTCGGCGTCACCCGGCAGACCCTCAACAATCTCGTCAACGGCAAGGCCGGCATTTCCCCGGAGATGGCCATCCGGCTCTCCAAGGCCTTTGGCGGCAGCCCCGAGGTATGGCTCGGCTTGCAGATGGACTATGACCTCGCCCAGGCCGAGAAAAAGGGCTCCCGGATCAACGTGCGGCGCATCGTCCCAAGCCACGCGCCAGCCTGAAGACCGGGAAACATGACGATGGTTGGCGCCTCGTCGCGACGAAGGGCAGCCACCATCAGTTCAAGCACGGATCCAAACCAGGACGCGTCACCGTCCCAGGGAAACCCAGCGACGACCTCGCCCCAGGAACCCTGAACAGCACGGAGGATAGCCAACATTAGCACCCTCCGGCGGCGGTCGCCCCCCTCGTGGCCCCCGTCCCCGTGGCAAAATCTTCCATACCCAGACGCTGGCCGCCCTAGGAGCCGATGCCACAGCGCACATCAGCGACCTCCTCGCGGGTCGAGCGAGCCGGCCCGGGTGAGCAGCATGCTAGCCGGCCGCAGTAGCATCCACACCAAAGCGACCAGTTCGAGCATGGAGCGTTTGCTGGTGCGCAGGATGCCGTGAGGATAACGATGGCTCCCCACAACAGGACTTGAGGACCGCGAAGCGCGGAGAACCTCATGCGAGTTATAAACGGTACCGACCTGACAGCACAATTGTGTTGACTACGCTCCCAGGGCGCCCTCGACTACGCGGTCGCGTACGCCAAGGGCCGGGTGCAGTTCAAGCAGCCCGTGGCCGAGTTCCAGGGGATGCAGTTCCTGTTCGCGGACATGGCGACGAGCGTGGCGGCCGCCCGCGCGCTCACCTACGAGACGGCGCGGAGGATGCAGGCCAACGACAGTTCTGCGGCGCACTTCTGCGCCATGGCGAAGCTCTGCGCCTCGGACATGGCCATGAAGGTCACCGTGGATGCCGTGCAGGCACTTGGCGGGTACGGCGTGCTCAAGGATCACCCGGTGGAGCGCATGATGCGGCCGCCAAGATCCTGCAGATCTTCGACGGCACGAATCAGATCCAGCGGATGATCATCGCGCGCGGCCTGCTCGGCGGGTCGCGGTGAGGCTCCGGAGTCCCAGGTCCCCGAGGCGCCCGGCGATCGCCAGCGCGCGGGCGGGCATCTGGCCGCCCGAGGGGGAAGCGGCCCGCTCCCCCCTCGGGGCGCTCGCGCCTACGCGCCGAGGCGACCGACGATCGTGACCGAGGAGACGTTCTGGCTCGGGAAGCCTCCGAGGTTATGCGTGAGGCCGAACACGGGGTCCCCCGTCTGCCGCTCGCCGGCCCGGCCGCCGAGCTGCAGGTACATCTCGTAGAGCATGCGCAGGCCCGAAGCGCCGATCGGGTGGCCGAAGCACTTCAGGCCGCCGTCGATCTGGCAGGGCACCCGGCCCGCCGAATCGTAGAAGCCGTCGAGCACGTCTCCGAGAGCCTTCCCCTCCGCTGAGATGTTCAGATCCTCGAGGGTGACGAGCTCGGTGATCGAGAAGCAGTCGTGCACGTCGAGGAGCGAGACCTGGCTCCGCGGGTCTCGGATGCCGGCTTCCTGATAGGCCCGCTTCGCGGCGACGCGCGTCGTCGCGAAGTAGCTGCCGTCCCACTCGCCGTACTGCAGCTCCTGCCCGTTCGACACCGCGATCTGGCACGCCTTGACGCCGATGAGGTCCGTCTTGCCGAGACTGCGCGCGATCTCGGGTGTCGTGACGATCGCGCACGCCGAGCCGTCCGACACGCCGCAGCAGTCGTACAGGCCGAGCGGCTCCGCCACCATCGGCGCGTTCAGGACGTCGTCCTCGGTGATCCGGTTCCTCAGGTGCGCCTTCGGGTTCTTCGACGCGTTGTCGTGGCTCTTCACCGAGATATGGGCCATGGCGCGCTTGAGATCGCCCCGGTCGACGCCGTGCTTGGCACGGTACGCGGCGGCGAGCTGGGCGAACGACCCCGGTGCCGAGAGGTTCGGCCAGTAGAGATTGTTGAGGTTGCCGCGGCCGCGCTGGGGCAGCCCGCCATAGCCCGTGTCCTTCAGCTTCTCGACGCCGAGCGCAAGCGCGATGTCCACCGCGCCCGAGGCGACGGCGTAGCAGGCGCCGCGGAAGGCCTCGGTGCCCGTGGCGCAGTAGTTCTCCACGCGGGTGACCGGGATGTAGGGAAGGCGCAACGTCATGGCCAGCGGCACGCCGGACTTGCCGACATGCTGGTCCTCGATGGCGGTGCCGAACCACGCCGCCTCGATCTGGTGACGCTCGACGCCGGCGTCCTTTGTCGCCTCCTCGAAGGCCTCCACCATCAGGTCCTCGGCGTTGGCGTCCCAGCGCTCACCGAACTTCGAGCAGCCCATGCCGAGGATGACGATCTTGTCCTTGATTCCTGTAGCCATGGGAAGTCCCCCCTCGTTTCAGTTGTCAGTCGCGATCATTCATGCCGAGGTGACCGGCGCCGCCTTCCAGTAGTACCGCACGAAACCCCGGGCCGCATCCACGTCCTTGATGCGGAACATCATGCGCATCGGGGTGCCGACATCGACCTTGCCCTCGTCGACGTCGGTGAAGTCGATCATCATCCGGCCGCCACCGTCGAACTGGATCATGCCGTAGTACGCGGGCGGGTCCGGGCAGTACGTGAGCAGGTCCGCCGTGTACGACATCACGGACGCCGGGCGGTCGGCGAAGGACTGGTCGTCCTGGCTGTCGAGGGCGTTGCACTGCGGATTCACGCAATAGCGACCCCGGGGATACTGCAGCGTTCCGCAGGTGCGGCATCGACCGCCGATGAGGCTGGTGATCATGTCCCGGTTGCGGTAGAGCAAGCTGAGCGGCGTGCCCTTGTCCGCCTCCGCCCGCATTCCGCGCTCCAGTGCCACCAGGTCGTTGAACGCGAGGTACCGCTGGTAGATCGCCTCTTCCTTGCGCCGCGCGAGCGATCCCTTCACGCCACGCCGCGCGGGCAGGGCTGTGATCGCGTCGGTCACGCGGAAGAGCAGCGCATCGCAGCCGCTGTCGAAGGCGGCGACCAGGATGAGGTCCCCGGGCTTCGCGTCCTCGAGGGCCTGGACGAGCATGACGAGCGGGTGGGCCGCGCCGGTATCGCCGCACACGGTCGCGAGGTTGTCACGCACGGCGCCGTCGACGATGCCCACGCGCTTCCCGATCCCCGGGACGACGCGTGAGAGCGTGCACGGCAGGCAGAAGGCGCTCACCGCGGACGCCTCCGTGCCGGTCGCCTTGAGCAGGGCGCCGATGGTCCGCGGGACGATCTTCATGTAGCCCTCGTCGCGGATCCAGCGCTCCTCCCACGCATAGTCGTGTGCGCGGCCGTGGGCACGGAACTGCGGCACGAAGTCGACCGTCTCGCTGTGCGCGCCCACGAGCTGGGCGATCGGCCGGCCCGACCCGATTAGCAGGGCCGCCGCGCCGTCGCCGTAGTGCATTTCCTGCGGGCTGGCCGCCTTGGCGAGCCGGTGGTCGCCGGCGGCGAGGAGGGTCGGGCCCTCGGTCCCGGCCGCCGCCGCGAGGGCGGTGACGAGCGTCGAGGTGGCGACGCGCAGGCTGCCGCCGGCATCGAGCGAGCGCAAGGCCGGGCGCAGGTGCAGCGCGCCGGCGGCAATGCTCGCATTCTGCCGGTCGTCGAAGGGGTGGGTGGTGGAGGCGAGATACAGCGAGGCGACCGCGCGGTGGTCGAAGCCGGCGAGGCAGTCGCGGGCCGCCTCGACCGCCATGGTCACCGCATCCTCGTCCCAGTTGGCCATCGCACGCTCGCCTTTGGCCAGGCCCCGGAGCCCGGGGTTGAACCAGGAGTTGGCCGCGGCGATGGCCTTGCGCTGCAACCGGAGCCGCGGGATGTAGGCGCCGAAGGAGAGGATCCCGACTTCGTTTCCCATGACCTTGCCTCGAATGGGTTGAGCTACGTGCCGAGCCAGATGCCGACTGTCACGACCATCCAGGACCCACCCAGCTTAGCAGAGAACGCCGCCATCAGCGACCTCCTCGCGGGTCGAGAGAGCCAGGAGCATAGACATAAAGGCCATACTCAGACTGGGCCGGGGCCGGCGGGGCCCGGCGGCGGGGTGGCGGGCGCCGAGCGAGCCACACAGACCGCATCATCGATCCCCCAGCCAGGGCAGTCATCAACGGCGATCGTGCGCCGGCGACCGCGGGGGAGTCACGCGACGGTCGTCAGGGGCAGAGTCCGACACCGAGACTGGGACGGCTTACTGACGGGAGGGGGCAGGCCTGTCCACCTATGCCCGGTTTTGAGGTGTCCACCGAGGCTCCTTGAGAAGCTGAAGACGTCGCCGCGCGCTCTCAGTAAGACGCTTGTTGATCTCAAACGCCTTCTGCATCTCGGGACTCAAAACCTGGTTCGCAAGCCCTCGGATGGATTCCGGGCTGTACGTCAGGACACCGGTATTGTGGTCTATGAAGTCGTAATACCTCGTGAGGGTGGCGCAATCGTCGTCGGTCAACATGTATTTGTCGAGGGTGATGTAGAGTAGCTTCAGATGGTTTAGTCTCTCAGGGTCCGTACAGTTACGAATCGCCTTGAAAAACGCCAGTTCAATGAGGGACCCGAAAAATGGCAAATCCGCTTCGCGTCCTGGCCGTGCGTGACGGTCTGCGATGTAGCCACCCATCTTGGAGACGATCTCATCCACAAACTCCCGTGTCAGTATCGCGTCGAACTCCGGGAGCGCGTCCTTACTGGCGGGAGTTGTGCTTCGCGTGAGGCGCTTGAGCAATAACCCCGCGTAGACAGCGAGGACATGCAGAACGTACTGGTAGACATATTCCCCCATCTTGCGCGCTCGCTGCGCCCGCTCAGGGTCAAAGAACCAACGGCCGCCCTCGCCATCGGGGTCAGACGCCCTATCCAATCCCATGATCAAGCTTCAGCACAGGACGAAAAGGATTGTTGCAGCAATGACAAAATGGCGGAACGGATGCGTCCAGTCGACATACGATCCAACAAACCATCCGATCGAGCCAGAGACAACAAGAAGAAGCAGCCAAGGGGTTAGCATCTGAGAGAGGGTCTCAAGCGGAAGGGCATCAACGAGGAACGCAAGGATGAAGGTGAAGGCGATGGGCGCAACGAGAGAGACAGCAACTTGAAAGCGCGTTCGATTGTGTCCTTCCAGCTTCACAGAGACAAGTATGGCGAGATAATAGAGGACCATAGGACCACCGACCAGCAAGCCTAGAATGCCAAAAGAACCGATCAAGAGGATTAGCAGTGGGGGTTTAGGAAAAAGAAGAAACAGGGCGGTTAGAACGCCCGAAATGAGAACCTGGAAACCAATTTAGCCAGTCCAAGACCACAGAGACTTCGGGTCAAAAGGGTCAGGCTTTGCCATTGGTCCCACGCGGTACGTCAGGCAGGGGTAGAGCCGCTGCGCAGTCCGGACACGTCAACCACAGAACTGTCCGGTCCTGTAGCAGCGCCAAGTCCTGACCGGAGACACGCCAACAGCGCCCGTGTTCGCCGAGGAAGCCCTCAAGGGCATCCCCCAAGCTCGCGCCGTCCTTGGCCGCGTCATGGCCGGGATTGTAGGCGAGAGGGGCAGGGAAGGCCAGAGCCCGCCTGAGCGCGCCGGGCGGGCCCGAGGCGCGACGATCGCGTGCGTGGCCGAGCGCCCCCCCCTCGCCCGGCCTTGGGTCAACCAGCCTCCCGGCGCGTAGGCGGCACCCCAGCGGCACCTCCGACGGGCCAGCGACGCGTAACCAGCGGCTTTTGCCGGGCGTGAGATCGACGGGGAAACTCCCCGCCGCAGTTCCACAGCATCTATGCCGCGCCCCAGCCGCGCCTGAGGCAGGCACGGAACGCGTAACCGCCCGATTTGGCGGCCTGGGAAGTCGAAGGCGAAACTTCGGTCCCTAATCCCGACTCTTTCCGGCGCGATACCGAACCCACACGCCCATTCTCCGCCCTTCTCTGAGTCCCATTGCAGAGCTCCTGACATGCCGCGTGAGACGCGAGGTTTCCGCTTGCTTTGAGGGGGTGGCTGCGGCATAATACTGGCAACATGTGGAGGTTGCCATGGCCCTGACCGCCCGCCTGCCGCTTCTCCCGCCCGGTGCGCACGAGGTGACAGATTCGCTCGCCATCCTGCATGACGGCGAGCGCGTCGTCTTCTTCA
>Ga0080064_1003122_pt1 | contig 25307 bp, 22 predicted proteins | sample Subgrocontami54m_FD_69260 | JGI IMG/M metagenome (GOLD analysis project Ga0080064, IMG submission 69260) | Subsurface groundwater microbial communities from S. Glens Falls, New York, USA - GMW46 contaminated, 5.4 m (SPADES assembly) (version 2) ...
GCTTACAGAAAGTCGAGCGGGACTTTCGGAGCATGAAGACCGGGCTGCTGGAAGTGCGACCGGTGTTTGTGCGCAAAGAAAGTCGAACGCGAGGGCACGTGTTTGGCTGCATGCTGGCGCTTAAAATCAGCAGAGAGATGGAGCGGCGGCTCACCGCTGCGTTTGGGACAACCGACTCCAATCCGCACGCCATCACCCTGCCGGATGCGCTGGCCTCCCTGAGCCGCCTATGCCTGCTGCACTACCCCATCAACTCCGACACTACCGTGACGCGATTGCCAAAGCCAGATGCCCGCCAGAAGGAAATCCTCACCGCGCTCGGTGTGGCGCTGCCGGAGAAGTAGGCAGGACGTCAAAGCCCCAAGCGATTCCACAAACACATTGTCTATAAGCGGTTATAAGGATTATTCTGCCCAATGTCAGGGGGAAGATCCGTCGGAACGACAGCGATTCGAATGCGCACGATGACAGAACGGCCACTGCGAAGAGACGGCTTCGTCTGGGAGGTGCGCAGGAAACTGGACGAGTAATACACGGGTTGCAGAGGGGAAGAGCAAGAAAGGATTTTCAATAAATAGTGTCTGTCCCTCTATATAGTCACGCTGAAGCCGCTCATGGGTGACGGCCAATTGGAGTCCACATCAACAGACGGTGGAGTTCTGGATCGAGAAGGGCTGTGCGCTATGTTGTCCAGACAGAAAACCCGATATGGCGTGCCATGAGGTCAAAGTGCTTATCGCGGTGAAGAAGATGACACCGGTAGCTCAAAGCGACAGCGGTATCGATCAGAACCCATCCATCAGCCATCGGCGCGAAGCTTGGCGAGTTTCCCCGGGGTTAAGTCCAGAGAAAAGTGGCCCAGTTTTCCAAGGAGACGCTCGATCCGCTGCTGGCGGATAAGGGCCTCCAGAGAGCGGTGGATCACCTCCTTCTTCGTCTTGGCCTTGGTAAGCACCTGCGCCTGCTTGAGGAGCTTGTCGTCGATCTCTAGCGTTGTTCTCATTGTGGATCCTCCTGTATGCATAAAACTAGACCGATCTTTATGCTCTGTCAAGTTGCTTCGGTCTGGTGAGTCAGGACCTGAGCCTTCGCCTGGCTGTCGGAGGGCAAGCCTGGAGGCAGTACACCACTTGGGTTTTCGTCTAACGCAAACCGTATAGCGGGCGTGGAAAAGGTAGATTCTCAGATCGCACAAACACTGGATGTGTGGGGCCGAGGTGGCCTCGGCGGTCGCAAAGCCTGGAGATGAAGTCCGAGAACCTCCCCCTCAGTAAGCCGCTCCAAAGCGCCTGCCCTATATGTTGAGATAAGCCCTGGCGTCTCTTCCGAGTGAAACACGTATGAGATGGGGCAATTGACCCAGTTTGGGGTGTTTGCCCCATTGTCTATTTTACCTCGGTGAGTTAGTCCGACAACGTCCTTTTTTCCTACCAGACTCCACCAATCGAATCAATGAGTTACATCACTCATGTCCGAGAGCGATTGGCACTGCACGTGCATTGTTCTTTTAAGCCCTGTTGGGCTACAGCGTACTCGCTACTCATTCTCAAACGAACGGCGGAGGCGGAGATGTTTGAATTATCCACGCACATCCAAGGTCCCAAGCAGCTACGCGAGATCGATCTGTCTGCGTACGATGCGCTCTATCTGGGCGACTATACGTGCCCCCTCTATCCTGGGAATTTCTCTCGCCATATCGAAACGCTCGCCGCTGGGGTGGAGCGGGTGAAGTCGATGGGAAAGCGATGCTATCTGAGCCTGTATGCCATCCCGAAGGACAGTGACCTGGTCTGGATTAAGGAGCTGCTCCAGGGTGCTCGTGGGCTGTCCCTCGACGGCGTCGAAGTTCATAACATGGGCCTGCTGAGGATCGTACGCGAGATCCTTGGCGATATCCCGATCCATCTGGGGGTCTTCGGCAACCTGTATACCCACGAGACCGCGCGGGTGCTCAAGGCGTATGGGGTGGAACGGGTCTTTCCGAATGCGGAGCTGAGCCTGGAAGAACTGATCTATATCCGGGATCACTCGCCGGTTGAGGTGATTGTCCCTCTGCATGGCAAGATCCCGCTGGCGATTTCGGGAACCTGCTTTGTCACCGATTATACCGGTCAGGTGCCGCTCCATTGCGAAGAGAGCTGCTCCCAGGGGCATTGGCTGACCCATGAAGAGTGGGAGCTCAAGAGCATCGGGAGAGCAAACCTGAGCGGCAAGGATCTGTGCATGCTCGAGTACCTGGATCGCCTGGTCCAGAGCGACCTCAACCTGTTCTACATCTATGCGCTGGGGGAAACGGCAGCCTATGTTGAAACGGCAGGACGCGTTTACCGCGAGGCGCTCCAGAATGTCGGATCAAACGGTGAGGTGTCCGTTGCACGGTGGCTGGATCAGTTGAGATCGGTGTCGCATAGCGGACTCTGCAATGGATTTTATTTCGGCGTCTCCGGGCAGGAATATCTCAGCCCCCAGGCGCTGTCTCCGATTGCGTGACGAAGGGCGCGAGGAGGAATGAACAATGGCGAAGCTGATGGCGCCTGGCGGTACTCGGACGATGGCTTTCTCGGTCCTGGAAGCGGGGGCCGATACGGTCTACGTCGGCGTCAGGGGATGGAGTCGAAGGGGTTCCGACACTGAACTGACCGACGCAGAGGTCCGGGAGCTCTGCGCTGCGGCGCGCGCTCAGGGTAAGCATGTGAGGGTTGTCCTGAACACGATGCCCAGCTCGGAAGAGGTCCCGCTCCTCTTGAAGAAGGTGGACATGTATGCCGGGTGGGGCGTTACCGGGTTCATGATCAGCGATATCGGCTCCATGGTTCAGGTACGATCCCACTTTCCTGATATCACGATCCATGTCAGCGTGGGGGCCGGGCTGAGCAACGCCCTCGAGGTGAAGTTTTACCACGAGCTGGGGGCCAGCGTTGTTATCCTCCCGTACCGGATGGGGATCGAGGATGTCCGGGCCATCAAGCGATCCCTCGACGTCGGTCTGGAGGTCTTCCTGTTCAGGACCGAGAACCTGGACGGGATCGTCTGTCCGGGCAAGTGTACGATGAGCAGCTATTTCAGCTCAAATCGATGGCTTGATAACGAGGGGAAGGATTACTTTTACGGCAGCGCCAATCGGGGCGGTGATTGCTTGCGGGTCTGTCAGGTCGGGTGGGAGGCGACGGCCGATGATCGGGAGATCGACGGAAAGTTCGGCCTGAAAGGTAACCCGCTACTCTGGCTGCAAGAGCTGTCCGACTATATACAGGCGGGTGTGGACTACTTCAAGGTGCCGGGGAGGGATCGGTCTGATGACCTGGTCTGCGATATTGTCCGCTTCTACCGGAAGGTCGTCGACGATCTGCAGGCCTTCCCGTCCGATGAGGTCACGGCCCATTATGTGCCTGAGTTGCAGGAGCTGAAGAAGCGGTGGGCGAGCGAGCGGAGGAGGCGAGACGATCGCCTCGTTGCGCGGGCGAAGGCCTGACGGCGATGGGTACAGGCGTGCCTACATCGACACAGACGGTCAAACTGCTGGCGCCAGGAGGGACGCAGCGGATGGCCTTTAACGCGCTGGCCGAGGGGGCCGATGGCGTCTATGTGGGGGCCCGCGGGTGGAGCCGACGACCGTCCCAGATGGACCTGACGGATGAGGAGATCAGGGAGCTGAGCGAATCCGCCAACGCCATGGGGCGAGAGGTCAAGGTGGCCCTGAATGCCATGCCCGGTCCCACAGAGATGCCGCGCCTTATGCAGAAGGTGGAAGCGTACGCCGGGTGGGGGGTATCCGGGTTTGTCCTGTCGGACCCTGGGTGCATCCTGGCCGTCCGACGTCATTTCCCCACCGTTGACATCCACGTCAGTATCGGAAGCGCCGTCACCAACCGCGAGGATATCCGCTTTTACAAGGCGCTCGGAGGAAGTTGCATCATCCTGCCGTACCGGCTGCAGCCCGATGAGGTGAAGGCGATCAAGGCGGAGGTCGGCATGAACGTGGAGATCTTTCTCTTCCAGCCGATGCCTCATGGACTCGTCTGCCCAGGTAAATGCATCATGAGCAGCTACCTGGTCTATAAGGAGTGGTCGGATGAGGAAGACGATGCGCTGAGCGGTACCGCCAATCGCGGCGCACGGGGCTGCGCACGGGTCTGTCAGGCGGGATGGGAGGTGGCGGCGCCCGATGCGGAACTCGACGGTAAGAGCACACTGCGAAACGATCCCTTTCTTCAATTATGGGAACTGCCGGGCTTTATCGAGGCGGGAGTCGATTATCTCAAGCTCCAGGGGCGGGAGCGGTCAGAAGAGTTGATGCAGGATATCACGGGATTCTACCGGAGGCTGATCGATGCAATTCTGGATCGTGGACCCGATCTGTCGCTGCAGCCGTTCGTTCCAGAATGGCAAGAGCTGAGAAAGCGGTGGACGATGGAACGCACCAGGCGAGTCGGTCAATTGCTTGGAAGCGTCAGGGGGTCTCAGTGAGCAATAGCAAAAGGAGCGCCTTGAAATGATGGCTGTGAATAACGATACAGCCGCGCTACCGGTCCTGAGGGCTGCCTTTGAGCCGACCGGAAGTCCCCGCTGGTTCGTCTATGCGATGAAGAAGCTGGGGCTTGACGCGAAGCACGGTTTTGATCTGCAGATTACCCTGGTCCGGGATCAGATCACAGGCGTGCTGCAATCGTTTGAGGTGGCCCTCAAAGAGGGAGCCGTCGATCTGATCGATATCGATTGGATCGCGATCGGTCGCCACCGGGCCGACGGCCTCCCCCTGACAGCGTTCTTCCCCTATGGGCGGATTGCGGGAGGGCTTGTGGTTCCTTCAGACTCATCGATCAACGGACTGCAAGACCTTCGCGGGAAGCGGGTCGGGGTGGTTCGGCTGCGCGACAAGAACTGGATCATCTTGAGAGCCGCGTGCATGAAACAGTTCGGCTTTGATCCCCAACAGGAGAACACGGTCGTCGAAGCGCTCTCCAAGGGGACCTTGGCCGAGCTGTTGACAAGCGGACAGGTCGATGCCGCGCTGCAATGGTGGCAGTTGATCCCGCCCCTGGTGGCGACTGGGGCGTACCGGCGGGTCGTGGATGTGCTCGACCTGATTGCAGACCTCGGGGTCGAGGGCGCTGTTCCGATTACCCTCTTTACCGTCACCGATGAGTTTGCCAAGCGGAACCCCGAACTGTTGCGCGGCTTCGTCCGAGCATTCTGCGATACGGCCGATTACTTGAAGGCGAACGATGAGATCTGGGTTGAGATCGGCGAGCAGGTCATGGGCGGAATCGGACCCAGGATTCTGATGATTCTACGCGATAGCTGGCGGCGGCGGGTGATGACCGCTTGGGATGGCTCAACCGTCAGGCAGATCGAACGCCTCTTTGGCGAACTCCTGAAGGTGGGGGGAGGGCCGCTCCTCGGCATCGACCGGTTGCCTCCCGGGACCTTCACCATGGACTTCGCAGAGTAACCATGAGGCGATGCCGCACCACGGTGCATGAAAACCCCCTCAATCCCCCTTTACGAAAGGGGGAGGTAAGGAAATCTTGAAGTATCCCCCCCCTTTTGAAAGGGGGGTCAGGGGGGTTTGTTTGAAGTTGAGTGCTGACTACTGAACGCTGCTTCAAGAAAGGAAAAGCGTCATGGTAAAATTGATGGCTCCAGGAGGCACACAGGCGATGGCGATCGCCGTGTTGGAAGCCGGCGCAGATGCCGTCTATGTGGGCCCCGCGGGCTGGAGCCGGAGACCTCCTGAGGATGAGCTTCAGGACGAGGAGATTCGGGATATCAATGAGTTTGCGCGGAGCCGAGGGCAGGAGGTCAAGGTTGCGCTGAACAGCGTGCCCGGTCCGCACGAGATCGACCGCCTGTATCACAAGGTCGAAAAGTACATCGACTGGGGCCTATCGAGCTTCATTCTCAACGATCTTGGATGCATCAGTGAACTATGTCGGCGTTTCCCAGGCGTAGACATCCACGCCAGCGTGACGTGTGCCGTCTGCAACCAGGAGGATGTACGATTCTACCAGGAGATCGGCGCCAACTTTGTCATCCTCTCGTATCGATGGGGCGTAGAGATCGATCAGATCCGCGCGATCAAGGCAGAGGCGCCGGTCGGTATTGAGGTCTTCCTCTTTACGTCGCTTCAGGAGGGGATCATCTGTCCGGGCCGGTGTACGATGAGCAGCTACCTCCGCTTTGATCGATGGGTAGACTCCGAAGGGAAAGACCATTGCTTCGGCAGCTCCAATCGCGGGGGGAGCTGCCATCGGGTCTGCCAGGCCGGATGGGATCTCGACCGCACGAACGGGTCTCCTGCAAAGCGGCTGGGCCTCAAAAGCAGCCCGTCGCTCATCCTCCACGAACTGCCGGACTACGTTGAGGCGGGGGTCGATTACCTGAAGATCCCCGGGCGGGAGCATCCGGATGGGGTCATGCGGGATATTACCAGGTTTTACCGGAAGGTGCTCGACGAGGTCCTGGCTTCCTCAAACGCTACGGTGGTGGAACACTTTGTTCCCGAATGGGAGCAGTTGAAATATCGGTGGAAAGTCGAGCGAGTCCAGCGTGACCGCTTCCGTATTTGGCGGGCCGGGCAGTCAGACGCCTAAGCAACATGACGGGGCGATTTCGCATCATCGATCTTCAGGATGTCCGGGAGGGCGATCTGGCCAGTGTCGGGCGGAAGGCGCTGCATCTGGGTGTAATGATGCGGGCCGGATTCCCGGTACCCAGAGGGTTTGTCATCCCTACCGACGCCTGCGAAGAGGCGATCGAACTCGACGAGCGGTTGCAGGCAGCGATTGTCACAGCTTATCGGGCGAGGGGATTTCAGCGGGTGGCCGTGCGAAGCTCGGCGACCCTGGAAGACCTCCGCCACGCCAGCTTTGCCGGTATTTACACGACGTGTGTCAATGTCGCCTCCGATACGGAACTGCTCCACGCCGTGGTCGAGTGCCTCCGCTCCATGACGGCGCCACGCACTACCTTGTACAGGCAGCAGGTGGGCCTAGAGGAGAACGGCAGCCGACGAGGCATGGCTGTTGTCGTCCAGGAGATGGTGGATGCCGAGGTGTCGGGCGTCATCTACACCCTGAACCCGGTCACCTTCAGCCAAGATGAGTGCGTCGTCAATGCAGTGTTCGGTCTTGGCGAGCCGCTGGTGTCTGGCCTGGTGTCGGGCGACACATTCCGCGTGAGCAGGGAGGGCCGGGTACTGGAGACGCGAATCGGCGAAAAGGGCGCAACGCTCACGCCGACCCAGCTTCGCGGCCTTGTGGATGCCGGCATCGCGCTGGAGGCGCTCTTCGGTCATCCTCAGGATATCGAGTTTGCCATCGCTGGGCGGCAGATGCACATCTTGCAGACCAGGCCCATCTCGGCCACTAGCGACTCGCTTGACCGCAAGGCTGCACGGTACCGGCAGATGGAGATCGAGCGGCTGCGTCTCCGAATCGCCGAGTTGAGACGAAAAGGGAAACTCGACTGCGGCGAGGCGGTCTATAGCGACGGCAACATCGCCGAGATCCTGCCCACGCCAACACCCATGAGCTTCGGGATCTTCACATCGATCTTCAGCGACGAGGGCGGCATCCAGCTTGGCCGCCGCCGGCTTGGGTATACGCTCGGCGACGAGACCTCCGAAGGGCTGTTCGAGCTCATCTGTGGCCACCCCTACTTCAACCTTGAGCTGGATGCGAAGACGTTTCAGGTCGGCTTTCCCCTCGATATCACGGCGTACCTGAATCGGGTGAAGGCCAATCCGCTCCTGGCCAACTACCCAGAGCTTGGGCTCTATCAGCAGGGGTTGACCCTTGATGAGGCCGTAGGGAGATTCGGGCCTGATGATGGCAGGAAGCACCACGACCGCTTTCTCGAGTTCCTAAGCGGGATGATGAGGTGGGGGGAGACATACCACACGCAATTCTATGGAGCGATAGAACCGGAACTTCAAAGCTATCTGACCCGGGAGCAGCCGGTCGCCCAGACAGGGCTTTCATGTGAAGAGATTGTCGCGAAGATTCAGGACTACCTGGATCACCTGAAGCGGTATACTGCCGTACATTTCGTGATCGCGGCGCGGCTTGGTTTCTTCTTCACTGAACGGGTGAAGCAACAATTACTGGGTCGGTTTGGCCGGGAAGCCGATGGGCTGATCGAGAAGCTGCTGCATGGGCTGCAGCGAAGCAAGATCGGTCAAGAAGGGATTGATCTGTCGAGGCTTGCGCAAAACGAGATGCCGCGCGAGGAGTTTCTCGCGACGTATGGCCATCTTGCTCCGAACGAGCTGGAGATTGCGATGCCTCGCATGACTGACGATCCCCAGAGCCTCGATCGGTTGCTCAGGAAGGCCGTGACTGCCGCTCATCACCCTGCCGCGGAATCGCTTCAGCAGGTGGAGCGCAGAAAGCGGGCCGAGGCAGAGGTTCGGAGTCGAATGACGCAACTCGGCGTGAGCGGGCTCGACATTCAGACACTGTTCGCTGAGCTCGAGTACGCCCAACGATACCTGCCGCTCCGCGAGACGATCAAGTATTACCTGACCGCGGAGTACGCACTCATTCGGCGGGCGCTGATGGTCTTGAGCCAAAAGCTTACGCTTCAGCCTGAGGAGATCTTCTACCTGTTTCCGGCGGAGCTCCAGGAACTGCTCAGTGATCTCAAGCCGGCACGAGAAAAGATGCAGGTAAGACGCGAGGAGCGGGAGATCGCGCTACTGTTTGCAAAGCGCAAGTGGATGCCGAGGGTGATCCTCGAGAGCTCGCTTGAGGAGATCGGTAGGCCGCCAATGCTTGATGCCTCCCAGGAATTTCAGGCCGTCCCCGTCTCTTCCGGTGAAGCGGTGGGGATGGTACGGATTATCGATCCCGATACGCTCGACTCATTGAGCAATGGGAATGGCTGCCACGCCCATGACGTCATGGTCGTTCCGGCGGTGAGTCTCGGCATGTTTCTCCACATCAGGGGGGCGGCCGGACTGGTGATGGAAACCGGAGGCATTCTTGCGCACGGCGCGTGCCTGGCGCGTGAGAGTGGAGTGCCCGCGGTAATATTAGAAAACGCCTCGTTGCTACTTCCTGATAGGAGCCGGGTCAGGATAGACGGCAACAGCGGGAAGGTCTCCCTGTTGAAGTATCCGGTCTCCCCTGTGGATTGACTGGTCTTACGCAAAAGTAGGCGGATCCCCGCCATGAGCTGCTGCCCTCCGGTCAGTAAAGAGACTTGACCTGGACAGGAGCGGGCGTTATCGGGGAAACAGGGCGAAAAGGCGCTGGCCGATGATGCCGACGATCGGGGGCAGGAGCAGACTGGGGACCGTCCTGGCCGTGACAAAGGCCCAGCCAAGGAACGGGACCTCCCACGTGAACATCCGTATCGGCGAGAGGAGCGACTTGGCGGTAATGAAGGTGAGCAGTGGCCCGACCCCCATTCCCTCTTTCAAGAGTGAGGCTGCCAAAGGGAAGACGATATACGGCCCGCCGGGCATCAGCAGGCCCACCAGCCACCCGAGCAGAATGCCTTGCACGCCGGACTCCTTGCCCATCCAGTTGACGAGTAACTCCCGGGGGACGAGCACCTCGAAAAGGCCGGCCAGCATGAAACCGAGCAGCAGCGGAAGCCAGACCTCCTGCAGCAGCCCCAATCCGGCCTGAACGCCCTGCAGTGGCAGATCTCTTCCTCTCGTAAAGGCCCATACGACCATCAGGACGGCCAGACCCCCCATGACAAGGACGTCGATATCCATTGTCTTTTTCCCCCTCTGCGTAGCCGGTTTGTCTGACAAATCAGTCCTCCTTTGGTCAAAGGCCTAAGGACGAATCAGGGCCAGGATAGGCCGAACTTCTTCAGCCGATAGCGGAGAGTGTCTCGACTAAGGTGGAGTAACGTGGCCGCCTTGGTCTGATTGCCGCCGCTTTCCCGTAACGCCTGCTCAACCAACGACCGCTCCCACGCAGCCAAGTCGATCCCCTCCGGTGGGAGAGCCCATTGGGCAAGACCAGCAGCAGGCAGGGAGTCAGGTGGCGTGATCTGCGGTGAAGGGGCCAGAGGGAGCTGTTCGACCGACAGGCGTTCTCCGTGGCTCCACAGGACCGCCCGCTCGATGACGTGGCTCAGCTCCCGAATGTTGCCGGGCCACGGATACTCGTACAGGATGCGGGTTGCCCTATCGTCGATCGCTCGGACCGTCTTACCGTACTTGGTGTTGAACCTATCCAGGAAGTGGGTGGCGAGCAGCAGGATATCTTCGCCGCGCTCGCGGAGTGGCGGAAGATCGATCGTGATGACGGCGAGCCGATAGTAGAGGTCCTTCCTGAATCGAGCAGCGTGAACCTCGTGTTCGAGGTCCCGGTGGGTGGCGGCAACGATACCCACATCGACCCGTCGATCCCGTAGCCCCCCGACCCGGCGGATCACCCTCTCCTCGATGGCTCGCAGTAGCTTGCCTTGAAGGGCAAGCTCGGTGTCCCCCACCTCGTCCAGGAAGAGGAACCCTCCGTCAGCGGCCTCGAACAGGCCCATCTTTGATTCCTTGGCGTCTGTGAACGCCCCGCGCTCGTATCCGAACAGTTCCGCCTCCATCAACGTGGCGGGTAACGCCGCGCAGTTGACCTCGATGAAGGAGCGTGACGCCCGCTGACTTTGGCGGTACAGTGTACGCGCCACCAGCCCCTTTCCGGTCCCCGTCTCCCCCGCGATCAGAATGGGTGGGGGCTCCTCCAAGGCGGCGATCTGCCGGATCCTGGCGATGATCTCGCGAATCGGGTCACATTTGCCGATGATCCCCATGAAGGGAAGCTCGCGGACGTCCCGCTCCCGGTAGTAGGAGAGCTCCTGCCGCAACCGGGAGCCCTCACACGCCCGGTCGGCCAGCAGCTTCAGCTCATCCAGATCGACCGGTTTCTTGATGTAGTCGCACGCCCCAAGCTTAACCGCCTCCACCGCCCCTTCAATGGAGCCGTAGGCGGTCATGATAATGACGGCAATATTGCGGTCGAATGCTTTGATTCTTCTCAGCAGCTCGATGCCGCTTGTGCCCGGCAGGCAGACATCCAGGAAGACCAGGTCGGGACGGAGGCGATCCAGCAGATCCAGCGCCTTGTCGGCGTTCTCAGCGACTTCTGCCTCGTACCCTTGCTCGGCCATGAACAGCTTGATCGAGCGGGCCAGGGTGCGCTCATCGTCCACAATCAACAGCGTCGAGGGAGTCATGCGGTCCGCTCCCGGTCAACCGATACGGCCGGAAGGGTGATCCTCACCGTAGTGCCGGCTCCCGGCGCGCTGGCGATCTCAAGATGTCCGCCATTCTGTGCCACGTACCGTTTGGCGATGGCGAGGCCAAGGCCGGTCCCGTCCGCCTTCGTCGTGAAGAATGGATCACAGACCGACGGGAGCAGTGGCATGGCGATTCCATCCCCGGTGTCGGCGATTTCCAGGACCACGGATCTGGCTTGGCCGTGTTCCGGTTCGCGGTACCCCCGGATCGTGACAGACCCGCCCTTGGGCATGGCATCGAGGGCATTGGAGAAGATCTCCCCCAGCGCTTGCTCCACCTGAATAGGATCGACATAGACGTCCGGCAGGTCGTTCTGCAGGTCGATCTCAAGCCGGACGGCACGATCCCGAAGCGGCCCGGCGAAGGTAGGGAAGAGGCCGTCAATCAGCATCGGGAGCTGCTCCGGCATGGGGCGAAAAGGAGCCGGGCGGGAGAAGCTGAGCAGATGGGTGATGCGGCGGTCCAGTCGGTCCACCTCGGCAATGACCATCTTCAGGTGTTCCTGCGCCACCGGTCCGTCGGCCACGTGACGAAGGGCAACCTGGGCCGCGGCCCGAAGGCTCGCCAGGGGATTGCGCAGGCCGTGGGCGACCGCGGCAGCCATCTCGCCGATCGAGGCCAGTTTTTCAGATTGGATGAGTTGCGCCTGGGTCTCTTCCAGCTTCTTGATCTGTGTTTCCAGATGGCGGTTGAGCCGGGCCATCGACTCATGGGACCGTTGCAGGTTCCCGGTCATCCCGGCGAACGCCTGGGCCAACTCGCCGATCTCGTCTTTCGAGCGGACTGCGACCTCGTGATCCAGGTGACCGGCTCCCACCACCTCCATGGCCGCCTTGAGCTGATGGATCGGACGCGCCAGCCCCCTGGAGATCAGGACCGAGGCGGCCACCCCGAGGCCCAAGGACAGCAGGATCATCAACGAGAGCAGGCGCTGCTCCGTCTGCAGGATCGCCTCGAGCCTGCCGTAGGCTCGCTGCAGACTGTGCGCGCGGGCTGCGCCGTACACCTCCTTATTCTTCGCGCTGAGGGCGGGCAGGAGTCGGCCTTTCAGCTCCGTGTTCGCGAGGGCCAGCGCTGCCTTCCGGTTTCCTGCCTCATCCAGGACGAACACCCGCCTTCCCGCATCAAACATCCGAGCGTGGATCTGTTCGACGTCTGTGGCGAGATCCATTTCGTCGGGCGTCAGTGTCAGCTTCCACTGGCGGAGGCGGTCCCCGATCTCCGTTTCCAACCGGAAGAACTCCGCCTGCGCCTCATGGTCCATCCCGGTGAGGAACCCCAAGACTTGGCGGCTCTGGCGGAACAGGAGTGTTTCGAGGTCGGCATACGTTCGGCTCCTCGCCATGCTCTCGCCGAGGGCCCTGAGGGCGTCTCGTTCCTCCCGGTTATTCCAGATGGCCTGGGCGCTGATCAGGAGCACAGGGACGACCATGAGCGAGAATCCGAGCAGCAACTTGCGTTGGAACCTCATACTTGAAACTCTCGTCTTCCTGTTTGAGTGGCGTCAAGGGAAAGTTGTTGCGTGTAGGGGCAGGCCTCGTGCCTGCCCAGCGTGGTGAACGTACAGCAATATTGCAGTAGGGCTCTGCGCATGACTCCTCGGATCCGTCCGAAGGTGTGCCATCATTAGTTGAGAATTGACGAAGCGGCTCCCGTGTGGTGAAGTGGTTTTGACCAAATACGCCCTACAACCGCACAACGATAAGGAGCCACTCCAGGAAGAGAGTAATGCGAATTCAGGGACAAGGCAAGGTCAAAGACGTGGGCCTCAAAGCGCTCGCCACCATGCCAGCACTCGAGGGGCTGGACGCCAAGATTGCGCTGATCCAGGCGCTCATCCCCTTGGGGCTTCGGCCAGCGCAGTGACCTTGACGGCCAAGGTCACTGCGCTGACAGTCTCGCTTCGTCCGTCCCTCGCCAGATTGATTGACATCCATGATCTGCCCCCTTACAATCGCCTCTATGCCAAAGGTCCGGATCGGCCAAAACGAGTTCTTTTATCAGGAAGACGGCCACTGTGAGCCTGTCGTCTGGATCCACGGGCTCGGCATCGACCACCGAGTCTGGGCGCTGCAGATGCCGCTGTTCACCCAGCACTTCCGCTGCCTGGCCTTTGACAACCGCGACGCCGGCCAAAGTGATCGCTCACCGGGTTCCTATACTATAAAGACCCTGGCCGATGATGCCATCCGCCTGATGGACGCACTCGCCATTGATACGGCCCACATCGTGGGTATTTCCATGGGCGGGGCGGTCGCCCAGGAGTTGGCGATCGCCCATCCTACCAGGGTCAGACGACTGGCCCTTGTCTCAACCTACACCTCGTCCGATCGACGCGGCGTTGACATACTGAACTCGTTCGCCTTGATGCGAGCCCGCTTCAGCCGGGAAGAGTATGCGCGGGCCACCAGTCCATGGGTATTCACGTACCAGGACTATCTTATTCCGGGATTGGCGGAGTCGGTCATCACCCGGTTCCTGGAGGATCCATACTTTCTCCCGGCCGACGTCTACGCCCGCCAAGTCGAGGCCGCACGCAGTCACTTCACCGAAGATCGCTTGAGCCAGATTACGGCACCAACTCTGATTGTGGCCGGCGATGAAGATCTCATGACCCCAATGCGTTTTGCCAGGACTCTCCACGAGCGAATCCCCGGCGCTACACTGGAAGTGATCCGGGGCGGCGGACACGCCTTGGTCCTCACCCACGCCGAGGAGTTTAACCGCGTCGTCCTGTCATTCCTCAAAGAGTCCTGACCCTCGCTCAAATCCCCCCTCGCCCCCCTTTATCAAAGGGGGGTTGGAGAGATTATGGACCCGTCGTCTCGTACTACTCTGGATTCTTACGAAACCTACCTTGTCGAGCACAACCGCTCCATGGGATGCCTGGTGACCATCAGGCGTCCGTTCATACTTTTCACGAATGACGAGATCGCCGTACCCTGGTACAACTATGCTGGCGTCGTGCCGTGGAGCGAGATGCCAGGGGGCGAGTGCATCAAGGAGGTCATGGCGCACTACCGCACGCGGGGCTATAGCCCGCACTTCACGTTCACGATCGAGACAGCGCCTGGGGGACTTACCGAGGCATTGCAGTCGGCAGGCTGTGCGCTCGAGTCCCACAAGTACGTCATGTTTCAGTACGAGCCGGTCGACCCGCCGGTACCAGCAGACGTGCGTCTGGGTAAGACAGGGCCTGAGGACATGCCGGCCGCCGGGCGCATCCTGGGCGTCAGCTTCGAGTCAGGCGAGTCGGCGTGGCAGGATCCAACGGTGCGTATCCGGCTGGTGGCGCGCATGCGTGCGGCGCGCATGCACCAGCTCGGCGCGTGGGTGGATGGACAGCTTGCTGCAGCGGCGCACCTGCACACGGGCGTCGGCGTGGGACATATCACCGGGGTGGCTACTGCTCCGGAGTTCCGCGGGCGCGGTCTGGCCGGCCTGCTCACCGCGTACGCCGCGCGCTTTGCCCGCGAAGAAGGCGCCACGTTCGTCGCGCTCGAGGTGGCCACGCCAGACGCGGAGCGTGTGTACGCGCGCATCGGCTTCAGGCGCGCGGTAGAACGAGTTGCATACAGTTCAAAAAGCCAAGGGACCGCTCCCGGCCTTTCTCCGTCCGGCAACCCGCAGTGATTGCGCCAATCTAGGAGGTCTATCTCGTCTCTTCCGTCTCTTCCGTCACCGACCAAACAGACGAGCTAGACCAAACAGACGAAACAGGCCAGAGAGACCTGCCGGACCGCGTGAATTTTTTTCTTGACACTGCCCAGGTCAACGCTTAATCTGATCCCGTTCATCGATACTGATAATCGTTTTCACTTTCTTTACTATGCGAGCTAAACTCCTCCAATTCCAGCAGTACCTTCATCGAGCCGGGCTGAAGGCGACCCGCCAGCGCGAGTTGATCGCACGGGCCTTCTTCGCCACTAGTACGCACGTCAGCGCCGAGGGCCTCTATCGCCAGGTGGGGGGTCGGAACCCACGGATCGGGCTCGTCACCGTCTATCGGACACTGAAACTCCTGAAGAGCGCCGGACTTGCCCATGAGCGACAGTTCGGCGATGGGCGCGGCCTGTTCGAGCACGCGTCCAGTGAGCGCCACCACGATCACATTATCTGCACCGAGTGCGGCAAGATCACCGAGTTCGCAAGCTGCGAGATCGAGGCGCTACAGGAACAGATCGTCCGTAGATTGGGCTTCTCCATTCAGTACCACAAGCTGGAGCTGTACGGTCTCTGCCGCGACTGCGGCGCGAACATCAGCAGAGGGCCCGGTAAGGTTTCTGCGATTGGGGCTGGCTGAGGCCCCCGGAAGAGGCCTTTTTGGGCGACCTCATTGAAAATGATTGTCTTTGTCATGCGGCTTCCCGAGATCCGCAGCTAGGAGGTGCAATGGCACATTTCAGAAGGCTGGTGCATAGGCACCTATCAACGCGACTCCTGTCCTCTTGGGCCTTTCTACTTACCGTATCGTTGCTCTTACACGTATACGCCTCTGCATCGGCCTCCGAGTTAGTCATCTACTCCGGACGTAAAGAGAGCGCAATCAAGCCGGTCGTGGAACTCTTTCAGCGGCAGACCGGCATTAAAGTCGCGCTGAAAGTCGGCAAAGCCTCCGGCCTCGCGAATGAGGTGCTCCAGGAACGGCAGCGGCCGAGGGCCGATATCTTTATCGCCACCGAGGCCGGTGTCTGCGAGATCCTTGCAAAGGAAGGGCTCCTGGAGCCGTATGCCTCTCTAAGCGCCCGTACGATTCCAGCCGCGCACAAGAGCGCTCGTGGGCTCTGGACCGGTATCTCCGGGCGTGCCAGGGTCATCATTTACAACAAGAACCTCGTAAGGGAGAACGATATCCCAAGCTCGATATTCGACCTGACTGACGCCAAGTGGAAGGGGAAGATCGCCATCGCCGGTACGCGCGAGCGAACGACCCTCGCCTGGCTGAGCGCCTTGGTGGAGGTCATGGGTGAGGAAAAGGCCAAGGCCTACATCGATAGGCTGATCGAGAACGGTCTGAAGGTCCTGCCTGACAACTCCGATGTCTGGCGCGGCGTAGGGAGCGGTGAGTTCGTCGTGGGGTTGACCAACTCGCCCAACTACCACTTGGCCCTTGAAGCCAAGCTGCCGGTCGGGGTCGTCTATCCGGATCAGGGGCCCTCAGGCATGGGCGCCCTGGTCAACCCGAATGCTGTGGCAATCGTAAAGGGTACCAAGAACCTCGATCAGGCCAGGCAATTCGTCGATTTCCTCTTAAGCAAGCCGGCCCAGGAACTCCTGGTCCACCACGCCTTCGAGATCCCGCTGCTTCCCGGGATAGACCCCGGCCAAGTTCGACCGCTCGCGGGGTTCAAGGCGCTCCAGATCAGTCAAGAGCGCCTGGCTGGCCTTGAGGAGAAAACTATCACCATCTTCCCCGGTCTGTAAGGTCCGGCCCAACACCGAACAACATGGTGAAGAACGAGGCATGGTAAGCAGCAACGTGCGACGCGTAGAACTTAGGCAGCTAGCCACGCTGTGGCGGTCGCAGGCGGTGGGGCTTCAGCCTGCAGCCATTGCCGGGGCGGCCCTGATTATCCTTCTGACGGCCTCTCCCTTGGTCAATCTTTTAACCTCTGCCTTCGCCGGAGGGCTGAAGGCTTTTTCGATCCTCATGAACAGCTCCATGCTCTCGCTGATCGCAGAGACGATGTTGCTCGCCACCCTCGCCACGCTGTGGGCTATGGTCCTCGGGCTGCCACCAGCCTGGATCCTCACCCGTACGGACCTCCCTGGACGGCGTGTCCTTCAGGCCGTGGGGGTCCTGCCGCTGGCGATTCCCCCATACATCGGCGCCTTCACGTACATCACGCTGCTCGGTCCCGTCGGCTGGGTCAATACGGTGTACCAGACCATAGGTGGCAGCGGGCCAATCGTGAACATTTATGGCCTCTGGGGTGGGGCCTTGGTGCTTGGCCTGTTTACCTATCCGTACATCCTCCTCATTGTCGGTAGCGCGTTAAAGGGGAGCGATCCTGCGCTCGAAGAAGCAGCCCGAGCCGCCGGCCTTGGGCCGGTCGGCATCTTCCTTCGGGTCACGTTTCCCCTGCTGCGCCCTAGCCTCCTGGCCGGGGCGCTGCTGGTCTTCCTCTACGCCCTCTCGGACTTCGGCGCTGTCTCGTTGCTCCGGGTCAACACCTTTACCACCGAGATCTTCCATCAACTCAATACACGCTTTGACCAGCGGAATGCGGCCGTCCTCTCCGCTATCCTGGTCTTCCTCACGGCCGTGGTTCTGATGGCCCAGCGGAAAAGCCTGGGCCGTCGCAGTTTTGTCCAGCAACGAAGCGGTTCCAGGCCGGCCACCATCTACCCACTTGGACGATGGAAGGCGCTGGTTCTGTGCTGCACCTACCTTATCCTCGGCGGCTCGGTCTTTCTGCCGGTTGCGCTACTGCTCTACCAAACCGGCTCACTGATGAGCCTCCTGCACACACTCATTGCCGGCTACCGCTATCTGTGGAACAGTCTCTGGACAGCAGCCGTAGCGGCTACGGTGGCATCGGGACTTGGGCTCTTCGTCGCCTACCTTACCCAGCGCCGAAAAGGGTCGGCAGGACTCCTCCTCACGTCCGTCACCCAACTCGGGTACGCCATCCCCGGCACAGTCCTTGGGCTGAGTCTGATCCTCCTCTACAATGCGTACCTACCCTGGATCTACGGGACCGCCGCCATGGTGATCCTTGGCTACCTCTTGCGGTTTCTCCCCCAAGCAGTCCAGAGCAGTACAACCGCGCTGGCTCAGGTCAATCCGAACCTGGAGGAGGCGGCCCGTAGTCTTGGGCGGTCTCCCTGGCAGGCGCTTCGTGAGGTTACCGTTCCCCTCATCCGACCGGGGATCGCAGCGGGATGGATGCTCGTCTTTATCTCGTCGATGAAGGAACTGGCGGCCACGCTTCTCCTCCGCCCGGCTGGATTCGACACCCTGCCGGTAAGAATTTGGATCGCCTCCATTGAGGTCGATTACGCCGGGGCCGCGGCGACCTCACTGATACTTATCGTCATCACCGCGCTCCCCCTCTTCCTCATCAGTAGGCTTGACGCCACCGTATCACAGCTCAATTGAGTGCAGTGATGGGCAACTTAGCGAAAAAGAGGATCGGAGAGATCGCGGCAGCAGGGACGAATATTATCTCGTGGAAACAGGTCTCATCACCGCGCCCCATGGTCATCCGGTTAGATCGGGTGAGTAAGCACTACGGAGGAGACGGTACCCCCGCGGTCGAGGAGATCTCCTTCTCCGTCGAACAAGGAGAGATCCTGGTGTTGCTTGGACCCAGCGGCTGCGGAAAGACCACGACGCTACGCCTCATCGCCGGGTTTGAGGCCCCCGATGGCGGGCGGATTGAGATTGGCGGCCGAACGGTAGCCCACAGCACGATCTTCCTGCCGCCGGAGCAGCGGGGCGTGGGAATGGTCTTCCAGGACTATGCGCTTTTCCCGCACCTGACAGTCCAGGAAAACGTCGCATTCGGCCTGCACCACGTGAGTGCAGAGCAGCAACAACGCCGAATCACGGAGGCGTTAGAATTGGTAGGGCTCTCAACGCTTCAGGGGCGGTACCCATATGAGCTCTCCGGCGGGCAGCAGCAACGTGTTGCTCTAGCGCGCGCGCTGGCGCCAGGCCCGCAGGTGGTCTTATTGGATGAGCCGTTCAGTAATCTGGATGCCGATATGCGAGCGCAGATACGGGAAGATGTCAGCGCGATCCTCCGCCAAGCCGGGACCACTGCCATTTTCGTGACCCATGATCAGGAGGAGGCATTTGTCATCGCTGATCGAGTCGGGGTGCTGAACCATGGGCGCCTGGAGCAGCTCGACCATTCGGAGGCGATCTATCATACGCCGGCTACCCGTTTTATTGCCGGGTTCGTCGGTTCGGCCGATTTCGTCCCCGGCCTCGTCCAAGGCGAGAGAATTATTACGGAGCTGGGCACGTTCCCGAACCAGCAGGGGCTTTCGGTAGGGCAAGCCATAGAGATGATGATCCGGCCTGACGATATTGACCTGGTTCTCGATGAGGCGAGCGAGGCGACCGTACTCACCAGACAGTTCCGCGGCGCAGAAAATCTTTATTGCGTACGCCTGCCGTCCGGCAGAAAGATTCACAGCAGCCAGGGTTCAACGAAACTGATCGAGCCGGGAACCAGGGTCTCCGTGAAGGCCAATCCGACCCATGTGGTCTGTTTCGACATCGATGGGCTCGCGCAGTGAATCAGGTGCCGGAGACCAACGACGAGACATGATAGGAGGAGATGATCTGAAGACGAGCTTCTAACGGTTCCAAAGATTTTACGGAATTAGAGAAGGCGACTCCACCGCTCCCTGCTTGCCGGCCGGCGCGGTGGAGTCGCCTGACGCCTCGGATGGCCATTGTGTCAAGCGACCCCATGGGGCCTTTTCCGCTTTTGGCCTTCCTGGCTTTGCAATTCTAACAACCTCCCCGGCGGAAGTCTAGTTCCGTCTCACTGAGAAGACACAGAAGCAACCGTAAAGTGGAGGAGAGAAACGTGATGGAGGAATTTCCTTATGGCTGAACGCGATCTGCAGATCCTTGACGAGTTCGACCTTAGCCGTAGACGCTTCCTCCTGACGATCGCCGGAGGCTTTGCGGGCACGCTTTTCGAGCTCCTCTCACCCGGAAGAGCGTGGGGCAACTCGAAGATGCAGGCGCTCACCCTCGGCCGTCACCTGATGGGCACGGCCGTGGAGATCGAGGCGAATCATCCTGACCTCTCGATCGCCAGGAATGCGATCGAGGCCGGCCTGCAACGCATGGTGGACGTGGATCGCCTGATGAGCACCTTTCGGCCCGACAGTGAGATCGGTCTGGTGAACCGCCTGGCCGCCACGCGCCCTGTCTCGGTCGGGAAGGAAACCTTCGGTGTACTGACGGAGGCCAAGGATATCGCGCTGATGAGCGGTGGCGCCCTTGATGTCACTATCCACTCGTTGATGCAGCTCTGGCGCAGTACAACGCAACGAGGCCACCTTCCATCATCGCGGGAGATCGAGGCAACCATCGGTCTGGTGGCCCATAGTGGCCTTTCCGTTAATCCCAACAACCGCAGCGTTCAGCTACAACAGCCCGGAATGGGCATCGATCTGGGGGGCATCGCCAAGGGCTATGCCGTTGACGTCGCGGCGGAGGCTCTCGCGAAGCAAGGCGTTCACAGTGGTTTGGTCAATGCCGGGGGCGACCTGAAAGTCGTCGGCCGCAGCCGAGATGGGAGTGTCTGGAGGATCGGCCTGCGGCATCCGCTTGCGCCTTCGAGGCTGCTGCTCTCGGTTCTGGTCGAGGATGAGGCGACGGCAACATCCGGGAATTACTTTCGCTACTTCACCGTTGGCGGGATGCGTTACGGCCACCTGCTACACCCTCGAACCGGAACGCCTGCAGATAGCGCGCTGAGCGCGACCATCATCGCAAAGAGCGCCATGCGCGCCGACGGCCTGGCGACCGCCGCCATGATCCACGGAGCAGGCGCGATGGCGTTCATACAATCGGTGAGCGGGGTCGAAGGGATCGTGGTCCACCCTCTCGCTCGCCATCCAGGGAAGGTCTCGGTTCAGATAACGCCGGGACTTCGTGGCCGGGTGGAGCTTGTGGATCGCTCGGCCGAGCTTGAACGGTAATCTACTCGTACAAACCGGTAACCAAGGAATCGAAAGGAGAAGGAGATGAAGGTGTTGCGATGTCTCATAGCTGCATTGATGGTCGTGATCGCCTCGTCCAGCATGGCGATCGCGGCGACATTGGGTGATCTGGAGGGGCAACTGAAGGCGATTCAGTCGGAGATTGAACGACTCAAGCAGGACAAGCAAGCACAGGATCAAAGGGTACGTGAGCTCGAGGCCGCTCAGAAGGAGCAGGCGGTCAAGGAGGCCCAGGCTCAACAAGAGCAGGCGAGGCGGCGAGAAGAACAGGAGCGGAAGACGGTGATCCTCTCGGAGGAGATGGAGGCGCTCAGGAGTAAGTTCTTCCTGCCCGAAACGGTCGAGTACAAGAGCCTCTATGGCCTGGGTCCGGCGGCCTCGAAAATTTACCAGATGCCGAGAGGGCTGTCAATCGGCGGCTACGGCGAGGCCAACGCCAACTTCTTCGTCGGCGACAATGAGGGGCCGGGCAAGAAGAGAGATGTCGGCGATCTCTTGCGCTTCGTCACCTATATCGGGTACAAGTTCTCCGACCGGATCATCCTGAATACGGAGATCGAGTACGAGCATGCGAAGGTTCAACCAACAACGAGCTCAGGCGGTGGGGATGTCGAGATCGAATTCGCCACGCTGGACTTCCTCCTGACTGAGCGGGCAAACATCAGAGCGGGACTACTCCTGATGCCGATGGGATTCATCAACGAGATGCACGAGCCCACAACCTACTTCGGCAACCTCCGCCCGGAGGTGGAGCAGCGGATCATCCCGAGCACCTGGCGGGAGCTTGGGGTAGGGCTCCACGGCACGATTCTGCCGGGGCTGACCTACCGGACCTATGTCACAAACAGTCTGAACGCCAAGGGCTTTTCCAAGACCAATATCCGGGGCACCCGGCAAAATGGGAACCGAGCCCTGTTTGAGGACTTCGCCTGGACCACGCGCCTCGATTACACCCCGACGCCGGGTCTCCTGCTCGGAGGGTCGATCTTCTGGGGCGACACCGGACAGGATCAACTGTTCGATGGGAAAGAGATCGCTGCAAACTTCAGACTCTACGAGTTCCATGGCCAGTATCAGTATCGAGGGCTGCAACTACGCGCACTGTTCGCCCAGGGGCACATCAGCGACGCCGATGTTCTGAGCGCCGAGTTAAAGACACCCATCAGCCGGCGTATCGTAGGGGGTTACGCGGAGGCCAGCTATGACATTCTTCCGCTCGTCTTCCCCGGGACCGACATGTCGCTGTCTCCGTTCATCCGGTTCGAGCGGCTCGACACCCAGGCCGATGTTCCCTCCGGCTTTACCGCAGACAAATCAAAGGACATCAGAGTGATCAACGCTGGGCTAAGCTTCAAACCGATCCCCAACGTGGTGCTCAAGCTGGACTACCGGAACCTCGATGGGAAGGGGAAGGAGGGCCAGATCGCCGACGAGCTCAACGTCGGCCTCGGCTTCATCTTCTAGCCGGAGCGATTCCCCCCTCACCCAACCCTCTCCCCCTTCGAGGGGGAGAGGGTGAAGGTGTGGGAGTTACGGTCGATCCCGATGAGGAGTTATATGCGGACCCTGGCTGGCCTGACCTTACTACTAGCCCTGCACCTCTGCGCACCCGTTGGCCTCCTCGCCAAGGTGTTTTACGCCAAGGACGAGGCCGTCCGGGCGGCGTTCCCGGAGGCCGACGTCATCGAGAAGCAGACATTTTTTCTGACAGACGACCAGAAAAAGCAGATCGAGACCCTCGCACGTACGCCACTAGATTCCAAGCTTGTGACGATGTACACCGGAAAACGAGGCCAGAAGCTACTCGGCTATGCAATGATCGACGTTCACACGGTACGGACCCTGCCGGAGGCTGTCATGGTTGTGCTCTCTCCGGACGGGCGAGTGGCCTCCACGCTCATCCTAGCCTTCTATGAGCCACTGGAATACCTCCCAAATGAACGCTGGCTCAAGCAGTTCGATCAGGCAAGGCTTACCCCTGACCTCCGGGTGGGAGGACGGATCGCGGGAATCACCGGGGCGACCTTGACGGCTCGGGCAATGACCGAGTCGGTCCGTAAGGTTCTGGCCCTCTACCAGATCTTGATCGAAAAAGGAGGGCGCTGATGCGCTTCGTCATCACGGGGGAGTGGACCCAGAACCGGCTCCTTCGCGCCATTATTCTGTGGTTTCTCTTCTACAGTGCGGGCCTTTGGCTGACCAACGCATTACTCTTCGTTAATCAGATGGGACTTCGTTACGAGTCCGTCGTCGCCTTCTACCGGGGATCCGAGGCGCAGTTTTTGCTGCCACGCAGCTACAAGGTCTTGCTCGAGATCAGTCATTTCCATCTCCTTGCGATGGGCATCTTCATCTTGACGCTGAGTCACCTGGTGCTGTTCGTGCCTTTTACGCCTCGAGTCAAGTACTGGCTGATCCACCTGACCTTCCTGTCCGCGATTTCAGATGAGGCCGCAGGCTGGCTAACCCGATTCGCACATCCCATGTTCGCCTACGTCAAGATCGGAGCCTTCATTCTTCTTCAGACAACCATGGCAGTACTGATCATCGCTGTCCTGCTCGCCGTGTGCCGGAAGGCACGCAGCGCATACACAGAATCAGGAGGGATATCATGAACAACTCGCGACAATCGTTTACCTGCTACCGACGGGGTCAATATCAGGGATTGAAGGTTCTCTTGCTACTGTTCGTCACGATGCTGATCGGGTGCACATCCGCCATAGCCCAACAGACCCGCACCTATCACATCGCGGCTGTCGAGCTGGACTGGGATTACGCGCCGACCGGTATCAACCAGATCAGCGGGAACGCGTTTGGTGAGAGCGAAAATGTCTTCGTTCAAGGTGGCAAAGAGCGGATCGGCAAAGTGTATCAGAAAGCTGCCTACCGCGAGTACACGGATGGGACCTTCACAACACCCAAGACTGTCGAGCCGAAATGGCAACACCTGGGTATCATGGGTCCCGTCATCCGAGGGGAGGTTGGGGATACCATCCAGGTCATCTTTAAGAACATGACCAGCTTCCCCAACAGCATGCACCCGCACGGCGTCCTGTATGCAAAGAGTTCCGAGGGGGCGTCGTACAACGACGCAACGTCAGGATCCGACAAGGCCGACGACGCTGTGCCGCCTGGCGGTACGCATACGTACATCTGGCAGGTCCCGGAACGGTCTGGTCCAGGCCCAATGGATGCCAGTTCCGTCCTTTGGATGTATCACGCCCACACCGATGAGCCAAAAGATACAAATACCGGGTTGGTCGGACCACTCATTATTACACGTCAAGGAAGTGCTTACGCTGACGGCACACCGAAGGACGTCGATCGAGAGTTTGTCACGCTGTTTACCGTCTTTGATGAAAATGCCAGCCATTATCTGGAACAGAACATTACACGATTCACTTCCAAGCCGCGTAGGGTGTTGAAGAAGCGACTGGAGGACCCTGAGTTTCAGGAAAGTAACCTCATGCATTCGGTCAACGGCTACGTCTATGGCAACCTGCCTGGGTTGACCATGAAGAAGGGCGAGCGAGTGCGCTGGTACCTACTCAGCATAGGAACAGAGGTTGATCTGCACACGCCGCACTGGCATGGCCAGACCGTGCTGATGATGGGAATGCGCATGGACATGGTGGAACTGCTGGCTGGGAGCATGAAGACGGTAGACATGGCGCCGGACAACCCGGGTACCTGGCTGTATCACTGCCACGTGAACGACCACATCACCGCGGGGATGATGGCGCTCTTTACGGTCACTGAGTAGTAAGAACACTGAGGAGGCTGTGAGCTTTCGGCTAACGGCTGAGTGCCGACTATTAGAAGCTATTTTTGAGCACACTTGTATGAAATGTGGGGAAAGGGCTGGGAGCAACCGACTGGGGAGAGGATCGGAAGGGGGTATCCACTTGACGCAAGTCGGCCCAAGCATTTGTGGTGTAGAGGCATCAATCCCCACATGATCTTGTGGTTACTGGAGTGAAGTGGATACCCCCTTGATCGGAATACGCACAAGTCGTGCGTCAAGAGTTTTGGCGTCATGATGACGCCCTAAATACGGAGCAGCCAGCGCGTCCCCTATCTGACACGATTAACCCGCCTTACAAGCCGCTAACTCACGGGTTTCTCAGGCGGATCTTCCCCCTTCGTTTTTTAGGTAAACCATACATTCTGCTTCACATAGTGGTGTCATTACCATAGATATGTAGGCATGTAATAGTGATAATAGTGCTTGACATAAGCATCATATCATATTATTATGTAGGCATGTACATCGCCGCCATCCCCAATCGCTCCTCTCCGCCGGCCATCCTCCTGCGCGAATCCTTCCGCCACCAGGGCAAGGTCAAATCCCGCACTC
>Ga0080064_1003125_pt1 | contig 25285 bp, 28 predicted proteins | sample Subgrocontami54m_FD_69260 | JGI IMG/M metagenome (GOLD analysis project Ga0080064, IMG submission 69260) | Subsurface groundwater microbial communities from S. Glens Falls, New York, USA - GMW46 contaminated, 5.4 m (SPADES assembly) (version 2) ...
GAATTGTCCGGGTATGTATCGTTTAGAGAGGGCGGCACGCTTATCGACTATGAAGACGAAGACCCTGAGATCCGCCGGCTCTTTGCCGAGGAGATCCAGCGTGACGGAATCGAGCTGAAAATGCCGCCGGTAAAGTACCGGACGTAAAGTTAACGGCGCAATAGTCGAGAACGCCCTCCAACTGCATCCTAGAGGACGCCTTTTTGGCAGGTTAGAAGATCTGTTTGTCCCTAATGCCGAAAGTGTCTCATCCCGGTGAAGATCATTGCCATCTTGTGCTCGTCGGCGGCGGCGATCACTTCCTCGTCCTTGATCGAGCCTCCCGGCTGAATGACCGCTCTGGCGCCCGCCTCTGCCGCGGCATCCACTCCGTCGCGAAACGGATAAAAGGCATCGGAGGCGACGACCGATCCCTTGAGATCGAGCCCGTGCGTCTGGGCCCGCATGACCGCGATCTTGGCGGAATCCACCCGGCTCATCTGTCCCGCTCCCACGCCTAAGATCTGGTCGGGAGAGGTAAAGACGATGGCATTCGACTTTACGTGGCGGCCAATGCGCCAGGCAAAATCCAGGGCCTCGTATTCCTCCTCCGTCGGCCTGCGCTTGGTCACCACCTTGCAGCTCCTCACGTCGACCGAGCCCCGGTCCCAATCCTGGACCAGAACGCCGCCTTTGACCCGGCGGAGGTCATAACCTCCCTCGTCTTTCCGATCCATAGCGACTTCAAGGAGGCGGATATTGAGGAGCCTCTTCGCGGACGAGAGAACGGCCCGCGCCTCCGGAGTGAAGCTTGGCGCAATGACAATCTCCAAGAAGATCTCTTTGAGCTCTTTGGCCGTCTCTTCGTCCACCGGGCGATTGAAGCCGATCACCCCGCCGAAGATCGAGACCGGATCCGACGCGCGCGCCTTGCGGAAGGCATCCGCCAGGGAATTTTTGGAGAGCGCCGCGCCGCAAGGATTGTTGTGCTTGATCACGACGGCGACAGTGCCGGAAAATTCCATTACGGTGTTCAACGCCGCGTCCGCGTCCAGGATATTGTTGAAGGAGAGTTCTTTTCCCTGAATCTGTCTCGCGTGCGCCACCGAGACACTCCGGTCTTCCCCGCTCGAGTAAAAGGCCGCTTGCTGGTGAGGATTTTCGCCGTAGCGGAGATCCTGGATCTTGGTAAATTGAAAGTTCAAGGTCCGGCTCCAGGGGGTGGGATTCCGCTTCTCATCCAGAGAGTCCAGATAATTGGAGATCACGCCGTCATAATGGGCGGTGTGCTGGAAGGCCTTGGACATGAGACAAAACCGGGTCTCGGCGGAGATCTCGCCGCCGCGGCTCTTCAACTCCGCCAGGACGGGTTTGTAGTCGGATGGATCCACGACCACGGCCACGTGCTCGTGGTTTTTTGCCGCCGCGCGCACCATGGAGGGGCCGCCGATGTCGATCTGTTCCACGATTTCGTGAAACGGAGCGCCGCGCGCCACGGTCGCCTCGAAGGGGTAGAGATTCACCACCACAAGATCGATCGGAGCGATGCCGTGAGATTTCATCTGGGTGATATGATCGGGATGGTCCCGGAGGGCGAGAATGCCTCCGTGAATTTTTGGGTGGAGGGTCTTGACCCGGCCGTCCATCATCTCGGGAAAGCCGGTCAACTCGGAGACGTCTTTGACCGCGACCCCGCGTTCGCGCAAGAGCGCGGCCGTGCCGCCGGTGGAAACGATTTCCACCCCGAGTCCTGACAGCTCTCGCGCAAATTCCGCAATCCCTGTCTTGTCCGAGACGCTGATGAGGGCCCTTTGGATCTTGCCCACGTCTGTTTTTCCTCCTTCACGAGGTATGCTGATAGATGCGAGGGACTCTAGCGCTGATGGAGGTGAAGATTTCGTAAGAGATGGTTTCCGCCCATCCGGCCATCTCATCCGCCGAGATGCTCTCTCTCTCTTGCTTACCCAACAGGACGACCTCATCGCCCTGCTTTATTTTTTCTATATCGGTAACATCTACCATAGTCAAATCCATGCAGACTCGTCCGACGATCGGCGCGCGCTTTCCGCCGACAAGAACCGCGCCACGGTTGGAAAGAAGGCGGGGATATCCGTCCGCGTAGCCCACAGGGAGAGTGGCAATGAGGCTCTCTCTCTTCGTGACGAAGGTCCGACCGTAGCTCACGCTGGAGCCTTTCGGCCATTTTTTGAGCTGGAAGATCCGTGTCTTCCAGGAGAGCACCGGCTTCAAGGAGACTTGGTGGATCATCTCCGGGCCGGGATAGGCTCCGTAAAGCATCAAGCCTGGGCGAACCAGACTGAAGTGGGCGTCCGGGAGCGTAATGACCGACGCGCTGTTGGCCAGATGGATCAGCGAAGGGTTGTGGCCGGCGCCCCGAACCCTTTCGACCACGCGGCGAAAGATCTCCAGTTGTTTCAGCGTGTAGTTTCCTTCCACATTTTCCGCTTGGGAGAAGTGGGAAAAGAGTCCCTCGAACCGGAGCGCCTTGAGATTTTGTAATTCAGGAAGCCAGGAATCGATTTCCGAAGCCGGGAAGCCGATCCTTCCCATGCCCGTGTCGACTTTGAGATGAAAGGAAAGAGAGGCGCGCTTTTTTCGCGCCTCGTTTTCCAACCCGCGCAGCATCGCTGGCTCGCAGACGGCCGGGGTCAATCGATTTTCTCGGATCTCTTCAAGCTGTTCCGGATAGACCCCGGGAAGAATCACAACCGGCGATGAGATGCCGGTTTTCCTGAGCTCCATCCCTTCCTCGACCGTGGCGACGCCGAAAGCGTCGCTTCCCTCCTGGGCGAGGAGCCTGGCCACTTCAGGGGCTCCATGCCCGTAGGCGTTCGCTTTGACCACGGAAAGGATTTTCACGCCCGGCGCGATCTTTTTTCTCGCCTGGCGAAAATTCCAGCGCAAGGCGTCGAGGTCGATGAGGCAAAAGGTGGGACGTCCCTGGGACAGTCGTATCATGACACTTTAGCCCCCGGAGTAACTCCTTTCTCCGGGGTCAAGATCACGATGCGGTCGCTATCTGAAGCGGCCAAAACCATTCCCTGGCTCTCCAGGCCGCGGAGCTTGGCGGTTTCCAGATTGGCCACCACGACGATCTGCCTATCTAGCAATTCCTCGGGCGTGTAATGGCCTCTGATCCCGGCGATGATCTGCCGCTGCTCCGAGCCCAAATCCACTTGCAGCACTATGAGACGGTCGGCGTTCGGGTGGGGCTCGGCCTTCTTGATTGTCCCGATTTTCAGCTCCAATCTCCTGAATTCATCGATGGTGATCATCTGAGTTCCTTTTTCTGAATTTTTCGTCTGAACGTTCAGAAGATAGCAGAACACCCCATTCGATGAAAGCGACGAAATTTTTCCAACAGCAGCTCTTCGGGACGACGCTTCCGAGCGCAGCCGAACTCTTCCCCCCTCTTGACAAGGGTTCGCAGACTTCATAATGATAATCATTATCAATAAAAAAGGAGGCTTTTATGGCTAAAGGTTTAAAAGGAGCACAGAGCGAACAGAATCTCAAAAATGCATTCGCCGGTGAATCTCAGGCAAATCGGCGTTATCTCTACTTCGCACGTGTAGCGGACATCGAGGGCTATCCGGAAGTTGGCGGGCTCTTTCGAGATACCTCGGAGGCGGAAACCGGCCATGCCTTCGGCCACCTCGATTTTCTGAAGGAGGTCGGCGATCCGTGCACCGGAATTCCGATCGGCAACACGGAGAAAAATCTCAAGTCCGCAATCGAGGGAGAGACCTACGAGTACACCGAGATGTACCCTGGGTTTGCCAAGACCGCCCGCACAGAGGGCTTTGCGGAGCTGGCCGAATGGTTTGAGACCCTGGCTAAGGCGGAGAAGTCCCACGCCGGGCGTTTTACCAAAGGGCTGGACAAAATCGCCGGCAAAGAACCGGCTGCGTCCGCGAGCTGATTGTTTCTCTTATCCGGATGGGGGTTGGAAAAATTTCCAGCCCCCATCCGGAAAGTGCGATGACTTTCAATCCGGATCATAAAGACTTTTGGGATGAGTCCCAGGTTGAAGGAGAGCTGAAGCGCGTTTCCGATATCTGTAATGGATGTCGGCGTTGTTACAACCTGTGCCCTTCCTTCAACGATCTCTTCGCGCGCCTCGATCAGGAATCCGTGGACGGCGACGCGGAGAAGCTCGGCTCTAAGGATTTCAGAAGCGTTACCGACCTCTGCTACCAGTGTAAGCTCTGCTTCAATCATTGTCCCTATACGCCTCCGCATCGTTGGGAAATAGACTTTCCCCGCCTGATGTTCAGGTCGAAGGCGGTGCAGGTGAAGCGGGATGGGCAGTCTCTGCAGGATCGGGTCCTGGGTCAGGTGGATCGGGTCGGGCGCCTCTCGAGCTTCCTTGCTCCTCTGGTCAATTGGGCGAACCGCAACCGTTTCAACCGCTGGCTGGTGGAGAAGTTCCTGGGAATTCATCGGGATCGGCTGCTGCCGGCTTATGCCGCAGAGACCTTTCAGCAATGGTACGACCAGCGCGGTCCAAGTCATCCGCCGGCAGAGGCAGGAAAAGCGGCCCTCTTTTACACTTGCAGTGTGAACTACAATGATCCGCCGGTGGGCAAGGCCTGCGTGGGGGTCTTGGAGAAAAACCGCATCGAAGTCGCCTGCCCCGAGCAGCGCTGCTGCGGGATGCCGTTTCTGGACGGTGGGGACATCGAGGCGGCCCGGGCCAATGCCCGGGCCAACGTGGAGTCGCTCTATCCTTTGGTGAAGCAGGGCTACGACATCGTGGTTCCGGGTCCCACCTGTAGTTATGTCCTCAAGCGCGATTATCCTTTATTGCTGAGCGGCGAAGAGGTCGGAGTCGTGGCCAGCCGGGTGTTCGATATTTGCGAATACCTTATGGCCCTCCACGGCCGGCAAAAGCTCGACACCGGCTTTGTGAAAGGCGCAGGACGGGTTGCCTATCAGATCCCATGTCATTTACGCGCTCAAAATATCGGCTACAAATCCCGCGACCTGATGGAGCTTCTCCCGAATACCACCGTGCGCCTCATTGAAAAGTGTTCCGCGGTGGACGGCACTTGGGGCTTGAAGCAGCAGTATTTCGATTTATCGATGAAAGTCGCGGAGCCCCTCCTCAGAGAAATTCGTGAGACCGAGTCCGATCTCACGGTTTCGGATTGTCCCCTTTCGGCTCTTCAGATAAAGCAAGGGACCGGAAGACAGCCACTTCATCCGGTGCAGGTCTTGGAGATGGCTTATGGCTTGGACGGAAAAAAATGAAGCCGATCATCCTGGACGACATCATGGGCCTCCCTGCTTATGAAAAGGCGCGGGACGAGTTTCGCCGCCGGATTATCGAGCTTAAGAAGATCAGGCGGGTCGCCGTGGGCGATAAGATTTCGCTGGTTTTCGAAAATCGGGATACCGTGATCTTTCAAATCCAGGAAATGCTCCGTGCAGAAAGAATCACGGATCTGGACAAAATCCGCGAGGAGATTGAAACTTACAACGGCCTGATCCCCGGACCCCAGGAGTTGAGCGCGACGCTCTTCCTGGAGATTGAGGATCAGAGTCATTTGCGCGAGGAGCTGCTCAAGTTTCTCGGTATCGATGAAGCGGTTTATCTCAAGATCGGTGAGATCGCCATCCACGCCCGCTTTGAAAAGGGCCGCAGCAAGGAGGACAAGATCAGCGGAGTGCAATATATCAAGTTTCCCTTCTCCGACTCTGAGATCCGTGGTTTTACGGAGGGAAAAGAAAAAATGGAGCTGGTCATCGACCATGCCAACTATCGAGCCCACGCCATCCTCGGCGAGGAAACACGTAAGTCTCTCGCGCAGGATTTATCCTAGAAGGTGACGATGGGCCTTTTCAACGTGAAGAACAGGCGAAGACAGACCCGGCAGCTCCATGTCATTTGGGAAGCCATTCGGGACGAGACCTCCCATCCCACCGCGGATCAAATCTACGAGAAAGTTCGGAGCGTCATCCCCAATATCAGTCTAGGGACGGTCTACCGGAACCTGCAAAAGTTGGTAAACGAAAAAAAACTCCTGGTCCTCACCGTGGATCGAGCGCAGCATTTTGATCCCCTGGTAGAGGGCCATCAGCATTTCATCTGTCAGAAATGCGGCCGGGTCTACGATGTCTTTGTGGGCGCCCAGGAAGAGATCGTTTCCCCTTCCTTGTCGGGGGAAGGCTTCACGGTGACCTCTCATCAGCTGGCGCTTTACGGCACCTGCAGGAATTGCTCCAAGGTCTAAAGACCGAGGGCCATTCGTCGTCCACCCGGGAAGAGAAGAAATGGAAGCTGTCCATCTTCCGATCGCTTCGCAAAAAACGCTCATCCAGTTATGCCGCAAAACACTCGACCGCTTTGTCCGTGGGGCCAAAGAAGAAGAGGAAGGCGAAGTCGGCGATCCGCACCTTCTCTCATCCGGCTACGGCGCTTTTGTAAGTCTCCATAAAGGCAAGGAGCTCAGAGGCTGCATCGGCACCTGTTTTCCTACCGAGCCCCTTTATCGAACGGTCATCGAGACGACTGAAGCGTCGGCCTGCCGGGATTACCGCGTCCTCCCGATCGGGGTCAACGAGTTGGGGGACATTCACATTTCTGTTTCGGTTTTGTCTCCTCTGGAGCCGGTGGAGGATCCTTTGTCCCTGGAGGTCGGGAAGCATGGTCTTCATCTGGCCAGCGGCGACCGCCGGGGGGTTCTCCTGCCTCAGGTGGCCACTGAATATGGTTGGGATATGGAAACCTTTCTGAACCAGACCTGTTTGAAGGCCGGCCTCTACAAGGATGCCTGGCGGCGGCAGGAGACGCGGGTTCTGAGCTTCACGGCTCTGGTCATCGAGGAAGAAAAGGGAGGAGGCCGAGGGATCGACCGTTTCGGTTTTGGAAAGGATTATGCTACCAAGAGTTAAGGAGTGAAACGGATTATGGATATCAAGGACGGGACCACGGTGAGTTCTCTGAAGCAGGAGATTCGCGCCCTCAAGAAAGAGAAGGCAGAGTTGCTGACTTCGGCGAAAGATCGCCGCAAAGTCGAAGGGATCCGGAAAAAGATTAAGCTCTTCAAGCGTCTGACCCGACAGTTGAGCCGGAAGGCCCGAGCCGAAGCCGAGGCCGCTCCGGTAGCGGAACCCGCTGCGCCCGCGAGCCCAGCCGCAGGGTAAGCTCCACCTCTAGGCTGCCGCTGAATTGTATTTCAGGCCGGCGCCCGTCCTGCCGGTCTTCTTCCGGCCGTCGGTCATGCGCGGTTAAGGTCTTTGTTTGAAGCCTAAAATGGCCCGCCGCCCGATCGTTTCGGACCTTTCGCTCTCCAGACGAAAAAAAGTCACGCGACTGATCCAGATTGCTCCATCGCCTTCGCTCGCCCGAGCGAACTTGGCCCGTCTGATCGAAGCGGGAGGTTCGCGTCCCCTGGATAATTTTCCGGAGAAGAACCTTCCATTGCTGTTTAAGCTGTTGGGGGGCAGCGCCTACCTAAGCGATCTTTTGATTCGCGTAGAGAAGGGCTGGCCGGATGAGTTTCTCCGGCTCCTGGCGGCGCCGGCCAAGAGCGCGGCGGACCATCAAGCCGAGCTCTCCTCTCTGCTTCGAGGGGAAGTTCCCTGGGAGCAATTTTTACTCGCCCTCCGCCAGCACAAGGAACGAAAGTTTCTGCGCATCGGTCTCCAGGATCTCGCTTCTCTTCGGGCGGTGGAGCGAACGACGCGGGAGCTGAGCGCTCTCGCCGACGCCACCCTGGAAGTTGCATATCGTTTTAGCCGGTCCGAGCTCGAGCGGGCGTTCGGGCCGCTCTTTCTTCCGGGCTCCGGAATTAAAAACCGCTTTGTGGTTCTCGGCATGGGAAAGCTCGGGGGCGAGGAGCTCAATTTCAGCTCGGATATCGACCTCATCTATTTGTACGAGGAAGCCGAAGGCGAAAGCGCGGGGGGCGCGCAAGGAAAGATCGATCCGGCGACTTATTTTACGCGTCTTGCGGAGATGATCACTCGAGCGATGGGGAAGATTACCGAAGAGGGCTCGGTTTTTCGGATCGATCTCAGGCTTCGGCCCTTGGGCCGGCACGGTCCTCTGGTCCAGTCCCTTTCTTCGGCTCTTCTCTACTATGAATCCTGGGGCCAATGCTGGGAGCGGTCGGCGCTCATCAAGGCCCGGCCGGTGGCGGGCGACAAAGAGCTCGGGACGGAGTTCCTTCAGGAGGTGCGGCCGTTTATCTATCGCCGCTATCTGGATTTTACGACGGTGGAAGAATTGAGAGAGATGAAAGAGCGGATCGAGCGGGAACTCCTGAAGCCGGCCAGCCGTAAGCGAAATGTGAAGCTCGGCTACGGTGGAATCCGCGAGGTGGAGTTTTTCACTCAAGCCCTTCAACTCGTGAACGGTGGATATGAGCCGGGAATCCGGGAGCATAATACTTTACGGGCCTTAGAAAAGCTGGCTGCGCACGGCTTCATTCCCGCGCAGGAGTGTATGCGCTTGAGCCAGGCTTACCGCTTTCTTCGGGATGTAGAACATAAGCTCCAGATGGCGGAAGGGGCCCAGACTCATTCGATTCCCGCCAGGAGAGAAGAAGAAATCGCCCTTGCCCGCCGGCTGGGATACCGGGGAGGAAAAAAACAGGATGAGCGGGCTCTCTTTTGGCGCGACTATCGTCGTCACACCACAGCGATTCGCCGCGCCTTTGACCGTCTCTTTTATGAAGCCCAAAAGACCGCTCTATCCCAGGCCGGCCCGGGGCCTGGAGGGATCTGGAATGACTTGGATGACGAAGAGAGAGTGATGAAAGAGCTTGCCCGGGCGGGTTTCAAGGAACCGGAACGGGCGTACCGGAGTCTCCTTGCCCTGCGGGACGGGGAATCCTATTCCCCTCCGAGCTTAAAGCGGCACAAGGTGATGCGCGCCCTGGGTCCGGTGTTGATGGCGGAGGTCCTCCGCTCGGGCGCGCCGGACCAGGCCCTTTTCTATCTTGCCGAGTTCAGCCACCGCGTGGGCGGCCGCACCGGTTTTTTATCCCTGCTGGCGGAGAATCCCAAAACCGCGCGCCTGCTGGTGGATCTGTGCGCCCACAGTCAGCTCTTGATCGACCTCTTTCTCAAGCGGCCCGAGCTGTTGGATAGTCTCATGCGCCGGGATCTCACCCGCCGCCGGAAAACCAGAGACAAGATCTTGGCGGAGCTCCAAGCGTCCTTGGATGGTGCCCCGGACCTCGAAGGAAAACTGGACGCGCTCAGGCGCTATCGCGCGGAAGAGTTTTTGCGTATCGGTTTGCATGATTTGGGAGGAGAACTGGGACTCGACGGGGCCCAGAGACAACTGTCCGATTTGGCCGAGGCTTGCGTTGAGGGCGCCTTGGAGCTCGCCTCCCAGGCGATGGAGAAGAGCTCCGGTCAGCTCAAGCTCCGATTCGCTGTTTTCGGGATGGGCAAGCTGGGAGGGAGAGAAATCGATTATAATTCAGACTTGGATTTGGTTTTTGTTTACGACGCACCGGAGGAATCTCATGAGGGCGAAGAGAGGGTCGATGAACCCGACGCCCAGGATTACGCTTTCAAGCTGGGGCAAAAACTGATCAACTTTCTTTCCGTACCCACGCAAGAAGGACGGGCCTATTCCATCGACATGCGCCTGCGTCCGTCAGGCCGGTTTGGCCCCTTGGTCTCCGCCTTGGAGGCTTTTCGCCGGTATCATGAAACGAGCGCGGAACTCTGGGAAAGACAGGCGCTCGTCAAGTTCCGTTTTGTGGCCGGCGACAAGGTGTTGGGAGCGGAGGCGGAGTCCGTCGCCGAGGCCTCGGCTTACGGCCGCGGCCTTCAGGCCGAAGAAATCCAGGAGATCGATTATCTCAGGATGCGGATGGAAAGAGAGCTGGCGGGCGAGAGCGAAGCCCAGTTCGACTTGAAAACGGGCAAAGGAGGAATCATCGACATCGAATTTTTGGCGCAGATGCTTCAGCTCTCCCATGGTTGGCGGCAACCTAAGGTGAGGAAAAAAGGGACCTTGGAAACCCTGGTTGCGCTGCGCAAATATCGGCTTCTCAATGCGCGTGACGCCCGTTTACTGTCCGAGGGCTATATTTTCCTCCGCCGCCTGGATCATCGGCTTCGGCTGGAGCGGGACCAGTCGATTCATGTGCTGGAGCGGGAGCCGGGGAAACTGGAGGGGATCGCCCACGCGCTGGGCTACCGGGGACGGGGTCGCAAAAGCGCCGGTGACCTTCTGCTCCGAAGCTATGAGCGTTGGCGGGAGCGTATTCGCTCCTGCTATCGCAGTTTTTTTGTCGAGGATGCCTCTTGAAAAAGTTCCATTCACCGGCCTGGGAGTCTCTCTCAGCTCCGATGCCGTAGATCTTGCTATGCTCTACGGTGTAGTAACGGTAAACTTTTCATTGCCCGAGGCGTCTAATCGGTCAAAGGCCAAAAGGGGCCGAAAGTGGGGGCGGCAGACTCATCCTTGACTTGAATCGGCTCCGAAGTGATCGGCTATGGAAATGAGCCTGCCCACAGAGTTGAGGGATGAGGAGCTGGTGGTCCTGGCCCAGGAGGGCCACCGAAGCGCCTTTGAGTCATTGGTGGAACGTTATCAACGAAAGGCCTATCGAGTGGCATTTGATTTTACCCGGGACCGTGAAGAGGCCAAGGATCTGTCGCAGGAAGCTTTTTTGCGCGCTTTTGTCCACCTGAAGGGTTTTGACCGGCGGGCGGGCTTCTATACCTGGTTTTATCGGATACTGGTCAATCTCTGTCTGGACTACCGCCGCCGGCGCGGGCGCATCTCCCTTGAGCCGCTGGATGAAGAGGCCGCCGGAGTCGCTCGGGCCGGAGAGGCAAAGGGCATCTCGTCCGCGCCCGATCATGAGATCGCTGGCAAAGAATGGTCGCACAAGATCACGGCGGCCCTGAACGCGCTCCCCGCCAAGCAGCGCATGGCATTTATCCTCAAAAATCACCAGGATCTTCCGATCCGGGAGATCGCCAAGGTCATGCACACCGCCGAGGGGACGGTCAAGGCGCATCTTCACCGCGCCGTAACCGCGTTGCGGCGAAATTTAGCAGGATGGATCGAGGAGCGGGAGTCATGATGCGCCGGGAAAAGTTACCTCAAGGGGGATGCAAAAAGTTCGAGGCGGATTTGGTCCTTTATTATTATGGTGAATGCCCGGATCCGGAACGCCAGCGCCTGGAGGCTCACCTGAGCGGTTGCAATGGCTGCGCAGCCTTTCTCGCGGGGCTAAAAAGCGTGCTCCCTTTGACCGTCGAGAGCGACGATCCGCCAGCCTCTTTTTGGGAGCGCTACTCGCGCGAGATCCAGGCCAAGTTATCGGCGGCCGACCAGAAAAGTTCATGGTGGGGAAGGTTCGTCCTGTTTTTACAACCGTGGCCTGTTCCGGTGCTGGCGACGGCACTGGTGCTGATCCTGGCGGTGGCGCTGACGTTTACGAAAGGGAAATGGCGTTCCGAAGAGTTTCCGGCAGAGGAAGAGGCGCTTATCGAGATCCTTCCCTTGGCGGAGAACCTGGAGTTTTTCCGGACCATGGAGGTGCTCGATACTATGGATCTCCTGGAAGCCGGCGGTGGGGTTGGAGAAACGGCGCGGCGTAGTTGGGGCGGAGTAAAAGTGTGAGGCAGATTGGATGGCCCGGCGTTTTCCTCTTTATCTTTTTTTGGTTCGGACTTTTCTTTGCTGGAACGCGCGAGGAAGTGCCGGACCGGGAAATGCTCCGGCTCATGGAACTTTTGCGTGAGTTGGAAATAATCCGGAATCTCGATCTCATGCGGCAGATGAATGACGTGCCGGCAGCCGAGGAGACTCCGAAGGGACAGGGGCAGCAAAAATCCCCCCCGGCCAAAAAGGATCAGCCAAAGTGAAGCAGATCATTGGTCTTGTCTGGGTTTTTATTTTTTTCTCTTTGTTCTCCGGACCGTCTTGGGCTCAGGAAGCTGGTTCCGACGAGGCGCAGAAGGCGTTGGAACGGTGGCGGCAGATGAGCCCGGAGGAGAAGCAGCAGCTTCAGGAACGCTATCAACGGTGGAAAGCTCTCCCCCCCGGGGAAAAGGAGGGTCTTAAGAAGAAGTTTGAGGAGTGGCGCCGGCTGTCTCCGGAGGAGAGGTCCACCGTGCGGCAGAACTTTGAGCGCTGGCGTAAGCTGCCTCCGGAGCGGCAGGAACAGCTCCGGCAGCGTTGGGATCAATGGCGCAGCCTTCCGCTGGAGCGGCGCGAGAAGCTCAAGGAGCGCTTTGAAAAATTTCGCGAGCTCCGGCCCGAAAAGCAACGGGAATTACGCGAGCGCCTTGAAAAGCGGCGGAGTCTTGAGCGGCCGCTGGATCTTCCTCCGGGACGGCAGGAACAGCTCCGGCAGAAACCGGAGCCGCCTGCGCTGAAGCGCGGAGCGCCCGCGGATCGGCGCCTCTTCGAAGACAACAGGCCGGCTTCGCGGGAAGGGTCAAAACTCAGAGCACCTCAGCGGCCAAAGGCGAGGGGGGAATAGCTCAAACTCTCATGGGCGGGCAACTTTTTTTAAGCTGGATAGCATTGCCTAACGTCCTTTAAGAAAGAATCCCACCGCAACGGGAACATCGGTGCTTCCCGGGATATATTCTTCGGTTTGGGCGCTTTTCACATAGAGCTGCGCTGAGCCCCCTCCATCCAGATTCATCAGTTCCACCGCGTTGACCTGCCATGGCTCGGCGCCAAACAGCTCCTGGATCTCCACCCAGTTGAGGCCGCCGAGAACGCTATCCGCCACCGCGATGATCCATCGTTGGTTTCTGTCCATAGCGATGAGGGCGCGGCGACTCTGTTTTTCGGCGCCCCGGGTGACGGAAATCGCTTGCCCGCCGCTCAGGAGCAAGGGACCGGCTTGGATTCCCTCGTCGGCGTGCTGAGGATCGAACTGGTCTCGATGGACGATAAAAGGATGATGATCTTTGATCCCGAAAATCCCCGTGAAGAGTGAACTCTGCGATATCGGGGAGTTCAGTTTTTGGGCGAGCGCTTTGAGAAAGCCCAGTGGCCTCCCCCTTTCATCGAAATAGTTTCCATTGATGGCTGCCAGGGCGCCGCTTTTTTCCGCCAAGGTTTTGACATCCGATCCCTTTGGTAGGTTGTAGCGCGGGCTGTAGACAATGTGGGGCGTGATCCATTGGGTGTCGAAGCGAAGCAGCCGGAGGCTTACGACCTGACGGGGCAGGGAGCGCTCCAACGTAATTTTGCGGAGCTCCAAACCGTTTTGACTCTTTTTCCAACTACCGATCTCGGTAACAGAGAGCGTGGGGCTGCTTTTGAAAGCAACCGGGCCAGCCGGGGTTTCGGCAAGGCCTGCCGCAGGCAGCAGCGCGGTAAGGAAAAGGGCCGTGAAGAGACTTGATCGCATAGTCGCCATCGGGATATAGCTAGACCAGGCCGAGAACAAGGGTTTTCGATACCCAGGCATACTAGCAAAACGGGAAGAGGAGAAAAAGAGTGGGCGAAAAAAAGCTCGTCTCTTTGCGCGTGAACGGAGTCCGGCATTCCCACGAAGTGGAGCCCCGCCTTCTTCTCGTCCATTATCTGAGAGAGGTCTTGGGTCTTACCGGCACTCATGTGGGCTGCGAGACCAGCGTCTGCGGCGCCTGCACGGTGATGCTGAACGGGATGGCGGTGAAGTCCTGCACGCTCCTCACGGTCCAGGCCGAGGGAGGGGAGATCTTGACCATCGAAGGTTTGGCCGGTGAGGGAGCGCTCCATCCGGTGCAGGAGGGCTTTTGGGAATGCCATGGCCTTCAGTGCGGCTATTGCACGCCCGGAATGATTCTCACCGTTTATCAGCTCCTCCTCCGCCGTCCCGACCCCACTGAAGAAGAGATCCGCCGCGGCCTGGAGGGGAACCTCTGCCGCTGCACCGGCTATCAGCACATTATTGACGCGGTTCGCTACGCGGCGCGGAAGATGAGGGTGGCCACTCCAGCTCGGCTAGGTGAATCCAGTGAGATGAGGCCAAGGAAGATTCGTCATGCCCGTAAGTAAACTGGTCGGCGCTCGGGTGAAGCGGCGTGAGGATCCGCGCCTCATCCGCGGCTTGAGCCACTATGTAGACGACATCAAGCTCCCGGACACGCTCCATGTGGCCATTCTGAGGAGCCCGTATGCCCATGCGCGGATCCGGCGGGTTGAGACCGACGCGGCCCTGAAGCAGCCGGGGGTAGTGGCGGTGGTGACGGGGAAAGAGGTTCGGGAGCGGGTCGGTACAGTGCCGGTGGCGAGCCAGAATCCGAGTCTCAGGGTTCCCGAGCACCACATCCTGGCGGCAGAGAAGGTCTGTTTCGTAGGCGAAGGCGTGGCCGCGATTGTGGCGACGGACCGCTACACGGCGGAAGACGCCCTGGAACTGATGGAGGTCGAGTACGAATCTTTGCCGGTCGTTTCGGATCCCGAGACGGCGCTTCAGCCGGCCACTCCGGTGATTCATTCGGCGTGGCCGGATAACGTCGCCTTTCGCTGGGAACTCAAGCAGGGCAATCTGGCCAGGGCCTGGAAAGAGGCTCATAAAATTGTGAAGCAACGCCTCGTCCATCAGCGGCTGGCGCCTGTGGCCCTGGAGACGCGCGGGGTTCTCGCCCGTTACCTGCCCGGTGAAGAGGAGCTCACGGTTTGGTCCTCGACCCAGATTCCCCATATCCTCAAGACCCAGCTCGCTCTGATGCTCAGGGTGCCGGAGAATCGGGTGCGCGTGATCGCCCCGGAAGTAGGCGGAGGCTTCGGCAGCAAGCTCAACGTCTATGCGGAAGAGGCGTTGGTCGCCTATCTGGCGATGAAGCTCGGCCGCCCGGTCAAGTGGATCGAGGGACGCCGGGAGAACATGAAAGCGACTATTCATGGAAGGGGACAGGTGGGGGAAGCGGAGATGGCGGTTAAAAAAGACGGCACGATTTTAGGACTGAGCTACCGAGTCATTGCCGACATCGGCGCCTATCACCAGCTCCTGACCCCCGGGATTCCTCCTCTCACCGGTCTCATGCTCTCGGGCTGCTACCGAATTCCCGCGATCTCTATAGAGGTCACGGGAGTTTTCACCAACAAAATGTCCACCGACGCCTACCGCGGCGCGGGCCGGCCGGAGGCGACCTATGTCGTGGAGCGGATGGTGGACCAGGCGGCGCGTGAGCTGGCCCTCGACCCAGTGAAGATGCGCCAAAAAAACTTTCCCAAGCCCAAGGAATTTCCGTTTAAAAGCGCCACCGGCCTTATCTACGACAGCGGCAACTACCAAGCGGCGCTCGATAAGGCGCTCAAGCTCGTTGGTTACGAGAAGTTCAGGCGGGAGCAGCGAAAGCTCAGGAAAGAAGGCAGATACCTGGGGATCGGCCTTTCCACCTATGTGGAGATCTGCGGCATGGGACCCTCAGCGGCGATGCCGGCCGGCGGATGGGAGAGCGGCACGGTTAGGATGGAACCCACCGGCACGGTGACTGTTTTGACCGGGGTCTCCCCGCACGGACAGGGGCAGGAGACCTCTTTCGCCCAGATCGTGGCGGACGAGTTGGGAGTGGAGATGGAAGATATCGCCGTCATTCATGGGGATACAGCCGTGGTTCAGAGCGGCATTGGCACGTTTGGCAGCCGGGCGACCGCGGTCGGTGGAACCGCCGTGCTTCAAGCGGCGCAAAGGGTCAAAGAAAAAGCCCGGGAGATCGCCGCCCATCTGCTCGAGGCGGACCCGGACGATCTGGTCTTTTCGAACGGCCGCTTCCAGGTCAAAGGGGTACCGAAGAAATGGGTCACCATCCAGCAAATCGCGCTGGAGGCTCATCTGGCGAAGAACCTGCCTAAAAAAATGGAGCCGGGACTCGCGGCCACCGCGTACTTCGAGCCTTCGAACTTCACCTTTCCATTCGGCACGCACATCTGCATCGTCGAAGTGGAGCCTGAGAATGGGCAAATCCATCTGAAAAGATACGTCGCCGTGGACGATTGCGGCCGGGTTATCAATCCCCTTCTCGTGGAGGGCCAGATCCACGGCGGCATCGCCCAAGGGATGGGCCAGGCCCTTTTTGAAGAAGTCGTCTACGATGAGAACGGACAGCTCTTGACCTCGAGCTTGATGGACTATGCGCTGCCGAGAGCCGAAGATCTGCCCCGGCTGGAATTGGCCAGGACAGAGACCCCTACACCGGTCAATCCTTTGGGGGCGAAGGGGGTCGGAGAAGCCGGCACCATCGGCTCAACGCCGGCGGTGGTGAACGCGGTCGTGGACGCGCTCGCCCCCTTTGGCGTGACGCACATCGACATGCCTTTAAAGCCGGAGAAAATCTGGCGCCTCTGCCGCTCCGGAGAGTTCCGCGCAGGAAAAGAGGGCAGATGATTCCAGCCCCATTCGACTACTTGGTCCCTCAGAGCTTGGACGAGGCGGTCGCCGCCTTGGCGGCCCATGGCGAGGAGGCGAAGCTCCTGGCGGGAGGGCACAGTCTCCTGCCGCTCATGAAGCTCAGGCTGGCGCGTCCCAAGCTCCTGATCGATCTCGGAAGGATTCCGGGCCTCAGCGGGATTCGGGAGGAAGACGGGAAACTCGTTATTGGGGCCTTGACCACTCATTATGAAATTGAAAGCTCGGCGCTCCTCCGGCAGAAGTGCGCGCTGCTTTCCGCGGCCGCCGGAGAGATCGGCGATCTTCAGGTGCGCCATCGGGGAACGATCGGTGGAAGTCTGGCACATGGGGATCCGGCGGCGGATTTACCGGCAGCGGTTTTGGCCCTTGGCGGAGAGTTGCGGGTGTGGGGAGCGGAAGGAGAGCGCTCGCTTCCGGCGGGAGATTTTTTTCTGGGCCCACTCTCGACGGCGCTTCGGCCCACGGAGGTCCTAACTGAGATCCGAGTGCCGCTCCTCTTAGGAAAATGCGGCGCGGCTTATCTCAAAGCGCGGCAGAAGGCCTCGGGCTTTGCCATTGTGGGCGTGGCGGTCTGGCTTCGAATGAGCGAAGACCGTCTGGTCGAGGATATCGGGATCGGAGTAACCGGCCTGGGAACGAAGCCTTTTCGTGCCGTGCGGGTTGAAGAGCTGTTGAAAGGAAGAAAGTTGGAACCCGCTCTCGTGGAGGAGGCCGCCTCCCGGGTCAGCCAGGGCGCTGATCCTCTGGAGGATCTCCACGCATCGGCGGAATTTCGCGTCCATCTTGCGCGGCTCTATACCATCAAAGCGATCGAACAGGCGGTGAAAAAAGTTGGCGGGAAGTGAGAAGGAAGGATCTCTAATAGCACCTATAAAAAAGGAGGGTTCAATGTTAGCGAACGTCTTTGGCCGCTATAGTGACTATGCGATCCTTGTTCTTCGGTTCTTTACCGGCGGGGTTTTTGTCGCTCACGGCGCGCTCAAGTTATTTGGCGGACTCCGGGTTTTCGAGTTGTTCATGATGCAGCATGGGGTGCCCTTCGCAAGAGTGATGGCGTCCCTGGTTGCGGGCATCGAGTTCCTGGGCGGCGTCGCCCTTATCCTTGGTTTCGGGACTCGCATGGCAGCGCTTCTTCTCAGTTGCGTTATGGTCGTTGCCATGATCACCGTGACGCTGCGCATGGGATTTGCCGGAGGATACGATCTCAATCTCGCCCTGTTGGGCGGTCTCCTGGCCCTCCTCCTCGCGGGTCCGGGGAAAGTCGCCCACGGCGGAGATCTGTAAGATCGACGATCTCTCTTGACAGGTCACTGACGAAATCTTCCAACATGGCGCTCTCACATGCGTTACGAATTCTTCGCAAAACCCCCGTCCGGACCTTTATCATTTTTCCTCTCCTCACGATTTCCTGGGAGCTATTTCTAAATCAGGGAAGGCTCCAGGTGGAGCCACTGTTTTTGCTGCTGATGCTCTGGGGCTATTTGCAGTACCGACTATGTGGCCGGTATCGGATCAAGCGAGGAGGAGGCGGTCCCGGTCTGGAAATTCCCCCTGACCGGTTGGTCACGACGGGACCCTATGCCTACGCGCGCAATCCCATGTACCTGGGACATATCATCTTCCTGACAGGAGTGGCGCTAACCCTGAAATCATGGCTCGGCGCGTTGATCGTCCTGATTGCCGTAGTCGGGTCTCACAGGCGCGTCCTGGGTGACGAGAGGAGATTGTCCGCGCGCTTCGGCCAGCCTTATATCGACTATATGGGACGGGTGAAGCGGTGGATACCCGGGCTTTTTTAAATCAAACCTTTTGGGACAACCTAGCCGAAACGACGTGGTGAGGGCCAATACTCGCTCAGGCTTACAGACGACTAATGGTGACATAAAAATATATTTGACTTACAATTTTATATTAGATATACTAAATTAAATCAGGGACACGAAGGAGGTTTTATGGATAGATCCGTTGTCACAGTCAAAGGTCAGATCGTGATTCCCTCTAAACTCCGCCGCAAATTTGGCATTAAAAGGGGTACTCAGGTTTACCTCTACGAGAGGGATGGGGAGATCGTGATTAAGCCTATCACTGATGAGTATATCCGGCAGATGGCAGGGATAACCGGCACGAAGGGCAAGCTCCTTAAGGCGTTGATGAAAGAAAAAGCCAAAGAACGCGAGCTATGAGAGCCGCCGTCAGGGTTTTAGATAGCTATAGCCTTATAGCCTACATAGAGAACGAAACTGGAGCGGATCAAATGATAGAGATCTTCCGGGTAGCCAGAGATTCCGGGAAGCCTCTTTACCTATGCGTGGTGAATTGGGGTGAAGTTTATTACATCACTCATAGGGAGGCTGGTCAGGAGCGAGCGGATGAGGTGGCCCATCTCATTTCGGCGCTCCCAATCCAAGTTGTCTCAGCCGACCTAGAAGTGACTAAACAAGCTGCCCTATTCAAGGCCAGTAAAAAGATGTCCTATGCCGACTGCTTCGCTGCGGCCTTAGCAAAGCTGCGAAAAGCCGAATTGGTGACTGGGGATAAGGAGTTTAAGGGAATTGAAGGGGAGGTGAAAATTTTATGGCTATAAACGGCGGACAACCTTACATCGACTATATGGGAAGGGTGAAGCGGTGGATCCCCGGGCCTTTTCGGATTTCTCATTCTGGTCCTTGCCCGGTGAGTTTGAGTCAGTGAATATCATCTCTTGTCCGGATTGGCCTGCCAAAAACTTGTCGCTGGCTGTTGTTAAAGCGTCGTTCAGTTCAATGCCCCAATGAAGATTGTCTAGATTATGAGGTAGACCCCGCAGAGTGCTTTGACTCTCCAATCTCACAGGAATCAAGGCGGCGACTGCGACGGGGTGTGCCTTCTCCTGCCTTAATAGCTCACTCTAATGCCTCCTCGGTATCCCTGAACTCGTGCTCCACGACCCTGCTACGATCTTGCTGTTCCCACGGCTCATCCCTACCAACCTGCTCCCAATACTCCTGCGCTTTACAATCCCCGTAGCCAAGCGGTAAAGTCGGCTCAGCGGTTTAGTCCAACCCGTTTTATCCCCAATGCCACCTGGGGGATTCTGTCGAAACTCTATCCCTCAAAGGCATCAGGGATAAAACGCTATACGTTGGACCGAACGCAAGCGACCGGGAGGGTTCAGTGTCGGACGACGAACTGCTGACTCCGGAGGAGGCCGAACTCAAGGCGGCGATCGAAGCGGTTCTGCGCTCGCCCGCCCGCAAGAAGCTCGTCATAGCCGGCCCTGGTACTGGCAAGACGACTTTGTTCAAACAGATGCTCCAACTCGCTGCGGGCGAGCCTGATCAGCGAATCGTCCTTACGTTCATCAACAGTCTCAAAAACGACCTCGAAGACGACCTAGCCGGCCTAGCTCAGGTATACACGCTTCACTCCTTCTGTTTGGGCCTTCTGCACCGCGATAGGACGCTCAGAGGAAACCTCTCTCCCGACTTCCGGTGCTGTCCGGGGCTCGCCAGCCTTATCGCTCAGGACTGGGAACTCATCGAGGGAGGCGAGGCCCCCCACTTCGTCGGCGAAATGCGAGGGTTGGTCGAGGAGAGCCAGATACCGTTCTACCTGCGGCGCGGAGACTACTACGACGCGGTCGATTTCGACGACACGGTCTACCGCCCCTACGTGGGTCTGGCCTCTGGGGATAGCCAGCGCGGCCGCTACGACTTGGTCTTGATCGACGAGTACCAGGACTTCAATCGCCTCGAAGCGGGAATCATCGACGTTCTCGGCGAGTCCAATCCCATCCTGATCGCCGGCGATGACGATCAAGCCCTCTACAGCCAACTGCGTGATGCGAGCTGGGACTACATCCGGTTCCTCAGCAAGGCCGGCGAGTACGAGGTATTCGAGCTTCCGTTCTGCATGCGTTGCCCAAAAGTGGTTGTCGATGCAGTAAGCGACGTTCTCGCGAAGGCCCGTGAGATCCACAGGCTCATAGGGAGGATCGACAAGCCCTACAAGCACTTTCCGCCGACAAAAGGTGCTGACAGCGCGAAGTATCCCAAGATCGCGAACGTCGAGACCTCCGTGCAGGGCAAGAAAGCCAACTACATGGGTCGGTTCATCGCTCAGGAGATTGCGCGAATCCCACAAGATGAGATTGAGGCAGCGGCAAGAGGCGGCTACCCGGTCGCCCTCGTGATCGTGGCGAAGCCGTACCGCGATCAGATCATCGAGCACCTTGAAGCTGCTGGGCTCAGGGTGGACACGAGAAGCGAGTCAGGCAGCAATCTCAATCGTGAGGCGGGCATCTCGATTCTGAAGGAGAATCCAGACTCGAACGTTGGGTGGCGAATCGTCCTTGGAGAGGACGACCCACCGTTCCTGCGTGAGGCAATTGTTCCGACTGCGGACGGTAGGGTTCATCTCGCCGATGCAGTTACAAGGGAGTATCGCGAAGCCATTTTGGCCGAGGTCAACGCGTATGAGCCACCCGAGGAACAGGTGGGCGCCGAAAGCTCTGAAGAGACTCGCCCGGTAGCCGAGCTTTCACCTGTGCGTGTGACATCATTTGAAGGTGCGAAGGGGCTTTCGGCGCAACACGTGTTCATCGCGGGGCTGCACAATGGGGAGCTGCCCCACGATCCTGCGGCGGTCAAGGATCTTGAGATATGCAAGTTCGTCGTTGGCCTGACGCGAACACGGAAGAAGTGCACCCTCATACACACTAAGCATTTCGGTACGGACTGGAAATCCCCGTCGTCTTTCATCTCCTGGATCAATGGTGATCGTCTGGACTTCATCAAGGTCGACAAAGCGTACTGGGACAGCCAGGCCGAGCAACAGACCAACAAGTGAAAGTGATCGTCGTCGGGCGCCGGTCCAACAAGCGGATCAACCTGACTCTCTTCGTTCGCAGGTTATCCGACGGCGTTATGCGTCCATCCGCCGTGCGGGAATGGCACAGTGATAAGATCACCAATGAATGAATCTCCCAATTTTGGTCCTTACTCAAGATGGGAGAGCGTCGGTGCATTCTCGACTCTCTCTGAAACTGCTTTTGCAACCTTTGACAAATTCATAAATGAGAATTGGGCTCTCTTATCAAGGCCCATTCACCACTTGTTCCTGCGAATGGCATATCAAGCAAAGACTACCAGCCTAGCAACTCGTCTGAACAATAGTTGGGCAATGTGCCTTCCAGCTTTTGCTTTGACGCGAGTTCGGCTTGAGCAGACGATTATTTGCTCATATCTGATTCATGAGGATGGCTCTATTGGGCTCCGTCGTTTTGTTGCATTCATCCCGATCGGGCACTACAAAGCATCACGAATCGCGATGGAAGATTCCTCATTAGCCACGCACTTATCACACATTGATTTGCATGCGATGCAAAACGAAGCCGTAAAGGGCCAAGAAGAATTCAGGCCGGGATTTTCGTTGGAGAACGATAAGTTTGAAAGAAAATGGACAAACCTTGACTTACGATCACTTGCGAAAAAGAGAGATGATCTCGTTAATGTCTCCTCTTTTGCATTCAAGCACAGTTTGGAACGCGAGTATGTTACGATTTACACGCAGGCAAGTTCGATTGTTCACTCAGATTGTTCATCTCCTTCTTATAGCTTCCTAAATATTTTTGCTTCTCCTGCAGGCGTTCCAGTCCTGATGGCGGTGCCCGCATGGGCAACCATTGTTTCCGCGGCAACAGCACATTATGACATTCTTCAATGTTACGAAATTCTCAAGTGGCTTGGTATAGCTGCCGGCAGCGAGTACGACATGCAAATGAATCAATGGATTGCAGCACGAGATCAGTACATTCCTTGAAGTCAATATGCATAACAAGGCGCTGGACCGGGGCGCGAGCGAGAAACTTCTCTTCAAGGGAGTCAGGGGAGTGAACAGGGTCAGGACCCTCATTCTGTACAATCTTGCTATAGGAATGTCAGAGCTTTTGTCGGTGATCTCTGCTTCTCTTGCCGTTCAGGATTTGAATTCTCCGACAACCCAATCTTGAGCGAACTCGGGCGAGAAACCCAGCAGCGCGGACATCAAGCTGATATGGTTGAGGCAGGACTGAGTTTGAACTAAACGGGACCTACGATGACTGTTCACGCGGACCTAGTGGGGAGCAGGCGCAGGTCGGATCTTTATTTTTGCGGTCCGCGATCTCATTCGGTTTTGCTCGCCCTGTGATTGGGGTCAGGCCCTTCATTCTGTACAATCTTGCTATAGGAATGTCAGACCCTTTGTCGGCGACCTCCTTCATCGTAGGTTCAGGATTTGAATTCTCCGACAACCCAATCTTGAGCGAACTCGGGCGAGAGACCCAGCAGCGCGGACATCAAGCTTATTTATATGGTTGAGGCAGGACTGAGTTTGAACTAAACGGGACCTACGATGGCCGTTCACGGGGACGTGGTGGGGAGCAGGCGCAGGTCGGATCTTTATTTTTGCGGTCCGCGATCTCATTCGGTTTTGCTCGCCCTGGTTTCTTAGACAGCTAATTTTTTAACTCGCTGCCAAAATCAGCAACATCAGAATTAGAGGGGATAAGGAATGGCCTTGCTAAGGGCCTTTCGGCTCAGTATCCTAGGCACAGCGAGGAGGAATTCGCCATGAAAGTATATAGAGGAGTTGTCAAAGGCAACACGGTTGTCCTGGAGGAGAAGCCGGATCTGCCGGATGAGTGTCAGGCGCTGGTGGAGATTAAGCCCTTGGACCGGACACGGGACGAAGAGATAGCCCGAAGCCAGATTGAGCTCATGCGCAAGGCTCCTAGGGTTGGTAAGTTGCTTTACAAAAAACGTGAGGAGCTTTATGAACGGTGAGCTGCGACTCATCGACACGGTTATCTTGGTTCACGCTTACACCGTATCGGATGACGAAAAACACCGTGCCGCGCTCACTTTGGTCGAGAGCGTTTGGAGTGGCGAAGAGGCCGTTACGACGCTGCAGAATCTCTGCGAGTTCTTTTTCGTTGCGACGCGAAAAGTTCAGAAGCCCATATCCGCGAGCGTGGCTGAGACAGTAGTCAAGGGAATTTCAACTGGCTCTCAGTGGAGAGTAATTGACCGGAGCCCTGAGACCGTTTCCAAAGCAATTGAGTTGGTGAAGCTTCATCGCGCAGCTTTTTGGGATGCGCTCATTGCAGCCTGCATGTTGGAGCAGGGAATCTATACTATTGTCACGGAAAACGAGCGTGACTTCAGAAGAATCCCGGGTATTACGGTGGTTAATCCTTTCAAGGGGCGTGTAAAACGGTAAAAATACTCTTCCATGAAGGAGAAATGTAAGAAATGCGGGGCTAAATTATACCAGGCAGAGGACCTCAAGTGGTTTTGCCTGCTCTGCCTGGCGAAGGAGATAGAGGAGCGGGATCGGGAGGATGATGTCAGGGGCACGTGGAAGGTACGCCATCCGAAGACGAGACCGGTGACCTTGCGACTGAGCGAGGTCGATCTCGTTAAAGCAAAGGCCAAAGCGAGGAAGCTACGCAAGCCTTACCAGACACTCTTAAAAGAGGTCATCCACGAGGCCTTGTCCCGACAATAAGGACAGGCATGCGTAAATGAGGTCGGACTAAGAACACCACGCCCAATTCTCGACTCGCAGGCCTGGAACAGGTTTGAACTCTTTCAAAGCCTGGGATCAGCCTATCGCTTTTTCTCTTCTGGCGGCGAAGCGCCGTTGGTCCAGCCGAATCGGCCGACGAACGGGAAGTTGACGGCGGGGTTAAAAAAATCGACGCCGAAGGTCAAGCCCAGGAGATTGAGCTCCAGGCCTTCATGCCGCGCCTCGCTTGCGGGGTTTATCTGCCGAAAAGCTCCTTGAGGATCTTTTCCTCTTCGGGAGTTCTTGTCGACTCCTTTTCCGTGTAGCTTGCCCAGTACTTGCCTCCGGGCTTGGGGTTGCGAAAGTCGGGTAGGTGAGTGGCCGAAACATCCAGCCGGCGGCTTTTGTCGTTCATCGCCTGGCTCCAGGCCGTTTGACCCTCTCGGGTCAAGAGCCAATTGACAAAAACAGCCGCGGCATTGGGATGTGGAGTTTTGTTGATGAGCATCGCGCTGCCGAAGCTCGCTGTGACCTGGCCCCCGATGTCTGCGAACTCCGCCAGCACCCCAAACTTGAGGCCGCGCTTGAGCAGCTCCTGGGCCATAGAACTGTTGGCGCCCAGCAGAATCGGGTATTTCCCCTGAGCGATCCACTCAAGTTGACGGCGGGAGTCGCGATCCACGATCGCGGCCTGAGCGCGGATCTTCCTGTAATAGTCCGTCGCCTTTTCCGGACCCAACTCGTTCCAGATAAGCCGGAACGTAGAATTTCCCGGGCCGGGAGGAAGCGGATCATTGATCACGATCCGGCCTTTCCATTTCGGATTGAGGAGTCGATCGAGCTGATCGATTTCCGTGGGTTTAGCTTGCTCCAGGTTGTAGGCGATAGGGCTATTCACGTTGCTGACGAAAACCAAGTTAAATTGGCCCGCGTCATCGGAAAACTCCAGGCGCTGATCCATCCAATGCTTAGCGTCGGTCACCTCGGGCAGCACCAGGACGGGTTTGATCGGATCGAGGGCGCCGATGGGCTTCAGCAGGATGTTGGAGGTCGTGGTGCCGCTGAGCACCACATCCACACTGTAAACCCCTCCCGTACGTTCAGCGCTGATCTTCGCCCCGGTTTCACCGCCGCTCGCCCCGGAGTATTCCAGGCGGATTCCCGCAAACGCCCGCTCAAAGCCTTCCGTCAGTGCCGTTCTAATGGCGTCGCCCGGCGGTCCGAAAACCACGACCTTCCCCTCGCTTTTGGCTTTCGCCACAGTGTTATCCCAGCGAGCCTTCCAATCCTGCGCCGCATAGATCGAGGAGCGCGCGCCCAGGACAATAAAACCCAGGGCCGCCAAAAACCATAAGCCGCGCATTGATCGCAATGTTCTTCTCCTTATTCCGGGACGCATGCCATCCAACCTTGAT
>Ga0080064_1003128_pt1 | contig 25273 bp, 25 predicted proteins | sample Subgrocontami54m_FD_69260 | JGI IMG/M metagenome (GOLD analysis project Ga0080064, IMG submission 69260) | Subsurface groundwater microbial communities from S. Glens Falls, New York, USA - GMW46 contaminated, 5.4 m (SPADES assembly) (version 2) ...
TGGAAACGACCGGCCTCTCGCCCTGGAAAGGCGACAGGGTCATTGAGATCGGCGCGGTTGCCCTGGAAGGCGGTACCATGATGGCTGAATTCAGCACCCTGATTCAGGCGCCGAGAGCGATTCCCTCTTGTGCGTCGCAGATTCACGGCATTACCGATGAGATGCTCATCGGGCAACCGACGCCGGAAGAAGTCTTCCCGGCATTGGAGGCTTTCATCCAGGACAGCATCTTCGTGGCGCACAACGCTCGGTTTGACCTCGGTTTCCTCCGCCGCGAATACGAACTGCTGGGAACAAGATTCCACCACCCGCACGTCTGCACCCTCGCAATGAGCCGGAGCCGCTTCCCGCGCCTGAGGAATCACAAACTGGAGACCGTCTATCGGCACCTTATGGGGTCGTCGGGGACATGTTCCGGAAGCCCGAAGGGATCGGAACGTGTCCCCGGAAGAAACAGGAAACAAACTCACCGCGCTCTTGACGACGCCCGCATGGTGGCCATAATCTGGCTGGCGATGGAGGGGAGATGAACAATATAGCGGCTTCTTATAGGTATGGATTTTTTGATGCTTTCAGCGAGCAGCCATCGGTCCGGCAAAAGGCTTCGGCTGTGGGCTTATGCTGGTGCAGCGGATTTAGGATCGATCAGAATACATTATAGACTATGGAAGACAGGCATTTGCCATCGATATAGGGGACGCCATGGAAACAAGAAGCGCTGTTTTTAAAGGAAAAGATATCCGAAAAATTCTTTTCCAGAATGAATGGTATTTTTCTGTTGTCGATATCGTGGCCGCTTTGACGGATAGCGAAAAGCCTCGTGATTACTGGTATCGAATGAAACAGAGGGAGAAGCAGTCAAGCGGTGTCGAGTTGTCGACATTGTGTCGACAACTGAAACTGGAATCGACGGACGGGAAAAAATATCTGACGGAAGTCGTCAACACCGAAAACGCCTTCCGTATCATTCAGTCCATTCCCTCCCGCAAGGCAGAGCCGTTCAAGCGTTGGCTGGCAAAGGTCGGCTACGAGCGGGTACAGGAAATCGAAGACCCCGAATTGGGAACAAAGCGAACTCGGGCGCTCTATAAGGCCAAAGGTTATTCCGACGACTGGATCGAGAAGCGGATGCTCGGCATCGTCATCCAGGAAGAACTTACGGACGAATGGAAGAATCGGAATGTGAAGGAGGAGCGGGAATATGGGATCCTCACGGCGGAGATCGCCAAGGCGGCATTCGGCGTTACCCCTATCGAGCATAAGCAGTTGAAGGGACTGAAGCGGGAAAACCTGCGGGACCACATGACCCACATAGAGCTGATCTTTTCGATGCTTGGCGAGGCGGCGACTACCGAAATCACCAGGGTTGATGACGCGCAGGGCTTCGATGAAAGCCGAACAGCCGCGCGTAAAGGCGGCGAGGTGGCCGGCGTGGCCCGAAAAGACCTGGAAAAGAAAACCGGCAAGCGGATCGTCTCGCCGGAGAATTACCTGAGCGAACCGGAGAGCAGGAAACGACTGAAACCGTAGCAGAAAACAAGAGGCATTCACATGGCCAATGAAGCTCAGAAAACCGAGCACTCCGGCCCTAAGAAAGGGCGCGGTGCGTACTGGGGCCGGAAGAAGGCGGCCAAGCATGAATCCAACCGGGTGCGGAGGGAGATGGATAAGTCAGAAGAAAAGCCGAAGTCCGAGGAGGAGATCGGAGACATGCTGGGGAAGCCCGCGGGATCGCATCGTGTCCCCGGAAGTCTCTGTTGGGTGTATCGCAAATGACAGAACCTTTCTACGCGCATACGAAAGATAACAAGCCGCCGGAGGCATGGCAGCCTCTTGATAATCATCTGAAACGGGTGGCAGAACTCACGCGCTCCTTCGCCGACGAATTTGGGGCGGGGGATTGGGGCTACAAGGCGGGACTATGGCACGACCTTGGCAAAGCACATCCGGATTTCCAGGCCTACCTGCACCGCGTAAGAGGCCTCGACGCCTCGGAATACGACGATCAGAGCACAGGAACCCATCCCAATCACTCAGGTGCAGGCGCTATCTTAGCCTACGAAAAATGGCATAACATCATCGGTAAAACCCTCGCCTACCTTGTCGCTGGGCATCATGCAGGATTGCCGGACTGGTTCGGCGGTCGAGATTCTCTCCCCTATCGCCTTGAGAGTGAGAAAATTGTTGCAGATACTGTCCGCAATTATGCCGAACCATTCTTTGATGCCATCCCTGTCAAATTACGGCCTCCAGACTTCGCAATGCATTGCTGCAATCAGGATGCCATCGCCTATCATCTCTGGGTCCGGATGGTCTATTCCTGCCTTGTTGACGCCGACTTCCTCGACACGGAAGCATTCATGGACGCAGAAAAACATGCCCAACGCCCATCCTTTCCTTCGCTTATCGAACTGAAAGCTTGCTTCGACCAGCAAATGCTAAAAATGATGGCAGATGCACCGGACACTTTCGTGAATCGTATCCGGGCGAATATCCTCGCCACCAGTCGCACTGCGGCAGCGCAATCCCCTGGATTTTTTTCACTCACCGTCCCAACCGGTGGCGGCAAGACGCTTTCGGGAACTGCCTTCGCGCTAGATCATGCGATTCAATACGACAAAAGCCGTGTCATCTACGTCATTCCTTACACCAGCATCATTGAACAGACCGCCGATGTGCTTCGGAAACACTTCGGCTCGGAAAACGTGATCGAGCATCACAGTAACATCGCGCCGGAAAGAGAGAAGGAATCGCCGCAGCTAACTCTTGCAGCAGAAAACTGGGGCGCGCCGGTTATCGTCACCACCAGCGTTCAGTTTTTTGAGTCACTTTATGCCGCCAAGCCGGGGCGCTGCCGTAAACTGCACAACATCGTCAATAGTGTGGTAATCCTCGACGAAGCGCAACTTCTTCCGCCGGAACTGCTACATCCCTGCATCGAGGCGCTTAAACGGCTGGTTTCTGATTACCGCGTAACGGTCGTGCTTTCCACCGCCACCCAACCAGCACTGCCGAACCTCTGTCAACTACCCCGCGAGATTATCCCTTACACTGCTTCTCTTTACGAACAACTCAAGCGCACCAATATCGTTTTTCCCGACGAAATGAACGTGCCTTGCGACTGGCCTTCCCTTGCCGCCGAACTTGCCAAGCACGAACAGATTTTATGCGTCGTCAACACTCGCCCAGACTGCTATTCCCTCTGGAAAGAGATGCCGACCGGCACGATCCATCTCTCGGCGCTCATGTGCGGCGGGCATCGCTCGAAAATTATTGCCGATATCAAGGAGCGATTGCCACGTGGAGAGACGTGCCGTGTGATCAGCACACAACTTGTCGAGGCGGGTGTGGATCTGGATTTTCCTATCGTCTACCGCGCACTGGCAGGGCTTGACTCGATTAACCAGGCCGCCGGTCGCTGCAACCGCGAAGGAAAACGACCAGAACCCGGAAAGGTGCAGGTTTTCGTAGCGCCCAAACCCGCCCCTCTTGGATTGCTCCGCAAGGGCGAAGACACAACCAGAGAACTGGCATCGCTACCCGGCTTCACGCCCGATACACCGGACGTCTTTCAACGCTATTTTGAAAAATATTATTCGAGCATCAATGACACGGGAGAAAAATGGTGGAGGGATAATCTGGTGAAAAATGTCAACACGCCGGGGGTGAATGGCCCTGACGGTAATGTCCAGTTCCGCACCGCCGGAAAGGAATTCCGCCTGATCAAAGACCCGTCAGTACCGATTATTGTTTGCTATGGTGGCAACGATAAAATTATCAAGAAATTGTGTTTCGCCGGACCATCCCGTGAAGTGATGCGGGCGCTTCAGCGCTATACCGTTAATGTTAAGCCCGATTTAGCAACCCGCCTCTTGGCTGAAGGCCGCGTTGAAGAAATCCACGTTGGTATTCTTGTTCAGGCTGACTCTAAACTCTATGATCCTAAAATCGGTCTGGACATTTACCGCGAGGTCTATGATCCGGAAGATTTATGCATTTAACCCTAACGAAAGGAGTATGCCTATGAAAGGATTTTGTCTTGAGGTAAGCGGCAACTATGCCTGCTTCACCCGGCCGGAAATGAAGGTCGAGCGTGTCAGCTATGATGTGATCACCCCCTCCGCCGCCCGTGCCGTCTTCGACGCCATCCTGTGGAAGCCGGCCATTTATTGGCAGGTAAGAAAAATCGAAGTGCTTGCACCCGTGAAGTGGATTTCCGTTCGCCGCAACGAGGTAGGCAAAGTAGCCTCGCCGCGTTCGGACGGTATATTTATCGAAGACGACCGCCAGCAGAGAGCCGGACTCTTACTGCGCGACGTGAAATATCGCCTCCACGCTGAGTTCGTATTTATCCCGCCGGAAAAGCGCGGTAACGTGTGCAACCCTGTACCCGAATGGCTTGTTGACTCCGATGAGGTCGTCGACCTGAAAAAACCTGACATCCGCAAGGATGAGACCGAAGCCAAGTACGCCGCTATGTTTGAACGCCGCGCCCGCAAAGGCCAACATTTCCACCAACCCTACCTGGGCTGCCGCGAGTTTGCCGCCGACGTGAACCTGGTCGATCCAGTCGCCGAACCTGCCACACCCGTCCCCGAAACACGTGACCTCGGCTGGATGCTCTACGATTTGGACTATTCCGAACCCACAGACATCAAACCGATGTTTTTCCGGGCCAAAATAGAAGGCGGCGTTATTCGCGTGCCACTGCCCGATAGCGAGGAGGTGCGCAAATGATCCTACATGCGCTAAAAGAATACTATGACCGAAAGGCAGCCGACCCGGAAAGTGATATTGCACCAGAGGGATTTGAAAAAAAGGCAATACCATTCGTCGTGGTCATCAAATCCGATGGCGAATTTGTTAATCTGGAGCCTACCCGTGAGACAGTTGGTGAAAGAATTGATTATAAGACTTTCCTACTGCCGAGGTCAAAAACACGAGCGGGCAGCAGAAGCTTTGAAACTACCTTTCTTCTATGGGATCATGTCGGCTATTTGTTTGGGCACCCCGAAAACGATCCAAAAGCAGTCCGGCAGCATCAAACCTGGCTTAATTACCTTAAGGCGCTGCCTGATGATTTAAAGCAAGATGAAGGCGTTAAGGCGGTTCTGTTGTTTTATGAGAAGAATGGAGTGGCAGCAGTCAAACAGCATGCTTCGTGGCCAGATTGCCTGAGAATACTTTCGTGCAATATGACATTCAGCTTGGTTGGAGAAACGGGACCGATACCATGCCGTCCGGCGGTCCAAGCCTATGTACGGGCATCCGTATCTCAAACGACCGTGCCTGACACAAAGGATTCAAGTGCTGCGAAAGTGTTCGCACATTGCCTGATAACTGGGGAATACGGCGAGATTAAAAGTACACACGGGCGTACCTCCATTAATAAAGACACCAAAAGTCTTGTGGCAATCCAGAAGAATTCCGGATACGACTCCTTCGGAAAGGAACAATGCTACAATGCGCCTATATGTACATCAGCGGAGTTCGCATATACAACGGGTTTGAACACACTGCTCAAATCAAGGGGACAACGAATCCGGATCGGCGACGCTACCACTGTCTTCTGGTCGGAAAAAGCATCCTCTTTAGAAAACGATGCGTTTTTCTTTTTTTCCGAACCGCCTAAAGACGATCCGGATCGCAACACGGAAGCCGTCAAGGCTCTATATGAGTCAATCTGGAGCGGCGCTTACGTTGTGCCTGATGACAATACCTGCTTCTATGTTCTTGGCCTTTCCCCAAACGCCGCCCGTATTGCCGTGCGCTTCTGGCATGTCGGCACGGTTCGGGAAATGGGGACAAGATTCAAACAGCATGTTGACGATTTGGCCATCACACATGGTGTCAAGATAGAACCGGCACTGCCAATGAGAAGGCTTCTTCGTTCAATTGCTGCGCAGGAAAAGGACGACAACATTCCTCCCAATCTTGCAGGAGAGATGATGCGGGCGATTCTTGACGGTTCGCCCTATCCAGCCACGCTTCTTCAGGCCGCCATACGACGCAATCGCGCTGAACAGGATGTACCCTATCCCCGTGCAGCGCTTATCAAAGCCTGCTTAAATCGCGCAATGCGCTTCAATAACCCTAAAAACGAGAAGGAGATCACCATGTGCCTCGACCCCGAAAACACCAATATCGGCTACCGTCTTGGGCGCCTCTTCGCCGCGCTGGAAAAAATTCAGTCCGATGCCAATCCCGGCATCAACGCCACCATCCGCGACCGCTTTTACGGTGCCGCTTCCAGCACCCCCGTCACGGTATTCGGTAACCTGATGCGTCTCTCCAACCACCATCTGTCGAAGTTGGAGAAAGAAAAACCTGGTCTGTTCGTTGTACGCAAGCAATTGATCGGGGAAATCATGTGCCCTATCACCGACTTTCCAGCGCACCTCAATATGGCGGATCAGGGGCGCTTTGCCATCGGCTATTATCACCAAACGCATGACCTGTGGACAAAAAAGACTGGCAATCCATAACAATCTAACCTCAATAGAAAGGAGAAAACCATGAGTACACCTATCAAAAACCGTTACGATTTTATTCTTGTCTTTGACGTTCAGGACGGCAACCCCAATGGAGATCCTGACGCCGGAAACCTCCCGCGCGTAGATCCGGAGACGGGCAGAGGACTTGTCACCGATGTCTGCCTCAAGCGCAAGGTGCGCAACTATGTCCAGATCACAAAGTCCGGAGAGGACGGAAAGGCTTTGGCGGGCTTCGATGTGTATGTAAAAGAAAAAGCAGTCTTGGGACGTGCCCATTTCAAAGCATTCAATGATTTGAATATACCAACAGGCGAGGTTTCCAAGAAAGAAATCTCTGCAGACCTTCAAACCACATTTGAAGAAATTTCTTTGCCTGATGGCTTGTCGGTTGATGTAGATGAAGGCGGAGATCGACAGTGGTTAGTTGTCGCAGCCGATGCAGATAAAAAAGCCGTCCAGCAGTGGCTCAAAGAAGAAAAGCTGCTTAAGGAAGCCATAGTTTTGATTAAGGCGGCTTTGAGAGACGCAAAGCCCCGGAAACCTACAGCAGAACAAACCGAGCAGGGCAAGGGAAAGATGTGCGAAGACTACTACGATATTCGCACTTTTGGTGCCGTCATGTCCTTGAAATCAGCCCCGAACTGCGGACAGGTCCGCGGCCCGGTACAGATGACTTTTGCCCGTTCTATAGACCCGATCGTAATATTGGAACATTCTATCACGCGCATGGCCGTTGCAACGGAGGCGGAAGCGGAAAAACAATCCGGCGATAACCGAACCATGGGCCGCAAGCACACAGTGCCCTACGGCGTGTATGTCGCCCACGGCTTTGTTTCCGCACATCTTGCAGCACAGACCAAATTTTCCGAAGAAGACTTGGACATCCTCTGGAAAGCATTGAGGGATATGTTCGAACATGACCGCTCCGCCGCCCGCGGCCTTATGTCCACTCGCGGCTTGATCATTTTTAAGCATGATTCGGCTCTCGGCAATGCCTCGGCTCATAAACTATTTGAGCTTGTACAGGTCAAACGCAAAACCGACCGCGCAAAACCGGCAAGAGAATTTGGGGATTATGAAATTATTGTAGACAACGCCCAGGTGCCTGCCGGTGTGACGATTGATGCAAGAAGTTGAACCAGAGAGCGTTGCCTGACAGTGAAATGATTTTTCAACAAGAGTTTGAAAAGGTCTGCCGATGAAAAAAAAGAAGGAACAGGTTCCACTCAAGAGCGAATTGATCCTGTATCAGACAGAAGACGGGAAGACTAAGGTTGAAGTCCGTCTTCAGGATGAGACCGTCTGGCTGACTCAGAAGCTGATGGCGGAGTTGTTTCAGACCACCCCTCAAAACATTACCATTCACCTTAAAAATATCTTCAATGAAGGCGAATTGGATGAGAGGGCAACTTGTAAGTATCTTTTACAAGTTCAAATCGAGGGGAATAGGCAAGTTGAGCGCCAACAGCGATTCTACAGTCTGGATGCCATCATTTCCGTAGGATACAGAATCAAATCTCACGTCGCCACCCGCTTTCGCCAGTGGGCGACACAGCGGTTGCGGGAATACCTCATCAAGGGCTTCACCCTCGACGACGAGCGGCTCAAGCAGGCCGGGGGAGGCCGCTACTTTGACGAGCTGCTGGCCCGCATCCGGGACATCCGCTCCTCCGAAAAGGTCTTTTGGCGCAAGGTGCTGGACATCTACGCCACCAGCATTGACTACGCCCCCGATGCGGAGCTTTCCCGGCAGTTCTTCGCCGCCGTCCAGAACAAGATGCACTGGGCTGCGCACGGCCACACAGCCGCTGAGGTCATCCATGACCGGGCGGACGCTTCCAAGCCTCACATGGGCATGACGACCTGGTCGGGAGGAGAGACGCCCCGGAAAACGGATGCCGAAATCGCCAAGAATTACCTGAACGAAAAAGAGCTCGATATCCTGAACCGGATCGTCAGTATGTACCTGGATTTTGCCGAGCTTCAGGCGCTCAACCGCCGCCCCATGCACATGCGGGACTGGCTGGCGAAGCTGGATGATTTCCTCATGTTCAACGAGCGGGACATCCTGAAGGATGCCGGAAAGATCAGCCATGACCAGGCATTGGAAAAAGCGCACACCGAATACGAGCGATACCACAAGGAGAGAATCAACGAACCCTCCCCGGTGGAGCGGCAATGCCTTGAGGCGATCCGGGAGGTCAAGCGGCTTGAAGAATCAAGAAAAGGCCGACGTAAAAAATGATGGATGAACCGCTTGGCGACCACATCATGAGCTCCGCTCTGCAGCGCATGGTTTGCTATGAGCGCCAGTGCACACTTATACATATCTTGGGAACGGGGTTGTTAAATGCCGCAAAATTTGGAGGTTTGATAGCATGAAATCGTTGGATCGCAGTTTTCTTGAGCGTCAGGCTGTTCCGCTGGAGTTTGCTGGGACCTTGCGCCTGTTAGGTGAATATCGGGGTAAGCAGGAGCTGTACACACGGCAGACGCCCCAGGTATTGAACACCATGAAGCAGGTCGCCATTATTCAGAGCGCCGAATCATCAAACCGGATCGAAGGGATCATTGTCGAGGAGAAGCGCCTGAAGCCACTTCTGGAGAAAGAAGCTACCCCCAGAAATCGTTCGGAGGCTGAGGTTATCGGGTACAAGAATGTCCTGTCACGGATTCACACTGCCTATGAAAGTTTCAAAATTTCACCGGACACAATCCTGAAGATCCATCGCGATATGTTGAGCCATACCGATCTTCCCGCCGGGAGATGGAAGAATCGAGATAATACGATTGAAGAAAGACTTCCCGATGGTCGGTGGATAACACGATATGTACCGGTAACTGCCCGTGAGACGCCATACTACATGAACGAGCTATGCGTCATGTTTAACAGTTTGTGGGAAGAAGGCCGGATAGACCGCCTCCTGTTGATTCACGCTTTTGTACTCGATTTTCTCTGCATCCATCCATTTACGGACGGCAATGGACGCGTCTCCCGGCTGCTTACCGTGTTGATGCTTCATCAGAGCGGTTACAACGTGGGGCGATACATCAGCCTTGAGCGACTGATCGAGGATAGCAAGGAGAGCTATTACAACGTCCTGAATCGTGCTTCAGAAAGGTGGCATGAAGGAGGGCATGCAATTCTTCCCTGGTGGCAGTTCAGCCTTGGTATTTTGATTGCTGCGTATAAAGAATTCGAAAACCGGGTGGGCATTATCCGCTCAAGTCGGGGAGCGAAAACAGCCTGGGTAAGAGATGCCATCGAGCAACTTCCCGAAGAGTTCGGCGTGGGAGAACTTGTCCATGCCTGTTCCGGGGTGAGCCGTCCCATGATTCGAATCGTACTTGAGGCGCTTCGTAAGGAAGGAAAGCTGGAAGTTCTGGGAACTGGTCGCGGGGCAAAATGGCGGAAACGCGATAATAACCAATAAACGTGATAATAAACATGATAACAACGGGGAATTAGGTAATAACAGTAAATATAGGCAATAAATTAGGTAACAAGTGACGACATGTACAGCACAGAAGACTTGATTCAGCTTTCTGCCTTGCAGCACATGGTTTTTTGCCCCCGTCAGTGCGCCCTCATCCATGTTGAGCAGATATGGACGGAGAGTGGGCGCACAGCAGAAGGCCGGATCATGCACGAACATGTGCATGACGAAAACCGTGAATCCCGGCGCGGCGTCCGGATCGACTACGGCGTGTCGCTACGCTCCCTCCGCCTGGGGCTGATCGGAAAGGCCGACGTCGTGGAGTTCCTCCGGCAGTCGGACGGTTCATGGCTTCCCTTCCCTGTGGAATACAAGCGAGGGAAACCCAAGGCGGACGACTGCGATAAGGTTCAGATTTGCGCCCAGGCAATCTGCCTGGAAGAGATGCTTGACGTTGCGATCCTGGAGGGGGCGCTCTTCTACGGCCAGACCCGCCACCGTCTCGACGTTGTCTTCGACGAGGCACTGAGGCGGGTGACGGAGGAAACGACCCAGCAAGCGCACGACCTCATCGCATCCGGCCGGACACCACCGCCGGGCTACGAGAAGCGGTGTGAAAGCTGTTCGCTGATAGCCGAATGCCTGCCAAAAGTAATTCAGAAACGGCGGTCGGTGAAGAGTTATCTGACACGTATTTTAGGTGAGCCATGAAAAAACATCTCAATACTCTATTCGTCACAACTCAGGGGGCCTATCTTGCCAAAGAAGGTGAGACAATCGTCGTCAAGGTGGAGAAGGATATCCGTCTCCGGCTGCCTGTCCATACCATCGGCGGCATCGTCTGTTTTGGCAATGTTTCATGCAGCCCCTTCCTGATGGGTTTCTGCGCGGAAAATGGTGTCGGCATCAGTTTCCTGACGGAACGTGGACGTTTCCTGGCAAGGGTGCAGGGGCCGGTGTCCGGCAATGTTCTGCTGCGCCGGGAACAATACAGACGCGCTGATGATCTAAAGGCTTCCGCGAAAATAGCCGGGGCCATCCTCACCGGGAAGGTCGCCAATGGCCGGACGGTTCTCCAACGGGCGCTCCGTGATCATGGAGAAAAGCTGGCAGCCGATCAAGTGAACTTTGCCGTACGGCGGCTCGGAAATTATCTCGAACAATTGGCTGATGATCGGCCGCTTGATGTTCTCCGCGGCTGTGAAGGCGATGCAGCTCACATCTACTTCAGCGTCTTTGACCACCTGATTGTGGCACAAAAAGAAGCATTTTCTTTTCAGGAGCGAAACCGCAGGCCGCCGCTGGATAATGTGAATGCCCTTTTGTCATTCATCTATACGCTGCTCGTGCATGACATCCGTTCGGCTTTGGAAGGCGTCGGTCTGGACCCTGCCGTGGGTTTCTTGCACCGCGACCGCCCCGGCAGACCCAGCCTGGCTCTTGATATTATGGAGGAGTTCCGGCCTTTTCTGGCGGACCGCTTAGCCCTTTCCTTGATTAACCTCCGACAGGTGCAAGGTAAGGGTTTCAACAAAGCGGAATCCGGTGCGGTCATGATGTCCGATGACACGCGTAAAACCGTCTTGGTTTCCTATCAGGAGCGAAAACAGGAGGAAATTATGCACCCCTTTCTGGAGGAGAAGGTAACCATTGGTTTGTTGTTCCATACTCAGGCGCTGCTGATGGCGCGTTATCTGCGGGGCGATCTTGACGGATACCCGCCGTTCATCTGGAAGTAAAGGGGGGCGCTATGCTAGTGCTTGTCAGTTATGATGTTTCAACCGTCAGTGGAGCAGGACCTCGACGTTTGCATCGCGTGGCTAAAGTCTGTCAAAATTACGGACAGCGGGTGCAATATTCCGTCTTTGAGTGCATTGTCGATCCGGCGCAATGGGTGGTTTTTCGCCAAAGGCTAATTGATGAAATTGAGCCCAAGGAAGACAGTCTGCGATTTTACTTTCTTGGGGCCAATTGGAAACGGCGCATTGAACATATCGGCGCGAAGAAAGCTATAGATCAGGAAGGACCGTTGATAGCTTGACAGTGGTTGCGCGAACCCCCTGTTCGCATGATTTCCCGGGGGTGTTCGCGTTAGTGATAATATCCTGATATTAAAACACTTTTTACAATGCTCTTTGGCAATAGAATATTGGAAGGACTTTACAAAGGCATATACGCGGAATTTACAGAAATTTATTCATATTGTTATAAAGTTACGTGTAGTTGGTCGCCCCCTCGCACGGGGGCGTGGATTGAAACCAGGATGCAGAGGCGTCTGAATTGATAGCGGAGGTCGCCCCCTCGCACGGGGGCGTGGATTGAAACTCTTTATATATATATGACAGTAGGTGTATCAATCGTCGCCCCCTCGCACGGGGGCGTGGATTGAAACTGGATCATTATTTTGGTTGACGGATGATCGTGATGTCGCCCCCTCGCACGGGGGCGTGGATTGAAACATTGTGAGAGCCAAAATTACAGGGTGGAATTGAGTCGCCCCCTCGCACGGGGGCGTGGATTGAAACTCGCCGGGTTTCTTAAAGATTAGAACCTGATCTATGTCGCCCCCTCGCACGGGGGCGTGGATTGAAACATGTTGATGAATGGGGACAGCTCAGAGCGCCTTGGTCGCCCCCTCGCACGGGGGCGTGGATTGAAACCGTGGTGCAGGCGGCGGTGGCCGCACGCTTGGAAGTCGCCCCCTCGCACGGGGGCGTGGATTGAAACGGCGACCTGGGCGTCAGCGCCGGGACATTAAAAAGTCGCCCCCTCGCACGGGGGCGTGGATTGAAACTACGAAATCGGCTAACGATGTGGTGGTGTACAATGTCGCCCCCTCGCACGGGGGCGTGGATTGAAACGTCGGTTACCGGGTCTATGCCGATCGGGTAAAGAGTCGCCCCCTCGCACGGGGGCGTGGATTGAAACAGCAGATGAATTCAAAATTGTCCCGGTTGCTAAGGTCGCCCCCTCGCACGGGGGCGTGGATTGAAACGAGTTTGACGAAAACGTAGACAAGCTACTTGGCTGTCGCCCCCTCGCACGGGGGCGTGGATTGAAACATAATATTACCCCTCCCCCTCCATGTACTCGTTAGGTCGCCCCCTCGCACGGGGGCGTGGATTGAAACCCCTTGATACTTACTCGCCCCTCCAGCTCATAACTGTCGCCCCCTCGCACGGGGGCGTGGATTGAAACGTTCCACCGGGTCGCCCCCTCGCACGGGGGCGTGGATTGAAACTTGGTAACAGTAACCCCTTCGGTATGTGCTGCCGGTCGCCCCCTCGCACGGGGGCGTGGATTGAAACTTGCTATAACTCCTACCCTGTTGGAAGTAAGGGAGTCGCCCCCTCGCACGGGGGCGTGGATTGAAACTCGACAAGAAGAACATGGCTATACTGGAAACCATGTCGCCCCCTCGCACGGGGGCGTGGATTGAAACTTTGGGATTTAATCGGGAGACAAAACGGTACGGGTCGCCCCCTCGCACGGGGGCGTGGATTGAAACGTCGTCAACTTTGAACCCGAACTCCATAGGGAACGTCGCCCCCTCGCACGGGGGCGTGGATTGAAACAAAAAAGGGTAGTAGATAATACAATGGAGAAAAAAGTCGCCCCCTCGCACGGGGGCGTGGATTGAAACTGGAATGTATGTGGCAATGGCCAAACGGTGCATATGTCGCCCCCTCGCACGGGGGCGTGGATTGAAACAGAATCCTAATCATAAAGCATTCGGACAATTGAGGTCGCCCCCTCGCACGGGGGCGTGGATTGAAACGGTATGTTCCCCGGCATACACTTCAGCTTATAGCGTCGCCCCCTCGCACGGGGGCGTGGATTGAAACCTTGATATATGCTTCAAATTTTAACATGATGGTATGTCGCCCCCTCGCACGGGGGCGTGGATTGAAACACATCATCCGCTTTCAGCACAGCCAGCCGAGCAAGTCGCCCCCTCGCACGGGGGCGTGGATTGAAACGTTGATCCACTCGCCCCAACAGAAGCGGGCATAGTCGCCCCCTCGCACGGGGGCGTGGATTGAAACATCCCAGGTTACGCCGTAGAATTGCTGGACTCTAGTCGCCCCCTCGCACGGGGGCGTGGATTGAAACCCGATATTCCCGATCATGCGCCGGTATAGTGTACGTCGCCCCCTCGCACGGGGGCGTGGATTGAAACGCAGCCCCGTCATGCCCGTGATACGCAATACCTGGTCGCCCCCTCGCACGGGGGCGTGGATTGAAACACAATACGGAAGTTTTGATCAACAAAACAGACGGTCGCCCCCTCGCACGGGGGCGTGGATTGAAACAACACCCGACAATTACCATACCGGTGGGAAAATGTCGCCCCCTCGCACGGGGGCGTGGATTGAAACTTGGCTGTCAAAGCTGTTGAACGCTGTCAATAGCTGTCGCCCCCTCGCACGGGGGCGTGGATTGAAACCCGGCAAAGCATCGTGTGCTCCTAATTTGCCAAGTCGCCCCCTCGCACGGGGGCGTGGATTGAAACATTGGCTCGACAAAGAATCGGCTCAGGATTTTAAGTCGCCCCCTCGCACGGGGGCGTGGATTGAAACGAAGCCGATTCCGACAGCGCCGGCCATGCCGACCGTCGCCCCCTCGCACGGGGGCGTGGATTGAAACCTCCTTGTTATTCCGGGCCGACGAAAGCGATTTTCGTCGCCCCCTCGCACGGGGGCGTGGATTGAAACTCAACTGGCGCGAAGCTGCTGAGTTTATTATCATGTCGCCCCCTCGCACGGGGGCGTGGATTGAAACTGGCTTGCTTGATCGGATAGGAGTTGACCCTTCTGTCGCCCCCTCGCACGGGGGCGTGGATTGAAACCACTTTACCCTCCCATGTAATGCCGCGTGCGGCATGTCGCCCCCTCGCACGGGGGCGTGGATTGAAACGCATATAGCGCAGCGTTACTCGAAAAGGTGATGCGGTCGCCCCCTCGCACGGGGGCGTGGATTGAAACCGTTGAATCCGGGAGAATTATTTTGCTTGCTCACGGTCGCCCCCTCGCACGGGGGCGTGGATTGAAACAGCCACGGGTACGGGAATTGCAGTAATGCCTATGTCGCCCCCTCGCACGGGGGCGTGGATTGAAACGGCACTTAAAGCCGCGATCTCTTGGTTTGCAGAGGTCGCCCCCTCGCACGGGGGCGTGGATTGAAACTGAAGTCAGTCAGGTCGCCCAGGAGCTTGACGCGTCGCCCCCTCGCACGGGGGCGTGGATTGAAACGACAAATAGACCTCTTGTGGTGCCTGCCGTTAAAGTCGCCCCCTCGCACGGGGGCGTGGATTGAAACATAACAGTTTGTGTAGGCGTTAGCCCTCATAAAGTCGCCCCCTCGCACGGGGGCGTGGATTGAAACATCGAAACAGAAAAACGGAGTGTAGCAGTTAAGGGTCGCCCCCTCGCACGGGGGCGTGGATTGAAACAACCGGCTCCATAAAAATATCACGGATATAATGTCGCCCCCTCGCACGGGGGCGTGGATTGAAACTCTCCTGATACACGAAGGGCTTCACGGGCATCGAGTCGCCCCCTCGCACGGGGGCGTGGATTGAAACGGCATCGGCTTTGATCAGATCGTGGCGCACCCGGGTCGCCCCCTCGCACGGGGGCGTGGATTGAAACAGTTCATATTCCTGCGCCCAGGCGTCCTCATCGTGTCGCCCCCTCGCACGGGGGCGTGGATTGAAACACCTTACCCTTGCGTGGATTGTCGCTATATTAATTGTCGCCCCCTCGCACGGGGGCGTGGATTGAAACGGCTTCGACGTAAGGACGGTCGAAGGCCAGGTAAGTCGCCCCCTCGCACGGGGGCGTGGATTGAAACTTAGCAAAATCAACAAGTTCTTTTGTGCAACTGAGTCGCCCCCTCGCACGGGGGCGTGGATTGAAACATATGACTTTTAACGGCTAACTCAGGATCATAGGGTCGCCCCCTCGCACGGGGGCGTGGATTGAAACGTATAATCCATGGACAAAATGGCGGCCCGCTCTGTCGCCCCCTCGCACGGGGGCGTGGATTGAAACATATTCTCAATGAGAAAGGCCCGGCCGGGGCGGGGGTCGCCCCCTCGCACGGGGGCGTGGATTGAAACAGGGACATGATGTCCGGAGAGGGACCGGAGGAACTGTCGCCCCCTCGCACGGGGGCGTGGATTGAAACCCGTTCGGCGGCGATTAAGGCCATAGCCAACGCCGTCGCCCCCTCGCACGGGGGCGTGGATTGAAACGCTGCCGGCGGCGTCATCCAGCCGGTAAACCACGTCGCCCCCTCGCACGGGGGCGTGGATTGAAACGGGTTGTCCTTATCCTCAAGCACCACATCCCCGGTCGCCCCCTCGCACGGGGGCGTGGATTGAAACAGGGGAATATCGAGCCGGTCGCGGCAAATGGCGAGTCGCCCCCTCGCACGGGGGCGTGGATTGAAACGTCATAGAACTGGCGGTCAATCGATGCCTGGTTCTGTCGCCCCCTCGCACGGGGGCGTGGATTGAAACCTTGGTAGTGGATCGAAACGAACGGCAGCCTTAAGGTCGCCCCCTCGCACGGGGGCGTGGATTGAAACTATGAAGATAAAATCATAGAGCTAAAAGAACTCCGTCGCCCCCTCGCACGGGGGCGTGGATTGAAACATACGAGATATGGCGGGCGCTACTTTGATGTTTATGTCGCCCCCTCGCACGGGGGCGTGGATTGAAACCATGCACGAGACGACACCAAGCTATTAAAGCTTTGTCGCCCCCTCGCACGGGGGCGTGGATTGAAACATTAAAGGAGGATCAAATGCAGTTAGCCAAGCGATGTCGCCCCCTCGCACGGGGGCGTGGATTGAAACCCGCCGCAGATAGTTCCCCAATGGTCGGCGCCAGTCGCCCCCTCGCACGGGGGCGTGGATTGAAACTTTGACATCCTGGGCGGTGAGCGAGTGAGCCCAGGTCGCCCCCTCGCACGGGGGCGTGGATTGAAACGCCCGGTCCCGGCGATTTGCAGATCGGGCAAAAGGTCGCCCCCTCGCACGGGGGCGTGGATTGAAACTGGCGTGTATTAGGCGCGCTATGGCCTGCACCTGGTCGCCCCCTCGCACGGGGGCGTGGATTGAAACCAGTCATTGTTTGATTTCCTTTCTGTAAATTGTGTCGCCCCCTCGCACGGGGGCGTGGATTGAAACAGGCGATCGATTGCGACTGATACCCGTGTCCCTGGTCGCCCCCTCGCACGGGGGCGTGGATTGAAACATCCTTTTTAATGGCCTCTGTTGTAGGTGAAATAGTCGCCCCCTCGCACGGGGGCGTGGATTGAAACCAAACTTTTGACGACACCGGCAAGAATAAAAAAGTCGCCCCCTCGCACGGGGGCGTGGATTGAAACTTCGAAGTCGGGACAAAATCCCGACAGTGTCGGGTCGCCCCCTCGCACGGGGGCGTGGATTGAAACAAGTCATACACAAGTCCAACGGAGAGAAAACCTAGTCGCCCCCTCGCACGGGGGCGTGGATTGAAACTAAACGGCTGACCGCTGGTTCCCTGGGGATCAACGTCGCCCCCTCGCACGGGGGCGTGGATTGAAACATTGCTATTGGGTTGTTAAGGATTTGCCCCTGGAGTCGCCCCCTCGCACGGGGGCGTGGATTGAAACAGCGCCGATGGTGATTAGATTCGACCAATAACATTATTTTGCAATTGACTTCTTTTATTACCTTGTGACATAAGTCGCGCATATCAGATCGGGAGGGATTTATGTCAATAAGCGAAAATTTAGTGCACTTGGATGATGCCAGTTATGAAAAACAGATCAGCAATTCAGAACGTCCTGTTTTGATAGATTTCTGGGCGCCTTGGTGCGGGCCATGTAAGGCTATTGGGCCTGTCATCGAAGAGCTGGCCGAAACGTTTAAGGACCGGGCGGTTATTGCCAAGATTAATGTAGATGAAAACCAGAAAGCAGCTTTGGCTTACGGGGTTAGAAGCATCCCTACCATTATCTTATTCAAGGGTGGCAAAGTTCTGGAGACGATCATCGGTGTGGTGCCCAAAGCACGCTTGGAAGAACTTATTAATACGGCTTTGGCAAATAATTAGCTGAGACAATGATATTTCCGCAAATATTAAAAGCCCGATATTATACCAGCACTTTAAGGAAGGAATTGTGTTTTTGAAAAAAACAACGCTTCTTGCAGCATTGATTATTCTAATTTCCGGGTGTGCCTTGTGGAACAAGCATGCCGTAGCCCCGAGCAATCCCGAAGTAATATATGCGCGAGGATACAAGTACTACCAAAAGGGTAGCTACGAAAGGGCCATTGAAAGTTTTCAAAAGCTTAAAGAGGAATATCCTTTAAGTGAGCTGGCGATCCGTGCCGAGATTGGCATTGCAGATGCGCATTTCAGCATGGAAGAATATGGCCATGCGGAAAGTGCTTATAGCACTTTTGCGAGTTTGCATCCGACTAACGAATTTTTGCCCTACGTCTTGTATCAAATCGGAATGTGCCAATACAAGCAGCTTCTTGGAATCGACCGTGACCAGACTGCCACAATAAGCGCGTTGCGCGAGTTCGAAAAATTGATTTCCCGCTTTCCCGGCAGTCAATTTTCTATCCTTGCGGAAAAAAATGTTCGCCATTGCAAGGAGTTGCTTGCTGAACATGAGTTCTACGTAGGGAATTTATATTTTAAAATGAAACAATATAAAGCGGCAATGCAGCGTTTCAAAAATATAGCAAAAAACTATGCCCATCTTGGGCTTGATGAGAAATTACAGTTTATTATCGCGGAAACCCGTAAGGGGTTGGCTAATACGGAAGACAAGGCCAACATTCAATAGTTTGCCTGGCAACATCCATATTTTTATCTTTATCTGTTGACTATACCCCAACCATATAATAAGCATGCTTCACTATAAAAAAAGCAAGGTGTTTTAGAATTTGGGCAAAAAATATTTAATTCAAACGTTCGGCTGTCAAATGAATGTTCACGATTCCGAGCAGATGGGTCTTTTGCTGGAAGGGGCAGGTTATGAGGCTACACATCTGGCTCAAGATGCTGATTTGATAATACTTAATACTTGCAGCATCAGAGAGAAGGCGGCACAAAAAGTTTATAGTCAACTGGGTCGTCTAGATGCTGTCAAGCGAGAAAATCCTGACCTCATCATAGGGATCGGCGGCTGTCTCGCCCAGCAGTTGGGGAAGCAGTTTTTTAAAAAAGCGCCTTGTCTTGACTTGGTTTTCGGTACCAAGAATATTCAACGTCTTCCGGAACTGCTGAAAACTGTAGAAAAAGACCGTAGGAGGGTGGCAGATACGGCAGTTGAGAAAGACGGCTGCGTTGACAACGTTCGTTTTATGCCAAGGAAAGGACAAGTTACCGCTTTTGTTACAATTATGCGTGGCTGTAATAATTTTTGTTCCTACTGCGTAGTGCCTTATTTACGTGGCCCTGAAGAAAGCCGGGAATTGGAGGATATAATCCAGGAAGTAGAGATGTTGGCGAATCAAGGTGTTAAAGAGGTCACTCTATTGGGGCAAAATGTTAACTCTTACGGAAATAACCGGCATCGGAGAGTTTATTTTCACGACTTGATTCACAGAATAGCGGCTATAGCCGGAATTGAGCGGATCAGATTCACTACTTCACACCCCAAGGACCTCTCTTGGGAGTTGACGCGCTGTTTTGCCGATGTAGATAAAATGTGCAAACATATTCATCTGCCTGTCCAGTCTGGTTCTGACAAAATATTGCAGGCCATGAACAGGGGGTATAGCAAGGAGGATTATTTGCAGAAGGTAAACGGCTTGAGAGCCATCTGCCCGGAAATAAGTATAACTTCCGATATCATCGTAGGTTTTCCCGGTGAGAGTGAAGCGGATTTTGATGAAACAATCGATTTGATGGAGAAAATCCGGTTTGACGCCCTCTTTTCATTTAAGTATTCGGAGCGGGCAGGAACTGCAGCGGAAAAATTGGAACACAAAGTAACTGAGAGCATCAAGAGCAGGAGATTGAGAAAACTCCAGTCGCTCCAGGAACTTTATACCTTGGAAAATAACCAGAAAATGCTGGGAAAAGAAGTCGAAGTTTTGGTGGAAGGGCGCAGCCGCAATGCCGCGGACGAAGTAATGGGCCGCACTCGCACCAATAAAATTGTCAACTTTAAAGGGGGTTTAGACCTGATTGGCAAAATGGAATCGGTGATGATTATTGAGGCTTATCAGCATTCACTTCGAGCCGAGCGCTTATTGGATAAGGAGCCATATCAATGTTTATAGAAGTCAAGGTATCGGGGCTGACGATAGATCCTCTGACCAACACGCCTATCGTAATCCTTAAAGACAATGAGGGAAAGAAGATAATACCAATATGGATTGGACTGTTCGAAGCCAGCGCCATTGCCACAGAACTTGAAAAGATAGCCTTTGCACGCCCCATGACTCATGACCTGATAATGGAAATCATGGGGTCGCTGGAAGTTGTCGTGTCCAGGGTAGAAATAAATGATCTTAGGAATAATACTTTTTATGCTAACATCTGCTTTGCGCAGGGCAGTAATAAATTTGTCGTTGATGCCCGTCCCAGCGACGCGATTGCCATCGCATTACGTTCCAGTGCGCCTATTTTTGTGGATGAAAGCGTCATCAATAAATCGCGTGACATCGATTTTGGTACGAAAATAAGTGATATCGACAGTGTTACCAAGGAAAAATTGAAGGATTTCCTAGAAAATCTTTCTCCCGAGGATTTCGGTAAGTATAAAATGTAGGAAAGATAATTATGATGGTCTCGTAAAAAGTCCCAAATTCCCTCCCCCTTGACGGGGGAGGGTTAGGGTGGGGGTAACAACATATCGCATTAACACATGTTTTCCCCCTCCCCTCAATCCCCTCCCGCCAGGGGAGGGGAAGCGTGACTTTTTACGAGTTCATCAATTATAATAGCGCTATGACGGTGTTATCTTGCGAAGACACGTCAGTTGTAGGTTATTAGATGCCGCTAATGGAACAGGACATCAAAGACTTTGCCAACCACATGCAAATCGAAAGGAACCTTTCGGTGCATACAAGCAAAGGCTACATTTGTGATTTAAAGCAGTTCATGAATTATGTTCAAAATGCTGTGGAAGAACATGGGCAAAAGGCTTCTGCTGCAACTGTGGATCACATGCAGGTGAGGGGATTTTTGCGCTCTCTTTATGTAGCAAAGTTAAAGAAGGTAACCATCGCACGAAAACTGGCTGCCGTCAGAGCTTTCTACAAATACCTTTTGCGGGAAGGACGCATAACCAGGAACCCCGCCGAGCTTGTGCATACGCCCTCCCCGGAGAAGCATGTGCCGCGGGTTCTATCAGTCGACGAGATACTTCTGATATTAAACCTATCATTTCGTGATGAGCCGCTTGAAATCCGCGACAGGGCCATTATGGAGCTCTTTTATTCCACAGGCATTCGTTTGAGTGAACTGGTCGGAGTAAACATCACGGATATAAATTTTAGTCAGGGCTTAATAAAAATTCGTGGGAAGGGCAGGAAAGAAAGACTTATCCCAGTGGGTAGAGCGGCTTTGGCGGCTATCGAGCTCCATTTAAAAGGAAGGGCTGGCCATCCCGTGGAGAAAGCAGGCGAAGGCTCAGCCGGACCTCTTTTTTTGAACGCACGGGGGCAACGTTTAACCACCAGAACCGTCGCCAGGATAGTTGATCGTATCGTGGCAAGAAGCGGGATAAATCGCAAGATCAGTCCCCATGCCCTGAGGCATTCTTTTGCCACCCATATGATGGACGCCGGAGCTGACCTGCGGGCCATACAGGAACTTTTGGGACATGAAAGTCTTTCCACAACTCAGAAATACACCGCCGTGAGCATTAGCAGATTGATGGAGGTTTACGATAGGGCCCATCCGAAGGCCAGGGGAGGAGTGAGTAATGAAGATCCGGGGGACAACAGTGCTGGCAATACGTCATCAAGGCAAGGTGACGGTAGCCGGTGACGGACAGGTAACGCTTGACACGACAATCATGAAGCATCATGCCCGCAAAGTGCGCAGATTGTATCATAACGAAGTGATTGTCGGCTTTGCCGGCGCTACCGCCGATGCATTTACGCTCTTTGAACGCTTTGATCAGAAGCTGGAACAATACAACGGCAATCTCGTCAGGGCGGCGGTAGAATTAACAAAGGACTGGCGCACCGACCGCGTATTAAGACATCTTGAAGCTCTCATGATTGCCGTCAACAGAGATGCTTTCTTAACTATCTCTGGAAGCGGAGATGTCATTGAGTCCGACGATGAAGTCATGGCCATTGGTTCGGGTGGCCCCTATGCGTTGGCGGCGGCACGCGCCTTAGTGAGGCATTCACAGTTGGGGGCAACGGACATTGCTAAGGAAGCCTTGAAGATTGCCTCGGAAATATGTATTTATACAAATGATCAGTTCACGATTGAAGAATTGGACATTGCAATCTCAGAGTGACATGCCCGCAGTTTATTTCGTTAGATGTTGCTTTATGGAGGAGCAATAATGCCGCAGAATGAATTAACGCCACGACAGATCGTGGAAAAGCTCGATGAGCATATTATCGGTCAGGGAGAAGCCAAGAGGGCGGTTGCCATAGCCCTCAGAAATCGCTGGCGGCGTCAGAACGTGCTCCCGGAGCTTGCCGATGAAATATCGCCGAAGAATATCATCATGATCGGCCCTACAGGAGTTGGTAAAACAGAAATCGCCCGTCGTCTGGCGAAACTCGACAATTCTCCGTTTCTGAAAATAGAGGCCTCCAAGTTCACCGAAGTCGGGTACGTAGGCAGGGACGTGGAATCCATGATTCGCGACTTGGTCGAACAGGCCATTAATATGGCCAGATTGGATGAGCAGGAAAACGTCAAAGCCAAGGCGGCCGAGGTGGCCGAGGAACGTTTACTGGATATTCTGCTCCCGCCACGGCCAGTTGAAAGAAAACTTGAAGAAATGATGAAAGAAAATGATATAGAGGATCTCCCGGCAGAAACATTGCCTATAGACAACACGCGGGAGAAATTGCGCCTTCTCCTTCACGAAGGCAAGCTAGACCAGCGTTTCGTTGATTTAGAAGTCGCTGATGTGCGCAACAGCAGCCCCATGATTGAAATCTTTACCTCCTCGGGGATTGAGGACATGGGCCTTAACATTAAGGAAATGTTCGGCAATATTTTTCCGCAGAAAAAGAAAATAAGGAGAATGAAGGTAGTGGAAGCCATGGAAGTCCTGGCTCAGGAAGAAGCCTTGAAACTTGTGGATATGGATAAAATTACAAAATCGGCGATTGAAAAGGTAGAACAATCGGGAATTATCTTTCTTGATGAGATCGATAAGATTGTGGCCAATGATTCGGCGCATGGTCCGGATGTTTCCCGGGAGGGGGTACAGCGTGATCTCCTGCCTATTGTGGAAGGCTCCAATGTAAATACCCGTTACGGTATGGTGAAAACCGATCACATCCTTTTCATCGCTGCGGGCGCCTTCAGCGCCTCCAAGCCCTCCGACCTGATACCGGAGCTTCAGGGACGTTTCCCGATCCGGGTGGAAATGGACCCCTTGGGAAAAGAAGAATTCATTCGTATCTTAACGGAACCGAGCAATGCTCTTATCAAACAATACAGGGAAATGCTTGCTACGGAAGGAGTGGCGCTCGACATCAAGGATGACGCCATTGCCGAAATTGCCGACGTGGCCGCACTGGTGAATGAACGAACTGAAAATATAGGCGCCAGAAGGCTTTACACGATTATGGAAACACTCCTCGATGAGGTATCTTTTGATGCGCCGGATTTAATCGAAAAAAATATTACCATCGACGCCGGCTACGTTAAGGATAAGCTCTGCGATATCGTGGAAGACGAAGACTTAAGCCGCTACATACTCTGATTGGTTAATCACTATATTTTGGGTTAGGTGATGATTATGTATGATTTAAAGCAACCGATGGAACGTGCGGAAATCCTGCTCGAAGCTTTGCCTTACATCCGTCGCTTCTATAACAAGACGATAGTCATCAAATATGGCGGACACGCCATGATTGACCAGGAGTTGAAGGAGCTTTTTGCTCGGGACATCGTCATGATGAAATACATTGGCATCAATCCCGTCGTTGTGCATGGTGGCGGACCGCAAATCGGCAGTTTCCTGGAAAAAATCGGCAAGGAATCGCAATTCGTGCAAGGGATGCGGATTACCGATGAAGAAACGATGGACATTGTGGAGATGGTTTTGGTAGGCAAGCTAAATAAGGAAATTACCGGCCTTATCAACCGTCACGGCGGGAAGGCGGTGGGATTGTCCGGAAAGGACGGTCAGCTGACGCAGGCGGAAAAATATTACTTAAGCGCCGATAAGGCCAAGGATATCCCGTCGGAAATTATCGATTTGGGGCTGGTCGGTAGAGTAACAAAGATCAATGCCGAGTTGCTTATCACCCTGGAAAAAGCAGGCTTTATTCCCGTTATAGCTCCCACCGGTGTGGGACCTGGGGGCGAGACCTACAACATCAATGCCGATCTTGTTGCCGGCGCCGTCGCAGCAGCTCTGAAGGCGGAAAAATTGATTTTGCTCACCGATGTGCAAGGTGTTTTGGACCTCACTGGCTCACTCATTAACGCCATGAACGAAGGGGAAGCGGAGAATTTCATAAAGTCCGGCCTCATCGCCGGAGGGATGTATCCCAAGGTCAAATGCTGCGTAAAGGCCTTAAAAGGTGGTGTTAAGAAAACGCATATCATCGATGGTCGCCTGAAACATGCCATCCTTTTGGAAATGTTTACGGATCAAGGTATCGGTACGGAAATAACTCGCGAAGCGCCTGACGAATAATAAACGAGGGTACGAGCCTAAAATGAAAAAGGACCTGTTAAGCATCTATGATCTTAGTCGTCCTGACATAGACGAAATATTCCGGCGTACCTCTTGCCTGAAGGAGGCGCTGAAGAAGGGAAATGTTTGCAATACGCTTGCCGGAAAAACTCTGGGCATGATTTTTGACAAAGCATCAACAAGAACCAGGATTTCCTTCGAGGTTGGGATGTATCAGCTGGGTGGTTTGGCAACATTCCTGAGCAGTCGCGATACGCAACTGGATCGTGGTGAAAGTATTGCCGATACCGCCCGGATCATGTCCCGTTATTTAAACGGCGTGATGATCCGAACGTATAAACAACAAAAGGTGGAAGAATTTGCCGCTTATGCTACCATTCCTGTAATTAACGGTCTCACGGATCTGCTGCATCCCTGCCAGATATTGAGTGATTTGTTTACCATCCGGGAGAATAGAGGCACCTATGAGGGGCTGACG
>Ga0080064_1003130_pt1 | contig 25256 bp, 20 predicted proteins | sample Subgrocontami54m_FD_69260 | JGI IMG/M metagenome (GOLD analysis project Ga0080064, IMG submission 69260) | Subsurface groundwater microbial communities from S. Glens Falls, New York, USA - GMW46 contaminated, 5.4 m (SPADES assembly) (version 2) ...
GGGCGGGGGGCGGGCCCGGCCCTGGGGCGCGGGACGTTGGGGGGCGAGCCGCTCGCCTCGGCGAGTGCGGCGCTCGGGGCGGTCCTGTGGCAGCTCCGGACCTACGCCTCGCTGGTTCCGGAGCTGGTCGCGTTCGTCGCCGACAGCCGATCGGACGACGGCGGTTGGGCCGATCCCGGACAGCCGACCGACGTCCTGACCACCCTGATCGCCGCCGACCTCTTGCTGGGCCTCGACCCGACCTTCGATCCCGACCCCACGATCGCCTGGTTCGCTCGCGCCCAGGACCACGATGGCTGGTGGCGGGCACTGGGGCCGGAGGCACCGTGGCTGACCTCGGCCGTGGTCGATTGGCTGGTCCGGGCGAGTGGGCCGGTGGTGGCCCGGTTCCGCTGGCCGGGCGCGCTCAAGCTCGATCTCGATCGGCGCACCCAGCTGCCGACCTTTGCCTGGTTCGCCGACCTGGCCCACAACGTGGCCGGCGTCCCCGGGCTGGCCACCACGCCCTGGGACATCGCCTTCGTCGACCTGGCCGGCTTTGGCGCGTTCAACACCGAGCACGGCCAGGCCAAGGGCGACGACGTGATCGGCGAGTTCGGCCGGGCCCTGGCCCGGATCCCGGGCAGCCGGGCGATCCGCGATGGCGGCGACGAGTTCGTCCTGGTCGGCACGCCGGGCGACGAAGGCCTGTACGATCGACTCGACGCGTTCCGGTCGAGCTGGCTGGACGAGTTCACGGCCACGTTCGGGATGATGGACAAGCCGGTCCGGCCACGGATCCTGGTCTCCCGCGCGCTTGGCGGCGAACTCGCCTCGGCCCGCGAACGGCTCGGTCGGCGCATCGGCGACCTCAAGAAGGCGACACCGGATCCGCCCGATGACGGGGTGATCGAGCGGGCCTGACGGACGGCTGAACCGATACCCCTGGGGAGTATCGGGCCGGACGTGGTACGATAGCTTTCGATCACAACGCGCGACCCGCGCCCAGGGCGCAAGGACCCGACACCAGGCGATGACCGACGATTCCAAGACCATCAACCAGCCAGACGACCGCAACGGGAGCGCGCCCCTGGCCGCCCCGTTCGGCGGTCTGACGATCGACTTCAGCACCGACACCGGCGCCGTCCCGCTGGCGGCCGCGGTCACCCCGATCGCCTTTGGGCCGGCCGCGGCCGTCGACCTCGCGACCGGTGGGCCAAACGCGCATGCCGCCGCGGGTGACGGTCGGACCGAAGCCAAGGTCGTCATCGTGGGATCCGGTCCGGCCGGTCTCACCGCGGCGATCTATGCCGCTCGAGCGAACCTGGCCCCGATCGTGCTGGCCGGTTCGGCCGCCGGCGGTCAGCTGATGATCACCAGCGACGTCGAGAACTACCCCGGCTTTCCGGAGGGCATCCAGGGCCCCGACCTGATGATCCGCTTCCGCGAGCAGGCCGAACGATTTGGCAGCCAGATCGTCGACGTCGACGTCGATCGGGTCGACTTCTCCGCCCGACCGTTCCGCCTCTGGGCGCGCGGCATCGAGTACCGCGCCGAGAGCGTGATCGTGGCCACCGGGGCCAGCGCGATCTGGCTCGGCCTCGACAGTGAGACCCGCCTGCGCGGCCGCGGGGTCAGCGCCTGCGCGACCTGCGACGGGTTCTTCTTCCGGGACAAGGAGATCGCCGTGGTCGGTGGTGGCGACACCGCCCTCGAGGAGGCGACCTTCCTGACCCGCTTCGCGACCAAGGTCCACCTGCTCCATCGGCGTGACGAGTTCCGGGGCAGCCGGATCATGGTCGATCGGGCCCTGCGCAACCCGAAGATCGAGATCCACACCAACACCGCGGTCGAGGAGGTCCTCGGCGACGCGCACGTGGAGGCCCTCCGACTGCGCGACACGGCGACCGGGGCCGAGCGGACGATGCCCGCCGAGGGCCTGTTCGTCGCGATCGGCCATAAGCCGGACAGCGAGGTCTTCCGGGACTGGCTCGATGTCGACGAGAAGGGCTATCTCAAGGTCGAGCACCACACCGAGACCAAGGTCCCCGGCGTGTTCGTGGCCGGCGACGTCCACGATCATCGCTATCGCCAGGCCGTGACCGCCGCCGGCGACGGTTGCCGGGCTGCGATCGATGCGGAACGCTGGCTGGAATCCGAGGGCATCGCCGAGGCGAGCACCGCCAGCGCCTGGTGAGGTCGACCGAATCGTCTCTCGGAGAGCTCGTCAGGGTCGCCCTCGATGAGGCGATCGGCGCTGCGGAAGCCAATCCCGGCCGGTCCGTGGTCGTGCTCGACGCAGGCTGCGGGCACGCCTCGCCACTGCGGCCATTCCGGGCCCGGATCGGCCGTTTCGTCGGCGCCGACGTCCATCCGCCGGCGGATCCGATCGCCGGTCTCGACGAGTTCGTGACCGCCGACCTGTGCGGATCGAGCGCGCCGTTCGTGGCGGAGACGTTCGACGTCATCCTGATGAACTTCGTCCTCGAGCACCTCGACGACCCGGCGGTGGCCCTCGGGCACATCCGGCGCGCCCTCCGACCCGGCGGCCGACTGGTGGCCACGACGGTCAATCGGCGCCATCCGTTCGTGTTCGCCTATCTCAGCCTGCCGGTAGCGCTGCGTGGCCGCGTCCAGGGCTGGATCAAGTCGACGCCCGAGGACAGCCATCGGCTCGTCGGTCGGTGCAACGAGCCAGCCACGATCCGACGGACGCTCGAGGCCGCGGGGTTCATCGACACCCGACTGGAAACCGTCAACCATCTCAGCCGGGCGTGGGGACGACGACGCCTGACCCGGTTGATCGGCCGGATCGGCGATGGCCTGGTCACCGGCAGCCCGGGACGACGCTCGACGATCGTGGCGATCGGCTCCGCGCCGGCAGCGACCGGGCAGCGGGCTTGAGCGGGCTCGCGAGGGCCGGAACCCGCGTCCTCGATCCGGTGGTGGGCGCCTGATGTTCGCCCGCGGTGGGGGCCGGTTCAGGACCCCGGGCGAGGCCGTCGAACCGATCCCGCGCGAGCGACGCGGGCGGACCCTCCGTCGGATCGCCGCGTTCTTCGGCCCCTATCGGCCCCAGATCGCGATCGTCACCCTGGCGATCCTGATCACCAGCCTCCTCGGGCTGATCAACCCGCTCCTGCTCGGCAAGCTCATCGACGAGGTGATCGTCGGTCACGACTACGACCGGCTGAACCTGTATGTCGGGCTGATGATCGGGCTGCCGATCGCCACCGGGCTGATCGGGGTCGGGCAGGCCTACCTCAACAACGTCGTCGGCCAGAACGTGATGCAGGACCTGCGCAACGCGCTGTATGCGCATCTCCAGCGCCAGCCGCTGCGCTTCTTCACCGAAACCCGGACCGGCGAGATCCAGAGCCGGCTGGCCAACGACGTCGGCGGGGTCCAGCAGGTGGTCACCGACACGGCGGCCAACCTGACCAGCAACGTCGCGGTCGCGATCAGCACGATCGTGGCGATGTTCCTGATCGACTGGCGGCTGACCGCGATGTCGCTGGGGGTCCTGCCGTTCTTCATGTACCTGACCTTCCGGGTCGGCAAGGTCCGCCGCGAAGTCAGCAGCGAGACCCAGAAATCGCTGGCCGACCTGTCGGCGGCGACCGAGGAAACGCTCAGCGTCAGCGGGATGCTCCTGACCAAGACCTTTGGTCAGCAGGCGGCGGCGACCGCCCGCTTCCGGGGGCTCAACAAGCGCCTGGCCGCGCTCCAGATCCGCCAGGCGATGGTCGGTCGCTGGTTCTTCATGATCATCGGCACGATCTTCAGCATCACCCCGGCCTTCGTGTACTGGCTGGCCGGCACGCTAGCCGCCAACGGGGACAAGGGCGCCCCGACCGCCGGCGCCATCGTGGCCTTCACGACCCTCCAGAGCCGGCTCTTCTTCCCGCTCGGCGCGTTGCTCAACGTCCAGGTCGAGATCCAGGGATCGCTGGCCTTGTTCGACCGGATCTTCGAATACCTCGATCTCGATCCGGAGATCGTCGATGCGCCCGATGCGGTCGCCCTCGACGCCGGCGCCGTCCAGGGTCGGGTCCGTCTGCGCGATGTGCGCTTCCACTATCCGAGCGCCGCCGTCCCGGTCGCCGCGGAGCCTATCTCGACCAACGGCCGTCCGCCAGGCGACGCCGCCGGCCCGCCGATCGCGGCCGAGCTGCTAGCCGTGCCCGAGCTGCGGATCGTCCAGGGGTTCGGGCTCGACGGGATCGACTTCGAGGCGGCACCGGGCGAGCTGGTCGCCCTGGTCGGCCCGTCCGGCTCGGGCAAGACCACCACCACCTATCTCATCCCCCGGCTGTACGACGTGGACAGCGGGTCGATCGAGGTCGACGGTCACGACGTCCGCTCGGTGACCCTCGAATCGCTTGGCCGGGCGATCGGCTTCGTGACCCAGGAGACGTACCTGTTCCACGCCTCGATCCGGGACAACCTGCGCTACGCCAAGCCCGACGCGACCGACGCCGAGCTCGAGGTCGCCTCGACGGCCGCCGCCATCCACGAACGGATCGCGGAATTGCCCGCCGGCTACGACACGATCGTCGGGGAGCGCGGCTACAAGCTCTCGGGCGGCGAGAAGCAGCGGATCGCGATCGCCCGGGTGCTCCTCAAGGACCCCCGGATCCTCATCCTCGACGAAGCGACGTCGGCGCTCGACACGGTCAGCGAGCGGCTCATCCAGGCGGCCCTCGAGCGGCTGATGGAAGGTCGGACCACGATCGCCATCGCCCACCGCCTGTCGACCATCCTGCGGGCCGACCGGATCCTCGTCTACGAGCGGGGCCGGATCGTCGAACGGGGCACCCACGCGGAATTGCTCGCCCAGGGCGGCCTGTATGCGAACCTCTATCGCGAGCAGTTCGAGACGACCGGACCGGAGCTCGTCGCCCGATGACCACGATCCGCACCGCCGTACTCCGCCACGAAGGCGCCGACCGGTTCGCCGCCACGACCGGGACCGGGCGCAGGGTGGTCTTTGGAGGCACGCCCGCGAAGGGCGAGCTGAGCCCGGTCGAGACGGTGGTCGTCGCGCTCGCCGCGTGCAGCGCGATGGACGTGGTCTCGATCGCGCTCAAGAAACGGCAGGACTTCACCCGCTACGAGATCCACGTCCGGGCCGAGCAGCGCGACGAGTATCCCCAGGTCCTGACCCGGATCGACGTGACCCACGAGGTCGAGGGTCCCGGGGTCAGCGTGGCGGCCATCCGGCGCTGCATCTTCCTGTCGGCCTCGAAGTACTGCCCGGTCAACGCGATGATCTCGGCTGGCGCGACCGAGGTTCACCACGCCTACCGGGTGATCGGGACCGGCAGCAAGCCCTTTGACGAGGCGGGCGAGGTGATCGTCACCGGGCCGTACCACCGACTGGACATCCTGGCCGACCAAGCGGGCTAGGCGGCCTCACCGACACCGATCGCGGCCGCTAGGTCCTGCGGCCGGCTTCAACTCGAGGTCGTCGCTGTCCTCGCCGGCCATGTCCCCTCCGCAGGTCGTCTCTCGCGCCAAGGGTAGCGCGCCGGGAGTAGCGAGACTCGGAGGTCGGGCTAGATCCTGACAGATGAACACCTCACGGTCGTTGGTCCCTGGATTGCAGGTCCCCGGGGGCGAAACGAGGGTCAACGGGATCAAGACCATCCCGTCGCGAGCGTGGCCCGGTACAAATCGCTCGGATCGAGGGCTTGCTCGCCCGGCGGACGTTGTCGAACGACCGCCTGATGTTCATTTGGCAAGATCGGGGCCTACGTGACCCCTCGAGCGCCGTCCCACCGGGGCGGCCGCGCACGGCAGGAGCGCAATTTGGGTTCGGATCGGTCGCGAGGGTCGCGGGTAGTGGGTCAGTTTCAGGATGCGGGACGGCAGGCACGGCTATAGCTGCTGGGCACCCCGGTAGAACTCGGCAAGAGACGACTCCTGCGTCCCATTGACCTGCCGCTTGTAGACCTTGTTCAGGACGAGAGCCACGCGCCCTGGCTTGATCTCGACGGCGGGCTGTCGCGGATCATTCGCCATGACCCACTGACCACCGATGTTCCGAATGATGATTTCACCAAGGTAGGCACCGACAAGCTTTGTATTGGTGTCCAGCTCGGCTTCGGTAGGTCGGGGTCCGCTCGGGTCCCAGAGGTTGTCGACCCAATCGTCAAGGTCGCGGATCCCGGCCTCCGAGTAGTCGAACGTCCTGCCGTACCTTGCGGCTGTGTCTACAAACAATGCGGCGACCTGATGTTGCTTCTCCCCAAGGCCGCCCTTATCGCGTTGACGGAAGAATCGCATCGTGACAAACTCCGCATATGCCTGACCGCTCACGCAAGCGCCCGCGCGATCTGAACGCTCTCGCCAAGGCCATTGTGGACGATGCAACGAGTGAAGAGCCGCGCCCGGAGAAGGACCCTGCTGCGGTCGCGCTCGGGCGCAAGGGCGGACTTAAGGGCGGCAAGGCTAGGGCCGAGAGCCTGACGAGCGAGCGGCGCGTCGAGATCGCCAAGAAAGCGGCAGCAGCGCGGTGGGCAAGTAGAGAGCAGTAGACAGGTCGCGGGACGGTTGCATGACTATGCGGTGGAATGTATAGTCATACGTCCATGACGGCGATCCACCCCGACTGCAACACGAGACGGCCCCCAGCGAGCGGCCGCACGCGCCGGTGAGCGCGCGTCTCGAGGTGGCGACCGAGGCGGATCGCCGGCCTGGCACCCCCGACCCGATCCGGGTCGCCATCATCGGCGCGACGGGTTATGTCGGCGCCGAGCTCGTCCGCCTGCTCGACCGGCATCCCGCGGTCCAGGTCGTCGGGCTGGTCGGGCGAGACCGCGACGACGTCCCGATCGGCACGATCCACGCTCACCTGGCGACGACGCCCCACCGGGTCGATTCCAGCCTGCCAAAGGCGGACGCCGTCTTCCTCGCCCTGCCCCACGGCACGGCCGCCGCGCTCGTCCCGGGGATCGTCGCCGACGGGGCGACCGTGATCGACCTGGGGCCCGATTTCCGGATCCGCGATCCGGCCGACTACCCGCGCTGGTACGGCTTCGAGCATCCCCACCCCGAGCTGCTCGCTGGCGCCGTCTACGGCCTGCCGGAGCTCCACCGGGCCGAGCTGGTCGCGCTCCGCGACGCGCCGGTCCGGATCGTCGGGGCGCCGGGCTGCTACCCGACCGCCACGCTCCTCGCCCTGGCGCCACTCGCCCGTGCCGGCCTGATCGGCGATCTGGTGGTCGATGCCAAGAGCGGGGTATCTGGCGCCGGGCGCGAGCCCAAACCCGACCTCCACTTTGGCGAGGTCAACGAGAGCGTCCGGGCCTACGGTCTGGGCGGTCATCGCCACGTGGCCGAGATCGAGCAGGAGCTGGCCGACGCAGGCCGGGCAGGCGGACTCGGGCCCGGCGCAAACCCGGGCGTCACCGGGGTCGATTTCGTGCCCCACCTGATCCCGATGAACCGCGGCATCCTGTCGACCTGCCACGTTCGGCCGACCCGTCCGGTGTCCGCCGCCGAGCTCGACGCGCTGTACGCCGCCGCCTATGACGACGAGCCGTTCGTCGAGGTCGTCGCGAGTTCGCCGGCCACCCGCCACGTCCACGGCAGCAACTTCGCCCGGGTCCACGTCCGGCTCGACGAGCGGAGCGGTCGGATCCTCGCCTTTGGGGCGATCGACAACCTGGTCAAGGGCGCCGCGGGCCAGGGGATCCAGGCGTTCAACCTGGTCCATGGCCTGCCCGAGACGCTGGGGCTCGAACAGCTCCCGATCGTCCCATGACGACATCCCTGCGGCCCGCCGCCACCGACTCGAACGCCGCCGACCCGATCCTGAGCTCACTCGCGAGCGACCTGCCACCGGTCGAGCGCCGGGCGGCGATCCCCCGAGGCTTCAGGGCAGGTGCCACCGCCGCGGGGATCAAGGCGTCGGGACGGCCCGACGTGGCGATCGTGGCGACCACCGACGAGCCCGCCGCGGTTGCCGCGGTCTTCACCCCGAACGCCTTTGCCGCGGCGCCGGTCCGCCTGTCGCAGGAACACCTCCTTGCGGGCGAGCCCGCGGGCGGCGGCCGGTTCGGCTGGGCCCGCGCGATCGTGTCGACCAGCGGCTCCGCCAACGCGGCGACCGGCCCGGCCGGCGACGCGGACCAGCGCGAGGTCGCCCGACGGCTTGGCGAGGCCCTCGGCGTGCCGACCGGTTCGACCCTCCTGCTGTCGACCGGGGTGATCGGGACCCGGCTGCCGCTCGACCGGGTCGCCAGCGGGATCACGACCGTGGCGGCCGCCCTGGAGTCGACCGACGCGGGGTTCGAGGCGGCGGCGGTGGCCCTTCGGACGACCGACTCGCGGACCAAGACCGCGACCGTCGAGCTGACCCTTGCCGACGCCGCCGGCCGTCCCGTCCCGGTCCGGGTCAGCGGGATCTGCAAGGGCGTCGGGATGATCCATCCCCGGATGGCCACGATGCTGTCGATCGTCCTGACCGACGCGACGATCGCCCCGGCCGCGCTCAACGGCCTCCTCCGACCGGCCGCCGCGCGGACCTGGGACCAGCTCAGCGTGGACGGCGACACGAGCACGAACGACACCGTCTTCGTCCTCGCCTCGGGCGCGGCCGGAGCCGCCGAAGTGGCCGCCGGGACCCCCGACGCGGCGTCGCTCGGGCGCGCGATCGAGGCCGTCGCCCGCGACCTCGCGCGACAACAGGCCGCCGATGGCGAGGGTGCCACGACGCTGCTGACCTGCCAGGTCTCCGGCGCCGCCGACGACGCCGACGCGCGCGCCGTGGCCCGGGCCGTGATCTCGAGCAGCCTGGTCAAGGCCGCCGCACACGGACGCGACCCGAACTGGGGCCGGATCGTGGGCGCCGCGGGCAACGCCCGGCTGGCCGACGCCCCGGTCCTCGAGGCTGGCGGCCTGTCCGGGGCGGAGGCCGCGACGCGCGGCGGTGGCCCGGCCGTCCTGGATCCCGACCGGCTCCGGGTCGCCATCGCCGGTCATCTCGTGTTCGATGGCCGGGCCGGCGGGCCGGTCGTCTTCGATCGGGCGGCCGCCCGGGCCGCGATGAACGGGCCGGAGTTGCTCGTCCGGCTGGATCTCGGGCTCGGCGACGGGACCGGCGAGGCGTTCGGCTGCGACCTGACCGAGGCCTACGTGATCGAGAACGCGGAGTACACCACGTGAGCGAGATCCTCGTCATCAAGCTCGGCGGGACGACGATCGCGGACCAGCGCCAGGTCCTCGACGAGATCGCCGCGGTCGCCCGAAAGCGGCCGATCGTGCTCGTCCACGGCGGTGGCAAGCGGATCAGCGAATGGCTCGAACGGCTCGGTGTGCCATCGACGTTCGAGGGCGGTCTGCGGGTCACCGATGCCGCCGCGCTCGAGGTGGCCGCCGCAGTCCTGCGCGGGGTCGTCAATAGCGAGCTGGTCGCCGGGCTGCGCGACCTCGGGGTCGATGCGGTCGGGCTGTCCGGGGTTGACGGTGGGCTGCTGATCGCCGAGCGCATCCCCGGCATGGGGCTCGTCGCCCACGTGGTCGGGCTCCGCCGCGACCTGCTCGATTCGCTCCTCGTCGGCGGGCAGGTGCCGGTGGTTGCGCCGCTGGCCCGCGATGAGGGTGGGCTCGTGTGCAACGTCAACGCCGACGATGTCGCCGCCGGGATCGCGGCCGGGCTCGGCGCCCGCCAGCTCGTCCTGCTGACCGATGTCGATGGCGTCCGAGACGCCGACGGCCGGCGACTCGACAGCCTGACCATCGGCGAGGCCGAGGCGCTGATCGAGGCCGGCACGATCGCCGGTGGCATGGTCCCCAAGATCCGCGCCGCGCTGGCCGCCCTCGGTTGGGACGGCGCCGAGGCGATCATCGCCGACGGGGCGGCGCCAAACGCCCTCGCCCGCGCCCTCGACGATCCGACGTTCGGCACCCGCCTGACCGCCAGTCGCTCGCCCCGGGTCGGGGCGGCCTGAGGAGGCCACGATGCGCAACGGAACCACCGCCGGGACGCGGGTCGATCGCCAGCGGGCCATCCGCGAGCTGATCGCCGGGCTCCCGATCGCCAGCCAGGGCGAGCTCGCCGAGCAGCTCGGGCGGCGCGGCTACAACGTCACCCAGGCGACCGTGTCGCGCGACATCGCCGATCTCGGCCTGGTCAAGATCCCGCGCGGGGATCGCCACGCCTACGTCGCCCCGGAGGACCTCGCGGTCCGTCCGCCGCGCTCGGACGACAAGCTCCGCCGGATCCTCGCCGACATCCCCGTGACGATCGGGCGGAGTGGCCTGATCCTGCTCCTCGTGGCGACCCCGGGGACGGCCTCGACGATCGCCCAGGCGATCGACGATTCGACGTTCACCGAGCAGGAGGGCACGCTGGCCGGGGACAATACGCTCCTGGTCCTGTTCGCTGACGAGGCTCGGCTCGAGCGTTGGCTCGAGCGCTTCCGGGCGATCGAGGCTCAAACCGGCGCATCCTCGGAGGCTCCCGTATGAACAAGGTCGTCCTCGCCTACTCGGGCGGGCTCGACACCTCGGTCGCCGTCGCCTGGCTCAAGGAGCAGTTCGGTGTCGAGGTCGTCACGCTCACCGTCGATGTCGGGGGCGGCTCGCTGCGCCAGGGCGTCGAGCGCCGGGCGATGTCGGCCGGCGCCGGCAGGGCCTACGTCGTCGATGCCCGCGAGAGGTTCGTGACCGACTTCGTGTGGCCGCATCTCCAGGCCAACGCGCTCTACCAGGGTGCCTACCCGCTGGCCACCGCGCTGGCCCGGCCGCTCATCGCCCAGCTCCTGGTCGAGGTCGCGGCGCGCGAGGGCGCGGATGCGGTCGCCCACGGCTGCACCGGCAAGGGCAACGACCAGGTTCGCTTCGACGTCGCGGTCCATGCCCTCAACCCCGGGCTCGAGGTCGTCGCGCCGATGCGGGTCGGGATGGGCCTGTCGCGCGACCAGGAGATCGACTACGCCAACGCCCGCGGGATCGAGATCCCGATCACCAAGGCCTCGCCGTACTCGATCGACGTCAACCTGTGGGGCCGGTCGTGCGAGACCGGCATCCTCGAGGACCCCTGGGTCACGCCACCGCCGGACGCCTACGAATGGACCGTCGAACCCGGCGCGGCCCCCGATCCGGTCGAGATCGTGATCGCCTTCGAGGGTGGGGTCCCGGTCGCGCTCGACGGCGAGCGGCTCGATCCGGTGGCCCTGATCGACCGGCTTCACGCCCTGGGTGGCGCGCACGGGGTCGGTCGGATCGACCACGTCGAGGACCGCCTGGTGGGGATCAAGAGCCGCGAGATCTACGAGACGCCGGCGGCCACGATCCTGCACGCCGCGCACCGCGCCCTCGAGGGCCTGACCCTCTCGAAGGACACCCTGCGCTTCGATCGACTGGTCGCCGACGAGCTGGCCCAGTTGACCTACGACGGGCTCTGGTTCAGCGCCTTGCACCGCGATCTGCGCGGCTACGTGGCGTCATCCCAGCGGGTCGTCAGCGGCGACGCGCGGGTTCGGCTGGACCACGGTTCGGCGGTCGTCGTCGGGCGGCGCTCACCGCTCTCGCTGTATGACAAGACCCTGGCCACCTACGACGAGGGCGACGCGTTCGACCACGCCGCGGCCGTCGGGTTCATCGAGATCTTCGGCCTGCCACTGCGCGTCGAGGCCGCCCGTCACGGCGCCGTCGGCAAGCATCACGGCGCCGCCTGGACCTGGACCGACCCGCTCCTCGACACGCTCCCGACGACCGTCGAGTCCGCGGAGACCGCCCCCGCCTGAGGGGTCGGGTTCCCGGGCGAGGGCCGGGTTGACGCGCTGCGGTCGTGCGCCGCGGTCAGCCTCGGGTTCGTGCGCCTCGTTCGCGCGCCGCGGTCAGCCTCGGGTTCGGCCGCCGCTGCGGAGGAAACGGACGAGCACGCCGCCGATTCGAACCATTCCGTAGACGATGGCAACCCCAATGAGGCCCTGGGCGACGCCATTTGCCGTCTGCGTGCCGGCCACCGCCACGAGCGAGGTCGCGTCGTCGATGGGACCCTCGTCCGGGTCGAGATCCGAGATCGGCGCCGGGTCTGGGTGAACCCTCTTCGATCTGGCCATGCGCCAACGGTACACGACGAGCTCGCGCTCCGGTCCGACGCGATCGCGGCGTCGCGTCAGCCACTGGCCACGACCGCCATCTCGTCTTCGATTCCGGGTCCATGGACCCCGTCAGCATGAGGCTCGTGGCCATGCCCACGAGCCGCGGCCGCCCGGTGCGCCTGGGGTCGTACCACGGTCGCCGGCACGCTCAGCTCGGCCTCGACATCGGCCGCGCCGGGATCCGGGCCGCCGGTTCGGACTGTAGCCCGAGCTGCCTGAGCTCACGGTGCCCATGCAGTCAGCGCGGGTGCGGGCAACGTGGCCTGTGTCGGGGGATGTGACCCGCGCGTCGGCCGGGAGGAGCCGGCCGGGACGTGGCGGCGGAGAAAGGGTCGCGGCTTGGACTGCTTCGCTCAGTCCGTAACCCACCCATGCATGGTGGCAGCGTTGCTTCGGCCGCAAGCCCAGCAGGCGGTTCGCGCGACGGACCCTTAGGCCCTCAGCACCCGCCTTTCATGCATGGGCGGGATTGACAACCTGACAAGGTGCCCACGTCCCACGGCTAGCGTCCGTCGCTGTGCTCAGGCCATTCATGGGGTGCATCGAGACAGGCGCAGCGCCACGTCGAGGTCGCCCTGCGGCTCCTGCGGCCTCGCGGTGCCGGGACGGGGAGCGAACCCTAACCTGCGGCCTCGCGGCGCAGGCGGGCGTAGCCGGGTTTGATCACCTCGTCGATGAGGCGGAGGCGCTCGTCGAAGGGGAGGAAGGCCGACTTGATCGCGTTGAGGGTCAGCCACTCCATCTCGCCAAGGCCGATCCCGAAGGCCGAATCGAGCGCCGCGAACTCGCTCGACAGCGTGACGCCGCTCATCAGCCGGTTGTCGGTGTTGACGGTGACCCGGAAGCGGAGCCGGCGGAGCAGGTCGATCGGGTGCTCTGCGACCGAGCCGGCAAGCCCGGTGTGAACGTTCGAGGTCGGGCACAGCTCGAGCGGGATCCGGCGATCGCGAACGTAGGCGGCAAGCCGACCGAGAACCGCCCGACCGTCGGGCCCGACCTCGATGTCGTCGACGATCCGGACGCCGTGCCCCAGCCGCTCGGCGCCCAGGTCGAGCGCCTCCCGGATCGACGGCAGCCCGTACCCCTCCCCCGCGTGGAGGGTCAGGTGGAAGCTGGCGTGCACCAGGCGATGGAACGCGTCGGCGAACCGGCCGGGCGGGAAGCCAGCCTCCGGCCCCGCGATATCGAAGCCGACCACCCCCTCGTCGCGGTGGCGCAGCGCCAGCTCGGCGATCTCGAGTGCTCGGTCCTCCTGGCGCATCGCCGTCAGCAGCGAACGGACCACGATCGGGTGTCCGGCCGCCGCGGCCCGCTCCATCCCGATCCGGAACCCCTCGACGGTCGCCGCGACCACCGTATCGAGGTTCAGGCCGCGGGCTGTCGAGAGCTCCGGGGCATAGCGGACCTCGGCGTAGACGACCCCATCGCCGGCCAGGTCCTCGGCGCACTCGGCGGCCACCCGGGCGATCGCCTCGGGGGTCTGCATGACGCCGACGGTGTGGGCGAACGTCTCGAGGTACAGCTCGAGCGACTTCCGGTCGGCACCGCGCCGGATCCAGGCCGCCAGCGCGTCGGCGTCGGTCGTCGGGAGGCCGTCATAGCCGGTCTCGGCCGCCAGCTCGACGATCGTGCGCGGCCGGAGGCCACCGTCGAGATGATCGTGAAGGAGGACCTTGGGAGCCTGCCGGATCGTGTCGAGCGAGACGGTCATGAGGCCATCGTAGCGTTCCGGCTACAGTCGATCTCGACGCGTCCAAGCGCCACGAAGGAGCCGCCGATGACCGGGATCGTCGCACGAGCGAACAGCCACGGCATCGACTGGGAGGTCGGCCTCGAGCGCGACCTCCTCCTGCCCGGGACGACCGCCAAGGGATCGCTCACCCTGCTCAGCCGGGGCGTCACCCAGGCTCGCGGTCTGCTGGCGGCCCTGGTCGCCACCGAGCAATGGCAATTCGACGAGACGACCAACGACGGCCGGGGCCACACGAGCACCCACACGGTGACCAAGACCGAAGAGCTCCAGCGCCTGCCGGTCCAGCTCGAGGGTCCGCTCACCCTCGCCGAAGGCGAGCGCCGCGTGATCGCGTTCGAGGTGCCGGTCCCGCCGCTCGGCCCGGCCACCCTCGAGGCGACCGTCAGCCGGCTGACCTGGGAGCTCGAGGTCAAGCTCGACCGGCCGGGCGAGTTCGACTCGGCGATCGTCGTGCCCGTCCGCGTCCTCCAGCCGACGGCGCTCCTCCGGGCCGGGGTGGTCGATGTCGCCGAGTTCGCGCTGTACGAGTCGGCCGACTCGGCGACCGACGTCGCCCGGGGATCGGTCGAGATCGAGCCGATGCCGATCTGCGTTGGCGCTGCCATGCACGGCAACCTGACGATCGAGACGGACGGCGAGCTCGACCTCCAGGAGGTGCGCCTCGAGCTCCGGGTCAAGGTCAAGGCGACGGTCTCGAGCGGCCGGCACGAGGAGCTGACCGTGTGGGCCGCTCAGCTGATCGGGCCGGGACATTTCGGGGGCGCAAAGCAGGTGATCCCGTTCGAGGACGACATCCCGCCGACCTACCTGCCGACGATCGAACTGCCGCACGGCCGGACCGACGCGGCCTTCCACGTCGTCCTCGCCCGGTCCTGGGCCCGCGACCCGCACCTCGTCCGCGACGTCTCGATCTGCTCGACGACGGAGATCTGAGGGTCGTACGTTCGCCTGGACGGCCCTTTCGGATGGCCGCGGAGCCCTGAAGGTACGCCGGGTCCGGCCGTATTTCCACTGCGCACTGGGTAGCGGCGCGTGCTACGTTCGCGCCGGACCGCTGGTCAGCGGTCATGCCGAGCTCAACGGCAGGGGGGACCGACATGCTGCTGCGTAATGCGCCGCGCTGGGGTGCGCTCGCCATCGTCGCAATCTTCGTCGCGACGACGGCCTCGACCACCCTCGCGACCCCGGCCGCTTCGCACCGTGCGAGCCCGGCCAGCCATCCGAACGCAGCCAGTCTGACCGCCCGACAGAAGTTCCTGTCGCAGGTCAAGGTCCAGAAACGATCCGGCGGCACCCGGGGAACGGTCAACGTCCGAGAGCTGGCGAAGCAAACCCCGACCGCGCGACCCGTGGGCAAGCTGCCCCGGGAGACGCGTGCCACGAGCGTGCCTAAAGCCGCCCCCGGCAGCAAGGCGCCGCTGGTCCTGGGCCCACCGTTGCCGACCGCTGCAACCACGAACGCCGACGGACCGGCCGCGCAGACACCCTTCACCGGTCTTGCCGAATCGAGTGGCCCGCTGACGAGCGGCGGACCGCCAGACCCATGGGTCGCCGTCGGACCGGAGCACATCATCCAGGCGGTCAACCTGACCCTCAAGGTCACCGATCGCCAGGGTGGCAGTCCGACAAGCGTGAGCCTGCCCGACTTCTTCAACCTGCCGACGCTCGTCACCACCTACGACTCGGATCCGCATGTCATCTACGACAGCCTCCATCACCGCTGGCTGGCGACCGAGGTCAGCTGGGACTGTGACACGACCACGAGTACTGTCGGCAACGGGTACATCGACTACGCGGTGTCCGAGACCGCCGATCCGCTCGGCGTGTGGGATATCAGCGGTGTCTACTTCCAGGACATCGTGCCCGATTACCCGGCGCCCGGAACGTCGACCGACAAGATCGCGTTCTCGAGCAACGACTACACGATGACGGCCTGCAGCGCCAACCCGACGCTCGCCTTCCTGGGCACCGAGATCGACTACGTCGACTGGGCGGCGATGCACGCCGGAGCGACCCCGTCAATCTTCGGGCTTGCGTTCAACGAATTCACGTTCACGCCGCGGGCGGCCGTCCAGGCGCCGGCGACCACCTCGGCGATGCAGCACGTCTTTATCGGTGACCCTGGGTCGGGCGACCAGGACGTCATCTACTTCACCGAGGTCGGCTCGGTCGAGGCCGGGACGATGGCCTTCGGGGCCTTCTGGGATCTGACATTCAATAACGTCGTGGCACCGGCGCTTGATCCGCCCCAACCGCATCAGACCGGGGCGGACACGATCGCGAACGCCGTCGACTCTCGCTTTACCGATGCGGTCTGGCAAGGGAACCGGCTCGTCCTCGTGTCGACGTATCCGTGCGAGAGCGCAACTCATGACTGCGTCCGGGTGACCGAGATCAACACCACCGGCGCCAGCGCCACGGTCAAACCCACCCTGACCCAGGACTTCCTGGTCGCCGAAACCGGCAAGGATCTGTACATGGGTGGCGTCGGGCTGTCCGGCAACGGTGCCCTCCACGTCGCCTGGACCCGGTCGTCGGACACGGATAGTCCGTCGTCCTACACGGCCCACCTGGCCCGCGGCGACGCGCTGAACTCGATCAGCGCGCCGGAGCTCCTCGCGGCGGGCACCGGCGCCTATGCCGGCGAGCGCTGGGGCGACTACGTTGGGATGGCCCAGGACCCCCAGGTTCCCAACCAGGTCTGGAATGCCAACGAGTACTCCGGCACCACCGAGTGGCTGACCAAGGTCACGCCGCTCCGGACCGCCGGCACGACCTACTTCCCGATCACCCCGACCCGCGTCCTCGACACGAGGATCGGGCTCGGAACCACGACGCTCACGATGGGGACTGCGAAGTCGTGGGCCGTGGCCGGCGTCGGTGTCATCCCCGCCAACGCGGTGGCCGTTACCGGCAACGTGACGGTGACCGGGCAGCAGGCGGCCGGGTATGTCTCGATCACGGTCGATCCGATCAGCCTGCCACCATCCTCGACGATCAACTTCCCGCTTGGCGACACGCGGGCCAACAACGTGACGATCCCGCTCTCGGCCACCGGCAAGCTCTCGGCCGTCTTCCGGGCCGGAGCGGGCAAGAAGACCAACCTCGTGTTCGATGTCACCGGCTACTTCCTGGCCGATGACACGGGCGCCTTCTTCAACCCGATCACCACCCCGGTCCGGGTGATCGACACCCGGATCGACCTTGGGTTCACCGGCAAGTCCAGCGCCAACGTGGCCCGGACACTGATCCTGGCCGGCACCAACGGGATCCCCCTGACCGCCACCGCGATCACCGGCAACCTGACCGTGGTCAAGCCGAGCCGGGCGGGCTATGTGTCGGTGACCAAGACTCCCACGGCCACGCCGGCAACCTCAACGATCAACTTCCCGGTCTCGGCCGTCCGGGCCAACGGCGTCTTCGCGCCTCTTGATCCCCTGACCGGTGCGCTCTCGATCGTCTTCCGGGCCGGCGGCGCAGGCACGGTCGACATCCTGCTCGACGTGACCGGCTACTTCGATCCGACCCCGGGCGGGCTCCACTTCGTGCCGCTCAACCCGTCGCGGATCCTCGACAGCCGGGGGACCACCGTCGGCTCGGGGCTGAACGGGAAGTTCGTGTCCACCGTGCCCCGGACGCTCGTCGTCCAGGGCCACTGGGGTGTTCCGCTGGCGGCCACCGTGGTCACCGGCAACCTGACCGTCGTGGGTCAGACCTCGGCCGGCTATGTCTCGGTCACCCCGCTCCCGATCGTGATTCCACCGACCTCGACGATCAACTTCCCGATTGGTGACACGATGGCCAACGGAGTCGTCGCGCCGCTCGACACCGGGAATACCTCATTCGTCTACCGGGCCGGCGCGCTCAAGACGACCGATCTGATCCTCGACCTGTCGGGCTACTTCGAACCGTAACCGGATGGTCGGCCGTCACGGGCCGACCATCGCCTCGTTCGGCTGGGACAGCGCGCCTCGATTGACGGCGTCTCCGGTCAGGCGCCGCCGCCGAGGCGTGCCTTTGCCGCCGCCAGGGCGGTCGCGACGCGGGCGGGTGCCGTCCCGCCGATGACGTCGGACGCGGCGAGGGCGCCCTCGATCCCGGCCGCGGTTCGCAATGATCCGCCAAGCGCCGGGTCGGTGGCCAGACCCCGAGCTACCGGGTCGTCCGAGGCGCCCAGTGCCTCGCCGATCGCCCGGTCGGTGAGAGCGTCGAGAGTCATGCCCTCGCGCTCGGCCCTGGCCACCAGGCCACCGACGATGTGGTGGGCGGCCCGGAACGGGACGCCGCGACGGACCAGGGCATCGGCGACGGCGGTCGCGGTCGTGTGACCCTCGGCCGCGGCGGACCGCATAGCCGCCCGGTCGACCGCCAGGGTGTCGATGATCCCGGCCATCACCCCGAGCGACGCCTCGAGCGTCGCGGCCGACTCGAACAGGGGCAGCTTGTCGTCCTGGAGATCGCGCTGATAGGCCAGCGGCAGACCCTTGAGCAGCGCGAGCAGCCCGGTCAGCGCGCCGATCACCCGTGCGGATCGGCCGCGGATCAGCTCGGCCGGGTCCGGGTTCTTCTTGTTCGGCATCATCGAGCTGCCGGTCGAGAACGCATCGGCCAGCCGGACGAAGCCAAAGCGCGGGTTCGACCACCAGGTCAGCTCTTCGGCCAGCCGGCTGAGATGGACCATCGCCAGCGCGGCGGCGGCCACGAACTCCACCGCGAAATCGCGGTCCGAGACCGCGTCGAGCGAGTTGGCGGTCACGCCGTCGAAGCCGAGCTCGGCCGCGGTCGCGACGCGGTCGAGCGGGTAGCCGGCACCGGCCAGCGCCCCGGCACCGAGCGGCGAGACGTTCGCCCGGCGCCGGGCATCGGCCAGCCGACCGCGATCGCGCTCGAGCATCTCGACGTAGGCCAGCAGGTGATGGGCGAACAGAACCGGCTGGGCCGGCTGGATGTGGGTCGAGCCGGGGAGGACCGCGTCGCCCTCGCGCTCGGCCAGCCCGACCAGCGCCCGCTCTAGCACGACGATCGCCTCGTCGAGCCCATCGATCGTCCGGCGCAGCCAGAGGCGCAGGTCCGTGGCGACCTGGTCGTTGCGCGACCGACCGGTGTGGAGCTTGCCGGCCAGGGTCCCGATCCGCTCGCCGAGGGCGGCCTCGAGGTTGAGGTGGACGTCCTCCAGGGCCGGATCCCAGGTCAGCCGACCGGCCTCGACATCGGCCCGCAGCGCCTCGAGACCGCCGACCAGGGTGGCGACCTCGGCAGCGGTCAGCAGGCCGGCCCGGCCGAGACCGCGGACATGGGCGATCGACCCGGTCAGGTCGTCCTGGGCCAGCGCGGCGTCGATCTCGATCGAGCGCGTGAAGTCCGCCACCCGCGCGTCGTTGGCCTCGCTGAACCGACCGCCCCAGAGCTTCATCCCGCCTCCGTCCCGTGGTCCGCCATCGTACCGGGCGGACCGCCAACGGGAGTGCCGCGGTCGGAACGGGGATCAGCGCTCCCCGTTCGTCTCGTCGAGCTGGTAGTGGCGCGCCGGGACGGCCCGCAGTCGCTCGGCGGCCTCCTCCGCGCTGAGGTCGCGCTGGGATTCGGCCAGCAGCTCGTAGCCGACCATGAACTTGCGGACCGTGGCCGAGCGGAGGAGGGGCGGGTAGAAGTGGGCGTGGAGCTGCCAGTGGTCGTGATCCCCGCCGTCGAAGGGGGCCTGGTGCCAGCCCATCGAGTACGGGAACGGGTGGTGGAAGAGGTTGTCGTAGCGGCTCAGCAGCTCGATCAGCGAGCGGACCAGGGCGTCCCGGGCAACCCCGTCGAGGTCGCTGATCCGCTTGGTCGGGCGCTTTGGAATGACCAGGGTCTCGAACGGCCAGGCGGCCCAGAACGGCACCACGATCAGCCAGTCGTCGTTCTCGACCACGACCCGCGGCCCGCGCTGCTCCTGGTCGACGTAATCGAGCAGCAGGCGCCGGCCGGTAGCCGCGTGGTGGCGCCGCTGGGTGGCATCCTCGCGGGCGGCCTGGACGGGGAGGGCGGAACCGGCCCAGATCTGGCCATGAGGATGGGGATTGGTGGCGCCCATCGTCTCGCCCCGGTTCTCGAACACCTGGACCCAGCGGTAGGTCTTGCCCAGCTCCATCGTCTGGTCGGCCCACAGGTCGACGATCGAACGGACCGCCGGCGGCGCCATCCGGGCCATGGTCAGGTCGTGGCGCGGCGAGAAGCAGATGACCCGGCAGGTGCCGCGCTCCGCCTCGGCCCGGAGCAGGCCGCTCTCGAACCCGGCGACCGAGGTGTCCGGGCGAAGCGCGGCAAAATCGTTCGTGAACACGAACGTCTCGAGGTAGGCCGGGTTCGCCTCGCCGTTGGCCCGCGCGTTGCCCGGGCAGAGGTAGCAACCCGGGTCGTAGGCCACCCGCTGGCTCGGGCGACGGCTGCCGTGGCCGGTCTGGAGCGGGCGCTGGATCCGCTTGGTCGAGACGAGGATCCACTCGTCGGCCAGCGGGTCGTAGCGCCGGTGTGGCTGGGCGAGAACATCGCCCGGCATGTCGATCGGCTCGGATAGGCGACGACCAGGCGGCGCGGCCGGAGCGATCGGGGCGTCAGCCATGACCGAGCGGTCCGAGCTGGCCGGCCGCGAAGATCGCCCGCGGGTCGCGCCGGTCGGCGGACACGACCAGGTTGGGGCGGGTCGCGCCGGCCTCCGGCGGCCGTGCCTCGACGAGCTCCCGGATCTGGCCGGCGAGGATGTCCCGGGCCAGCGGATCGAGATGCCCGTCGGTGATCAGGACGTCCGCCTGGTCGAGCCGGGCGATCGAGCTCAGGCCGACGACGCCCCATTTCGTGTGGTCGGCCACGACGACCAGCCGGCGGCTCGCCTCGACCAGGGTCCGGTCGGTCTCCGCCTCGAGCAGGTTCGGCGAGGTGAACCCGGAGTGCTCGTCCATGCCGTGGACACCCAGCAGGACGAGGTCGAGATGGACGCTCCGCAGGGCCGACACGGCAAACGGGCCGACCAGGGCATCCGACGGCGTTCGCACCCCGCCGGTCAGGATGATCGTCTGGTCCGCCCGACCCGCCTCGTGGAGGACGTCGGCGGCCCGGGGCGAGTTGGTGACCACGGTCAGCCCGGGGATGTCGACCAGCCGTCGGGCGATCGCGTAGGTGGTGGTCCCGGCCGAGATCCCGATCGCCGTGCCCGGCTCGACGTAGGTCACCGCGGCATCGGCGATGGCCGCCTTCTCGAGCTGCTGGAGCGACGACTTGGCGGCGAAGCCCGGTTCGAACTGGGCGCTGCCCGAGAGCGCGGTGGCGCCGCCGTGGACCTTCTCGATCAGGCCCTGGTCGTGGAGATGCTCGAGATCGCGCCGGATCGTCATGTCCGAGACACCAAGCTCGCGGACGAGGTCCGACACGCGCACGCCACCGTCCTCGCGCACGCGCTCGAGGATGTAGGCCTGGCGCTGGCGGGCTAGCACCGCGTCACTTGGCTCGGCTGGGAGCCGGTCGGGTCATCGACATCGATCCCCTGAGTCATCGGTCGGTCGTCCTGTCGGTGTTGAGATTGCCGCAAGGAACCCACACAAGTCAACGGATCTGCAGTTCATTCATGAAAGAACATGTTTGAATGCCTTGACATCCGGGCAGCCAGCCGCTGACAATCCGTTTGGTCGTGTAGGTTTGTGTGTGACGTTGCCGTTAGGATCCGCCCGTTGCGGACCAGCGACTGAGGACTGGAGGAGAGACCGATGGCCGAACCCACTGCGCCGCGCTCGCCGCTTGAATCACCGCTATCCCGCCGAACCGTCCTGAAGGGCGTCGTCGGAGTCGCCGGGCTCGCGAGTGTGCCGGCACTCATCGCCGCCTGCGGAGGCACGGCCGCGTCGCCGACGCCGGCGCCCACCCAGGCACCGGGGGCATCTCAGCCGGCGGTTTCCAAGCCGCCAGCGAGTGTCGCGCCCGGGACCGTCAAGGTTGGTGACTACCACACCGACACGCAAAACGAAAAAGACGGGATGACCCTCGTCAACCAGGCGTTCTCCCTCAAGACCGGGATCACGGTCAAGGACAACGTCATCAAGCACTCCGATTTCCAGGACCACATCACGTTGTACCTGGGTGGGACCCCGGACGACGCGTTCACCTGGTTCTCCGGGTACCGGATGCGCTTCTTCGCCGCCCAGGGTCTGGCCACCCCGATCGACGACGTGTGGGCCAAGCTCGACGCCAACTACACCGCCGGGTTCAAGGGCTCGGCGACCGGTGACGACGGCAAGATCTACCTCGTCCCGACCGACTACTACCCGTGGGCGGTCTTCTACCGCAAGAGCGTCTTCGCGGCCAAGGGCTACACCATCCCTGCCACGTGGGCGGACCTGAAGACCCTGTGCGCCAAGATGAAGACGGACGGCTTGATCCCATTTGCCTTCGCCGACGTCGAGGGTTGGCCGGCCATGGGCACCTTCGACATCCTCAACCTCCGCCAGAACGGCTACGACTTCCACGTCAACCTGATGGCTGGCAAGGAGAAGTGGACCGACGCGAAGGTCACCGACGTGTTCAACAAGTGGAAGGAGATCCTGCCCTTCCACCAGGAGGCTGCGACCGGCCGAAAGTGGGTCGACGCCGCGGCCAGCCTGATCCAGAAGAAGGCCGGGATGTACCTCCTCGGCCTGTTCGTATCGGATGCGTTCACCAACAAAGATGATCTGGCCGATCTCGACTTCTTCCCGTACCCTGCATTCGGGAACGCGTTCGATGCCGAGAAGTCACTCGACGCGCCGATCGATGGGTACATGATCAGTGCCAAGTCACCGTCCCTCCAGGCGAACCTCGACAACGCCAAGGCGTATCTCGAGTTCTGGGGCCAGCCCAGCACGCAGGACCTGTTCTTCACCAAGGTGGTTGGTGTGCTCCCGGCAGCCAAGGGCGTCGATACGAGCAAGTTCAGCCCCCTTCAGAACAAGGCTGTCCAGATCGTCGGGGACGCCCAGAAGATCACCCAGTTCCTGGACCGCGACACCCGGCCGGACTTCGCCGGCAAGGACGGCATGCAGAACTTCCTGCTCAGCTTCCTCGGTGATCCGAACCAGGATCTGGCCGCACTTCAGGGCAAGATCCAGCAGTTCTGGGATCAGCTCCCGCCAACCTGACCTACGTCCGCACGAGGGCTGACTCGACGTGACGAACCCCTCGACCTCCGAGTCGCCGACCGCCGCACCGGATCTCACGTCTGGTGCGGCGGTTGCTCGTCCCGGACGCCGCCGGCGCTATAGCCTGCTGACCCGCCGGGACCGGGTCGTGCTTGGCTTGATGGTCGGCATCCCGGCCTTCCTGGTGCTCTTCTTCATCTGGCTGCCAACGCTCGCCTCGGTCGTCCTGTCATTCACCAACTGGCGGGGGATCACGGCGATCACGGCGAACAACATCGTGGGGCTGAAGAACTATCAGACCCTGTTCACGGCCTACCTGTTCTTCTGGCCGGCGGTCATCCACAACCTGCTCTGGCTGGGTTTCTTCCTGCTCGTCGCGACCCCACTGGGGATCTTCCTGGCGGTGCTGCTCGACCGCGAGATCCGGGGCAGCCAGTTCTACAAGACCGCGTTCTATCTCCCGGTCGTGCTCTCGCTGGCCCTCGTCGGGTTCATCTGGCAGCTCCAGTACGCCCCCGACAACGGCTTCATCAACAACGCCATCGGCCGAGCCGGAGAGGGCAGCCAGATCAACTGGCTGGGCAATCCGACCCTGAACATCTGGGCCGTGATCGTGGCCGCCAGCTGGCGCCAGGTCGGCTACGTGATGCTGCTCTACCTGGCCGGATTGAAGAGCGTCGACCCGGCGCTCAAGGAAGCGGCCGCGATCGATGGGGCCAGTGAGCGACAGGCCTTCTTCCGGGTGGTCTTCCCGGTCATGGCCCCGATCAACATCGTGGTCTTCGTGGTGACCGTGATCGAGTCGCTGCGGGCCTTCGACCTGGCCTTCATCGTCAACGGCGGCACCAACGGGTTGGAGCTGCTGTCGACGCTGATCACCAACAACAGCATCAGCGAGGCGAGCCTGGTCGGGTTCGGATCGTCGATCGCCGTCGTCCTGCTGGTGATCTCGCTTGGCCCGATCATCTTCTACCTGTCCCGGGTGATGCGGGAGAGCTCGAAGTGACCACCCTCGCCCCAAACACGCCAAAGCTCCGCCTCAAACCGCGACGGGTCGCCCTGCACATCTTCCTGACCGTGATGGCCCTGGTCTGGCTGTTCCCGCTGCTGTGGGCCGCCTACACCTCGCTGCGACCGTTCGAGGAGACGTTCAAGCACGGCTACATCTCGCTGCCGGCCACCCTGAACTTCGACAACTACGTCACGGCGTGGACCCAGGCCGAGCTGCCGTACTACTTCCTGAACACGCTGATCATCGTGGTCCCGAGCATGTTCTTCATTCTCTGGCTGTCGTCGATGATCGGCTTTGCCGTGTCGTCCTTCAGCTGGCGATTCAACCTGCTCTTCCTGCTCTTGTTCACGGCCGGCAATCTCCTGCCCCCGCAGGTGATCATCGTGCCGCTGTACCGGCTGTACCTGCTGCTGCCCGTTCCGGCCCCGCTCAGCGACAACGGGCTGATGTACGACCAGTACCTTGGCATTGCCCTCATCCACATCGTCTTCCAGACGGGCTTCTGTGCCTTCGTCCTGTCGAACTACATGAAGACCCTGCCAAAGGAGCTGGTCGAAGCCTCGCTGGTCGATGGCGCGTCCGTCCTGCGGATCTACCGGAGCGTGATCCTGCCCCTCTGTCGGCCCGCCCTGGCCGCCCTTGCGACGCTCGAGTTCACGTTCATGTACAACGACTTCTTCTGGGCCCTGCTGCTGATGAAGACCGGCACGAAACGACCGATCACCTCGGCGCTGAATGGGCTCCAGGGTCAGTTCTTCACCAACGACAACCTGGTCGCGGCGGGAGCGCTGATCGTCGCGATACCCACGATCGTCGTATTCCTGGTCCTCCAGCGCCAGTTCATCCGGGGGCTGACCCTGGGCTCGACGAAGGGCTGACGAAGCCCGCCCCATCGACCGCCGCGACGACCCAGACCCGAGGCGTCCGCCCCGTCCGGGTTGGGTAGTCGGCCAGGATCCGGGTCCGCAGCGCGTCGACCGCGGCCGGCTCGACGAGATTGATCGTGCAGCCGCCAAAGCCGGCCCCGGTCATCCGCGCGGCGACCACGCCGGGGACGCCGGTCGCGATCTCGACCATGGCGTCGAGCTCGGGTGAGCTGACCTCGAACAGGTCGCTGAGCGAAGCGTGGCTGGCCGCAAACAGCCGCCCGATCGCCGCCAGGTCGCCGCTCCGGAGAGCGGCTTCGGTGGCCAGAACCCGGACGTTCTCGTCGACGACGTGGGCGGCGCGCCGCCAGGCAACCGCGTCCAGCGCGC